>Ga0193742_1000459_pt1 | contig 27383 bp, 44 predicted proteins | sample L2c1metaG_FD_165511 | JGI IMG/M metagenome (GOLD analysis project Ga0193742, IMG submission 165511) | Soil microbial communities from a riparian zone of the East river system, Colorado, United States - L2c1 | ecosystem: Environmental > Terrestrial > Soil > Riparian zone | place: USA: East River... | reverse complement strand
AGCTGGACACAACAGAGGTAAACCTATTTACCTTTCTGTGTCATTGGAAATTTCGGTAGAATATCCATCAGAATTGTCTCGTAATCTGTTCAAAATGTCATGTTGCTGATAGTGGACGAAGAGAGACACATACGGGCAAAAGGTGTCGACAGTGGGCGTCTCTGGGGCTCGGCTTTCGCTGGTCTTTCGGGAATACGACGGTCACCTGGTCGATCCCAAAGCGATTTTGCCCCTATGGGAGTGTAGCCTAACTGTATTGGTTTCAACATAGTGCCTTTGTCGAGCTCTATGTCGACTACTTGATCTTCACCTTGAACATCAGTGCGAGTCCTTAACGGATCCAGCTAAATCAACAAATAGTATCGTTGAATCGAGCCTACGGCGGGAAGGCAATGAGAACACACCTCTACCCAATGTTCTAAAGCGACCTTTTGATCCATGGAATTGCCGGAGCCGGTAAAAGACAAATCTATCCTTGCTAAGAAGGGCTGGTCAGAAGTCCCAACCACCACGAATGGAGGTTCTGAGGTGATAGGCAGGGTAGACATCCCGGGAACCAGGGGAGTCACTGCAAGGCTATTAAGAGTACTTGTGATGTTGTACGTCTGCTCCGATTGTAAATGAGTTGTGTTCTTATCAATATAATTCACCAACACTCACATATGAGGGTGAATCGACGGAAATCATCCACTTGTGAGTGTGGTTCTCGTTTTGTTCCGTTCTCTGCTCTGTGAGTTGAGTATTTATTTGACAACATCTCTGTGATTAGCTGAACCACGAACCTGGTGGAATCCAAAGGCTACGATCGGTAATAATGATTCGTGTGCCGAAGTAGAATCTGCTCTGGTTAGATGGTAGCTTCTGAGAACCATCTGTCAAAATCCCTGGCATGGGGGAGAGCTTTGGAATGGGCTGCGGTTCGGGATGGCTTGTGAACATCTCAGCTTGAGGGATTGTATCTGATGTCCGGGCTCCCTTTCCGAATAATTTCATCTCCGAATCTGAATCCAAAGTCACTAAGTTACGTTGCGTGAAGGGCATTTTCCAATGGCATTTTGGTTTTTGGTCTTTTTGTGCGTCTGGCCGAAACAAAGCCTCAATATCAACTTCGTTGTCTTCATCCCAAACTCGTATTTCTCGGCGTATGGCTTGTTTCCCCAGATAAGGCGCAAGCGTAGCTGAGTCCTCATGTAGTCCGAGGGTTTGGGTCAAATGAGGTGCCATCGACGGTGTTTGAGAATTCGTGGTTGTCATAACCGATTCTCCCTGCACTTCCTCTTGGAAATTATGAGCACCTACAGCCATCTGGAAGATCGTGCGTAACCCTGGAAGCACACCCGTAGGTCCTAAGCCAACCTCAACCCCACCTTCGATGTCGCTTTCGTTTCCAGGGACGGCGCAAGCCCTGATGCATTCGTCATGGGTACCCCATTCAAGATTATGTGCGAGGCGGGCGTGATTGAGAAGTCCTTGTAGGGAACTGAATGATATGCGCAAACATTCAGGACATTGTAGACGGTAGAAATAGGTTGGACCGTCTCTGCTTTGCGTAAGACCGAGAGCGGAAGATCTGATATACAAGAAGGACTTGGTTTTGGCGAAAGGTAGATTAGTCCTCCTTGGTGGTCGAATATTTTGACGGTGAGACACAGGAGGACCGCGCGGTTCCACTGCCAGGATACATTCGGACGGACTCTCAGTGATGGACAAAGTAGCTAGAGCATCATTCCGAGGAAAATCTGGTGGAGCCTTTCTTTCTGCTAGCAAACACAATGAGCCATAGGATGGTCGACATCAACATGCATTATGCATACCTTTCTGAAGGGTTTCTTGCAGAATCAAAGCCCATGCAATTCTAGATTCCACAGTCTCCGCTAATCGTTGTCTTAATGCAATTTCAACATCGACTTCGGCATCTATCTCTGATAGAAATGCTTCTGTAAGCGGTGGATCGGAAGACTGGACGGTGGGTAGCATAAAGTTACTTGCATAGAACGTTTGAACTCCGAGTCTCATTTTAAATCTATTTGAGATATGATATAGCTACACAGAATTTGGTGCTATGGACTCTATATGTGAACTAGACGCGAGTGTGATGGGTGGAGAGGTGAACGATTTGTGAGGATGATATCGCGCTGACGAAATATAGAGGCTGTACATAGGTGTGATATGTGGGTATATGTGAACTGGGTATAGGAGGAAAAGGAAAAAAAGATGTTGAGACGAGATGCAATGTAATAGTTGCCAGAAATAGAGTTGGAAGAAAGCAATGAAGCACAACAACAAAACTCGAAAGCAGTACAAAGAGCCAAAAAAATTGGTCTACTGGCGGAAGAAATAGAAATGGGGGACAATGGGAGAGTGGGAGCTTTGGGCGAAATTGGTTGGAGAGGGAGAGGTGAGGGCCATTGGCTCCTGGGTGCCGGCGAGGATACTAGGATCAGAAAAGTGGGAGACATTATATGAGGATGGGTTGGGGGAGACATCATATGAGGATGGGTTGGGGGAGTCCTCAAACGTGTTGCGATTGGAATACATGCGAGGGTGTTCCTTGCATGTCTTTAGGTGTCTTCTTAGGCTCGTACCGAAGGAAGACCCACAGACAGCACAAAGCTGAAACCTTAGGCGGAAATGCGCCATTACATGATCTGAACGAGATGTCAGTGAGCAAGAAAATAGTGAGCAAGAAGTGAATTACTTTGTGCATTGCCTTTTGTTGTAAGATTTGCCATACACATCTTGCAGAAGAATTTACCATTTCTTTTTCTTCTGGCAGCGCTCGCAGTTTTAACAGCCTTAGTGCCGACTATCGAGGTAAGGCCATGCTCGGATAGGATGGATGATAAACTTTTGATAACAACAGTGTCTTTGCTATTTTGGTGGATGTGGGATAAGATGAGGTCAGGATCACTAAGGGGGTGAAAATCTGCTTCTTGTGTTACGAATAAGCGGCAGAGTTCTTGGAGGGTGCCAGGAGTATTTATGGAGGATCGTGCATCTCCCATTGCAGGTGGGCTCTGAACGCCAAGCCATGGATGATCATAAGGATTTCTAGATAATGATGGATGATTTACAAGGGCGTATGGGTGAGATTGGCCAGGGTAGGAAAAGGTGTCATTCAAGCTATCGAATGATGGACAAGGGCTGGAGTCTTTTAAAGATGGAGATGAGAAGATATATTTTTTGAATAATATAAATTGATACTGACTTGGGGGAAACGACGGAGAAGAAGGGTGGTCTGGAGGAGGAGACTGGATGAATATTGAAGGACGCAACATGATGCTGAATTGACCATTGTGACTGTGTTGTGTTTATAAGTAAAGAAGAGATCATGATACGAGTAGTTGTGGTAGTTGGGCCAATTGAGCAGTTGGGTTAGTTGTGTGACACAGCCGCCATCAGTGTGACATTGGCTAGGTTGCACTCCTCCTCAAACGTCCAAACGAATGAAGGCTCTCCTCCTCGTCAACTCTCTCCTTTTCCTTTTTGCAAATGCACAGCTTTTTCCTCCTCAAAATACACTAACATCCACATCAGCTACCTCGGCCTCAACACCCACCTCCACATCTTCCACTTCAACTAAAACTTCCTCATCTTCATCCACATCTGCATCCACCTCTCTTACCTCTACAACTACTACCTCGTCCACCTCATCTACTACCACTAGTGCTAGTACATCCACTACTCTCAGCTCTGCGGTCGAATCTCCAGTTGTCACCGTAGTCGATGGCACCACCATCGTTACCGTGACAGGTTCTTCCTCCTCCACTTCTTCCGCTCAACCCACGCCGTCGTCTCCTTCCAGTTCAGACACCAGTAGTTCTTTAAGTACAGGCACCATCATTGGCCTCTCAGTGGCCGGCGGTGTCGCCGTCATCGGTCTCATTGCTTTCTTTATTTGGAAATTGACAAGAAAACGTTTCTCGGATTTCGACGATGGTAGGCCGTTCATTTACCACAAGTAACCTCATCCTCATTTTTATTTTTCAATAGGTGAAGCTATTAAATGGCCCGATTTGAATACCCATGGAGGCGGTACAGTCGATTCCCACCCCCTGCCTGTTCACAACACTGGTCGCGCAGGTTTTGATACTGGCTCAGAAAGCTCACTTTCACGCGTCAACTCAAACAACTATTCTTCAGCTGACTTCCATTCTAACCCCACTTCCGATCCTTATGCCGTACCTCCTTTGCCACATCTTAACCCCAGCCAGCCTTACAGAGACGATCCCGGTGCCATGGGAGGTGCCTACTATGATCCATATAGGGGGCCAATACCTGGCACAATTGAGCAGGGCGCAGGTCAAGAATGGACTGGAGAAGCTATACCAATGACACAGATGAACGTTGCTGGAAGGATGAGCCCTGGTCCGAATGTCGCTTATAGTGGCGAATCTGCGGCTGGAAGACATAGTCCTCAAATACCTTATGGGGGAAGAAAATCCCCAGCACCGCAGGCGATTTATGGCGGAAGGATGTCTCCTGGACCACAGACAGCGTATGGAGTACCAATATCACCTGTACCTCCAGCTGCATATGATGTATATGGTGCAAGATAGAACCATTTTTTTTATCACGTAGATTCTAAGTAATACAATATTTAGATTGGTGGTAAAAATGATAATCAATTTTATATATTGAATAAAGCACGTGCCAGCTGTCTGGGGCTGTTGTGTCACAGCTTTCTCATATCGCTGCGCTTGTTCATTTCTTGTACAAAACTACATTCACCTTCACCTTGTCGAGGTTCACAACCTCAAAACAACCCCACTATGCCTTTACTTGACAAAATTACAGACCTGGCAGGCAAATTTGCGCCTTCAAAGTCGTCCAAATTAATGGCAGGTGGAATAGGCAGCGGTCATGGCATGGTACCCATCGACGACGATGTTAGTGATTGTCTTTGTATCAGGAGTCATTCCCTCACACTCCCAGCGGACAATGGTGGGAGCATAAGGACTGTCCGTTTGAGTTACGTAATCCTACGATGTTGCTTTTTGTTGCACTCTCGGCATGGGTGGGGAAAGCGACGCGCAGCTCCTATTTCTTCTCATAATTCCTGTGTTATGGGTGATATGGCTTTGGGTTCATTTCTTTCTTTTTTTTGGCCATTGTGCCCACCTCTCTTTAAGCTTATTGACTTAATACCGACTTTCTTAGATGATCGTGTCAAAACCAACCATCATCACACATACATCCCAAATATTCTTCAACTTCATCGCAATGGGATGTTTTGCAGGCGTAGCTAGTTTTCAAGCCAAGTGGAATGTTGGACCTTGTGCGTTTCTTTCTCGATGACTGCTCGGGACGTTATTGGATTCACCCTGGTCAATAAGCTGGCCTAACAGGATTTGCTTTATTTATCTCCATTGCAAGCATGTTTCTCTCAGCATTCATGCTTTTTGTCCCTGTGGCATACGAGAGATACGACAAATTTGTCCGTCTCGCCCGTGCACTCAAAGAAGTCCGCGTTGGCTTTATCCTTACTGGAGTGGGACTGACATTTAGTCTTCTCATCGCGTCAGTTGTCTTCTACACCTTTCAAGTTTATCCTGAAAATTATTCCTTTGTTTCAGGTTCATTGTTACAATTTCAGCATGGACACAACCTGGCTGTAAAAATGCCAAGAATGACCCGAATGCCGAAAGTAAAGGCGACGGTTTTACAAATGGACTTCCCGGATGGTGTATTACAAAAAAAGCCGGTGCTATATTTTTCTGGCTTGCATTCGGTGTGTACTTTGATGTTCCTGTCGTACTTGACATTGATTTTTTTTTATCCCTTTTTATTATTATTATTAAAAATAAATCCTAGTCTGTTGGGTCGCCTCCATGGTTTTCCTCATCGTGGATTGGCGTTCTGGAAAGCTTCTTGCCTCCCGAGATCCCCCATTTACACGACCACAGGTAACGCACGAAGAGGAAGGAGAGGAAGAGGAAGACGCGTCGTACAGCCATGTACCCCCAGTCCGTCGAACAACAGCCTCGTCCGCTTCTAACAACCATGACAACTCCAACTCGTCGCAATCGCCCTTTGCTGATTCTAACCGTTATTCCGGCCCAGATTCCCAAATAACTGGATCAACACCTTCAGCTTACACTCCTGCACCTGGCCGTCCAAGTATGGATGCATATGGAGCCTTTTCTGACCCTGCACCCAGCGGATTTGGCTCATCTCGATATAACCAGGTCTCCAATGGTTATACAAATAATTATTCCACAGCCTCCCCGGCCAAATCCACCTCTGGAGGACCACCAATCCTTCCGGAACCAGATCTAGGCCCAATGGTTAGTAGGACCATGCAGTATGCGGATCCATACGCTGCTGTGCGTGCGTCGATTGCTGGACAGCAAGGCTCTGGACCACCGAATTCACTGCCACCCAGTTATGATAGCTACCAAGGATACCGATAATTGGGACCCTAACGGCAAGACAAGCGGTGCTCAAGGACATAACTACGTAGAGTTTACCTAACATTATTTATAGTACATCCGGACTTCCTTTATATGTTGTTGTCCTTAGCCCTCAGTATATGTCTATCCTGTAATAAAGCAAGAAAGATGCTTCTGTACATCGAGGGAAGAAAAGGAAAGTACATTTGTGTGACATTACTTGGATTGAGAGTGTATATCAGTGCTGCGGAGATAGGGGTCATATAACGACAAAGCAAGCTAGGATACAGATACAAGGAATAAACAAGGGTCAAACATAATAATTTGAAAATAATATGTAAATAAAATCATCGTCGTCGATTCCGACCTCTTGTAGAATGTGATGGCAAATATTCATCATCAACGTCAGCCTCGGTGACATAGATATCGTCCCCCTCGGCACCTTCAATGTAGCCAACGCCCATGAACACAGGAGCGCCACCTGCGCCCCCGTGGGCCAGGAAGCCATGTCGTTTGCTTCTTGTGCCAACTCCAGTAAATACAGCCTCATCTTCAAGGTCCTCACGGTGATCAAAAGGTACATCTCTTAATTCATCGTCCAATGTCCGTCGGCGACTACGAGACGAGAGAGACGGTGACTGTGCACCTCGTGACTTTGCTGAGGGTTGTGCAGTGTTTTTGACGTGCGATCGCGATGTCGTCTGCCTCTGACTATCATGGCGGAAGGTATCATCCGGGGACGAGAGTGACAGGGAAAGGGGATCTTCTTCATCAGAATGATCTTCCTGTCGAAATGGTGGCGGCAATTGCGGTGCAGGTCGCTGTATACGGCTAGGAGGTCGCGGTCTACGGGGAGATTTGTCAGGGAAGGGGGAAGAAGGGAGCCGTTTGTCGAAAAAATTCGGTCTGGGATGCTGTGATCTAGCTTTTAAAAAAGATGATTCAAAATTCCGGCCACTTTGAGTGTTGTGTGAAGTTTTATCTATTCCGATATGTATCTCTCTGCTGGTCTCGTGCGCAACAGGGATACCATTGCCCTTAAATCTGTACACATTTCGAGATGGACCCACTGGAGCAGGGGGCGTCGATGGGGGTTGATCATCCAAGCTGATATCTTCTCGTTCGATGTCGTTATCAGAGCATAAGGACGGAGTCGGCGCTTCAACAATGGAGCCTGATTGCCACATTCTGCCGGCTCTGGAATGCGGAGGATACGAATGGGACAGGGAAGGCACCACAGTATCTTCCGTTAGTACGCTGGAAGAAGAATCTAAGTTTGAACTGGCAGCCAAGCTAGAATCCGTGGACGAGATACGTAACCGACGCTTTGGAGGAGGATCTGAAGAAAATGGTTATCCATCATCCATGGTAGAAAAAATAAATAAGCAGCATACCAGTATCATCATGTATATTAATCGTATTTCGTTTTCTCTTTTCGCCCATGCGAATTTCAGACTCCCTTAGAGCTGAAGTAGCGTCGAGGTTCGAGGCCCTGATGGACGTTAAAAGAGGCATCGCCGGCTGCGATCTCTGCGAAGATGTCGATCTTCGTAAGGCAGACTGTGCACTAAAACGCTCCGAAGGCGGAGGCGCGGGGTTGTCTCCAGAAGATCTTTCAGATACTTTGCGAAGCCTAACCGTTTTCATTTCGCTTAGGAAGGCCGCCATCTTGTCCGCTGCAAGTCCAACAGTTGGCTGACCAGCTCTCCGACCAATGAGCGGGTTGATGGGATTTTCAACAGGAGGCGGAGCCTGATTTAAGGAGGCGCGAGCAGATGCAAATAAATGAGACTCTGGGGCAGCAGCGGGTATGTTGAGCAGTATCTTCTTGGGCAAGACCGAGGGTGGAGGGGGAGGAGGAGGAGGAGGAGGAGGAGGAGGAGGAGGAGCTTCAAACCGAGTTGGGACAGGTCTCTTCGATAACTTTTTGCACTTGTGAGCATGGAGGTTCCTGAAGTAAGATGTCCACTCACTTCTTGCTTCAATCTCTCAACCTCTTCCTCCAGCATCTTGATCTTTACTTTATCGCGGTTACGGTCATGTTCTACCTGCTCAACAGACAACGCAGGGGCTTCGTTATCACGACGTTCATTCTCACATAGCTCTTCTCTAGCAGCAATAAGCTCCTTCTCTTTGCCCTTGACGCGAAGAAAACCAGAAGTATCGCCGCAGTCATCCGAAAAAGACTCGACCGAACGATTCTTTCTCTTATGTCTGGTGGCAGCGGCTGATGGAGAACTTGGACTGCTTATTCTGCGGGATTGAAGGTTTTGAGAAGCGACCACGGCATATGGGGATCTTTTGGGACTGGGTAGAAGAATAGAGGGATCGGCATCGTCATGGCCGATGTGAAATTTATCAACAGCTGTCTTTACGGAGGAGGCAGTTTGAGAACGGCGTCGAGGGGATCCAGATGTGGATGCGGATCCATCCAAAAGCCTGGACGATGAAGATTTGTGTCTCTGAGGAGACTGGTCCGAAGTCTGAGAAACATGGAAGGCAAATCGAACGCGCTGTTCCTTGTCCGCCGCAGATGGATCGGCATCGGATTCCATAGAAGGGGATCGAGGAAATAGAGATCCCGGCATCGATATTGAGGGTCTGCGCTTCAGAGACCGAGAAAGTTGGGGTTTAGGCGAATGTCGGGAACGTTCAGATGGCAAGTCATCTACATTATGACAGTCAACAAAATGAAGAATATAAGTCGCGAGAGTATAACTCGCCTTCTTCAGACGACGCGACAACTTTTTTGATGCGCTTTCTCCGTGAGTTTTTAGCCTCGCGTTCTTTTTGAACGGACGGGTCAGACTGGGGCTGCTTAACTTCGCGGGTAGATTTCCTAGTTTCCCTTTCGACTGGTGAAGCCTCCCTCGAAAAATCTGAGCCTATAGAATCATCCAAAAGTACGCGGGATGTTGACGGTTCCTAAAACGCGTAAATTAAGGACACAAAAGTAGAACCAAGAGAGAGCGTACCGATCCAGTAGCATTTGCGATAAAAGACTCGAACTCTCTTGATACAAAGCTGAATACGCCTGATAAAATACCAGAATCGCTTGCGCTTGCTGATCCCATTAGGAGGTTGCCCAAGAAAAGGAGCGTCTGTCACATGTCACGATTGGGTGACACACCTTTTGTCCATTAACTCTAGTCAGCGAAAATCTATTCCATTCCATTAACATGTTTGAACCCGTTCGAGGAGGTACCCGCGGTGGACAAGCAGAGTTCAAGTGGTCAGACGTATCGGCGGACAAGGATAGAGAGGTAAGCAATGCTACTGCTCTCGATAAGAAAAACTAGCTAACTTAAGTCAGAATTATCTCGGCCATAGTATTAATGCACCCACAGGCCGCTGGCAGAAAAATAAAGATATTCACTGGTACAACCGTGAGGCAGGACAAGGAGCAGAAGAAAGAGCAGAAGAGATTAGGAAAATTAAAGAGATGGAAGCAGATGCTTTGGCAGTCGCATTGTACGTTCCGCCAGAACATATACACTCTTGCTCGTGTTTAAATATCTTTACCAGAGGATTTGAACCCTCATCAAAATCTCAAGGCGCTGCTACAGGTGCTAATGCAGCCCCAGTGGCCTCGTCTTCTAATTCCGACAGTAAAGTCAAACAACTTGGCGGACAACAGAGGGAAGATAAAGCAGAAAGACGGCGAAAGAAGGATGAAAGAAAGCAGGGAAAGAGGGCTAGAAAAGAGCTAAAGAAGTTGAGCAAGAGTGGGGCAAATGGCCTCACAGATTTGGATGACGTCCCTCGCAGAAATCATAGTCGATCACGGTCGCCGCGATTCCGGTCGACCGAACGAAGGCTTGGCGATGAATGGAGACCTCGTAGTCGAAGCCGCAGTCGAACACCGCCAGGAGAACGGTATGGCATAGGTTCAGATTACGACTCCTTCGAAAGGGAACGAGAGAGGGAAAATGATCGACGACGATGGGATTCAAATAATGCAAGACGAGATCCACCATCGGATGGGAGGAGGTTCTAAAAACGTTATATATTCTTTCAACCAAATGTGTATATACTCAGTGATTTTTGCCATGCAGTTTTTCATTATCTACTATCCATAAGTACACGATTGGTTTACCCTCCAGCTTTCCAGTATGCAATGTCACCATCCACCACTAAAAGGTAGTAAATATACAGGTGGACATACTAGCTGCCGAGAAACACGTACTTTCATAAGGTTTGCCCTGTTGTCGAAGTTTTCCAGCAGCCTTGACAGCAGCTTCACTCCCATGTTCTTTGAGGTCTTCGTAAGCCATGATTTCACCGCAAACAAATTTATTTTCAAAGTCAGAGCTACAGGGTTATGGTTAAGTAAGGGAGGAATAAAAAGTAAAAAGTTGGTATACTGGATGACGCCGGCAGCTTGTGGGGCTTTGGTTCCCTTCCTGATCGTCCATGCGCGGACCTCATCTGGACCGCAGGTGAAATAACGAATAAGCTGTTAATCGGTTGATTAGCCCCAGAAACTGGGAAGTCGAGGAATTGAACCCACATCAAGACTGCTGTAACCAGCTTGTGTGATCTTTGGTAGAGCACTTGTTGCGCCAGCCTTTGTTTCTTCCTCTTTTTTCTCTTCTGGATTTAAGGTAGCCAAGCGCTCCTCCAGCGCAACAGAGAAGGGAATCAAGGGGTCGCCGGGGTTGTTGGTATCAATCCAAGATTTGATCTTGGCCAGCCTGAAAAGGAATCAGTGCGAAGTTGAATGGTCAAAATTAAGGAATTTCTCACCATTTATTTTTCTTGCGAACGTAATCCTTTTCGCTGAGGTTTACGAGATATGTAACCGGCTTTGCTGTGAGTAGTTGCAAACCATTGACCACGTCTATCTGAGAGAAAGATATATAAGCGAAAAAATTCAGGGGAAATGATGCAAAGATATCAAAAAGAGGTAGATCAATGGACGGTTCCGCGACGAGCTGGGTGAAGTCCGAGCATAATCGCTCTTTATCGTCCCTTTTGAGGAGAATCACCCGAGAGGGGAAGTATTAGTTAGAAATGGTAAGGCATGTATAAACAGACTAGTCGAAGCTAAGGTGATGATTGAATCCCGCCATAGACAAGAAAGGGGAATCACCTAGTTGAAAAATGGTCAATAAAGGTATTTAATGACTATGGATGGAGGGATCAAGAAGGCCAAAAATCAGAATAAATTTGTTCTCATGAGTTACTTGGGGCGTTACTCCCTCCTCGACGAGCTGGGTTTCGAGCAGAACGCTCTTTTTCATCACGTGGATAATGGATGTATGACAGGTATCGAATTATTTATGAGCACTGACCTCTTTGTTACTCCAGTCAGCTTTTCGGATGTCCTTTGCATCCACGGTAAGAGTTCTGAGAACCTTTTCCACTGTTGCCTGCAAAAGGATTGGAATTGAAAAAGAACCAGGAGAATGACCAGGAGAAAGATATTACAATTTCTTCCTTTCTCGCTTTGTCGGCCAAACTGTTGCTTCCTAGACTTCTACCAGACTTTTTTAAGCCATCTAGAGACTTCTCGACCCATTCGATATCCTTGAGTCTGAGCTCAGTTTGGATGATGTCCATATCCCGAAGGGGATTAACATCGCCTTCTACATGGATGACTTCTGCATCATCAAAAGCACGAACGACTTGAAAAATTCCGTCGACGGCACGAACATGAGATAGGAAAGCGTTTCCAAGGCCTGCGCCAGTTGAAGCACCCTAGGATGAGATGAGTGAATTGATTAGGTGGGATTATGAAGGCAAACTTACAGCTGTCAAACCAGCAATATCGATGCAAGTGAGGAATGCCGGAACGCGTGAAGCAGGCTTGTAAACGTCACACAGCCACTCAAAGCGTGTGTCGGGGACAGGGATTCGAGCTTCCTCGGGATTTATGGTAGCATAAGGAAAATTAGCAGCTTTGCCTAGGTCTTGAATAATCCAGGTTTAAGTATTTATATTCTTTAGTGAGAGAATTTTGGAACAGTGCACCTGTCTCTGATAGGGCGTTGAAGAACGATGATTTTCCGACGTTTGGGAGACCTAAAAAGGGTGGGGGAGGGGAGGGTGAGTGTTAGAAAATAGTTGAATGGCAAGAACAAACCTACGATGCCGATCTTGAGATTATTGCTAGGTCGACCCAGGAGAGTTTTCTTCTCGACGATGGCTTTCTTTGGAGGCATCTTCTTTTTTATCAAAAGTGAGCAAGTAGTTGAGAAGGAAGAGAAGAGATAAAATCGATGCGGTCGATACATGGAAAAGGACGGTCAATATGTACAAATAAAGATGGGAAAAGTGGATTTGTGGGTTCTGACCCAACTGCACACACACCAAGCATGCTCAGGCTCCTTGTACTGTTTTCATGTTTTCTATATCTTATCAATGCCCAGACCACTAACCCGTAACTTCAATTTATCCTCTTCTTGTTACCATCTAATCATTTACTAGCGTTGGTCAAACTACAACCCAAACCTCGTATGAGATCTTCTTCATTCATCCATTCACACTCTCATTTTCATCCTTTGCCCAGTCAACCCTCCTCCACCTCTACCACAACCCCATCGACAACCACCACCACCCCCATAATACAACAACAAGGCCCTGTTGGCCAACCCGCCCCAACTACAGGCACTCCAGGCGGCCCCACACCCTACACATATTCCACCGTAGTTGACGGCGTCACCACCGCAATATCCGCCATATTTACACCAACAAGTCCTGCCACAATTCCAGTAACTCCCAGTGCCGCGGGCACGATTCTGGATTACAATTCGTGGCTCGCTATCTATGGTCCAACACACACACCGTCGGCTGGCGCGGGATTTGCATTGCATTCCATCTCATTTCCCCTCATCCTCGTGGTGTTGTTGGGTATATTAGGTGGTGGTGGTGGCATGTTATATGTTTGAACGAATATTACGCACGACATACCTCGGACTACAATTTATAACCAAAATAGACCGAATATTTAACATTACGACCTGTATTGCAACTGTGTATATACAACCATAATACCACTCTATTTGAATTTTGTATATCTGTAACATCAATTGTCACTCTTTCCTTGCTGCCATAACATCTATGTCACCACCGGAACAAGTACCAGTGGGATCGCTTGCAGTCGCATTTGTTGTCGAGTCTTCTCTAGCCGTTGCACAAGAATGGCGCCAAGTACTCCTGGAGTATGTTCAACTCCTCCTCAAGCGTTTGGCCGACACCCACCCTAATTTCAAAGTGGGTCTCCTCTATATTTATTTTGCTTGACCAGCAGTAATATTCTTCAAAGCTTCGCATCGCCTTCGTTTCCTATGGCACTGCGGACACCCTTCCATCCCCCCTTATTTGCAAGAGATTCTTCGCAGACTATCCTACTGTAGCCAAGGAATTGAAGGACGCTCTAACGAACTTTGGATTGGGTCAGATAAACTCGGGAGTAAATAGAGGCATGGCTGCCCTCGAAGGCCTTGTGGCTACCCTAGAAGTATGCGCAATGTTAGCTTCACTGATATATTATTCTAATTGTCTTCAGTTATTTGATGTCTTGCAGACTCACACCCAAAACCGGGATAATTTCAGTAGCCACGTCTTCCATATTGCAGCCTCTCCTTCTGACGGCTCTATACGCCCTTTCTGCAATGAATCACCTGCTCTGGATGAGGTTAACTGGGAAACACTGCCTCTTGAAATCAAGAAGGTCTGTTGTATGAACAACTCTTCGCTCATTCGTATCAAAACATGCATTATTTAGCGAAACATTCACTATACATCCATCAACCTACGAGCCAATTTATCCGAATTCTCACAACTACATTCAGCGGTACATTTCTTCCATCGCTCGGCTGCTGTTATAATTAGTCATCTTTCCAGGCAGTCGTTGGATCAACAACTCCTTGGTTCAATGTTCGACCATCACATTCATTGCTTCTGGCTGCTTTCTCCGCGCCCCAACAACAAAAAGGTTCCTTCTATCATACAAATCCAATTATGGATAATTTAAGCTCCTTGTAGGCATTGCGATAAAGCGTCCAGGCGAAACTCAGACCGAACCTACGCCAGAACCAAAACGACCTCGTTTGCAAACCAACACAGAATCCCCCAAAGATGTTCCGCAAGCCCTAGGTACTACGCAGCCAACCACTCAGGTATCCAATCCATTAAAATTGCAATCCCCTCTATCTCCACAAAATATTCCGCCTCCAGCTCCGCCACCTCCACGATTAACTCAGCAGCATTTCATGGAAGGTTTGCGGAAATTGGAAGAACGGATACAAGCACTAGAACTTGCCCTCGCAACTGCACGATCAGAGGGCAAGGCGGAAGAGGCGGAGAATATCTTACAAGACCTGATGAGGAATAAGGAGGCTCATGCAAAGTTCAAGCAATTTTACAGTAATTCTGTCGCCCAGTATATGATGGCGCGACAGCAGGCACAGGCACAGGCACAGGCACAGGCACATGCACATACACAGTCACATCTCGCGCCCAACCCCCCACAAAACCAAGGTGAATTCTTGCCATGTCCTCCTAGAAACTACATTTTTCTGAATCCATGTCATAAAGGTCCCCCAGCCCCTCCGTTTAGTCTTAATGGTGCCAACAAAAACCCGTCCACTGGAGGAATACCGACTAACCAGTTGCAAATGCAACATGCTCGATCTTTGAGCAACTCGACATTCCAGCCAGAACCCAATCCACCAAATGCAACGATGGCACAGATACAGAAGGCAAATGAATTGCAAACAAGGCTGCTTCCAAATCAAATGAGTCCCGGTCATAACATGAGAATGATTTCTCAAAATAACTCTCCGTCTGGCCATCCTGATTCTGATCCTGCTTCAAGTTCTGGTTTCAATAGCGCTTCAGGGTCTGGACCATCTTCACAACCGGAACATGTGGGAAATGCAGTGCCAGTATGGACAGGTTCTTTGAATTGGAGTGGACTGGGTACGTCAGGCAAGAAAGAGGTTTGCACATATATTATAGCCACCAGCCCAAATGCTGTCGCATGGTGCGTCACCTTTCGACATGAAAGCAAACTTGATCTTTGATCTTGTACTTTTATTATTGACAGTCATGCAGATACGTGGCCCAAAGCACTCTCACTCGCTCCGATACGTGAAAATGGGCTATCTACTACTGACCTCCATATCTGGATAAAGCGTTTCAAGCCGGCGCTTTGTCATTTACAAGTTCAGCCTCGTGGTCAAGATTCAAAGGTGAACCAGAGCAACTACGATTTACTCGTCCAGCTTCTCAGAGAGAGGAAAATGGTTTGTAATTCAATATTTGATTTTCGGGTGCTTGTGATTTGACCATCTGTGAAGTTTGCTACTGCAGCTTGGACAACGCCATCTGGTGCCCAAACAAGTAACGTGCTCGTATTTCCCGTCCCTCCAAAAGGCCTTGTCGGTGCTTTCTTCCCAATCAACGGCATACCTGAGATGCCAAAGCCTTCTGCCACACCGATACCGAAACCTATGCCTATAATTCCGTTTAATCTACCTCCAGCCGTGCTCTCTCATTTGCAGCAATTTACCCCGGAACAACGAACTACTGTAATGGCTCAGCTAATGCGCGCTCGACAGCAGCAACAAGTACGCGTCAAATTTCCTTCGGCCAGTTAAATTAATGATACGCTTTCTAGAATCAACAACCCCTCAATCAAGATGGCACACCCATTAACCATGAAATGCAAAATCATGCAAATATGAATGCCGCTTTGAGGCTCATGAGCAATCCAGGTGGTCAAGGACTGAATATGAATGAGCCTCCTGGATTTCCAAGACCTGGTGCTAACAACGTGCTCGGTGGGGTTCAAGGTAATCTGAGTTACGAAATGTTACAATCGTTTATGCAAAGAAACGCAGACGGAGGGATGAGCATGAATCAGCAAGGTTGATTGTAACAGTACGACTGTAATTTATGTACTACATCAAAGCAATGTCTTCATGGCATCAATGTCCCGGAGAACTAAACGTCCCATCCAAGCCTTGTATCTTCTCATGATCAGCAAGGTTGGCCTGCGTCTCGTAAACGGTGATTACTGGCTTCTGTTTATGCTGAAAAGGTGATGAAAATCTCCTGAAAATGATGCAAACAGACTTTGACCTCACTTCTGTCCAACTACCAAGAAATCCAATGTAGTATATTTGCGTGTTTTCTGCACCCTGCGATGCCGGGATGAAAAGAGTGATACTCGACAGATTTGAGAATTTTGCAGTTCTCGTTACGCCATAATGAATATTTCTTTTGACGGAAAGAAAACACTCACTTGACTGCATATTCCCCAACGTCTCTACTTTGTGGGACAGTGAATTCCTGGGTAGGGGTCTTGTCGGACACATCGTCAAAATCAAGGCTGGCATTATTTGCAAACTGCTCATGTAATAATCAATTAATATGCATATACGGAGACTCATAAGGCAGTTAAGGACCTACCAAGCTGACTTTGGAAGGAGTTTGGGCTCCTGGACCAGCTTTAAGGAGGAGTGCTCGAAGTCGGACTGAGCCTGTGAACGGAATGCGAAGAATTCTGTCAAAACCCATGTCATTGTAACAGAGAAACTAATGGTACACATATATGCCTACATTTGATCGTCCGCATCCGATTCAATAAACTGGTCGCGATCTGTCAGTTGTTCCTGTCAAGGAAAAGATATTCGTCTGCCACCTGGGTTTCGTCTAGACGGGCGTGCCATGGCTTAATCACAACTGAGCCGCTGCCTGAAGTATTTAGAGCGACTACATTGTCACGATCAATGTGTAGAAAGAGGTTATCTTGAGAACCAAGGTCGGATGTGAGTTCATGGCTATGGTCATGATCATGACTTTCATGACATTGCGACATTTTTGTGATGAAAGGGGGCGGACACAGTGCTATGGCCATGTCCTTACATAATAAGTATTCTTTCTTCAACTATTACTTACCCATTAACAGTGGGTCTTTTCCCTTCTTTCTTTTTTTTTACATTTCTTATGATGCTTTTTGTAATTTGCGTTCGATTGTTACAACCTCATACTCAAGGGATCACCCGCCAGTGAATCCTGGGGCTTGTACCATGAGACAATCTTCATCTTTCTGATTCCTCTCATCTTTCGGCAAAAAAACAAAAAAAAAAAAACGCTCGAGCTGACTTTGTTTGCTGCAAAGGTGTAGGATATATTACCTCATGTATTCATCTACAGGTTAACATTTTTGCCCCATCGACTTCAGAAAATGTCCAACTCTCCAGTCCATTCGATTCCGCAGCATACCTCTGACATTGGATCATCACAGGCGGCAGGCCTTGAACATCCACAGCTCTCTGATTTCAAATTGTACAATCCGTCAACGCGTCCTGCTGCATCACCAGGTGAGAATCGCAATTCGCTCCGCCTTCTGGAGCTCATATAGTTCCAGCACAACTTCCAGACGAATATTTCACTCCGACCCCTACGGACCTCAAAGCAGCTCAGGCGACACTGTCTGCGCGAACTCAAGCATTAATCAACGCTCCACTACAACTCCGGGCTGTACGAGAGGCAGAATCGAAAGCTAGGCGTGATCGTTGGCCAGAGGTACTCGACATTCCTCTATGTAAAAGAGTGATTAGTTAATAACCGTAATTTAGACGACTATTCGCATCAGATTCGCAGATCAGACCCAACTCGAAAAAAAATTTCCTTCCACAAATAAAATAAGATCTGTCTATGCCTTTGTACGAGCATGTCTTCGAGAAGATATAAAACCCATCAAATTCATTCTTTGTATGATATTATTTCTCACATTTTTGATTCATGTACTGACGTATTGGAGATCAATCGCCCCCAAAACGTGATCTCAAGGTCTCTGACCCCGCTGTACGTGATATAACTCTTGCGGAGCTGCAGCTAGCTCCGTCATCTATCTTATTGTTGAGATTTGATGATGACAAGTTAAACCGTGAGCCTATTGCACCCTTATGAAATTCCTCATGACAAGAGACCCCTAGATTCACATGTTCCCGCGCCACTTGCACCAGAAGTAATTTCGCAAGCCATAGATCTCCCAATGCCTCCGCCTCCGGTGGTTATCGAGGCCAATAACATCAACGTCGAAAACGTAACTGGAACGAAGTCTGTTGAAAGCAAGGTACCCAAATGGCTTAAATTTGTGCAGAGTGGGTGTGACATGCAAGCCATTTACCGTAAGTTTGCAACATGGCTGATACTCTTGTCCCAGAAAAATAAGCTGCCGGGCGCTCTTGATCTAGAGAAAATCATTATTCAATACTGTTTATCGGAATATAAACTATCATGATGATACTACTGACTCTTAGATCAGTATTGGGGAAAATGAGGATCAACTTGTTTTGACCAGGCTTTCAGACCTCCGATGACGTCCTTTACAATCCCTGCACCTTCTACTTGCCTAAGGGATTCAGCAGCAATCTGGGAGTCATTTCCCAGCCGGCAAATGACATATGTATCTAGCTCAGAACTTGCAGGCAAATATTTGTCTGGTTCAAGAAGCAAGCCCTGGAGAGGAATGTCTACGAACGACTGTCATTGTATAGGACGCATATAGGGTTGCTATTGAGATCTCACTGATGGAGCCTGATAGTTGACATATCCCATACTCTGTCGGGGAGCGTACATCGATAATTTGAAGAGGCTTTTTGGAAGTCCGGAGGACCTCTAGATCCTGCGTTTGTCTCAAATCAAGATGATAATTGTTCCGTACTGTAAACTTAAATGTACCTTTGGCTGTATACGATGTCCAAGATATCCAGTCGCAGTGCCCTGAGCAACCCAATCGGGTGCAGGTCCTCCACAGAACTGCACATAATCTGTATCCGTGATAGATTTAAGGCTTTGGTCGGGATTGCTACAAAAAGCGCATGTTGCTTGTCGAGGTCGGAGCTTGATGGTGCGAAACGGAGGAAATCCAATAGCAGAAAAGATAAGCATCGAAGGGCGTTTGTCTTGATGGTTTATTTAAGGTTTCAGCCAAGACAGATATTAATGGCAGCTTTACCATGGAGCCCTGAAATAAGTTTGATAGTTTCCAATGCCTGCATATTCCCAATGATTCCAGTAACCACCCCCAAGATACCCAATTCTTCACAAGATCCCAAGGTTTCTTTTTTTGGGGGGATAGGAAATAGACACCGATAGCAAGGACCTTCCTTTCCGAGGTTATACACACATAATTGACCTTCGTATTTTTGAGCTGCTCCGCTTACGAGTGGTCTGCGGAGAGTAACTGCTGCGTCAGAAAGTAGGTAACGTGTTGGTGAATTATCGGTGCAGTCTAAGATAATGTCATAAGAATCTAGAAGTGACAGAGCATTTTCGGGCGTCAATGCTGTGGTGATCACATCGATGACCAGGCTTGAATTTATCCTACGAATACATGGAACAGGAATAGGATAAGCATAAAATCAAACGACATGAAGCAAAGTGTAAAGCCACCTCTTCAACGCTATCGCTGCGGATTCCGCTTTATACATTCCAACGGTTGCTTCAGTGTGAAGAATTTGTCGTTGCAGATTGGATAGCTCAACACGGTCGTGATCAACGATTCCTATCCTGCCTACATAAAATGGTAGATCGAGGGAGGATATGAAAGTTTGTTCGGCTTGCCGTACCTATTCCAGAGGCCCCGAGGTACTGAAGGGCGGGGCAACCAAGACCGCCAGCACCAACAACAACCACAGCTGCCTGGTGTAACATGAGCTGTCCTTTGGATAGTAATTGCTATACGAAATGGAACATATGCAGGGTACAATTTGACTTACCAGGAAGACCAAAGTCGTCGAGAATCATCTGTCGGCCATATCTTTGGTAGTCTTGAAGGGCAAACATGGTGTAAGGATGGTTACTCATTTAGGATATGCCTTTGCACGTCTCCCCCGACGACGGCACCCCACTTATACATTCAGGTATGTATGTGCGAGTCTTCTCATCTCTGGCTCACTAATCAATACAAACCCAAGGTTCAAGAAAACCACCACTTCCTTGGCCTGATATCTCCTCGCGCGCCAAATGGTCTGTTTCTTCATTCAAATTCGGCTTTGGCGCCGAGTGTCTCTTGGATGGGGATCCAGATACTTTCTGGCAGTAAGCCTGGCCCAGCACCGTCCACTTCCTTAATCTTTGACTGTACCACTAGTTCTGATGGCCCACAACCGCACTTTATAACCATCGAATTTCCTCGCAAAGTAGCAATTCAAGTAATGCACGACCAACTCCATTTTCCCATTCCCAAATCTGACGAGCATATCCATCACAGAAAATCAGTATCCACCTCAATTTTCCTCAAGACGATTCCTATACCCCCTCCACTCTTGCAATCCGTGCAGGGACGGGTCCAAGTGATTTGCAAGATGTGCGAGTGGTGACTTTAGATAAACCAGATGGTTGGATCACCTTTGATGTCACTTCAGAACCAAACGAAGATGGCGATGGACTGTATGCTTCCTCTCACTCTTGTCTTTCATTGACTCTACCTGGAATCTGCTCACAGGAATCCCGTCTACGCCTATGTTTTGCAGATCATTGTTGCTGCCAATCACATGAGTGGAAAGGATACTCATGTTCGCGGTTTGCGTGTTCTTGGTCCAATTGGGTATGTTCTTTGTCTCAAAGGATAAATGTTTTCTCAAAGGACTTAAGAGATAGCGTCGACGGTGATGACCCATTTTCTTTCCAATCACCTGTGTTCAAGATATTCGAAACAATTCGTTGAGATTGATAGTCGGGCTATATATAACATGTCTTTCTCTAAAGTTGTATTACTATCCGAATAAATTAGCTGGAGTCTAGGCTGTCATCTGCCTAACGGCGGCTGAAATGACGCAGAATGATGTTTAAACTGGCTTATAGGATAATTTTGGTGAGAGGGATACCTTGGCGTGGCGGACGCCGACGAAGATGAATCATTGAGTTGATGTAACCGAAGGTTTTCGTTGGGCGGATGTGTATATTGACTGGAATTTACAACTTCAGTATATCCATTCTGCGCGGCCGTATATTCAGGGTTCCGGGCTTGTGTGGCAACGTTCCACCCAGGTGTATGCGTCTAACAACCGAGCGCTTAGTCAACGTCTAATTGAAGTCAAGATTATGAGTAATACCTGTGGCTTGTATGATGTAGCTGCAATGACCCCTAATTGTTGATTTCCATAAACGGAACGAGCAGGGTCTGCTATGTATGCTCTTTGTGTGCTTGACGATAAACTATGCTCAGCCGGTTGGTAGTGGTTGAAGGAAATCAGTTGCCGCGGTGTAGACGTTAATGGAGGATCATAGATATTAGAAGTTGAGGATAAGGATAAGAAATGCCCCTGAGCGCTTGAGGAATGGCCCGCGCCATTAGGTCGGCGATCATAAGAACCACGAAAGGAACCTTCTTGCAACCCCCGTACGAAAGTACCGGAAGGCTGAAGAGTATCTAGTATCGTATGTGATGCTGGAGCCTGTGGCGCATCTGAATGTTGCGGCATCCGCTGCTTGTTAGTAAGTACGGAGTGTGCAGCTGGTTTGTCTAACTGATAAACACGACAGCGCTGGCAAATAAACTCTACAGAATCCCAATTCTGCGGTGGGTGCCCTGCTGCTTGGTCTCTTTTGTTGTGACAGATGATGTGCTGCCACTTGGAACACAATGCACAAGACATCATAGGGGCGCCATCATCCTAGTAAGTATATAAGAGCTGGGGTAGAAAGGCAGAACGGGCTAACGCACAATATTAACACCTTGACGATGACAAATTTCGCAGCAAAGTTCCCAATCACCTACGGGTGTGCGAGTACTACTTCTGGATAAACCGTGTTCACCTTCGATCTTATGCTCATGAGGATAGTTAATAGAGCGATGACTAGTTGACGATCCTGCATCTTCAGGTTGTCGTTCTGGTCTGAAAAATGCATGCATAACCAGGGCACAGCTTATGAAGGCAGAGGAACTTACGTGGAAGTTACAACCTTTCTCGATGGCTCTCGAACCTCCCGTTCTTTCCGCCTCAGTTCACGAGCGTTTTCACGCTTCAGACGTCCGGCCTCTTCTTTCTGCAGCCGTGCTTCCATTCGTCTAGCACGGGTAAGTTTTTCTTCTTCTTCCTGTTTCTTTTTGGTGGCCAAACGTGCTTCTTCTCGTTCGCTTTCCTTGGAAGCAATGCGAGACGACCTTTTTCTATGAATAAGGGCTTCTTCTAGGCGCCGCTTCTGCTCAACTTCCTGATTTCGAAGGGTTTGAAAGTAGCGGTCAAGATGGTGGGAGAAATCTTACCCTGAGTTCTTGAGTGGCGATAGGAACTATGTCGTATGAGAGAACCTTGTAAAGGGCCTTCTCACTGTAATGTGTGGCTTTCTCAAAGCGCTCTGTTATACATTCCCATTCTTCCAGGGTTGTGCAAATCTTTGTCAAAATTAGTACGGAGAGGAAGCTAGATGGTGTTCACTAACAGTCTCCCACTCCACATGAGTGTTGTCTAACACTTGCAGCTCCCCGGACTCCTCCCTATGTTCGATTGTAGGACTCTTGTCAAGTTTCTCGCCAAGGCCAGGAGAATTCAGGTTTGAGTCATCGGAAACCTCTTCACTAAGCTCCGTCAAGTCGCTGATAGCGTCTTCGTCACTTTCTAACCCCGTCTTGGATAACTCTGCCCCTGTTTTACCATTCTGCAAACTATTCTCTTCGTCCAACCATTCTTTAGGGACAGATTGCCACTCTTCCTCCTGTTCACCTCTCAGTCGAGCACTGATTCGTGTTCCTAGAGGCCGGGAAGTATGTCCAGTAGGCTGGGATTGTATCAAAGTGTGGCGATCAATAGACTCATAATTTAGCAGGGTTGCCTGCCGGTTCAAACTGGCCAAATCCTTTGCTTGAGCATCCAACTTCATTAAGGCTTGGTCTTTTGCGGCTCTGCTATGGCGCGTCGGGTGTTGTGGGTAGACGGCATGCGAGACTTTCCTGTTTGAAGGTTGCGTAGTAGAAACTGTCAATCTAGACCGCTTAGCAGAAGCCATTACTTGTGGAGCTCGCTTTCTTTTCAAAGGTTTGGCAGGTTTCGGTGGTGTGCGCTGTATCCAGAGGCGGTTACCTATTAAACAATCAGTCTTGCCTAAGGTGGCAAGGTGGGAATATCACCACCTATGAACCAATATGCGTTCTTTTTACTATCGTAACCTACAGGTTCAATTCGCTATTCCAAAGTTGTCGATAAGTTAGAGTTGATGGAAAAAGTGGATAGATCTGACCCATAGCGCTAATTCGTCGTCGCTCTTCATAATGCTTCTCAATCTCGCAGGGTACTGAAACTGCCATTCAATGAGGGTGTGCATGGACTCTAGCTTGGATAACATAGGAAGCTGAAGCCAGTTATTTGATATGTCTTTCTCGCTCATATCAGATTTAGTTCCATTCAATATTTGCTGATGCAAGACCGGTTTCACGCTTCTATCATCAGGGTAGCTGGTCTGTGAAGGGGAACATGGGGTTAACGCGGGCGTGTCGACCACCTGAAAAGCCGCCTCCCCGTCAACAGGATGAAAGTCGTCCTGGTTGGAAAGGTTCATGTTTGGTTCCGGCCCAAGAGGGTTCGCTTGAGAATCTCGCTTGTTGTATTGTTTGCGGAGGGCTGTTTGCCAATTGTCAAGGCTAACGCGACAGTTGTTGAACGATGTGAAAATGAGAAGGTACTAGGAATACGCACGACACCTTACGATCATAAGACAAGGTATACAACAACCTATGCATGATACGAGGGAGTACATCATTTGTCGCGTGTACTAAGTCCCTTTCGATATCCTGTGAAATGGAATTGAATGGAAATGGAGGTCATATATATCCGAGGTTGAAACTAACATTCAAAGTGACATCGCTCATGGCAAATAGAGGGGAGAAAGTATAAAAGAACTGGCTGAATGCCGCCCATTTCCATTGTTGTCTCAGAAGAGGAATGTTCGAGATAGAGGAGGTTGGAGAAAAGGTTGTGTGTTTGTCGGGCATTGAGGGACGGCGGGGCATTGACGAATTCTGTATGTTTTTCTTGAAAAGACCAATAACAAACAATTATATTACGTAAACTATCAATAACTTCATTGATAGAATGATTATATAATCAGGCTTATATTTCACAATCTAAGTGTATCATCTCTATCTTTAACAAGAAAAGTCAATGACATTCACCAACGGTCACCTCCTCCTCCTCCTCCTCCTCGACTCCCATATCCATGGTCATAGCCTCCTCCCCCATATCTCCCGCTATTACCACCACCGCCACCACCACGACCACGACCACCACCCCCATAGCGACCTAAAAGAAAGTTTGAGAGAAATGAAAAGCAGCTTGAAAACAAACAAACCTCGTCCCCCACCACCACCAAACGATGCCATCTCTTCCAACTGGGGCGGAACGGGAGCCTTCGCTTCCCTCAGGATGCTGATAAGTTCCCGGGCGGATTTTGCGTTATCCGTTGTGAAGTAAGTATATGAGATGCCTTTCATACCGGCACGCTGTCAAGATTTAAACCTTAGCCGTCATGACCTTTTTTTTAAACTGAAACAATGACCTACACCAGTTCTTCCAATGCGATGAATGTAATCCTCACAGTTGTTGGGGAAATCGTAGTTCTATGGTGCAACAATTAGCAGGAAATCGAACCAAAAAAAAGTGACATACAATAACATAGCCTACGTCCTTAACATCTAGCAGATGAAAGGGCCAGGTAGAAAAGGAGTGCACAGTTATTTATAAACGGAAGATGAGAGGCGGACAAGCAAACACATAGAGGAGACACATATAAGTCAATACATGATTGAATGATAGAACAAAGCGCTTCCGAAAAAGTGCGTCACGGCGGACCGGTGAAGTCTTGCCCAGTTACTTTCAGTGTCATTTGAACATGGAGGAAATCTGTCCGTCTCTGGATACACGCCTTGAAAAGCCCATTGAATGCAGAGGATGAGTATTGTCTTTCAATCTCCCAGCCTTGCAGTCGGAGTGAACTTTAACCAAGGTGCCCAGTTAGTGTAGCGTAACCGCTTATGACGACTACTACTGGGTGACGTGGAGACGCGAGAGCACTAACGGTCGCGAAGCACTTTCTTCAGATTAGAATAAAACGTACCAAGCCCACGAGATGCTACATCTGTGGCAATCAGTATAGGAGAACGTCCAGCTTTGAATTCGCCTAGAACCCAGTCCCGTTCACGCCTTCCAAGGAATTGAGCTACTGAAACATTGGTTGGCAGAGATTAGGCTCACTGTTCTTTATCTCCGTGGATAGCAAGAGCAGGCCATCCATCTTGACGAAGATACTTCGTGATATCGTCAGCAACGCGCTTCGTGGCAACAAAGATGAGGACTTTCGCATTTTCAGCGCTTATTTGATCGAGATGTTTCTCCAATTTGTTTCGCTTTTCGAAGTCACTGCATACTTCGACAACCTGCTGAATGTTGTGATTGGCAGTTAACTCCATCGAACCAATGTTGACTTGTATCATGTCTCTAAGGAAATCCTATATGATATGAAATGAGGCCATCGAAACAAACAATCACGATGACACTTACATTGGCGAGTTTTTGCACGTCTTTCGGCCATGTAGCACTGAACATTAACGTCTGTCGATCTGGCCGAATCTGACTAACGATCTTGCGAATTTGAGGTTCGAAACCCATATCAAGCATGCGATCAGCTTCGTCCATTACCAGATACGTTACTCGCCGCAAATTCGTTTTTTGGGTCTCGAGCATATCAATGAGACGTCCGGGAGTTGCAATGACAATTTCGACACCACGTTGCAAATCCCGGATTTGTGGCCCTTTCGGGGCACCACCATATATAGCGGTGTTACGGATACGGGAATTAGACCTGACTGCCTGTCAATCCGAATGTGTGATTGCAAACGAAGAAGATTGTATTACCCAAATTTGGTGCACTCTTGCTGGATTTGTACTGCAAGTTCCCGAGTAGGGGCAAGTACAAGGGCAATCGGACCATCGCCAGGGGTCAGAAGAGGCTGTCTGAAAAGATAAAGAGACATGAATGACAAAGGCATGTATGGGAAAGAGGTATACTTGCGCATTGATATGGAGCATTGCAGGAAGTGCAAAAGATATCGTCTTTCCAGAACCCGTCTGAGCAATAGCAACAACATCTCTGCCGCTGAGAGCCATAGGCCATGCCTGACATTGAATGGGAGTCGGCGCAGCAAATCCTTGTGCACGAATGGAAGACATCAAATATTCGGGAAATCCCACTTCGTCGAATGACGTTACAGGCCTTGGGACATTACGACCTTGAACCTACAAGTTAAGGTAAATATGAGAGTAAAAAATGAGAGGAGGTCTGCAAACCTTGATTTCCTTCAAACGTCGAAATTCCTCAGTCTCTCGCTCAGTGCGAGTGGTGACCCGTTTGTCTTCAATATAGAAATTCTTCTCGAAATGTTCTAACTTCGTACTGGACCAATCCACCGTACGAAGGCCACCACCAAGGTTTGACATTCTATCGTCATGACCGCCTCCCCATCCTCCATAACCCCCACCGCCTGATCCATAACCGCCATAACTCTAGGAGGACATGAGTAAAGGCGGTGTGAGAAAGCAAGAACAAAAGAAACCTACCATTTTTCGAGAAAATTACAAGATGTAGTACGAGTGGGAACTCTGAGGTGGTTACTTCAAACGGCGGTTCTCCCAATTTTTAGAGGAAAATGTAAGCACATACAAACAAAGGTGTGCCACAACATGACACGTGACGCGTGACCTTACAAAAAAATGTGACCCCTTTCAATATAGCAGTCAAGCATCAGCGCTCAGCGTTCAGCGCCATTTACCAGAAAATGAATTGAAGACCAGGCCTCATCTGACAAGGCAGGGCTTATAGTGAGAACTTGAAATGAAATTACTCCTTCACTGTCACAGTACGTAAAATTTCAAACTTAGAGCTTGTTCGGACACATCACATGAACGAAAATGATGCTGAGAACCAGAGATGAGTCTGGAGGAGGCCGGTCTGGCTTTTGCGGAGTTCCAATACTTT
>Ga0193742_1000458_pt1 | contig 27522 bp, 24 predicted proteins | sample L2c1metaG_FD_165511 | JGI IMG/M metagenome (GOLD analysis project Ga0193742, IMG submission 165511) | Soil microbial communities from a riparian zone of the East river system, Colorado, United States - L2c1 | ecosystem: Environmental > Terrestrial > Soil > Riparian zone | place: USA: East River... | reverse complement strand
GAACGCTCTACCGAGCTCCTCAGAAGCGCGTAGACTGGCTCTATGCAGCGTTTTCTCCCCAACTCGGAAGTGCGTTTGGCGTCAATAGACTCGCTGATCGATTCGCTCCAGTCGAGACTCAGTGGAGCGATGATTGATGGCCGTAGACAATCTATCGGCCCTGTCGAAACATCGATGCTGGAAATAGAACTGGCCGAGCTTCGAATAGAACACGCCAACATCATAGCCAAGCTTCCTATGTAGGAAACTCGCTCGCCGTATTGCTCTGTTCGACGTAAGCGATTTGTCCACGAACGCTTGGGGGCGTCAGAGCAAAGGGATGGGTGATACCAAACGCTCTTCTCGTCACTTACTCCCGAGTTGTCGGGCAAATCGGGAGTAAGTGAAGCTCAGACGAAGCTGCAACTTTTGGGCCAATTACAGTCCCTAAGTTCTTATGTGAGTATAGGTACCCATGTTGCCAGAGTGATTAATGAGCAAGAAGGCTTCCCCAAGAATGCAAAAGCCACCGGTAATTTTCGAAGGGAATCCCCTGGCGATGTGGATTTACGATCTTGAGTCTCTTCGTTTCCTTGAGGTGAACGAGAGTGCCCAGCGTCAATATGGGTATACCCGTGAGGAATTTCTCACTCTAACGGTAAACGATCTTCGTGATCTCCAAGAGAGCGCTCCTGTTCAACCAATCCTCAATATCGACATGACGGATCCGGATATAGTCTGCGTTCATCGCAAGAAAGATGGAACGAGGATCTATGTAAAGGTTCGCGGCAACAATGTGCCTTACGACGGGCGGGCGGGGAGATTCGTCGTCGCTGAAGATGTCACGGAGCGCCGTCATGTACATGCACAACTTTTCCAGTTAGCCCACCATGATCCCCTTACCGGATTGCCCAATCGAGTTCTGCTCGAACAGCGAATGGGCGACGGGCTTGCCGCGGCTGGGCAACGAGGACAACGCGCAGCGATCATCTGTCTCGATCTGGACCGATTCAAACAAATCAATGACTGGTATGGACATGCGGCCGGAGATGAGTGTCTCAAACAGCTGGCAAGCTTGCTGACCCGAAGACTACGCGGAATGGACACTGTTGCTCGTACGGGAGGAGAAGAATTCACTATCGTTTTAGGTGAAGTAGACAGCGTTGCTTCAGCGGAGATAGTCGCAAAGGTGTTGATACAGGCTCTTTCGAAGCCGATTGAGATCGAAGGTCACAAGATTGTCCTTGGTGCGAGCATAGGCCTAGCTGTAGCTTTCAAGATTATTTGGCGCAGAGTTTCAGAATTATTTGGCGTAATGTTTCAGGATTATCTGGCGTATACGGCATCAGCTTGTGCCGATCACAAGACTGTCCCGCGCCGCTTCAACCACTTCATTGGAGATGAGATGAAGGTCGTTAACTTGAAGAACCCGTTCGATTTGGGTGAGGAGTCGAGTCAGGAGCCTGAAATTTCCTCCAGTCATCCGTATAAGGCTGGCAATGACCTCCGGGCGGAGTTTCTCATCGGGAAGCGTAACGCCTTCAGGCGTCCAGCTCCGCTCGAGTAGCTCCTGCACTTGGTTGGCACCCATGGGACGAAATTCATGGACGAAACCAATCCGCGAATAGAACTGCGGAAAACGGGCTATGCGCTTCTCAATACCGGGCATGCCGATCAGCACCATACCGGCGGTTCCCTCGTCGAAGATCGACCTCATTTGCTCGAGGCTGTTCATCTGGAGGCGATCAGCCTCATCCACGAGGATTAAAGTAGTCGGGTCTGACACTGCTCGTTGTTTAGCCTGATATAGCTTGTATGTCTCAAAGTATGTTGGATCAACCGGGGGGTGTAGCTTTCGACTTTAAATGGCGCCGAGTTTCGGAATTATTTGGCGTAGTATTTCGGGATTAAGTGGCGTACATGGAGCCAACTTCTTCGCCAGGCGCCGCGTCAACCGACTCATTTGAAACGAGTTGAAGGTCTTTAGGCCTCTTAAGCCTCGGGCTAGCAAGAGTTGTTTTGACACGCAGCTCAGCCCTTTGAAGCCAGTGCCTTGCGCCAAATAGCTCTGAAACTCTACGCCAAATAATTCTGAAAGCTACACGCACTGCAAATCAGAGGAAGAGAAGGAGTTCTACCTCCTTTCCGCGACCCGCGGGCGATGGTCGCATCGCGAACTCGAACGGCAAATCAAGAAATCAGCGTTTGAACGGACAATGCTGTCTGATCTAAAACTCGCAACGGTGTCGCGAGTTTTGCCGGACAATACTGCAGGTGTCTTCAAAGACAGCTATCTTCTGGATTTTCTATATCTTCCAGAAACCCACAGCGAGGCGGATCTCCAGGCCGGACTTCTCCTGAACCTGAGAAAGTTTCTGATGGAGCTTGGAGACGGCTTCGCGTTCGTTGGCGAGAAGGTTCGAGTTCAGGTCGGCAATCAGGACTTTGAACTGGATCTGCTCTTTTATCATCGAGACCTACAGTGCCTCGTCGCCTTTGAACTGAAAACCGGGCGTTTCGAACCGGAGCACATGGGCAAGCTAGCCTTCTACCTGGAGGCTCTTGACCGTGACAGAAAACGACCGCATGAGAATCCAAGCATTGGAGTTCTTCTGTGCAGAACGAAAGATGATGAAGTAGTTGAGTACGCCATGAGCCGGCATCTCTCGCCTGCACTGGTGGCTCGATACGAAACACAAATGATCCCGAAGGCGCTTCTTCAGAAAAAGCTTCATGAGTGGAGTCTGCTTCTGCAAGACTCGAGCGCCGATGAGTCATAAAAGTAAGAAGTCGCACAGAGCTATCGAAACAGCTCTGAGGAGGATTGAGACAGACAAAGAATGAGCGCCGTGGGCAAACGTCGAGTCTGTTCCTTTGATATGGCGGAGGTGTCGCCGGAGGGATACGTGCTGGCTGAAGAACAGGGAGAGATGTACTTCTGCAACGCGCGTTGTCTCTGCCTATGGGCACTGCATTTTGTGACGAATCCCCGGCGCTCCGAAGAACAGAAAAGGATTGCTTGCGAACTGACGATGCCCTCAGGCGAGCGGCGGAGATTTACTGACTTTATAGAAGCGGTCAGTGGAGTGCTGCGAATGCCCCTGCAAGGCGATTCGAACCCCCGGCTTACGAATGGAACGACGGTTAATTAACAACCCAAATGAGAAAAGGCTAGACAGCACTAAGGAGCGATTTTGTCCCCGATACCCCAGCGGTTTGGTATTCCGACGAACGAGGCAGACTTTGAGAAGCTTTGCCTCCGCTTGCTCCGGCATCATTGGAAACGGCCACAAATGCAGCTCTATGGGAAGCATGGTGAAGAGCAGACCGGAGTTGACATCATCGATGTAGGTGGTGAGGGAAAGCTCTATGGAGGGCGACTGTATCCGCCATGCTTCGGAATTACAGCCCTCGGAATTCCACCTCACGGAACTACGTGTAGTTGTACGATGTTAGAACTAGATGTCGCGCCACCGTAATCTTTTGGAAGTATCCTTGCCACTTTAATTGTGTAGGTACCTGGTTTTGACATGTCGAAATGTCTCGCAAGAACTATCCGGTCCTGAATTGATTCACCCGGCTGGATTGTCTCAGCCCTCGCACTTCCCTTTCTCGGGGAAGACTGACGTTGAGCGAGTGGAGCGATAGCAGTAGATCTAGAGGAAATGCTGTCCTGGACCGATATAGTGAAGTCGTAATCTGGAAACGCGTCTCCATTGGTACGCTTCAGAGTTATTGGATGATCGGACGTGTTCTTGATGGAAATCTGGATTTCACTGTCAACCCCGGCTTTTAGCGTGGGAGTTGATGGAGTAACTGTGATAGTGAGAGGCTGCATACCTTGTCCCAACGCTATTGCTGCTCTGCCGCCTGAATTCATCAGGCTAACTGAAGCTAAAGTGAAAATTGAGAGAGCGTAGATTTTTAATGACATGAGACACTGTGTCCTTCTGCGGGAGAAACGTAATCCCCCCAAATTGGAAAGCTTGTGCTTGGCACAAAGGAATGTGGACCGACGCTACTAGATTCTAATAACCAATTCCCAATTGATTGATCTCTCTGTGCATCACCCGACCAACTCCAGTCTATAAACCCAAGGGGCACTGGGATTGTTGGCGATGAAGTGTTCGGTGTCCACATAAGATACATGCGGAACGCATCCGAATCTGTGACCTCCGTATGGTTTGAATCGAGTCCGATGTTGGGACTATCATTCGCGGTGAAGCCAGTTGAGTAAGGATAAGTTTCATCCAGACCTGGCCCATATGTACAGTGTTGGGTATAGCCCGAAAGATCGGTGTCAGTAGCCGAACTGTTAGTTATCACTTGAACCCACGAGTAAGTTCCTGAAAAATCCTGCGGATCCGTCGCGATAACAGAAAAGGATATACCAGGAGTTCCAAACGGATCTCCGAACGTCAATAGATCATTATTCTGAATCATGGGTGTACCAGTTGATGAATTAACGCTAGCCGAGGTCGGACCCTCAACATTAAAGTTGACACTAGCAGATACCGAAGGCGATCCATCATTCGGCGTCAGATTGAAGGTAACCGTGTTCATCCCGGGACTCAACCAATAAAACGTCGTTCCTTGATTGCCGAAATCTGCTGCATTAGCACTCGAGCTATTACGAGAAGCTATATAGCTTCCAATAGTGGTTCCACTCACACTCCATGACTGACTCTGAACGGAAGCCCCATTGGGTAGAGTATATGTTGCTGTTAGTGCCATCTGTTGTCCTACAGCTACTGTTTGAGTGGTTCCATTGAGTACTTGGGATTGCCCTTGATAGGTTATCGTTGGATAGGTTCCAGCTGAACCAGAGACCGGTCCCTCAGTCATCAAGGGGGTACAATCTCCAAAGATGTCATAGGCTGCTTGCTGGTCATATTCATAATAGGACGCGAGCACTGCACCACCCAATCCCGTCGCTGCTGTATAAACGGACTGATCGCCGGAGTAGTTCAGAACGCCTGGGTTACTAGTGGCTAACTGCGTGCTCGAGTACGAATATGGGGAGCTGGCTTCCTGGCCGTTGCTCAAATATGTTCTGTTCACGATGGGACCACCCCAACTGCTGCCAAATGGCCCAAACCCGAACGGGTTGTTGTCGAACACGGGTTTTTTGTCGAATGTAAAACCGCAATCCATGCCACAACTAAAGCTACTCTTCCTGTGATCCAATATGCTGGTTACAGAATTTCTGCCCATCAAGCCCTTCTTTGAACCGAGGCTGGAATCAAACCACATGAATTTTCCGTAGTCGAAATCCAGTGGAATGGTCTTGCCGTTAACATCTTTTATCTGTTGCTTCCTCATCTGGTCCACATCATAGATTGCGGTCCGACCAGGAGCGATTGTGCGTTCTTGCGGAACATAACTGACATCGCCAACTGTAATCACTGATCTCGCAATTAGAGGCTCGGATGAAGTGTTGGTTACAGTAACAAGATTTGTATAGTCCTTTTCCCAGCGAAGAGGATAAGCTCCAGCGGCATTACCAGCGCGATTCGCTGTCCTGAAAGGAATATCTTCTATCAACCCATCCCTTACAAAGATTTGAGTGAGAGCCCCTACAAATGCTCCCTTCGAAGCGTTAGTCTGAAAAGTTACTATAGAATTTGAGATTCCCTGCGATTTGAGAACTTGCAATGCTGTCGACAAGTTAATAGCTTTGTCCGTATGAGGTTGAAGGACCTCTGTCGAGAGCATAATTTTACGTGGCTCATCAAGTGTTGCTTCAGCTATCACGGGTGTGTATTGGATGGACTCGTCGGTAAGATTGTGAACTACCGCGATCGTTTCGGATGATGTATCAACGCCGACGGCTGTAAGGCTTGGGAATGTCGCTGTAGCTGGATCGTAAAATCTTATGGGAGCAGCGTATTCGTGCTTTCCATGGATAACTCCAGCAACCCGAAGCGCAGAAACCGCGCTATTAAAATTAATGTCACAAGATGCAGCCTCTCCCGCGAAGGAGTGTTGATTCTTCAAATCGGCGATCGATATCGTCTGTATATCGGTACTGTATGCAGAAACTGAAATGCTCTTTGCAAACAACCCACACTGGATGTTTACTAGGACGCTCTCATTAGATGTATTTGTAAGGCTGATCCGCGCTGACGCGTCTTCTGGCATAAGAAAAGCTGCGCTGCGAGATGTGCTCTTAAAGTCTGTGCTCAAGCTTCGAGGTGAATCGACGCCGACCTGTTGTTGAGTGCCATAGAGAGTCAGCTGTGCGCCAAGTCCGAGAAACACGCCAGTATAATTAAGCTTTAGCCAACCTAACTCTTGCGATCCAAGGCCCGCAGCATGGAGTATATCCGCCATTTCAACTATGCGGCTCTCTCGTGGGACAAGACTGAACGAAGGAAGGACGGTCTCGTGGCCATTCGCCGCGTAGATCGTCGCCGTAACCTCAAGATCCTTCACATGATTGTTATTTAGCGTGAGCAGGATATGGTCGTCCGCTTTTGCACCTGCGAAGAGGAGTAGAACTTCTTGAGGTGTCTGAGGGACTTCTGGAACTTGTCCGAGGATCTTTCCAGACCTTGATTGAATTGGGCCTTTGTTTTGGCTATTGGGTTGTTGGCAGAAAAGTGAACTTGTCACCGCGAGCATGGTGACCGCAAGGCGCACGATAAGTCTCATCTTTCACATCCTTCACGAGTGGAACTCAGATCGATGGAGAAGGTAAAAAGGTTATCCGACTTAGTAGAGATAATTTGTAGGAGCGCGGTCGAATCTATCGGCTTTCTGAAAAGCTGTCAATTGAAATCGCACTTTCAGTCAAGAATTCATAATGGCAGGGAATTGTTCGCGCAAGGTTGCATTTTAAATTGGAACCCAGAGGGAACTCTTGAAGAGATGGATCGAGAGTCCCAAGAAGGCCAAAAATAAGCATAAATATAAGTGAATTATTCCTCGTCCAGAGCGGCTTCGATAGCTTCCTTCCATCCGACCTCACTAGTCTCAGAGAACCCATCCAGCGCATCAGAGGCAGGTGTCGCGCTGTACTTAACTTGTAGACGGGAGCTAGCGATGCTAGAGATTTCCGACCTCCAGGAGCGCGAGAGGCGATGGGTGATCGCGGACCTTTGTGGCAAGGGCAACCGAATCCGCACAGTTGCTGTTCCGATCTGGGTTAAACAAGCGATCAACGGTTGGCTCACCGTAGCCGAGCTTCTGGAGGGAAAGCTGTTTCGGTCCGTGTATAAAGGCGGAAAGGTGGCCCGCAGCAGCTTGAATGACTGGGCAGTATGGTCGGTCGTGCGGCAGTCAGCGGAGCAAATTGGCATCGATCGGTTCGGTGCGCATGATCTTCGCCGCACCTGCGCGAAGCTCTGCCGCAAGTCGGGCGGCGACCTTGAGCAGATCAAGTTTCTTCTTGGCCACTGTTGCTTATCAGAGTTCGTGGCGCAGATCTTTCACGTTAAATGGCGTATACCTTACGATGAACGGTCTGCTCCTATCCGGGCCGGACGCGACTTAGAGCGATGACGGTACTTCCCGAGCTGAATCAAGCTCAAAGCCTACTCAAGCGGATGGCGCGGGATTTGGTGACATGAGAAGACGCCTGACCAGCTGTCCCCTCAATGCCTGGATGAGTGCCGCAGGAGTCGACGACGGGAGGCTGCTTCGGGCCGTGACAAAAAGCGGCAAGGTCAAGGAGAGTACGAGCGGCTGGGCAGTCTGGTCCGTAGTGGAGAAGTGTGCCAAACAGATCGGAATCGAGCGGTTCGGAGCCCACGACCTGCGCCGGACCTGCGCCAAGCTCTGCAGGAAGAGCGGCGGCGACCTGGAGCAGATCAAGTTCCTGCTGGGGCACTCCTCGATCCAAACGACGGAACGCTATCTGGGATCCGAGCAAGACATAGAGATCGCGGTGAACGATAACCTGGGATTGTAGGGTCCCAGGGTGAGCGACTCTATTGCAGGTGTGCGGTCTGAGCCTCTTGATCGTCGCCTGAGCGTAATTCCAACTGGAGGGGCGCAACTTTTAGTTCGAATCCGCAGCCCAGTAACTTGTTCTCGCCGACACGAGCATCTCCGGATGATGTGCTAGCGAAACCTTGATCGTATGCAGTCCCGGCTCTGTTGAAGTCGGAGTAAAGTTGAGAATGTAACTGTTGCGAATATGATTGCTCAGGACATTTATATTGCTCTCCAATTCGCCGCGGCCATCGAAGATCATCGACTCCCCACCCGAAAGATCGGCCACTTCTGCCGACAGATTTTTCTGCATCGCTCCAAAAATCAACCTCAAAGGCACATCAAGCTTGAAATATCCCTGGGTAGGCCTCGCTGGATCGTTGTAACGCTTTAACGAACCATCAGAAGGAGCTACCAAGAGCGGCGGATTCAAATGCGGATTCTTGAAAGCCAGCTTTGCCTCCGTCTTCTGCGCAGAGAAAGTAACGCTATAGACCGCGGTGTTCGTCTCTCCTAGATTCCGCACAATCTCCTTCATCGACGTCTTGCTGCCGTCATCACGTTCCTGGCTGATCAGCAAAATTGCCCTGCGATTATTAACAGGCTCGTTCTTCAGCAAATCGAGCGCATACGTAATCCCATCGAAGATCGCTGCGCCGCGATCTCCTGGATCCGGCTTATCGATCGCCTCCTTCCACTGGGCGACATCCGACGTAAATGGAGACGCCGCCTCCGGTTGGCTATCAAAATTAGCAATCGACACTCGATTTGGCACTCCTCCAAGCAGTGAAGCCAGCAGCGGTTCAAGATTCGTATAACTGGCAAACTGCCCTCGCGCCACTCCACCCGTCTGCAATAGGACCACCAGCGACAGTGGCCGTTTCGTTTCTTCTTCCAGCGTCACCTTTTGCGGAACGCCGTTGTCCGTCAGAACAAAATCCTCCGCCTTCAGCGAAAACACCGTCTCTTTGCCGGTCGTCTGCACCAGCGTCGGTACAATCACCAGCGTACTCGTGGTGTGCAGCGTTGTCTGCGCAATAGCTGCCGCCGCAAACGCCGCGACCAGAATGCCGGATTGAAAGACGGTTTTCATCTAGGTTCTAAGGTTAGACGAGTCCGCGCCCCTCGTGACCTCGGAGAAACGCTGATCTTTCCCGCGGATACTCCAGATCCGGCTAGAATACCTCCAGTTTAAGGGTGGTCGAGGCGGTCAGATAGACGCTCTAATCGGAAGGATCAGCAGCTTTTGAAAGAATCTGACACGCTAAACTAGCGCTTGGAAGGTGGCTTGTGACCCAGCTGTTGATCTCCCCGCAGGAATACGAAACGCTTCTCAAGGCGCTGAAGGAAAGAATCCGATCAGCACAATTGCAGGCCTTACGTTCAGTTAACCGCGAGCTGATTTCGCTATACGCAGATATCGGGCGAATGATCGTCGAGAAGCAGCAGGGGGATACCTGGGGCAAGAGCGTCGTTGGCAGTTTGGCAGAGGATCTACGCAAGGAATTCCCCGCGACGAATGGCTTTTCCGCTGCTAATCTCTGGCGAATGAAGAACTTCTACGAGGTGTACGGAGCTGATGCAAAACTCGCACAACTTGTGCGAGAAATTGGATGGTCCCACAACATCACTATTCTAGAGAAGTGCAAGAGCGAACAGGAGCGGGAGTTTTACATCCGCAACTGCCGGAAGTTTGGCTGGTCTCGGAACGTCCTCGTACACCAAATCGAGAATCAGGCTTTTCAGAGAACGATGTCCAGTCAAACCAACTTTGAGTCTGGGCTGCTCGGCTAAGGGACGGATCAAAGCTTCCCTATGCAGCGCTACGCCCAGGCGGCCTCGCCCGCCATCTCCCATTGCTGCCACTTTTGCGTTCAAATCGCGGACAAAACTTCGTCGCGAACGTCGTCCGCGATTTGACTAGAAACCTCCGTTATTTCAGTGCAATGACTTTGCAGTAGAAAAGCGGACAATGCTGAAAAATAAGGGTCGCCAGTCCGCGAATTGAATGCTGCGTGACACATTCTTTCGTTGACGATGCCTTCCGGCCCGCTGTTGAGTGCGTTGTCATTCCACATTCCCTTGCGTGCCCTGTCACTTGATCATTCGTTTTTTGCATTAGTTCTTTTGACTACTTTTCTCTTCGAGCGACTTAATGCTGCGCTCATGATGGTGTACTGGCATCGTTTTCGCGATGAGAAAGTTTTGCATCATCCCGGTGTCTTCATGCGGAAGAATGTGGCAATGGAACACGGCCTTGCCAGTCCACTGCTTGAACCGCAACCGGATTACGGTTGCCGTATTTTGCGCGACCCAGATTGTGTCCTGAATGAGGCGATGAGGAGGCACGATTCCTGCGACAGAGACCACTTCAAAGTTGTTGACGTGAATATGAAAGGGATGACCTTCCGAGCCTCCACGTGCTGCGTCGGGAACTTCAATGGTCCATTCTTCACATGTGTCCAGGAAGACGGTGGTGGGAATCGCAAACTCATCATAGAGCTGGTTGTTGATACGAAAGTCTATACCGACCGTGGGATTCTGTTTGCCGGGATAGAGCCCGCTGAAAACGAAGCGGCGCTTGCGTACAATCTCAGCGTCGCTGATAGGTGGATAACGTGTGAGAGTCGGAAGATTGAGCGGAAGGTCCATGTTCATGGGTTCGCCCTCGACTTCAATGGTTGCGATGGTCTTCTGCGCAGCCTCGAGGAATTGTGCCTTCTGTGCGAGTTGCAGGATGCGGTATTTTCCGGGTTTGGTGGATGCCTTGATCAGAAACTCCGCGCGATTGGCCGGGGCGAGTATGACTTGTGGGGCGTTCGGAACGTACTCCTTCACCTCTGGATGATCAAAGTTATTGCCATCCATGGCCAGCAAATGCATCGGATGGTTCTCAACCTGAATGGGCATCATAAGATCGGAACAACCATTCAGCATCCGGAAGCGCGCGACTTCGCCAGGGCGCATCTTGAAAACAGCAGGCGTTAACTGAAAGGAATGAGGCGCGGTGGGATTGTCGGGGTTGTGCCGTTCTCTGAAGTATGGTGATCCATTCGCCAGATAGAAGCGCAGGTGGTAATCGCCAGTTGTAAAACCGCATGCCTGCGAAGGATTTGTCGGCTTACCGTCGATGGTGACACTACCTGATGGATACTGATACTGGTCATACTGATCAGAACCGTAAGTCTGCCACATGGCATTCTGGCGAGGCTCATAACTCTCCGCATAGTCGGCATGTGGCTCATCGGTCTCGAAGAGGCCAATGTCTTGAAGGACGATTCGAAATTCCTGCGCCGCCTTGATCTCAGGCACTTCATCAATCGCTCCCTTGATAATGACTCCGCCGGCCATGCCCGACACGGCCTGGACTGCCGTCGCGCCGTGCGCGTGCGGATGATACCACCTTAGCCCTGGAGGCTGATCTTGCGGAATGTCGAACGTGTAATCCTTGTACTCATTGGGCCCGATCGAGATCATTGGCGCGGCACAGTCACTGGTACCGGGTGGGTCAAAGATGTGGGTCGCGACGTCGAGGCCGTGCAGGTGCAGATTCGTGTGGTCCAGCATGTGAGGTACATTCATTTGTCGTGAATCCCATGCGCTGGAATCATAAGGAGTGAGCAGGTTTTTGAGACGGATTTTCAGCTTTGTTCCAGCTTGGGCGACGATGAGCGGACCAGGTATGTTGCCGTTGTAAGTACGAACTTTCACCTTCACGCCATCGAGTGTCATGATCTTCCACTTGGCCTCGAGAGTATGATCCGGGACGACATACTCCTCGTCAGGCCGCAGGGGAAGCGGCGGCGCTTCTTCCATCGGCATTTGGTGCGATGTCGGTTGCTGCGCATTTATCGACGGGGCAGCGGCGCTGGCGGCAGCTCCAGCCGCCAGCGCCATGAAATTACGACGGGATACATTCTTCATTTGGAGACCTTCTTCTGAATGGCTGCCTCGGCTGCCTTACGTGGGGGGGTGATTTGGTTAGGATCTGCGCAGGCCTGCGGTGCACGATCGGTGTTGTAGTAGCCATATTGGGTGAACGCAACTTCAAGCTGTAGAGAAGTGTCCATAGTGAAGGCATCGCCATACTGGCCACCTGGGAACCTTTGAGGGGCAGATTGATTCTGGAAGTAGGCTGAGTTCTCGAGCGAGTACGCCTGGCACATGCCGTTGAAGCCAAAGCTAGGTGGAACATTGGAGCCCATGATGCCAGGGGCTCCGTTAGGTGCTGCATAAGCGCTGGCATGACAGGAAGTGCAGGAAGATTGTGGGTTATCGACCGGACCAGCTAGGCGATCCTTACAACCAAGGTGCTGGAAGGTGGCGGAATCGGTGTTGATGACGCTCTGCTGCAGGGGCAAGCTGGCAGATAGCGGAACCGCAGGAAAGGTCCACGGATCGGAACCCCATTGCAAGCCCACGGGAACGAGGTGATCCCAGAAGGTGATGCCGGGGGTGTTGCCGTCATAAGCGAAGGTGCCATACACCCAACCCGTTGGTGAGCGTCGATCGACGACGGCGACATCGACCTGGACGACATGGTCGGACTGCACCTCACGATCGCATTCGTAACCATTGGCCTTCGTGTATTTGTGGCGATCGACCATCCATTCGGGTGACCCATGGAGGAAAGGAACGCAGTCGACGGGAATGTTGGAGGTAAGAATCTTGACGACGACAGTTCCTGTCGGGAAAGGTAGGCCAGCCGGAACTGGGGTCCCCAGATACTCTTCCATTTGCGGGATGCCACTTGCGGGTATAGTGCGACCGAGGGCGTAACCACCAAATTCGTTGTAATAGCCAACGGACCAAGACTCAAAGCCCCAGGGATAGTCGGCCTTGCAGGATTCCTTCTCACCGGCCATGAAAAATTGAACATGTGGCCCCTGCTGTGAACCTTGCACGAGATCACCAAGTGTTGCAGTACGCTCGTTCGTGGTGCCATGCACGTACTCGCGGCCGGCAGTAGGGTCGTAGGCCATCCACGGCACATTAAACCAACGAGTTTTACCCTTGACGGCGGTCTTCCAGCCGATCTCGTTCGAGAGCTGCGGGTCTTGGTCTTCCTTCACATAGTTGAGGATGGCGTTGATGTATTCGTCCCAGTGTTGACCATGCCACTGCGGCGACTCGATCTTCTTAGAACCAGCAGGGAAATGCGTGGCGAAGTTGACAGGAATGTTGAGCCACCCGCACTCCTCACATTTTGCGGGAATGCGCTGCGGGTAGGTATGGCTAAGCTTGAAAACAGGCGTTGTTGGCTTTAGGGGCGCAGGAACAACCGCGTTGCGGAAGGCAATGGACGCTGCGTTCTCCTGCGCTCGAGTCGGGAGCTGACCCGAGGCAGTAGTCGCGACTATGGCGATCACCAAAGTTGACAGTAAGTTTCGTATCGACATCTCGTGCTCCTGCGTGTACGAGTTAGTTTCAAGCGTGCTAGGACTGCATCGTTCTGGCGGAGATAGCTGGTTCCGTTTACTTGCCGCCATTAGTGGCTAACAGCTCCAAAACATACTTGTAGAAGCCCGGAAGGTCCGCGAAGCTAAAGAAGACGTTCTGCGGTTTCTCTTCTCCGAGCGTGAGCGGCTTGTGGATCCAACCCTGTTCGAAGCCCCACTGTTCAATGGTGAGCGGCATCGTGGTTGCAGGCGTGTACAGGTCGGGGCGCGTAAGCCAGCAGGTAGCTGTGACATCCCAGAGGCGATAAAAGGGCTCGCTGGAAACGAGGCTATATGCTTCATAGGCGAGTTGCGAGTAGCGATACTTTTCACCCTGTTGCTTGAGCGCGTTGCGGAACTCCAATGTGATCGGAGCGGAGTTGCTGATGTCTAGCGGGAACATGTTGATGCCGCCGAACAGCCGGTAGATAGCTTCGACCGAGTACGGATCCCAGAAGGCATTCCATTCAGCGTGCGTGTTAGCGACGACTGAGTTGATGGTGTGTGGGTCCAGATTGCCATTGACATCGATAGCTCCGCCCATCCAGACGATCTGACCGACGCCTTTGGCGAGCGAGGGCTCCTTACTGAGGGTGTCGACCAGCGGTGTCATAGGACCGGTCATGAGAAGAGTGAGGGGGCGGTTGGTGAGGATAGCGTCACGCAAGAGCTTTGCCAGGAGGGCTTCGCCGTCGGGCGGCGGCGTGGGAACTTGCGGTTTGTACTCTTTCAGAATAGAAAGCTCATTAAAGCAGACACAGTCCTTTCGGTAGGCCCACGGAAAGGCATTCCATCCGCGAGCGCGGCTAAGCGCCACCGGGATTTCGGTGCGGCCCATGAACTGAAGAAGCCTGGAGGAGGCTTGCATGGCCGGTTCAGCGATGCAGTCTGCATTGACGATAATAATACCGAGCAAATCGATACCCGGCATGACACTAAGGAGCATGGATGAGATGAACTCATCGATGGCTGCATCGTGAAGGAGAACAACTGGGATGCGTGTCCCGGAAGCGGTCATTCTTTTTGAAGTTGTCATCATGTCCTGTATGTAAAAGAGTTTGCTCAACACAGAACAGGGTGAAGGGAGCAAGGGAACAGGACAGAAAGAGGTACAGGGTGCACGTCTGCGAACGCCGGTGGTTATCCCATTGTTTGGCACTACCCAACGGGAATTTACTCCGGCGAAGGAGTTAAATGTGGGCGCGTGATCAGTACGCGCGAAACATCAATGGAAGATGGGGAGAGAGTAAATTGAGGCAGATCAGGAGTTACAGCTCAGCAAATGAATCCTGACCGAGATGATCGCACGAGTTGTTACGGGAACAATGCCCTAAAGATTGTAGCGCTGACTTGTCATATTGTGACCGCCGAATGAACCGTTTGTTGAAACCAGAGCATCCCAGCGGGCACTTTTACCGCCTCCGCCATTCGTACCCGCTTGGCCCACACCGCCTGGGCGTTTGCCCACCCCGGACAAACTGGCAATACCCGCTGACCCGCTGCTCCCAGCGCCACCTTTGTCCCCAGCGCCACCGGCGGTGAGGATCTTCTGCTCCAACATGTTGGGACGGCCTATGTATTTGGCGTAGAGATCGAAAAGGCGGGTGCCCACCGATTTCAGTGGCAGCAAGCACTACCTAGCCCTGCTAAACGCATAAGTAGGCTAAGCTACTTATCGCTGTTACTAACGGATCTGTCAAAAATGCTACATATTCTCAAGCTGTAGCCAGGTCTACTGGCCAATCGCATGCGAGTGTCGCATGAAAAGCTTGATAATCCGGGTCGGTGATCCGGCTGCTTGTGAGTGTTATGAACAATCCGAATGCTCTTTAGTCAAGCTCGTTTTGCCGACAATGGGCCGTCGGCGCCCCAAAGCGTTCACGATGATTACTGGGTCGCGCAGACGAACCGAAGAGGCACAATCGAACCAGCCGATCAATGCGGACAGTCACTACTTGTTTTCGATGCGATAGGAGATGATTTCGGATCCGAGAGGCGTTCCATTGGAGCTTGAAATTCGCAATAGAATCTGGAAGTAAGGGAAGGTTTTTTGATGCAGGAGCACCTGCAGCCTCTCTAAATTTTCCTCGCTGGTCAGGAAGTCTCCGCCGGCTTCGGTCGCTTGCGAATCGGTTCCAGCCAAGATAAGCGTATTGCCAGTGTTTGTCGGATTTGGGAGGAAAATGATCACGCAGTAGGCCGTTCTACTGCGGGGATCGGACGATACCGTGTACTGAGCTTGTTCGTCGCCGGTAGGTTTGTCGACAGTGACCACGAATGGCGTAGAGTCTTGTGATTGTTTGAGGTGGTATGCCATCCGATCCTCAAAGAGTTCAACCCAGGGGTTCGATCTGCTACTGCCGACGAAGATTGTATTGCTCCAACGTAGCCGATGACCGGCGTATTCTCGAGCGAATAAAAGCCGGGTGCCATAGTCCCCCGTCTCGAGTTCCGTGATTCTGCGCGCGACGCGAAAGTCTCCGATACTCCCGGAGTTGCGATTGAAGATAACAGCAAGATCCTGTTGTTGTTGTTGGCGCGCATCGTTCGACAACGGTTCAGGTGACTGGGTCGAACGATAGCTGTAGTCGAGATACTCTCCCAGAGAAAGTTGTTTATGGAGGACGTCTTGGGCGATTCCGAACGACGTATCTGCGAGAACGATCTCAGGGGCAAGCCTGTGCCCGAAGAAATTGCCCCAGAAGGCACGAAGCGCCGGCCCGCTCTGCCATTTATGAAGGCTCATCTGGGTCTGCTGATTGCGCCGCATATCGGTAATCAGCCACGCCGTTAGACAGGCAATGACTATGAGAAGAAAGATTGGAAGGGGATTGCGAAAAGCCCGAGTCATCAACCAGCCTGGCGCGGTGACTGGCGGAGGAGTTTCCTGACTCAATGGGGCAGCGGTCTCCTCGACAAGGGGCCCCTTCTCAAGAGGTTGATCTAACAAATTCAATCGACGTGGGCGGAAGACGGGAACATAGCTGCCGCGAGGAATTTCAAAAACGAGAGGCTCGTTCTGTCCTTCGTTCGCGAAGTAGAGGTCTATTCTCTTACGCAACTCCATCGCGTTGACACGCACGATGTTGTCCTGCGAGGTGTCATACAAGGGTAAGCGTCCGAAAACGGCTATACCGATCTGTTGTTCGTGAAGGTCTTCCGCTCCATTCAGGATCACTTCGTTCCCGACATAGATAAGGAATTCGCGTAGCCGAGAGGAGCGCCGAAACGGCGCACTCTCCACGACCCGGTTCAGCAGTCTCTCCCACTCCGACTTGGATGGATGAAAAGCGGTCTCAGGCGGATTGATTTCAGTGGTTTCCATCCGGCTCCAGCAATACAAAAGCATACCATTCTGGCGGAGGTCCTCGCAGCACCCCACTTTCACCGTGAGAACTGGAGTTCTCACGGTCTAAACGAGCGCTCTTTTGTCGCTAAAGTCCGGAAAATGCCACATTCCATGACCGAGCCTGGCGTTCACCCTTGAAACTGACGCTTTCGCGGGAGTCGGTCTGCGAGGAATCCGAGCCGGCGGCCAGATCCATCGGGATCGCCTCCCCACAAGACATGACAATTCAGCGCCGTAGGCGTGAGAGCTTCGTACCCTCACCGTAAATTCACTTGCGGCCTCCGTCCGCCAGCATGGAAGCTTCGTGGGCTGGAAAAACATGTCTGCGGTCGTTGCAGAGTTGTCACGGATTCCATCAGCCGGTTTTCCATCGAAGGAATCGTCCGGATTGCGCGATCTCAATTCCATTTCTCGGCAAGACCGAAAGATCAACATTGATCTGAACGGGCGCGCCTACAAGACATCCGATGCCGTTCAGGGAACTTTGACGGCACAGGGTTTGCACTACTTACACTCCCACGGATATGGCGACGTGTTTCGAGAAGCACAGCAGCAAGCCCGAGTTCAACGAATGATTCGGGTGACAGGCATACATGGCGGGCAAACGTTTCCTGTCGAAGCAAAACTCTTGGAGGCGATATGAAAACTAAACTGAACCATTTACTCCTGCACGCCGGGCGAATCCTTTCGAAGGCGGGGATCGCGCTCGCGTGCTCACTCGCGCTTCTCCCAGCGCACGTCTTGTTCGCACAGGCCGTCTCGTCGGCCAAGATGCACGGTACGGTGACCGACAATACCGGTGCCGTCGTCAGCGGCGCGTATGTAGTCGTCACCCAGACCGCTTCCGGCGCGACAGCCACGGCTGTCACAACCGACACCGGCAGTTATGTGCTGTCTAATCTTCCCGTAGGTGCCTACACGGTAAAGGTGACGGCCGCTGGCTTCCAGTCCTATAGCCGCACCGGCATCGTCCTCGAGGTCTCGAACGACGCCGAGGTGGATGCGCCCCTCACGGTGGGGTCCGCCGAGACCACCATTACGGTGAACGGAACTACAGCCCAGGTCCAGACCGACGACACCTCGATTTCGACCGTGGTCGATCAGAGCCGCGTGGTCGACCTGCCGCTCAATGGTCGCAACGCCGCCAATCTGGTACTTCTCTCTGGAGCTTCCGCACCGACGGTCAACGGCAACATGACCAGCACCAAGAGTTACGGGAGTACCGGAACGAGCGCCATCGGCGGTTCGCTAAACATCGCCGTCGCAGGCGGCCAAGGGAACCAGATCAACTACCTGCTCGATGGCGGGGACCACAACGACTCGTTCTCGAATGTGAACATGCCGTTTCCGTTTCCGGATGCACTGCAGGAGTTCAGCGTCCAGACCACGGGAATGTCGGCCCAGTACGGCGTCCACCCCAGCGCCGCCGTCAACATCGTCACCAAGTCTGGGAGCAACCAGTGGCACGGTGGAATCTTCGAGTTCCTCCGCAACAGCTACGCGAACGCGAACAACCGCATCAACGGCTACACAGATCTGAAGCGCAACCAGTTCGGCGGATACTTTGGTGGACCGATTATCCACGACAAGCTCTTCTTCTTCGGTGGCTACCAGCACACGGCATTGCGCATCGCTCCCGCCAGCACATCGTCCTTCGTGCCGACGGCTGCGATGCTCTCAGGCAACTTCACCCCCTATCTCCAGTACCAGCGTGGTCTGAGTGCCACGAATACCTGCCCCACACTGCTCGCGTCGGCGGGTTTCAACTACAACGCGACAGCCTGCACGGCTACGATCAATACCGCGCTCTTCAGCCCGGCGGCCGTGGCTCTGATGAAGTACCTGCCCACCGCGCAGACGCAGAACGCCGCCGGTCTCGTCTCCTACTCTGTTCCTGCGCCGCAGGATGAGAACCAGTGGATCGGCCGTCTCGACTATACCCTCAGCTCGCGCCATAACGTCTTCGCGCGCTACTTCATGACGAACTATTACCAGAAGGCGATCTTCAACGGCAACCTGCTGAATGCCATCAACCCTGGCCTGAAGGATCGCGGCAAGTACCTCACGCTTGGCGACAACTTCGTCATTTCGCCGAGCATCACCAACGCGCTCCGCGGAACTGTCACGCGGCTTGCCATCGCTCGCGGCGCGCCGGGTGATCTCATCTCGCCCGCTGCCCTCGGCTCGAACGTCTACTCTTCGGTCCCAAACTATATCTATCTGAACGTCAGCGGAGCCTTCACGGCCTCTTGTGGAAGCTGCGCTCCAACTCATTACGTAACCAACCACTACCAGGTGGCTGACGACGTCTCCATTCAGAAGGGAAACCACTTCATACAGCTTGGCTTCGACTACATTCACGAGCAGTTGAATCTCGCCGGCCTCAACACGGAGAACGGTCAGTTCACCTTCAATGGTTCGTACTCCGGTCTTGGACTCTCCGATCTTCTTCTCGGAGCACCCAATACCTTCGCGCAGGGTTTTGGTCCGGGCGCTGCGGCACATCTCCGCTACAACTACTTTGGCTACTACGTGCAGGACACCTGGCACGCCACCAAGAAGCTGACCATCAATGCAGGTCTTCGCTGGGAGCCGTGGTTCCCGGAGTACGAGAAGAACAATATTGGTGGTGAGTTCAGCCCTACGGCCTTCGCCTCCAACACCGTCTCGAGCGTCTATCCGAATGCTCCAGCCGGGATTGTCTTCTACGGCGACAAGGGCGTGAAGCCAGGCTTTATCAACTCCCGCTTCACGAACTTCTCGCCTAGGATCGGCTTTGCCTTCGACCCGCAGGGCAACGGAAAGTCCAGCCTTCGCGGTTCGTACACGCTAACCTTCGAGGCGCCTGAGCTTTACTACGATTCGGGCTTCCCAGGTAACTCGCCGAACGCCTCCGCGCAGTCCTTCACGGTCGACAACTCCACCAACCAGACGGACGCCGTGAAGTCCTTCGATAATCCATGGAAGAAGATTACGGGTGGCAACCCGTACCCCACGCAATACCCGGCTCCCAGCACCGCCGCGTTCCCTGCAACCAACGTCTCAACCGGCTATTACCCAAGCAACCTTCGTAGAACCTACATGCACCAATACAATCTCAGCTACCAGAATCAGATCTCGGCCAACTGGCTCGCTTCGTTGAGCTACATCGGTACGAGCACCATTCATCTCTGGGGCTTCCAGCCATACAACTATGCGACGCCCGCACCAACCCCTACGGGTGCTGCGGCCACGACGAATAACACCTCGCAGCGTTACATCCTCTACCGTGCGGCGATTGCAAGCAACACGACGGCCGGGACTCGCTATGGTGCCTTCAGCGGCACGGCTGACTACGGCATGGCGAACTTCAACGGCATCATCGCGACGGTCAACCACCGCTTTGCGAATAACTTCTCGATGCTGATGAACTATACCTGGTCGCACTGCCTGTCGAACATGAACTACACGGGTGACAACACGCCGCCCGCGCAGGATCCGAACAACCATGCCGCCGAGTATGGCAACTGCAACTTCGACACAACGCACAACCTCACCATCTCCGGCGTTGCAACGACACCGAAGTTTCACCAGCGCTCCCTGAACTACACCCTCGGTGCATGGCAGGTGAGTCCGTTGATCACCTATCGCACTGGAATGCCCTACACGGTGACCGACGGCACGGATCGTTCGCTCACGGCAATTGGCCAGGATCGTCCGAACCTCGTCCAGGGACAGAGCCTTTATTCGAAGAATCTGTTCCCGGCTGCTGGTGTCAAGCCGTTGTGGATCAACACCTCGGCATATGTCTTGCAGGCACTTGGTACCTTCGGCAACGCGGCTCCGCTACAGGCGCGCGGACCAGGCTTCGCCAACGTCGATGTGGCCATCAGCAAGCATTTTCCGCTCTTTGAGCGTTCGCAGCTCGAGATCCGGGGAGAAGCCTTCAACGCACTCAACCACCCCAACTACGCCAACCCCAACACGGCAATCAGCTCGAGCTCGACCTTCGGTCGCATTACAGCAACCGCCAACGATGCTCGTCTGCTTCAGATTGCCGCAAAGGTCACCTTCTAACCCTTCTCCTCTGTCCAATGTGGGCACAGTTTGGCGCGCGCTGGTTACCTTTCCCAGTATTGCTGCACTTGAAACACGAGGAGGTCTTGTTGCGTTTTCGGATTGCTCTTATATCGACATTGCTTTTGGGGGGTGTCGTTTCTTCCCTTGCACAGGCTCCAAGTGAAGAGCAGGTCGAACTTGCCCCTCGTCCTCCGATGGGCTGGAATAGCTGGGACGCTTATGGCCTCACCATTACCGAACCACAGTTTCGCGACAATGTGAGTGTTCTTGCGAAGACGTTGAAGCCCTTCGGTTGGCAGTATGCGGTCATCGATGAAGGATGGTTCCTCAAAAATCCTATCGACCTCAAGACGCCCGAAAAGGTTGTCTACGAGGTCGATACAAATGGCCGCTATAACCCCGTGCCTGAGCGTTTTCCTTCCGCCATCATCGATGGCAAGAACCAGGGATTTCGCGCGCTCGGCGAATATGTCCACGCTCAGGGGCTACAGTTTGGTATACACGTCGTGCGCGGCATCCCGCGCGAGGCCGTAAAGCAAAACCTGCAGGTGGCCAACAGCCACTTTCATGCCCGCGATGCCGCTGACACGAGCGATCCGTGTCCATGGGACCCCACCAACTGGGGAGTACGCGATACACCGGCCGGTCAGGCCTGGTACGACTCTCTCCTCGCTCAGTACGCCGGCTGGGGTGTCGACTTTATCAAGGTTGACTGCATCTCAGATCACCCCTACAAACCGGCCGAGATTCGCATGATCCATAAGGCCATTGTGAAGACGGGACGCCCCATCGTACTTAGTCTCTCTCCTGGCCCTGCTTCGCCCGGCATTGCGCAGGAACTCGTCCCCTATGCGCAGATGTGGCGCATCTCTGATGATCTCTGGGATTTCTGGAAGAATACAAGGCACGCACCGCGCAGTGTGTACGATCAGTTTGAGCTTGCCGCGGAATGGTCTCCCTACGCTCATGCTGGTACATGGCCCGATGCCGATATGCTTCCCCTCGGTTATCTCGGACCGGAGCCGGGTGATGGCGAAGCGCGTCAGACACGCTTGACCCAAGCCGAACAGAGAATGACGGTCACGCTCTGGTCCATCATGCGTTCGCCTCTTATCGTCGGTGCCAATCTCACCAAGCTCGATGACTGGACCACAAGTCTCCTCACGAACCGTGATGTTCTCGATGTCAATCAGTATGCGCATGATCAGCGCCAGGTGGCGCGCGAAGGGAATACGGTTGCGTGGACGGCCTCTGGCAAGAATGGCGTTCGCTATCTTGCTCTCTTCAACCTGAACGATCGGGACAAGACGATCGCCCGCACCTATGCGTTCTACAATTTGCCCTCTGTAAGCTACAGCAGCAGGGAATTATGGTCGAATGAAGATCGCGGGCGCTCGGACTCTATCAACGTGACGTTGCCTCCTCACAGTTGCATCTTGCTAGAGCTCAACCCCTAGCGTATCGATTAAAGTATCAGGAGGCCTATGGCCACGCGCAGATCTTTCATCTTCAGCTCACTCTCTCTCGCCGGCCTCAACTGGATGCCATCGTTTCCGCAATCGATGCCGGGCAGCGAGATCAACGTGTTGTCTCTTGGTGCTGTCGGCGATGGCATAACGCTGGATACATCCGCGATTCAGCAGGCCATCGACCGGATATCAGCTGCTGGCGGGGGCCGCGTGATTGTGCCAGGCGGGAAACGTTTCTTGGTCGGGGCGCTCATGTTGAAAAGTAACGTCGACTTCCATCTCGCGGATGACGCAGTCCTTCTTGCAAGCCCGAAAGAGGAGCACTATGCCTTTAAGAGGAATAACGGGATCATTAACGCCGACGGGGCCAGCAATGTGCGTGTCACCGGCACCGGACACGTCGACGGACAGGGCATGAAGTTCATGGGGATCTACTCTCCCGTGCACGAACGCTGGGAGCCGCTTTCCTTTAGGCCAAAAATGTTCCATCTCATCGCCTGCACCGGCCTCGAGATCTCCGGCATCTCCTTCGGTCACTCGCCGGAGTGGGGTCTGCACACGCTTGGCTGCGAGCACGTCCTCGTTGACGGTATTAAGGTTCGCAACTATCTCGATGTTCCAAACTGCGATGCGATGGACCCGGACCGTTGCCGCGATATGGAGATCAAGAACTGCGATATTGTTTGCGCGGACGATGGCATTGTCCTTAAGACCGGTGAGCAGACCGGTGAAGACCATGGAGTGATGCACAACATCACCGTGCGCGATTGCTCCATTGTCTGCCGCGATAGTGGCATCAAGATCGGCACGGAAACGTTCGGGGACATCTCGAAAATTCTCTTCGAGCGTTGCCGCATCGTGTCCGGAGGCCGTGGCCCGACGATCACTCATCGGCAGCCCGGCAACATCGAAGACGTCGAATTTCGCGATATCGACTTTCTTGCGCAACATCACGCTGCTCGCTGGTGGGGCTGGGGTGAAGCAGTGTCGGTGACGGTTTGGCCTCGAACGCCGAACGGCAAGACTGGAACGCTGAGCAATATACGATTCAAGAACGTTCACGGGGTGGCGGAGAACAGCTTCCGCATCGATGCTCATCCGGAGATGCCGGTCAAGAATGTACTGCTGGAAGATTGCTCGGTGAAGATTGATCGCTGGACACAATATCCAGGCGGAATGTTTGACAACCGGCCCACGCGAGTAGACGATCCGATGCATGAGCCTGGTGGATTGGAAAAACACGATACGCCTGCGTACTTTCTTCGGAACGTTCAGGGTGCGGTGCTTCGAAACTGTAGCGCAACATGGGGCCTTCACCATAGCGACTCATTCAGTTGCGCGCTTGAAGCGGAGCATGTGTCTGGCCTCAAACTGGAACATTTCAAAGGGAAATCGGCACGTCCCGACCTGCCCACCACGTTTATTCACTAGGAGCAAATCTATGCGCTCAGGTCTCTGTGCGGTTGTTTCCCTCGCTACTCTGTCGACTCTCGCTCTGTCACAGGGGAAACCACCAGTGCTGCTTGCTGCGACACCACCCATCGGCTGGAACTCATGGAGCCGGTTTGCGGCTTGGCAGCACACATACTCATCGCGAACTTTATTGCAAGCTTGAGGATCTCTATGTTTTCGAAGATATGGCCGGTCGGAGTGCTGGCGGTATTGGCGATTTCTTCGGCCCTGCCCGTTGCGGCGCAGAGCACCCTCGTGGATGGCTTCAAGAATCCGCCAAACAGCGCGCGGCCGCGCGTCTATTGGTACTGGCAGAACGGTAACATCACCAACGAGGGTCTGACCAAGGATCTGGAGTGGATGCACCGCGCAGGTATCGGTGGCGTTGAAACCTTCGATGTGGCTGTGCCTACACCGACCGTTGTGAAGAATCGCCTGATCTACATGCAGCCGGCATGGAAGGACGCATTTCATCATTCGCTTGAGGTGACGGATCGGCTTGGCATGACGGTTACCATCGGCGCTGCGCCAGGCTGGAGCCAGACCGGCGGCCCGTGGGTAAAATCCACGGATGCAATGAAGAAGCTGGTGTGGACGGAGACCCGCGTGAAAGGCGGCCAACCGTTCAGCGGCATGCTGCCGAAGCCGCCGCAGGTCAACGGTCCTTTCCAGGATCAGCCGCGCGATATGCGGCCCGATCGCCCGATTCCAACTTTACCGACGCTGTACAAGGACCAGCTTGTCATCGCGTTCCGTGCGCTGGCGGGTGAAACCACCCTGGAACAGACTCATCCCACGGTAACGGCGAGCGGCGGAAGCATAACCTACGCCGATCTCATTCATGGTAGCTATGACAGAACCGTCGATCTGACGGGAACAGAAGGCAGGGTCTCCTGGGTGCAGATCGCATTCGATTCGCCGCAGACGGTGCGCGGAGTTACGGTTGCAACCCGCGGTGTCCTCCGTGCCTTCACGGACGATGCGATCTCGCCCCAAACACTTGAAGTAAGCAATGACGGCCAGCACTTCCACCGGGTCATCGATATGCCACGCGGCAACCTGTACCAGCGGACATATGCTTTTGCTCCGGTTACCGGACGCTACTTCCGCTATCGGATCCCCATGGCGACCACCGATACGATCAGGCTCGCACGGTTCCAGCTTCACACGTCGACGCCGGTTAACCGTTCCGAGGAGCAGGACGGCTTTGCCGCGGTGGCCGACTACTATGCCGTACCCACGCCACAGGCAGATGCGACGAGGGTCATACGGAAGAGTGACGTCATTGATCTGACGGGCAAGATGCATGAAGACGGAATGCTGGACTGGACTCCGCCTGCCGGTAACTGGATCGTTGCGCGCATGGGCTATTCGTTGACAGGGCAGACCAATGGCCCCGCGCCACTGGAAGCAACCGGGTATGAGGTGGACAAGCTGAAGAAGGGCACCACCAAGACCTTTATGGACGACTACCTCAAGCTGTACGAGAACGCTTCCCAGGGAATGATGGGACAGCATGGTGTCAACAACGTTGCAACCGATAGCTGGGAAGCCGGATTTCAGAACTGGACGGATGGGATCCTTGACGATTTCAGGCGGCTGCGCGGCTATGATCCGACACCATGGCTGCCTGCGCTCACTGGTCGTATCGTGCAATCCAGTGTGGCGACCGACCGCTTTCTCTGGGACTTCCGGCGCACCATTGCAAATCTCGTGATCACGTCGAACTTCGACCAGGTACGAGATAGCCTGCATGCGCGTGGCATGGGTTACGTGGCAGAGGCGATGGCCGGACGCAGGGCAACCATCGGCGATGCTATGGAGATGAAGACTCGCTCGGACTATCCCATGGGCGAGTTTTGGCTGCCGACGGTGGATCGTCAGCAGCAAGGTTACTTCGCCGATCTCCGTGATACTGCCTCCGTCGCAAACATCTACGGCAAGAAGCTGGCGACGGCGGAATCCATTACATCCACCGGTATCCCGTATGCCTATGGCCCGTGGGATATCAAGCCGGTGGCCGACGAAGAGTTCCTCGGCGGCATCAACCAGTTTACGCTCCATGTCTCCGTGCATCAGCCGAACGATGAAGCTCCGGGACTTGCGCTTGGACAGTACGGCATGTGGTTCAACCGACTTGAGACGTGGGCCGAGCAGGCTCGCGCGTGGACCGATTACATCGCCCGCAGTTGCTTCCTGCTCCAGCAGGGCAGAGCCGTGATAGACGTTGCCTATTTTTACGGCGAAGAGAGTTCGGCAACGGGCATCAACCATGCTCGCGCGCCACAGATCACGGAGGGTTATAACTACGATTTCGTGAACAGTGAATCGCTCCTGAATGAGTTTTCGGTCCAGGGTGGAAAGTTGGTTACGAAGTCCGGCATGCAGTATCGCGTGTTGTACCTGGGAGGCACCAGCAACCGGATGACTCTTCCGGTACTTAATAAAATTCGAAGCCTCGTAAAAGCAGGAGCAATTGTTGTAGGTCTGCCGCCGACGGACTCACCCAGCATGTCAGACAACGTGGTTGCGTGGAAAGCTGCGCAACGTGAGCTTTGGTCGAAGAGCGCCGTTCAGCAGAAGGTTGGACTGGGGAAGGTCTACCGCACGATGAATCTGGGTGAGGTGCTGGGTTCGGAGATGATCCAGCCTGATTTCAAATACATCAAGCCGGACCAGGACTCGGTGGTGCAGTTTACCCATCGCCGTGACGGCGATACCGACATCTACTTTGTCAACAATCGTGCCGATCACGTGGCCTACACCACCGCAGACTTTCGCGTAACGGGCAGGGCTCCGGAGTTCTGGATGGCTGACACCGGGACGGTTCAGCCAGCTTCCTACTCCATCCACGATGGTGTCACGACAGTCCCTCTCCGCATGGAGTCGCGGGAAGCATTCTTCGTTGTCTTCCGCCAGCACGAAAACGCCACGTCTCGCGAAATCGCAGCTCCCATCCGCACTACCATCACGAATGTCGGCGGCCCCTGGCAGGTGGAATTCCAGCCTGGACGCGGAGCTCCCAACTCAGCTGAGTTCAGCGAGCTAAGCGACTGGAGCAACAATTCAAATCCCGGTATCAAGTACTTTTCCGGTGTCGCAACCTATACCAAGAAGATAGATATTCCAGCATTGGCATTGACTTCGGACGCTCACATCGAACTCAATCTTGGCAAGGTTCACGAGATGGCTGAGGTCGCCGTGAATGGCAAGACAGAAGGCATTGCTTGGAAGCCACCTTACCGGATCGACATCACGGACGCTGTAAAAGCCGGTGAGAATACCCTTTCGATTAAGGTTGTAAATCTATGGCCAAACCGGCTGATCGGTGATCAGCAGCCCGGAATGAAGAAAGTAGCCTTTGCTCCGAACAGCACATATAAAGCGAACGATCCATTGCTCCCGTCGGGTTTGATTGGACCGGTGGAGGTCGATCGGCTCTCGCCTACTGAGTAAATGAGTAAGTCGTCCATTGGGATGAACGTCTCCGCGCAGCCTTCGATTGTTCATAGTCGTTGCGGGCAGGGCTGGATGTCATTATGCATACGTTCGAGCCCGCTAAGGCTACAGAAGATCACGATCGAACATCTTCGCTCGATGAGTGCATTGGCCCTGAAGTCGCCGTCATCCTCGCCGCATTGCAGCCGTCCACAGCCGAGATGATGCCCGATGCAGAACTGGCGAAGGTGGCGTGATGCAGTCCTGCACCCTTTTCCTCAAGAAGAGCAAGCGGGTGTTTAGGACCGTCGAATCTAGAAATGTGGTTGGATATAACTGTGAGCTGTGTGTTGCAAACACCGCGATTTCTGGACTTAGGATTGAAAGTGGCGATGCAAGTTCC
>Ga0193742_1000457_pt1 | contig 27594 bp, 27 predicted proteins | sample L2c1metaG_FD_165511 | JGI IMG/M metagenome (GOLD analysis project Ga0193742, IMG submission 165511) | Soil microbial communities from a riparian zone of the East river system, Colorado, United States - L2c1 | ecosystem: Environmental > Terrestrial > Soil > Riparian zone | place: USA: East River... | reverse complement strand
CGTGGGTCGGGGTCGACGGCGGCGGCTCGCACGCCCTCCCGGGCGGCATGGGCGACCAGGACCTGGTCGCGGGCCAGCAGGCCGAGATGGACGAGCCCGACCAGGGTGACCACGAGGACGGGGAGCACCAGGGCGAACTCGACGGTCGACTGGCCGCGGTCGGGGCCGGAAGGCATCAGATCGCTCCCGTCAGGCTGTCGAGGACCCGGTCGAACAGGTCGGTCAGGGCGCCGGTCTCCCGGGCCCACACGATGAGGGCGAGCGCCAGGGTGCCGGCGACCAGCAGGACGAGGCCGTACTCCGTGGTGGCTTGGCCGCGGTCGTCGGTGCGGGCGTGGGCGGGGGTCGTGGTCATGGGATTTCCTCCTGGGGTTGGGTTGGTCAGAGGCGGAGCGAGGAGAACGAGCCGGCCATCAGCGGGACGATGGCCAGCAGCAGGAAGGCCGGCAGCGTGGTCAGGACGAGGGGGAAGAGCAGGAGGACCGGCAGCCGCCGCGCCGACTCCTCGGAGTGGCGTCGGCGGCGCAGCCGGCTCTCGACGGCCAGCCGGTCGAGGGCCGGGCCGAGCGGGGTGCCGTAGCGGTCGTGGTCGACCAGGGCGTCGACGAAGCTGCGCAGCGTGGTGCCGCACATGGCTGTGAGGTGCGGCAAGACCTCGGCGGTCGCGGCACCTCGGTCGAGCTGCGTCGCGGCCTCGTGGATGGCCCGGCCGACCGGCCCACCCGGCCGATCACGGATGGCGGCCAGCGCCCGCCCCACGGGCAGCCCGGCCAGGGTCGTCAGCCGCAGCAGATCGACGACATCCGGCAACTGCTCGACCACGTCGGCGTCCCGCCGCGCCCGGGTCCGCCGCCCCCGCAACGCAAACCCACGACCGATCCCCACCAGCCGCCCCACGGGAACCACGTGCCGCGCGCCAACCCGCCACACCACCCGGTCGACGACACCCCCGAGCAGCAACCCCCACATCCCCCCGAGCAACACCACCCCCGACAGGTCCGTCATCGGATGGCGGCCTTCGTGAGGCGGGTCATCCAGAGGGCGCCGGCAAGGTCGAGGGTGAGGCCGACGGTGAGGCAGAGCCAGCCGGCCGAGGAACCGACGAGGAAGTCGGCGATGGCGGGGTCGGAGGTGCTGAGGAGCACCGCGAAGGCGACCGGGGAGATCGAGAGGACCACGGCGCTGGCCCGGGCCTGGGTGGCCAGGGAACGACGCTCACCGGCGAGCTCCAGGCGCTCCCGCAGCGTCGCCGCCACGCCGTCGAGGGCTCGGGCCGGGGCGACACCCACGGTGGCGGCAAGGACGAGCGCCGTCGCCACCAGGCGGGTGCTCCGCTCGGCGTGGGCGGCGGCCCACTCGTCGACGACCTCGGCCAGCGGGCGGCCGCGGCTGGTCGCCTGCGCCATGGCGCCGAGCTCCCGGCCGAGCGGCGCCTCCACCGTCCGGGCCGCCTCGGCGAGCGCCTGGGTCACCGACGAGCCCGTCCGCAGAGCGCCCGCCATCCGCTCCAGCGACTCGGGCAGCTGGAGCTGCCGAGCGGTCCGCAGCACCGCCTGACGTCGCCGCCACCACCACACGAGGCACACCACCAGGGCCACCGCCAGCAAGGGCGAGACCAGCAGCCCGACGGCTACCGACCCCACGGCGATCCCCGCCGCCGCGCCCGACGAGACCGGCAGCCGCCATGCCGCCTCGGTCGGCGCCTCGGCGACGAGGCCGGCGACTCGACGGCGGGCCCGGCGACGGGTGAGCGGAAGCGAGGTCATGGTGTCGGCTCGACGTGGCGGGGTGGGCGGGAAGGGGTGGCGATCACGTGGTCGGACAGTGAGAGGGGTCGGGTGCGGACCGGGGACTCGGGGTCGGGGGTGACCTCGTCGATGGAGACGACGTGGCGGGAGCCGTCGGGGCGGCGGGCGACGTGGACGACCAGGTCGAGGGCGCTGGACAGCTGCTCGCGGATCGCCGGCAGCGGGAGGTCGAGGCCGCCCATCAGGCTCATGGTCTCCAGCCGCCGCAGCGCGTCGACCGGACTGTTGGCGTGGCACGTCGACAGCGAGCCGTCGTGGCCCGTGTTGAGCGCCTGCAGGAGGTCGACGGCCTCGCCGCCACGGACCTCGCCGACGACCAGACGGTCGGGGCGCATCCGCAACGCCGCCCGCAGCAGGTCGCGCACGGCGACCGCGGGCAGGCCGTCGGGCGTGGCCGGCCGGGCCTCCAGCCGCACCACCTGGTCGCCCGGCAGCCGCAGCTCGGCCGCGTCCTCGACGGTGACGACCCGCTCGCCCGCCGGCAGGTGCTGGCACAGGGCGTTGAGCAACGTGGTCTTGCCGGCGCCCGTGCCGCCGCACACCACCAGGTTCCACCCGCCTACCACCGCGTCGACCAGCAACGACTCCACCGACGGGCCGCAGAACCGGGACAGGGGCAGCGCAGAGACGGCGAAGCGCCGGATGGTGACGTAGGGCCCGTCGACCGCCAACGGCGGCAGCACCACGTGCACCCGGGAGCCGTCGGGCAGCCGGGCGTCGACGATGGGCGTGGAGCGGTCGGCCCGGAGCCCGAGCCGCGACACCACCCGTTCGACCAGCAGGTCGATCGCCGCGGCGTCGAGCGCGATCCCGGTGCGCACCAGCCGCCCCGCCCGCTCGACCCACACCCAGCCGGGCCCGTTGACGAGCACGTCGGTGATCGCCGGGTCGGCCAGCAGCGGCTCGATCGGCCCGGCGCCGAGCATCCGGGCCCGCATCCGGGCCACGACGCCGGCCACCGAGGCGGCGTCGAGCAGCGGATCCTCGAGGCGCACGAGCTCCGTGAGCACTGCGTCGTCGAGCGGCCCGTCGCCCTCGGCGGCGAGCAGCCGCCGGTGCACCCGTTCGTCGAGCGCCGCGGCCCCGCCCGCCAGATCAGGCCGCATCGCGCAACCCCCTCGCCAGCGTCCGCGGCAGCCGCGCCACGTGGAGCAGCCCGGCGTCGACCGCCCGCGCCACCCGGGGATCGGTCTCCAGCTCGGCCACCACCGGCGCGCCCACGACGCGCTCGACGTCGCTGCGCCCCAGCACCCGCCCCGGTTCGCGCACCACCACGACACCGGTGGGCCGGGGCGTGATGCGCAACAGCCGCTGCAGCGCCACGAAGCACGGCCGGATGACGAGCAGCGACGACGCCGCGGCCAGCGCCACGACGTCGCCCGCCGCACCCCCGCCCGCCACCGTGCCGCAGTCGACCACCACCGGCCGCGTGCCCTGCTCGAGCAGCGTCGCCAGCACGCCGGCCCGACCCGGCTCGAGACGGCCGCCACCCCGGGGCAGCACCGACAGCCCGGCCGCAGCCGGCACCTCCAGGCGCACCAGGGCGTCGGCCGGCACCGACTCGCCGGCTGCCAACCAGCCCGCCAGCCCGGCCGACTCGACCTCCGCGAGCCCCAGCACCGCCGGGACGTCGCCTGCCAGATCGGCCAGGACGACACCGGCCGGGTCACGCGCCGCCAGCAGCAGCGCCAACGAGGTAGCGACCACGGTGGTGCCGACACCACCCTTGGCCGACCAACACGAGATGAGCAACGTCAGACCTCCACACGACGAAGGGAACTACTGAGGCCTGACGCGACCTGTGCGATGTGCTCCGCAGAAGGCGGGAGCACCGTGCGTCGTGCGAGTCGCCGGAATCGGCGAGCAGCTAGAAGATACCGAGATGCATCGGGGACATCAAGAGGTATCCCGCGCCTTTCGCCCCGAGTCCCCCCATGCCAACCACCCCGCCGCCGCCCCTAGTGGCGTCAGGGCGTCCAAGGCCGCCTGACCCGACACCACTAGGGTCACCCCGGTGGAGGCGGCCTTCTTCGACCTCGACAAGACGGTCATCGCCAAGGCGTCGATGGTCGCCTTCAGCGGCCCGCTGCACCAGGCGGGTCTTCTGCCCCGCCGTCTGATGCTCCGCGCCGCCTGGGGCCAGCTGGTCTACGCCCAGTTCGGGGCCTCGCCCGAGAAACTGGCCAAGCTGCGCGACTCGGTGCTGCGCCTCACCCGCGGTTGGGACCACTCGGAGATCAGCGCCATCGTCCGGGAGACGCTGGAGCAGGTCGTCGAGCCCATCGTGTTCGACGAGGCGCTGGAGCTGATCCGCTGGCACCAGGCCGAGGGGCGGAAGGTCTTCATCGTCTCGGCGTCGCCGGAGGAGATCGTCGCCCCCCTGGCGCGCTACCTCGGCGTGGACGAGGCGCTGGCCACCCGCGCCGAGCTGGACGACGAGGGTCGCTACACCGGCCGCACCGAGCTGTACTGCTACGGCCCCGAGAAGGTCACGGTCATCCGGGCCGCCGCCCAGCGCGACGGCATCGACCTGACCAGGTCGTACGCCTACAGCGACTCGGCCACCGACCTGCCGATGCTGGAGGTCGTGGGGATCCCGAGCGTGGTCAACCCCGACCGCGAGCTGCTCCGAGCCGCGAAGGAGCGCGACTGGGAGATCCTGCGCTTCACCCGCCGTGCCCGCCTACGTGACCGCGTACCGATGCCCGCCCCCCGTCACGCGGCGATCGGGGGTGGAGCCGTGCTGCTCCTCGTCGGCGCCGGCGTCACCGCACGCTGGCTGTGGGACCGCCGCCAGCCCTCGCGACCTGCAAGGGCTCCGGCGACGGGGTCCCTCAGACCGAACGAACCTTCTTGGTGGCGACAGTTGCCAGGGCGACGAGGGCGATGAGGATGAGCAGCTTCTTCATGGGCGAGAGCGTAGCCCGCACCGTCAACGGCGCCGCGGGCGCGCGCCGCTGAGGCGCCGGCGGAGCGCGTCGGCTAGATAACCCACCATGTCCGACACCATCATCGTCACGGGGTTCCTGAAGGTCGATCCGGCGAAGCACGACGAGGCCGCCGCTGCGGCGCTCGAGCTGATGCGGGCGACCCACGTCGAGGAGGGCAACGAGGGCTACACCTTCTCTGCCGACCTGGAGACGCCCGGCGTCTTCCACATCGCCGAGCAGTGGGCCTCGCAGGACGCTCTCGACGCCCACATGGCCGCTCCGCACATGGCCACGTTCCTCGCCGCGGTCAGCGGCCTCGGCCTCGCCGGCGGCGGCGCCACCAAGTGGGAGGGCGGCACCCCGTCGAAGCTCATGTGAGCCGGCACACGACCTCGGCGCACGACGGCCCGCGGCGACTTAGAGTCAGCGGCGCCATGACGGTCGGCGAACGGATCCAGGCGCTGTGGGCGCGCACCGAGCCTCTGCGCCTCCGTTGGGCCAACACCGAAGCGGGCGCGCACCGCCACCTCGAGACGGCCGACAGCCCCTCGCGCACCCAGCGGATCCTGGTGTTCTCGGGCCTCACCGGGGTGGCGGTCGGCCTGATCGTGGTGGTGCTCGACAAGGCCGCGCACGACTGGCTGGCCGACCCCATGGCCCGACAGCCACTGTGGCTGCAGGCCGCCGGGCCGGCGATCGGCCTGCTCGTGGCCTGGGCCGCGCTGGGAGCCCTCACCGACAAGGCCACACCCGACACCACCGACGAGTACGTCCGCGGCTTCCACCACTCACCGTCCGAGCCGCCCGACCCGAACCCGGCGGTCGGTCGCGCCGTGGCCGGCGTCGGCACCATCGGCTACGGCGGCGCCCTCAGCCTGGAGGGCCCGGCCGTCTACGTGGGCTCCGTCGTCGGCGCCTGGGTCCAGACCCGCTTCAGCCGCTTCTTCTCCCGCGAGGACGCCCGGGCCCTGCTGGTGGCAGGCGCCGCCGCGGGCATGTCGGCCGTGTTCAAGGCCCCCGCCACCGGGGCCCTGTTCGCCATCGAGGTGCCCTACCAGTCGGACGTGGCCCGCCGCGTCGCCCTGCCGGCGATCATCGGCGCCGCCGCCAGCTACGTGACCGCGGCGCTCGTCGACGACCTGACCCCGCTCCTCCCGCTCAACTCCGAGTACTCGTCGTTCGGCGCCTGGGAGCTGGTGGGCGCCGTGGTGGTGGGCCTGCTGTGCGGCGCCGCGGCCCGGGGCTTCAGCCTGGGCCTCGTGCTGCTGCACGGACGGGCGGCCCGCATCCCGAGCCTCGCCCGGCTCGCGGTCGCCGGCGTCGCCCTGTTCGGCCTCGCCTACCTGGCCGACGCCCTGTTCGACACGCCCCTCACCATCGGCCCCGGCTACGACGTGGTCACCTGGGTGGGCGACCCGACCCGCTCGCTGTGGCTGATCCTGGCACTGCTGCTGATGCGCGGCCTCGCCACCTCGGCGACCGCGACGGGCGGCGGCGTGGGCGGCTACTTCGTCCCGCTGGCGGTGGCCGGGGCGCTGCTGGGCCGCCTGGCCGGCGAGGTGATGAGCTTCGACGACACCAACCTGTTCCTGGTGGTCGGCATGGCTGCGTTCATCGGCGCCGGCCTGCGCACGCCGCTGGCCGCGGTGCTGTTCGCCGCCGAGGCGACCGGCCAGCCGGGCTTCGTGGTGCCGGCGCTGGTGGCGACGGCCGCGGGCCAGCTCGTGATCGGCCGAGCCTCGGTGTCACGGGCGCAGCGGGAGGGACGGCTCGGTCACCTGGAGCGCCGCTTCGACCTGCCCATCAGCGCCGTGCTGGAGACCGACGTGCGCACCGTGCCACCGGACGCCACCGTCGAGGAGTTCCTGGCGGTGCACCTGCTGGCGACCCGGCGCCGCGCCGTCCCCGTGGTCGACCACGACAACCGCTACCGGGGCGTGGCGCTGCTCGACGAGCTGGCGGCGGTACCCCGGGACGCCTGGGCGACCACGACCGTCGGCAACGTGGCCCACGGCGACGCACCCCGCGGCATGACCACATGGCTCATCCGAGACGCCGTGCAGACCATGCAGGCCGAAGGCACCGACCTGCTCCCCATCGTCGACGGCGAGGACCGCTTCGTCGGCGTGGTCACCACCGGCGACATCCTCCGCCTCGACGAGATCCTCGAGAAGACGACCAAGGCCTAAAACGACGAAATTGCGTGGCCAGCGGCTGCAGAGCAACCACCGACCACGCAATTTCGACCGGAAACTCAGACCGCCAGCAGGTCTCGTGCGCCGGTGTCGGACGAGGGATGCCGCAGCTTCGACATCGCCCGGGCCTCGATCTGGCGGATGCGCTCACGGGTGAGGTTGAAGTGCTCCCCCACCTCTTCCAGCGTGCGGGGCTCGCCGCGGTCGAGCCCGAAGCGCAGCTTCAGGATCTCGCGCTCGCGCTCGTCGAGCGGGGCCAGCAGCCGGTTGATCTCCTCGGGCAGCAGCGCGGTGGCCGCCACCTCGAAGGGCGACTCGGCCGACCGGTCCTCCACCACGTCGCCCAGCTCGGCGTCGCCGTCCTCCCGCAGGGGTTCGGACAGCGACAGCGGCTCGGCGGCGAAGCGCAGGGCCTCGGTGACCTTGTCCTCCGACATCTCGACCTCGGCCGCGAGCTCGGACAGCGTGGCCGGCCGACCCATCTTCAGCTCGAGGCGTGCCCGGGCCTTCTGCAGCCGGGCCAGCGTGTCACCCGCATGGACCGGCAGCCGGATGGTGCGGCCGGTGTTGGCGATGCCGCGGGTGATCGCCTGCCGGATCCACCAGGTGGCATAGGTGGAGAACTTGAACCCCTTGCGCCAGTCGAACTTCTCGACCGCGTGCATGAGGCCGAGGTTCCCCTCCTGGATGAGGTCCAGCAACGGCAGGCCCGAGGCCTGGTACTTCTTGGCGATGGAGACCACCAGTCGGAGGTTCGACTGCACGAAGGTGCGTTCTGCATCTTCGCCCTCACGCGCCGCGCGGCGCAGCTCACGCTTGCGAGCCGGAGTCAGCTTCGCACCAGCGCCGTCCATGTCGACACGAGCCGCGTTGCCGGCCTCTATGGCCTGAGCTAGGCGGACTTCGTCGTCCTTGGTGAGCAGCGGGTACTGGCCGATGTCGGTGAGGTACAGCCGAACGAGGTCTTCCTCGTCGCGCTCGACGCGCTCCTTGGGCAACGTATCGTCCTTCTTCGAGTGCGATCGTCGGTTGGAGATAGCCGCAAAACGGTGGATGCCCACGTAAGTGGCGAACCAGCGGAAACTGCGACTACAAGTCCCGGCGAAACCGGGATGTGGTCAGGATACCGGTGAGGTCAAGACCACCCACCGAATCGGATCGACCGATGCTCGCTACGCCCTGCAGTCGGCCCTCGTTCAGTGACATGTGTACCAGCGACCGTACGCCGCGCGCGAGTAAGGTGCCGGCCGAAGGGACCGCGGGAGGGCACCAGTGACCGTTCGGCTCGGGACCTATAGGCATGGCGGACGACCTCGATCTCACCATCGTGACGATGCTCTTCGCAGCGAAGGATCGTGCGCGGCTTGAGGGTGTCCTCGCGCGGTACGTGGTCGCGAGCCGTGCCCATCCCGGTTGCCGCAACATCGACCTCTGTGCTTCCGCCACCCATCCGGGCCGCTACCTCGTCATCGAGAAGTGGGCATCACCCGATGCCCAGCGGGCACACTTCGACTCGGACGACATGGTCGAGATGGCGCAGTCCTGCCAGGACAACCTGGTCGGTCCGCCCGAAATCGACCTGCTGGCGGCGGTCAGCGCACACGATCTGTGGTGAATGACTGAGGGGAGGGCAGGGCGTGCAACTCACCGAGGAACGAACCCTGGCCACCGTGCCTGAAACGACACCGGCCGTCGTCACACGACGCAAGGTGCCGGATCTCGGCGCCCTGGTCGAGGCGGCCCAGGGTGGCTCGGTCTCGGCTTTCGAACGGCTCTACCGCGCCATGGCGTCGCAGGTGGTGTCGTACCTCCGCTGGCATCGGGTCAGCGATCCCGACGGCCTCACCAACGACGTGTTCGCCCAGGTGCACCGCAAGCTGCGCTCGTTCCGCGGCGACGAGCAGGGGTTCCGCTCGTGGGTCTTCACGATCGCCCACCACCGGATGATCGACGACCGGCGGCGCTCGCAGCGCCAACCCTTCGTCGCCGGCGAGGTCGAGGTGGAGGACCACCGGGCCATGGGCGACGTCGAGGACGACGCCTTCGCGATCCTCGGGTCGGACCACGTGCGCGAGCTGCTCAACGTGCTGTCGCCCGACCAGCGCGCCGTCGTGCTGCTGCGGGTGGTGGCTGATCTGTCGGTCGAGGACGTCGCCAAGATCCTCGGCAAGCGCGAGGGCGCCGTCAAGGCGTTGCAGCACCGGGCGATGGGAGCGCTGCGCCGGCACCTGTCGCGCCACGCCGTCCCCCTCTGACCCCGTTCGGAGAGAGGCAGTATCCGATCTGCGCTGCACGTCGTTCTAGCAATTGGATGCTGCACCTCCAGCTCACCGAGCGCGACGTCGAGCGACTGCTCGCCGGCGAGCTGCCGCACGACCGCCCCGACCTCGTCGAGGTGGCGCGGTTCCTGGCGCGGCTGCGCGCGGTCGGGGAGATCGAGGGCGCGCCGCCGATGAGCCCGAAGCTGCTGGCGGAGCTCGACCTGGCCGAGGCCGGGCGTCGGCCCGACGACGGGGACGAGATGAGGCACCGGCGTGAGGATGCCGGACGCCGTGCCCGCATGGCCCGGCGCCGCTGGCGGCTCGTAGGCGCCGCCGCGATGGTGGCGATGCTGGGCGGGATCGTGTTCGCGCACGGGCACGGGGCCTTCACGTCGCAGGAGCCGAGCCACACCACCGACGCACCGTCCGACGCCGACCCTCCGTTCGACGACCGCACCGGTCCGCCGACCACACTTCCCGCCACCCCGCCGCCCACCGCGCCGCCCGAGACCGAGCCGCCGCCGACCGATCCCCCGTCGTCGCCCTATGGCGGCGCGAACGACGACCAGATCGTGACGTCCGACGACGGCCCCGGCGTCGACCGCCGGGGCGACGGCCGTGGTGACCACGACGGTGGCTACGACGGGCGCGACTTCCCGGGGTTCGACGAGGCCGACGCCGAGAAGTGGCTCGAGGAGTGCGGCCGCGACTGGGACTGCTGGATGGATGCCTACCGGGAGACCTACGGGCCGGCCCAGCCGGGGCCGGACGGGCCGCCCTGAGATCGACCACACCGGTACCCGAAGGTCGGAGCTGGCGCCGACCTTCGGGTACCGGTTGGTCAACTAATCGTCGCTAGTCGTCGCTAGTCCTCGCCGCGGGCCTGCACCGAGAGGCCGTCGATGTCGGCCCAGCTGAGCGACTCGGCGGTCCAGAGCCGGTCGAACACGTTGTCGGCCGCGTCGGTGAAGCCGTGGCGCACCCGGAACTGGTACAGCCGCCGCTGGCGCTGCACGTCGAGGCCGAGCCGCCGTCCGACCCGGCCCACCGCGAAGGCGTCCCACGCCGCCGACTGCGGCAGCGTCAGGTCGTCGTCGCTCGGGGCGTCGCCGAAGGCGGGGTCGAGCCGGTCGCGCAGCCGCATCAGCAGGCGCCCGAACAGCAGCGCCGACGCCCGGCCGTCGAACTGGCGGGGACGGTGGTTGTGCTCCAGTCCCCCGCTCTCGATCGACAGCACCGCCGGCTCGGAGCTCGACACCCACGCCCGGCCCAGCGGCGTGCTCTCGTCGACCTCGATGCGCAGCGGCTGCCCCACGGGGAGCCCGACCTGCTGCCAGACGCGCGCCGCCACCTCGGCGATCTGCGCCGCGTCGTAGTCGACCAGCAGGAACGTCTCGGGGACGACGGTGACCGCGCTCGTGTCGGTCGTGGTGGTGCCGCTCACGGGGCAGTGGCGGTCGCTGCCTGGCGGTTCTTCTCGATCGTCGCCTCGGCGTCCTCGCGGGCGGCCTTCGCGTCGTCGGCCAGCTCGTCGATCTCGGCGGTGTCGAAGCCGGCCAGCTCGCGGAAGCGACGGGCCAGGCGCACCGGGCTGTCCTCCTCCTCGCCGCGGAAGCCGCCGAGGCTGAAGAGGCGGTCGACGACGCGCTGGAACTCGAGGGCACGCTCGCGACGCTCGGGGTCCTTCTCGGTGAGCTTGCGGAGCCAGTCGGAGCCCATCTTCACGTGGGTGACCTCGTCGGCGAGCATCCAGTCCTCGCAGAACTCGAGCACCGGGTCGCCGGAGATGTCGCCGAACTCACGCATCGTGTTGAAGACGTCGATGGCCAGGCCTTCGAGCGCCCGGTTCACGCCGGTGAGCCGCAGCACGGGGTCGGGGTTGCAGGCGGCCTCGTAGAGGAACGTGGCCTCGGCGAACTCGCCGATCCCGGTGCCCATGTGCTCGGAGAGCTTGACGGAGATCTCGGTGTGGCGGGCCTCGTCCCAGCACTGGCGGGCCATGTCGAGCTTGAGCTGGAACGGCACCTCGGGGGTGGTCGACGCCGGCTCGTCCGCGTCGCCCGTGCCCCTCCGGCGCGACGTGTCCTCGGTGTCGAAGTCCCAACAGGTGCGTCCTGCGCCCTCGAGCGCCTGGACCTCGCCCATGAAGATGCCGTGCATGAGGACGCGGGCGGCGTCGGGCGAGTCGGCGCGGTCGGGGGTGAGGCGGCCGCCGTTCTTGCGCGTGCCGGCGTCGCGGGGGATCTGCCGGCCGTCCTGCAGCCGTGCCGTGATCGGCACTCGCACGAACCGCTCGTCCCGGGCCAGGTCCTCGACCGGGAAGCTCTTCCTCATGTCGTTGCCTCCTGTGCTGCGGCGCCCGAGTGGTCGCCCGAGCCGTTCGCGCTGCCGTCGATGCCGAAGCCGAGGGTGCCGGGGCCCGCGATGCCGCCGGCGGCGAGCATCAGCTTCTCGAGCTTGGCCGCCTGCGCTGCAGCCCGGTCGACGTCCTCGGGGGACTCGATCAGCGACTGCAGGAGCATCTCGCCGTCACGCCAGTCGTCGAGCTCGTCCTGGAGGATGAACTTCAACGAGCGCATCGTGGGCGCATCGGTGATGGTGGACGTGTTGTTGAGGTGGTACGTGTAGGCGGCGATCTTGTGCGGGATCAGCACCCGGTAGGCGCCGACCAGCTTCTCGATGGTGAGCTCGGGCGCCTCGGGCTCGGTCATGGCGTCGACGAAGGCGACCATCTGGTCGTTGGCGGGGGCCGTGAGCCGGTCGGGGTTCATCTCGCGCAGCTCGGGGAGGCGCTTGTGCCACAGCTCGGCGTGCCACGCATGGTGGTAGCAGTGGGTGCCGAGGCGCATCTTGACGTCGAGCTCGGGGACGGTGGCGACCCAGCCGCCGAGGACCTCGAACAGGCGCATCTCGATCCACTTGTAGTTGCCGACCCGCCGGGCCGACTCCTCCACGGTGAAGATCCCCGGAAGCTCCCGCCGGTCCCAAGGGGCGAACGGTGCTCTCGGTTTCTTCGGATCCGCCATCCAACCCCCTACGTCCTGACCAGTGATTCAGAATCTGACCTTATCTTGACCGAGGGGTCAAGTGGGCAGGCATAACCTCCGCTATCACGACGGCGACGAGGATCAGGCCGCCGCCCGCGGCGCTCGCCGCGGTGAGCTCGTCGCCCCGCAGCCAGCTGAGGAACGCGGCGAAGACGGGCTCCAGCAGGAGGACCAGGGCGGCGCGCGACGGGCTCACCGAACGCTGCGCCCACACCATCGCCAGGAACGCCAGCGCCGTGGCGAAGACACCGGTGAACACGGCGGCGCCGAGGGGGCCGCCACCGAAGACGACCGCATCGGCGTTCCCCTGCGCGCCGCTGACCACCAGCGACACCACACCCACCGTGGCGAGCTGGACGCAGGTGAAGCGGACGGCGTCGTGGCGCGCCGCGGTCCGGCCGAGGATCACGATGTGGACGGCGAAGCCGACGGCGCAGCCGACGGTCAGCACCTCGCCGCGACCGAACCCGCTCACGCCCCCGGTGAGCAGCAGCAGGCCGCCGACCGCCACCGCGATCCCCACGGCGGTGGCGGCGTGCAGCGGCGTCCGCAGGAACACGAAGGCGAGCACCGGCACGATCACCACCAGCATGTAGGTGAGGAACGCCGACGTGGCCGGGTCGGTGTACTGCAGGCCGACCGTCTGCAGCGTGTAGCCCGCCCACAGGGCCAGACCGGCGACGACGCCGTGGCGCAGCTCGTGCGGGGTGGCCGGATGGCCGCGGCCCCGGGCGGCGACGGCCAGGACGCCGGCGCCGATGAGGAAGCGCACCGCCAGGAACGGCACCGGGTCGACCTCGTCGACCGCGTCCTTCACCACGATGAAGGTGGTGCCGAAGCAGAAGGCGGCGACGACCAGCGCGGTGTCGGCGCGCCAGGTGGACGGGCCCCGCAGCGGCGCCTGCCGCGACGCCGCGACGGTCAAGTCGACCGGCTGGTCATGCCGTCCTGGACCAGCGCGTAGAAGGCCGTGAGGTCGCGCACGAGGGCCTCGACGTCCTTGGCGCCGCCCTCGCCATCGGGCCCCGCGTCGTGCAGCCAGTCGACCACCAGGTCGAACATGCCGCCGATGACACCGACCGCCACGGGATGGGCGTCGTCGGGGCGGCCCGACGTGATGCCGAAGCGGGCCCACACGTCGACCAGGAACCCGGCGGCCCAGCGCCGGTTGGCGCGGCGCTGGTGCTCGATGGCCGGTGAGACGCCGGCCCCCTCACCGAACGCCGCCCGCACGACGCGGGGGTCGTCGACCAGGGCGTGGGCGAAGGCGGTGACCAGGCCGCGGGTGGCGGCGGCGGGATCGTCGGGCGCGGCGTCGAGGGCGGCGACCATCTGGTCGCCGACGTCCTCGGCGATCCGCTGGAGCAGCGCCAGGTAGCAGCCCTCCTTGCCGCCGAAGAGCTCGTAGAAGCTGCGGGTGGCGACGTACGCCGTCTGGCAGATCTGCTCGATCGACGTGCCGGCGTAGCCCTTGGTGGCCACCAGCTCGAGCGCGGCGTCGAGGAGCTGCTCCCGGCGTTGCGCCCGCCGCTCGTCCGCGTCGAGACCCCGGATGCGACGCCCTGTCGTGATCTCCCCAGCCCTGGCCACGACCCGGAGGGTACCGCCCGGGTCCCCGATCAGGAGCGGTCGACGTGTTAAGGACAAGGCATCTTGTCCTTAAACAGCTTCCATGTTCTACTGACGTCCTCGGTGGCGAACGGCGCCGCTGATGGGGGGATCATCTGATGCGTTCATCCGCTCTGCGGCGGCTCGCCGCCGCTGCCCTGGTCGCGCTCGCGCTCTCCAGCGCCACGACCGCCGTCGACGCCGCGCCCCGCGCGCCACAGGCGCCGTCGTCCGGCGTCAACAACTGGAGCTGCCGGCCCTCGGCCGCCCATCCCGACCCGGTCGTGCTGCTCCACGGCCTCGGCGGCAACGGCCCCGGCCACTTCCTGTTCCTCGGCCCCGCGCTGGCGAGCGCCGGCTACTGCGTGTTCCACACCACGTACGGGCAGCCGGCCTGGTGGCTGCCGGTGGGCGGGCTGCGGCCGATCGACGAGTCGGCCCGTGAGCTGGCCGGCTTCGTCGACCGGGTGCGCGCCGCCACCCGCGCTCCGCAGGTCGACCTGGTGGGCCACTCCGAGGGCGGCTTCCAGTCGCTCTACATCCCGAAGGTGCTGGGCTTCGGGCCGAAGGTCGACTCGGTGGTGTCGCTGGCGCCGCCCACCCACGGCACCAACGCCAGCGGGCTGGTCACCCTGGCCGACTTGCTGGGCATCCGGCCCCAGGTCGACTTCGTGCTCGCCACGTTCGGCTGCCAGGCCTGCAGCGACCTGTTGCCCGGCGGCGGCGCCGTCCGGCGCCTGACCGACGGCCCCATCGCGGTCGCCGGCGTCGACTACACGGTCATCGCCTCCCGGGCCGACATCCTGGTGACGCCCACCGAGACGTCGTTCGTGCGGGAGCCCGGCGTCGACAACCTCTACGTGCAGGACGTCTGCCCGCTCGACCCCGTGGGCCACATCGGCATGGCGTTCGAGCAGGGCGTCGCCGACATGATCACCAACGCCCTCGACCCCGCGTCGGCCCGCCCGGTGCGCTGCAGCGTCGGCCTGCCCTTCTGACCGACTGACCGACTGACCGACTGACCGACCCGAAACTTCGACAGGAATGGTCGCCATGGCGCCATTCCTGTCGAAGTTTCGGTCAGGAGGCGGGGGCGAAGAGGGCCAGGGCCTCGGAGCGACCGAGCACCTGGACGCCCGGCTCGTGCGCCACGGCCTCCAGCCACGGCGGGCGGACCACGCCGACCACGGCGATGGCCACGTCGAGGCCCGACAGCGTCGCCGCCTGGCGGGCGAACGTGGTGGCGTAGTCGGGCGGGCGAACGTCGCGGCTCAGCTCCAGTAGTGCGTACGGGTCGGGCGCCCCGGTGTCGGCCAGCGGCTCCTGGCTGACGTACGGGGTGCCGGGCTCGATGCCGCCGCCCGAGAGACCGGGGCCGTCGTCGAGGATCGCCCCCTGCACCAGGTCGGGACGGGCTCCCGCGGTGAGCAGCGCCACGTAGCCGCCCAGGCCGCGGCCGTAGAGGGTGACCGGCCCGAGGTGGGCCAGCGCCACGTCGACGTCGCCCATCAGCACCTCGGCGAAGTAGCCGCCGCCCCGGGGGATCGTCGAGCGGCCGTGGCCGGTGAAGTCGAGCGCCCACACGGGACCGGGCCAGTCGACGACGTGGTCCGGCACCGAGGTGGGCGACTCCTCGCCCAGGCCGTGGAGGTGCAGCAGCGGCTGGCCGTCGCCGTCGCGCAGCCGGTGCAGCACCAGCTCGACCTTGTTGTGCCGCAGGGTGACGGTCGCCGGCGCGCTCGCGGGCCCGGGCGAGGGCTCGTCGAGGAAGTCGAGCACGATGTCGGCCACCCGCTCGGGCTGCTCGATGTGGACGAAGTGGCCGGCGCCGTCGAGGGCGACGAGGCGACCACCGGGCGGCAGGTCGCGCTCCACGTCCTCCGGCTGCGTGCCCCACCCCATCAGCTCCACCTCCATGCCGAGCACGGCCAGCACCGGCATGCCGAGGCCGGACAGCCGGCGCATCGCCCACTCGGGGCGCCAGGGGCCGAAGCCGCCCATGCGCATGGCGGGGTCGATCTTCCAGCGCCAGCCGTCGGAGTCGTGGCGGGCGCCGACGGTGACCAGGTAGCGGAGCCACTCGGACGAGAGGCGGGGGTTCATGCGGCCGCGGCGGGCGGCGAGCTCGTCGATGGTGCCGGGCTTGCGCATCGCGTCGACCGCGCCGCGGCGGATGTCGAGCCAGGTGGCCAGGTCGCCCGCCAGCAGCTTGGTGCGCATGTGGTCGGGGACGTCGGGCCAGTTGCGGCGGGACGGCAGGCCGTCGAGGTTGACCAGCTTCGCCACCCGGTGCGGCAGCGCGGAGGCGACCTGCAGCAGCAGCGACCCGCCCTTGGAGTGGCCGACGACCGGCACCGGGTCGGGGCCGAGGGTGGCGAGGACCGCCGCGGCGTCGCGGACGTCGGTGTCCCAGGCGTAGAGCGCGGCGCGGTCGGAGTCGCCGTGGCCCCGTTGGTCCCAGGCGACGACCCGCCAGCCGGCGTCGGCCAGCAGCGGGGCGAACACGTCGAAGGTGCGGGCGAAGTCGAAGCCACCGTGGAGGAGCGCCAGCGGCGGTGCGTCGGCACCGCCCCACTCGTGGACGGCGATGCGGATGCCGTGGGCGTCGACGTCGCGCACCCGGTCCGGCGGGCGGGCCCCGGGGTAGCCGACCTGCTCGACCTGCTCGTCTGCGGCCATCTCCGACATCGGTCCTCCCTCGGACGGACTGCCCTGCCCAGGGATTCGGCTGGGGCGTCCGACCAACCTTGACCCACGGGTCAAGCGCTCGGCAAGACCCCGTGACCCATGTCTCGTGGACTTCCCTGACCTCGGAGAGTTAGATACCAGCAATAACGTAACGCCGTTAACCCGCCGGCCTCCCCCAGGGGTTCCCATGCTCACACGCCTCGCTCGTCTCGCCACCTCGCGCGCCCGTTGGGTCCTCGTCGGGGCCGCCGTCTTCTTCGTCGTCGCCGGTGCCATCGGTGGCGGCGTCGCCGACCGGATGATCTCGGGAGGGTTCGAGGACCCGTCGTCCGAGTCGTCCCGCGCGGAGGAGGTGCTGGCCGACGAGTTCGACACCGGCGTCCCCAACGTCCTCCTCCTCGTCACCACCAAGGTCGGTGACGTCGACTCGCTCGGGAGCGTCTCGGCCGGGCAGGACATCACGCAGGAGCTCGCCGACCAGCCCCACGTCACCAACGTGTTCTCCTACTGGTCGGAGGGCAACGCCCCGCCCCTGCGCAGCGAGGACGGCACCCGGGCGCTGGTGCTGGGCCGCATCGACGCCACCGACGACAGCCAGCTCAACGACTACATCGAGGAGATCGGCCCCCGGCTGGAGCAGGACGCCGGGCCGGTCACGGTGGAGGTCGGCGGGGTGGCCGAGGTGTTCCGCGAGGTCAACGTGACCATCGAGGAGGACCTGGTGCGGGCGGAGCTGATCGCCCTGCCCATCACGCTGGTGCTGCTGGTCCTGGTGTTCGGCAGCGTCGTGTCCGCCGTCCTGCCGCTGATCGTGGGCGTGCTCTCGATCGTCGGCACGTTCCTCGCCCTGCGACTGCTCACCGAGGTCACCGACGTCTCGATCTACGCCCTCAACCTCACGACGGCGATGGGCCTCGGCCTGGCCATCGACTACAGCATGTTCATCGTCGCCCGCTACCGGGAGGAGCTGCGGGGAGGCCACGAGCCGAAGGTCGCCGTGACCCGCACGGTGCGGTCGGCCGGGCGCACCGTCGCCTTCAGCGCCGCCACCGTCGCCGCCTCGCTGTGCGCCGCACTCGTCTTCCCCTTCACGTTCCTGCGGTCGATGGCCTACGCCGGCCTCATCGTGTCGCTGATGGCGGGGCTGTTCTCGCTGGTGGTGCTGCCGGCGATCCTCATGGCGCTGGGCCACCGGGTGAACTCGCTGACCCTGTGGAAGCGGTCGGTCAACCCGCCCGAGGAAGGTATGTGGCACCGGATCGCCCTGCTCGTGATGCGCCGGCCGATCCCGGTGGCGACCGTGGTGATCGCCCTGCTGCTGGTGATGGGGTCGCCGTTCCTCGGCCTGCAGCTGCGGCTGCCCGACGACCGGGTGCTGCCCGAGTCGGCCTCGAGCCGCCAGGTGCACGACGTGATCCGCGACGAGTTCACGTCGACCGAGGCGGGCGCCCTGTCGGTGGTGGCGGCGTCGACCGGCGGGCTGTCGGGTGGCGACCTCACCGCCGCGGTCGACGAGTACGCCGCCACGCTGGCCGTGCTCCCGAGCGTGTCGCGGGTCGACGCGGCCACGGGTAGCTACTGCGGCGCCGGCCTGGCCGAGCAGCTCGGCTGCGAGCCCGGCCAGCTGGTGCTCGGGCCCGACACCGCACCCCGCTACGACGGCTTCACCCAGGGCGACGGGACCTACCTGTCGGTGGTCCCGTCGGTCGAGCCCATGTCGGACGAGGGCGAGGACCTGGTCAACGCCCTGCGCTCGTCGGACGCACCATTCCCGGTGACCGTCACGGGGCTCGGGGCCGAGCTGGTCGACTCCAACGACGCCCTGTTCTCCCGGCTGCCGCTGGCGCTCCTCATCATCGGCGTCATCACCGTGGTGCTGCTGTTCATGATGTTCGGCAGCGTGCTGATCCCCGTCAAGGCGCTGGTGCTCAACCTGCTCAGCCTGACGGCGACGTTCGGGGCCATGGTGTGGATCTTCCAGGACGGCCACCTGTCGGGCGTGCTCGACTTCACCGCCACCGGCGGGCTCGCCGCGGCGATGCCGATCCTCATGTTCTGCGTGGCCTTCGGGCTGTCGATGGACTACGAGGTGTTCCTGCTCTCCCGCATCAAGGAGGAGCACGACAAGGGGGTCGGCAACACCCGGTCGGTGGCGCTCGGCCTGGAGCGCACCGGCCGCATCGTCACGGCTGCCGCGGTGCTCATCGCCGTGGTGTTCCTGGCCTTCGCCACCGGTGGTGTCAGCTTCATGAAGCTGTTCGGCATCGGGCTCACGCTGGCCGTGCTGCTCGACGCCTTCGTCATCCGGGGCACGCTGGTGCCGGCGTTCATGCGGCTGGCCGGCGAGTGGAACTGGTGGGCCCCCGGGCCGCTGCGCCGGTTCCACCAGCGCTTCGGCATCTCCGAGCACGTCGACCTCGACGAGCTCGACCGAGCCGACGCCGCCCGCGAGCGCGAGACTGTCGGCTCCGACGCCGTGGTCGTCTCCTGAGGTGAAGACGCCCCGGGTGCCCCGGCATCGGCGCCAGACGATGCCGACACCCACGTCCCGACGCTCGCGGACCGGAGCGACCACTCCCGCTCCGGTCACGCCGCCTGAGACCACCCGGTCTCAGGCGGCGTCGCGTCGCGCCCGCGCCCGCAAGGGCGAGGGGCAGCTGCTGCGCAAGGAGATCCTGGTCGCCGCCGAGGAGCTGCTGCTGGCGACCGGGTCGGCCGAGGCCGTGTCGATCCGAGCCGTGGCCGACGCCGTCGGGGTGACGCCGCCGTCGATCTACCGGCACTTCCCCGACAAGACCACCCTCATCTACGAGGTGTGCGCCCGGCACTTCGTGTCGCTCGACGCGGCGATCGAGGCCGCGGTCGCCGGCATCGCCGACCCGCTGCTGGAGCTCCAGGCCCGCGGTCGCGCCTACGTGGAGTTCGGGCGGGCCAACCCGGAGCCCTACCGGATCATGTTCATGCTGCGACCCGAGCAGGGGCCGGCCGAAGCGGCGCAGCACGAGTGGGTCAACGAGTCACGCACCTTCCTCGACACCATCGCCAACGTGCAGCGCTGCGTCGACGCCGGCGCCTTCCGCCCCGAGTTCACCGACGCCCTCCTCGTGACCCTCGGCTTCTGGGCGCGGGTCCACGGCATCACGTCGCTGATGGTGAGCAAGCCCGCCCTTCCCTGGTCCGAGGACGCGTTCATCGACAAGTACCTCGAGACCTGCCTCCACGGCATCGCCGACCGCTGAGCGGGCGCCTACGCGTCGTCCGGATCGGCGGACCAGTCGCGGTCGGGCGTGAGGTAGATGAAGGGGAGGCTGAGGCCGGAGACCACGGCCTTGATGGTGAGGTTGACCACGAAGATGTCCCACACGGCGGCCCACGGGAGCGTGAGGGCGTGGTCGGCCATGAAGGGGATCGCCCCGAAGGCCCCGACCACGAACACCACGTTGTCGATCGGCACCGACACGGCGTTCGACACCGCCACCCGCGCCCACTGGTGGCGGGTCGTCACCCGGCGGACGAACCAGTGGTACACCTCGGTGTCGATCAGCTCGCTGATCACCTCGGCGACGATCGACGCCACTACGATCCGCCAGATCGGCCCCAGCACGGCCTGGAACTCCTCACCCAGCGGGTAGCTGGCGTCGCTCGGCTGCCGGGCGACCCACTGCAGGTAGGCGGCCATCCCCAGGTTCACGAACGCGGCCGTGATCACCAGCGTGCGGGCCGCCCGCTTGCCGAGCGCCTTGTGGACGACGTCGCGCAGCGTGAAGGTGATCGGGTAGATCCACGTGCCCATGTCGACCGCCCGACCGAAGGCCGTGCCGATCTTGAGGCTGGTGATGTCGGAGACGACCTGCGCCCCGACGTAGGCGCCGACCGCGGCGATCGCCAGGCGGGACACCGTCGCCAGCGGCACCCCCGCCGTGGTGGCGGCGCGCGGGGGCGCGGCCGTTTCCTGCGCTTCAGACATCCTGCCCTCCGGTTTTGGTGAGGCGGGTTCGACCGGGACCGCCAGGACGACCAGTGTACGTTCGACCCGGATGGGTGACCTCTCCTACGACGACGTGGGCGATCCCGCGGGAACCCCGGTGGTGTTCCTCCACGGCACTCCCGACTCCCGGCTGTCGCGGCATCCGGACGACGGTCTCGCCGCCTCCGCCGGGGTGCGGCTCCTCGCTGTCGACCGGCCGGGCTACGGCGGCACGTCGCCCGGGCCCTTCGTCGGCCGGGTGACCGCGCTGCTGGAGCAGCTGGGGATCGAGCGGGCCGCGGTGGTGGCGTGGTCGGGTGGGGCGCTGGCGGGGCTGGAGCTGGCGGCGACGTCGGCGTGGGTCACGTCGCTGTACGTCGCCGGGGGCCTGGTGCCGGTGGAGGCGTACGACGATCCGGACGTGCGGGCCGCCGCCGAGGCGCAGCTGGGGCTGCTGGAGATGAGCGAGGCGTTCCCGCCCGACGAGCTGGCCGCCGCCGTCGCCCCGATGCTGGCGCCCTACCCCTGCGACCACGACCTGGCCCTGGAGCACCAGCGGGAGCACCGCGACCCGGCCGAGCAGGCACGGATCGCGGCGGTGCCGGGCGCGGTCGACCAGATGGCCGACGGGCTCGTGGAGGCGGTGCGGCTGGGGCTCGCCGGCGTCGAGGCCGACCTGGTCGACCAGGTGCGGCCGCTCCGCGTCGACCTGCGGGACATCGCCGTGCCGGTGCAGCTCTGGTACGGCGCCGACGACCAGGTGACGCCGCCGGCGTTCGGGGAGTGGTACGCCGGGCGCCTACGGACCGCCGCGCTCCGGGTGGTCCCCGGCGCCGGCCACTACCTCCCGCTCACCCACTGGCCGGAGATCCTGGCGACCGTCACCTCGGGCCCCTCGGCCTGATCTCCCGCACCAGGACCTCCTGCGACACGCTCGCCACGTGGGCGCCGTCCTCGGTGAAGACGTGGCCGACGGTCAGGCCGCGGGAGCCCATCAGGCCATGGCAGGTGAACGACTGGGCCAGCCACCGGGACGCGTCGAACGGCCGGTGGAACCAGACGGCGTGGTCGAGGCTGGCGGAGAAGAAGCGGCTGTAGAAGTCGTCGCCGGAGTCGGACTGGACGTGCTCCGGGTGGAGCGAGATGGCGGCGTCAGTGGGCAGGTCGTCGGACAGGTAGGCCAGCGCGCAGGCCTGGCGGACCGGGTCCTCGCCGATGGGCTGGAGGGCGCGCAGCCAGCCGTCGACCCGGCCCCGCACCGACGCCGGCGCCAGCCGCCGGTCGAAGATCTCGCCCCAGCCCTCCGACCGCAGCGCATCGGCCCGGGGGAGGTCCGGCGCCAGCGACACCGTCTGCACCTCGACCGCGGCCTCGGCCACCTGGAACGACGCCGACATGTTGAGGATCGCCCCCATCGACTGCCGGGCCACCACCGCCCGCGTGACGAACGAGCCGCCGTCGCGCACCCGGTCGACCTCGAACCGGATGGGCTGGCTGTGGTCGCCCCGCCGGATGAAGTAGGCGTGCAGCGAGTGCGGCCGGAAGCGGGGATCGACCGTGAGCGCCGCCGCCTGCAGGGCCTGCGCCACGATCTGGCCGCCGTACAGGCCGCCCCACGGGTACCGGGGCCCCTCGCCCACCCAGGCGTCGATGCCGCGGGGCTCGAGGTCCATCATCGTCGCGAAGTCCACGGGGAGTGATTCTGCCCTGCCGGGTAGGTTCCCCCCGTACCAACCACCCCGCCGCCGCCCCCAGCGGTCTCGGCGCTGCCGAGCAGTACCTTCCTTGAATGCTGTTCGCCGAGGTGGTCGCTGCGTCCCAGGAGGTGGCGTCGACCCGGGCGCGGTCGCGCAAGATCGCCACCATCGCCGACCTGCTGCGGCGGGTCGACGTGGAGGAGCTGCCGGTCGCCGTCGCCTGCATCACGGGCGAGCCGCGGCAGGGGAAGATCGGCGTGGGCTGGCGGACGGTGTCGCAGCTGGAGGTCCCGCCGGCGCCCGACGACCAGCCGAGCCTCGGGATCCTCGACGTCGACCGCACGTTCACCGAGCTGGCCGGCATCGGCGGTCCGGGCTCGCAGGCGCTCCGGGCGGCGACCCTCACCGGGTTGTACGAGCGGGCCACCGCCGCCGAGCAGTGGTTCCTGGGCCGGCTGCTGGTGGGCGAGCTGCGTCAGGGGGCACTGGCGGGGATCGTGACCGACGCCGTCGCCCAGTCCGCCGACGTGCCCCTGGCCGCGGTCCGGCGGGCGGCGATGCTGGCGGGCGACCTGCCCCGCGTCGCCGTGATCGCCCGGCGCGACGGCGAGGCCGGGCTGGCGGCGGTGCGGTTGGCGCTGCTGCGGCCGGTGCAGCCGATGCTGGCGCAGACCGCCGAGAGCGTGGCGGAGGCGCTGGAGCTGGTGGGCGGAGCGGCGTCGGTGGAGTGGAAGCTCGACGGCGCCCGCATCCAGGTCCACCGGGCCGGCGACGAGGTGCGGATCTACACCCGCAACCTCAACGACGTCACGTCGCGGCTGCCGGGCATCTTCGACCTCATCCGGGGGCTGCCGCTGCAGCAGGTCGTGCTCGACGGCGAGGCGATCGGCTGGGGCGACGAGGACGGCGAGCGTCCCGACCGCTTCCAGCACACGATGAGCCGCTTCGGGCGTCGCTCGGCCACGCCCGAGGTTCCCGAGAACCCGGTGAACCCCGGCGACCTGGCCACGGCGCCGATCGGCGACCTCGACGCCCGCTTCTTCGACATCCTCCACCTCGACGGCGAAGACCTGCTCGACCTCTCACTGGTGGAGCGGCTGCTGCGGCTGGAGCAGGTGGTGGGGCCGTGGCGCATCCCGGGGCAGATCACGTCGGATCCTGTCGTGGCCCAGGCGGTGCTCGACGAGGCGCTGGACGTCGGCCACGAGGGCGTGATGGTGAAGGCGGCCGGCTCGCCGTACGAGGCGGGGCGACGGGGTGGGGCGTGGCGCAAGGTGAAGCCGGTCCGGACCCTCGACCTGGTGGTACTGGCCGCCGAGTGGGGTCACGGGCGCCGGCAGGGCTGGCTGTCGAACCTGCACCTCGCCGCCCGGGACCCGGAGCGACCCGGCGAGTTCGTGATGGTCGGCAAGTGCTTCAAGGGTCTCACCGACGAGCTGCTCACCTGGCAGACGGAGAAGTTCCAGGAGCTGGCGGTCGGCGAGGACAAGGGGCGTGACGAGTGGGTCGTCCACGTCCGGCCCGAGCTGGTGGTCGAGATCGCGCTCGACGGCGCGCAGAAGTCGACGCGTTACTCCGGCGGGGTCGCGCTCCGCTTCGCCCGGGTCCGCCGTTACCGCCCCGACAAGGACCCGTCCGAGGCCGACACCATCGACACGGTGCGCGCCCTGCTCTGACTGGGAAATTGCGTCGATCAGCCCGCTATGTGCGGGTTTTCGAACGCAATTTCGGAGCTGCCGAGGGGGACGGGGCCGGAGCGCCAGGACGGTGCGGCGCCGACGATCGCGCCCGGGCAGGCGACGTGGCGGCTGTGGCCGAGCGGGCCGTGGAGGTCGACGGCGACGTCGTCGGGCAGCTCGGACGGGAGCCCGGGCACGTCGAGGGCACCCGTGTGGGGCAGGCCCAGCAGCCAGGTCGCCGTGCGGGCCAGGGCGACGCGCACGTGCCAGGAGCCGCCGCCCGCCTGCCGCCGAGCCAGGGCCGACGCCACCCCGGCCGCCAGCAGGTAGCCCGAGGCGTGGTCGAGCAGCTGCACCGGCAGCGGCACGGGCGTGTCGGAACCGGCCGCGCACCGACCCACCTCCGCGATGCCGGTCGCCATCTGCACCAGGCTGTCGAAGCCCCGCCGGTCGCCCCACGGCCCCCGGTCGCCGTAGGCCGACAACGTCGCCACCACCAGGCCCGGACGCAGGGCTGCCAGCGCCGCGGGCCCGTAGCCCAGGCCGTCGAGCGCGCCCGGCCGGTACGCGCACAGCACCACGTCGGCGTCGGCCACCAACTGCTCGAACTGCTCGCGGGCCGCGGGGTCGTGGAGGTCGAGCAGCGCCGAGCGCTTTCCCACCGTCGTGTCGGCGATCAGGATGCGGCTGTCGTCGCCCGGCGGGGCGTCGATCCGCAGCACGTCGGCGCCGTAGGCGGCCAGGAACCGCCCGGCCACCGGACCGGCGATCGACCGGGTCAGGTCGAGCACCCGCAGCCCCGCCAGCGGGCCGTTGCCCGGCGACGACGCCTTGGGGCCGGGGTGCGGCGCGTCACCCAGCGGGGTGATCGCCACCAGCGGCTGCGCCCCGACCGCGGCGGCGGGCTCCGACGCCAGCCACTCGTCGGCCGAGCGCAGGGCCGCGGCGCACCCGCCCGCGGCGTAGATGGCGTCCTCCAGGTCGACGGCCTTCCACCTGGCCACGGCGGTGCCGACCGCGCTCCGGTCGGGCCGGGGGTCGCCGTCGTCGTCGAGCCCGAGGGTCGCCAGCGCCGCCCGCCGGTGGGCCCGGAAGTTGGTGTGCAGGCGGATCCACCCGTCGGCCGCGGCGTAGACACCGGCGATCGAGCTCCACAGCTCGCCCAGGTCGTGGCCTACCACCTCCACGTAGCGCTCGCTGTGGCAGGCGATCGCGGCGTGCCGGGTGTCGACCGCCACCTGGGGCAATGCGTCCGGTCCCCCGCCGGGACGCCACAGCCGGGCGACCCCGAGTGTGGCCGCCGCCACCGTCGCCGTGGCCACGGCCGTCGCCGGGAACACCGAGGGCAGGACGTGTGCCGGCCCCGTGATGGTCAGCCGGCGCAGGTCGGCGTCGTCACCCCCGAGGCCGGCCCAGACCTCGGCGGTGAGCTTCGTCGCATCCATGCCACTCCGGCGTAGCACGTCTCACAGGAACATGTACTCGAAGAGCCCGTGGCCGACCTTGCCGTCCATCGTCACCTCGGCCGACGAGTCGACGATGCCCCACATGGGGGCGCGGCCCTCCTCGGTGCGTAGGTCCCACTGGCGCTCCTGCACCACCAGATCGGCGACGTAGCGGCCGTTGCGCCACTCGGCGTCGAACCCGTAGCCGGTGCCCACGCCCAGGTGGACGGGCCGGCGGGGCCGCACGTCGAGCCGCACCTTGCCCGCCTGCACCACGGCGCTCTCGACGAAGCGGTGGTCGGCATCCCAGGTCAGGTCGTACTCGGGACGGCCGAGGTGCTCGATCCCCTCGCTCTGGTCGGTCCGCCACACCCGGACGGCCTCTTCCAGCACGCGGGAGCCGTCGTTGCGGGTCTGGCAGATGACGAACACCGACTCGTCGTCGAAGCGCACCGGCACGTACAGCCAGTTGAAGCCGGCGCCCGGGAGGTGGGCGGTGATGCCGGCCGGCTCGGGCTCGCCCGACGGCCGGATGCCCCACGAACGGTCCCGGGAGCCCCACCAGCGGTCGGGGGTCACCTCCCAGGTGCGGTCGTCGATGGTGACCGTCCCCGCCCAGCTGCCCATCTGGGCCATGCGGCAGGCGTCGAGGAAGATGCGTCCGACGGCGTCGCGGTCGCGGTGCCGCGGCTCCTCGATGGGGTGGTGGGCGCCGGTCCAGGTGAGGTCGAACTCCAGGGTGGTGGCGGCGCCGGTGTCGGTCTCGGCGGCGTCGAGGCGGAACCGCAGCTCCTGCAGCCCCTGGATGACGCCGACGGAGAACGGACCGACGGTGGTGTCCATCCGGTCGAGCCCGAGCGCGCGGGACGAGCGCACCACCCGGTGGACCCCGTCGTGGACGACGACGGCGAAGGCGTCGGCCACCCCCAGGTTCGGGTACTGCCCCATGCCGGTGACGAGGAACAGGTCCTCGTCCGGGTCGAGGGGCATGCAGTTGAAGTAGTAGCGGTCGTAGAAGTTGCGGTCGCTGGTCCCGACCCGACGAATAGGCTCCGCGATCTGATGGATGGGGTAGTCGTCGAGCGGCGAGAGCATCGTTGGTCTCCTCAGGTGGTGATGTGAGCGAAGCGACAACGGACGAAGCCGTCGAGCTGGCGAGATGTGAGCGGCAGCTGCGCCGGGCCGGCCTGCCGCTGCTGATCGAGGGCTACTCGGCGACCGAGGACATCTTCACCCGGGCGCTCCCCTTCTTCGTCTTCGTGGCGTTCGTCGAGGTGCTGGGGGCGATGAACCTCGACTGGCCGTGGTGGCTGAACACCCTGTCGTTCCTCGGCGGGCTCGGCCTGCTGCTGGCGCTGTTCGGGCTGCTCAACCGCTGGCGGGGTCGCCCGTTCCTCGCGCTGCCCCGGCGCCTGGGGCTGCCCGAGCTGGCCGCCTTCCTGCTGATCCCGTCGCTGCTGCCGGTCGTGTTCGGCGGCCAGGTGGGCAGCGCCCTCGGGACGATGGCCACCAACCTCTCCCTGGTGCTGCTGGTGTGGCTGGTGGTCGGCTTCGGCGTGCTGTCGATCGTCCGCTGGGCCGGCGCCCGGCTGTTCTCCCAGCTCTCGGCCTCGCTGACGCTGCTGGTGCGGGCGCTGCCGCTGATCCTGTTCTTCGGCCTGCTGTCGTTCTTCGCCACGGAGATCTGGCAGATCTTCAACACGATCTCGGGTCGCCGCCTGGGCGCCACCGTGGTGCTGTTCGTGCTGCTCGGGCTGTTGTTCCTGGTGGTGCGCCTGCCGAACGGCGTGCAGGACGTCGAGAACACGGTCGACCTGGCGGGGCAGCCGCTCAGCAAGGTGCAGCGGGTGAACCTGTCGCTGGTGATCCTGGTGAGCCAGGCGCTGCAGATCCTGCTGGTGTCGAGCCTGGTGTGGTTGTTCTTCTGCACTGTCGGCGCGCTGCTGGTCGACGGCGACGTGGTGGCGGAGTGGACCGGCAAGCCCGCCGACCCGGTGTTCACGCTCGACGTGATGGGCAGCGAGCCGCACCAGCGGGTGGTGGTCACCGAGCAGCTGCTGCGGGCGGCGTTCGGGATCGCGGCCTTCTCGGGCCTCTACTACTCGGTGGCGATGCTGGTCGACGCCACCTACCGCGACGAGTTCATGTCGGAGCTCACGGACCAGATGCGCTCGACGTTCTCCGTGCGCGCCGTCTACCTGGCGCTGCGCTCCGACGCCCCTCCTCCGGGTTCCACTGCCCCTCCTCCGGGTTCCACTGCCCCTCCTCC
>Ga0193742_1000456_pt1 | contig 27624 bp, 33 predicted proteins | sample L2c1metaG_FD_165511 | JGI IMG/M metagenome (GOLD analysis project Ga0193742, IMG submission 165511) | Soil microbial communities from a riparian zone of the East river system, Colorado, United States - L2c1 | ecosystem: Environmental > Terrestrial > Soil > Riparian zone | place: USA: East River... | reverse complement strand
TAGTCGTCAACGTATGTATCTACACAATTCGTCTCCTCCCCTTCTCACCCACTCCAATTCCTCTTCTGCCTTCGGTGATGCAGAGTCTGCCCAGATGAGTCCTGCATCATTACGCCGCCAGGGCACAGCTCCATGGGATAGACCTCTCAGCAGCTCAGTTTCGTCTAGTGTCATTGGATCCAGCCCCGCATCGTCTACCATTATGCTACCTGATGCAGCCATTACTCGGAAACAATCCAATCAGGTTCCCGTCCCAGCATCTTGGGGCACGGGAAGTGCCTCTCGTCGACTCTCCCGGACCATCCATATACCATCCAGACCAACACGCTCCGCCCAAAGCTCTCGCTCGACCTCACGATCTCGTTCTCCTATGCCTCCACTTTCCTCTCATGCAAGTTTCTCAGAATATTCTGTCGGTTCTGCCCTCAACCACCGATCTTCACGAATCCTTGTTGATGATCCCGTTGATCCAATTATGACCGCCCTTTATGAAATTATTTCTGTCGCAACGGACGTAACTGACATGACTGTCGCTCAATTAACTGCCCAGCCGAAGATTTGCGAGTCTATTGTTCAGCGCGTGCAAAATATTGGCAAAGCCTGGGATGACCACCCCGATTGGCATGGCAGGAATTGGTATGTCCAGGTGCTTCTTGCTGTGGCAAGCCTTAGCCGTGTGGTTGAATGGTGGGAAGCTGAGAAACAATTTTGGAACTTTGATGATAATGATGAGGAACAAGACGAACCGTTGATGTTTGTGACAAAACCCGCAGAAGAACCTCTTCCCTCGCATCAGGTGGATTCGGATTTGGAAAGCTTTAGACTGAATGACGACGATGAACATAGGATTCGGATAGGAACTCCACCAACCATCACTCGTAAATCAAGAGACGAACATCCCAAAGAAATTGCGCGATCTGGCCTTCCTACATCTGCGACGACATCATCACGCGTCACGCCTTCCAAGGTGATGGAAGCCGTTGAATCAGCTCGTGTGCTGGCGACTGAACGCCTCCGACTCCAAGCCGAGACCGCCCAGAACCAGAACATCGTTCTGGAGCTTAGTTTGGATGGTGATCATTTTATTTGGGTGAACCATGCTTGGAGAGTCGTTGTCGGGTAAGTTTAACCCTTTATTATAAGAATCACGCTAATGCTCAGCACTTTCAGAACGGATCCTGAAGCATTGCCAGGAACCCGTATTTCGAGTCTTCTGTCTCCCTCGGACTGGCGTGTTTTCAAGGAAGCTACTCATCGCCTCCAAGAGGATGACTCCCACACGGTTGAGGTCCGATTTAAACTTCACATCGAGCCTAACCTAGACCGTGATCCATTGGGTGGCATCCTTTATCAACAGATGGAAGGTAAAGGAATGCTCATGATTGATCGTGAGGATGGACAGCCGTCACACACAATGTGGGTTGTCAAACCCATTGCTCCAGCTCGATTCGAACACGACGAATCATCTATCGTTCTGGAGGAGAATGACCTTGCTCCCGAGCCCGCTTCTACCATCCGACCTACCTTTTTAGAACAGGGAGCCGTTGAACCCGTTACGCCATTCCCCTTTAACACACCCATCAGTACTGACCCCATCCTGTGCCGAATATGTGAATGCCAAATCCCTCAGTGGTATTTTGAGAAACATAGCGAGACTTGCGCCGAAACACATCGTTTGGAAGCGGAGATTGTTGAATGCAATGAGTCTATCGCAGAACTTCGGAATACCATTCGTGAGCTATGTGTCGCAGTTGACCGTCCTTCCCCAGCTGCGGTACCGGAATATCGTGGTATGCAAATATTCATTCCTTCAACATCTCCCATTGTATCATCCCCTCTTCAATTGTTCCGGGCCAACAAAATGCAACGGTTGGGTGTCAAGAAAATGCAGAGGCGTCTCTTGGATCAGATCGATGAAATTTTACTAGTCGCTTCCGACGTGTCCATGCCTTCTCTCAAGGAGGAGGAAGCCAAGGAACCCATCGAGCGTCAACGCCTGCTGTCTCCGAGCTCTGAGCAGAAAATATCTCAGGTTCGACAATGGTCCAAGCCCACAACTGAAGACGCGGCCCTTGGACAACTACTCCAGGATGCTGAACGTGTGATGCGGCAAAAAATCGACAACGTTGTGCGGATGCAGAATACGATCCGTTATTCGGAGAAGATCTGGCACGAATGGCAAGAACGGGTCATGTCTGTTGAATCTGACAGTGAAAGTGGAAGTGGATCTGAGGAAGGGAATGACGACAGCATACCTGGTGAAGCAGGAGAAGGGTTGGACAATCGTTCTACTTCAGAGTTTGGTGTTGGAGGTACGAGCCGGAACTCGACAATGCCTACACCGACAGCTACAGTACCGATGCCTTTTCTTGTGGCTCGTCCTTCGGCAACCTCGCCACCTACCACTGCTCCTGCCTTTGGCCCTCGTCAGCAATTAGCAACCAGATCATCGACTCCATCTTCCGTCTCTTCGCCTCTCGCTCTAGCCGCTCCCATTGTCGCCCCATCTTCACCTGAAGAACCCATGCCAACGATGTTACTTGACGATGTGGCGGCCGGACTGACCCTCAAGACTCGTAAGTCGGCTCAAACATTATTGGAACCCAAGTTTGTGGTTACTCCACCAGCATCACCCCTCGTCGTAGCCCGTGACGGCGTCTCCCTTACACGCGAACTTTCCACGAAACGCGGTCATCGTCGAAATTCTACTGCTAACCTTCTAACCAGTCCATCCCCTGTGGCGGGTCCGCTCTCTCCACGACAATCATCGACTCAACCCTTTTCACGCACGACTCCGACTTCCATCAAGGATTTTGATATCATTAAGCCGATCAGTAAAGGAGCATTTGGGTCTGTCTTTCTCGCGAAGAAGAAGGCGACCGGGGACTATTTTGCTATCAAGGTCTTGAAGAAAGCTGACATGATTGCAAAAAATCAAATCACCAATGTCAAGGCCGAGCGTATGATTCTGATGAAGCAGGCTGAGTCTCCCTTTGTTGCGAAGCTTTTCTTCACTTTCCAGAGTAAGGAGAATTTGTATCTTGTGATGGAATACCTCAATGGTGGAGATTGTGCTGCTCTCATTAAGTCGCTTGGGAGTCTTCCTGAAGAATGGACAAAGAATTATATTGCAGAGGTTGTTCTTGGACTGGACTACTTACACCAACGGGGTGTTGTCCACCGGTTTGTGGCGCTATGCACAAACTATTCATCATTTTACTAATTATAGATTAACAGTGACCTCAAGCCCGACAATCTGTTGATTGACCAGCACGGTCATCTCAAGCTTACTGATTTTGGATTAAGTAGAATTGGTTTACTCGGCCGTCAGACCCGTGAAGGTCAACTGGGTCGCCCTCTAACAAGACACGGTTCACGGTCGCGGCCACCTTCAATGGACTCTGCTTACCTTTCTTCCCCTCTCATCTACCCTGACCCACTGAGTGGAGGTTCGTATTTTTCCCAGCGGACAAACGTGGTTCCTCGCATAGGAAATAGCCCTCATCTACCTCCTGCAGATGATTATAGTGAGTCGAGTGGTTCTGAGTCTGTTTCTGGGCTTCATCCACGCCGGAGTATGAAGCTTGCAGACAGCCCTCTGCAGTCTTTTGCGACCGAATTGACGACTGATCTTCGCTCTCACTCTACCTCTGGTGGAATTACACCCCCGGGCGAACAGAAGTTTGTTGGCACTCCTGATTACTTAGCGCCAGAAACTATTCTGGGCCTTCGGGGAGATGACGCGGCTGTCGATTGGGCAAGTTTTCTGGCTGTGATGTTTATTGGATTTAAAGACTGATTCATTGACGCATAGTGGGCTCTCGGGGTCATTACATACGAATTTCTGTACGGCATTCCTCCGTTCCATGCCGAAACGCCCGAGAAGGTCTTCGAAAATATTCTGTCGGGCCATATCGAATGGCATGAAGACTGGATAGAATTTTCCCAAGAGGCCAGAGATTTCATGAACAAATTGATGACGCTTGATCCAAATCAACGGCTCGGGTCTACTGGTGCAGAAGAGGTTAAGGCACACCCATTCTTTGCTGGGATAGATTGGGATAAAGTTACTACCACTGAAGCCGCGTTCATCCCGCAAGTGACGGATCCCGAATCCACGGACTACTTTGATCCTCGTGGAGCCATACCTCAGCTCTTCCAGGACGACGATCCGGTTGCTCTACACACAAAATCCAATCTGGATAGTCCCACTGGCACCAGCATGCCTCCACCTTCGATACCTGTTCCTGTTCCTTTCGGTAGCCAGGAGGGTCCACTTTCGGGCGGCAGTGATGACTTTGGTTCATTTAGTTTCAAGAACTTGCCTGTCTTGAAGCAGGCAAACGATGATGTGATTCGCAAACTCAGAACCGATCAAATGACTCCTATTACCCATGCTTTGACTGAACCTGCAAATTTCCATCAACGAAAACGGAGTGTCTCACGCATCAAGAAGCCTCCCAGTGTTGTAACAAATATGGATCACAAGATCTTGGCGGGAGGACCACCGTCACCGGCCACCTCGACATCCTCGATAGCTTCCTCACCATCACGCACGAGCATTCCTCCACCAACTCCAAGCACTGGAAATTCACATTCCCGAAAACCTTCTGAGTACGGTGCCGTTGAAAGATTTAGACTGAATCATATGGAAGGACTGGATCGACGAAATTCGATGCCCAGTCGGCTACGAACAGCATCTGTGTCAAGCGCAGGGGAAGGCTCTGGCTCTGAGACATGGCAATCAACAGGTTATGGCAGTCAACAGGAGTCTAACACGCCTCCGTCCTCTATCCATTCCATTGACTTGAGGAAAGGCCCAGATCCTAGTGATCGTGTTGTTACTTGCTTGCTTGCTGAAGACAATCCTATCACTGCCAAAATAATCGAGACACTGTTAATACGCCTGGGGTGTCGTTGTGTGGTAGTCGCAGATGGTTCCGAGGCAATCAGTGTTGCGATGGGTGACATCAGTGAGTTTCCGTCTATATTTTGTGAACTATCAGTTGAATCTCTTTCACAGAATTTGACTGCATCTTAATGGACCTTCAAATGCCAGTTCGTCAGTATACTTCTTTTACTTTCCCTGTTCGCATCTTTTTAAATCACTTAATAGTTGACGGCGAAGGGGCCGCACGGTATATCAAGAGCACCAATAGCAAGAACACGAACACCCCCATTATTGCTGTCAGCGCGTACAGTAGTACAGATCCCAACGAAACTAGCAATGTTTTTGCGGCCGCCCTCGCTAAGCCTCTGCAAAAGGCTGATCTCATAGGTAAGTTCGATTTTGGTGGTTCTTGGTGGTTCTTACGGTGAATATTGATGTAACTAGCCATTATGCGCCAACTCGGCTTCAAAACTTCGACAATGCAAGGTGCAACATTGGCTCGTCCGAAGGTGACTGCCACCTCATAACGAATCGTAATCCTTGGGATACTCCTTTCTATTTCACCTTTACCATATCCTTCTCCTAGCATCGTTGGTCTTCCATGTTTTCATTCCGAACCTCATGCCCTCTCTCGTTGATATACATTCTCTAAGCATTTCGCATCAACCATTGATCACATAGCATTTATTCTCAGCATCCTTTTCCCTCATTACCACTACCTTGTAACCTATTTAGATATCGTGCACTTATTGCGAGCATGGGTTTTGCTCCGCTTATTTTGGATATTTGAAGATTAAGGCGATGACTCTGATGTGATGATGGTCTGTATTGCTGAGTGAGGACACTGCATCATAGTCACACCTTGATCAATGCCACAGCCCACCATCCAGATTCTTGACATGTGCATCTCACTGTAACTTATAATTTAAAGCGCACAATCTAGGTGTTATTAGGCTTTGATACTTTGAAGTGATGGTCTTGATGCATCCTGAGGCTACTTGTAAGTCTTTAGCATCCAGAGCCACAAGAACCACGAGGTGTTGATTTATTTTTGTAGTTGCGTTGGCAAGGGACGAAGCTGTACCTGATGATGTGAACATTGTAATGGTTCCTGATTATCCCCCCAAACTGGCAGAAAGTCGAGATGAAATAGTTCCAAGTTCCCTGCAATTGCACGGACCTCAAACAATACACCAGCCTGACCTCCTTTTCATGAACACCACGCCTAGTATGACTGCAGCACACACGGCGAACTTGTCTCCTTCATCCTCAATATCCAACCAACTATACCCTTCCCACCAGCAAGCCTTTCCTCGTTCGACCTTCTCCCCACCTCCAATATCAACGTCTCCTAAACTCTATCCTCACCATGTATATCATCATTGGTCCATGCCAAGCTCTATACCTCCACCTCCCCTACCTCCGAAGCCAACTGTGTACCCAACCATAAATCCAGATGCCAGTCGCGAAGAATATCAAGTTAACCCCTCCCCACCACCATTACCGCCACCGCCCATAAAAGATGAAGTCATTGTCACTTCGCTCACTGAAGACACAGACGAACTTGCGATGGTGTTAGCACTGTCACAATCCGAGTCCGTCCGCAAGAAGTTGCTCGAGGAACTGCTAATCATTCAGGAAGAGGATGACTTAGCAAAGGCTCTTTCTGCGTCTATGTTGCCAACTGAGAGCAACTTTCCATCTCCTGGTAACCCAACGAATGGATTACCCGAGTCCATGAATGCACTAGATATACACTCGTCTCTTTCCCATACGCCTCTAGCATCACCACCCAATGGTTTACCAAGTGTTATGCCTGGCGGACCTAGCGAAGCGCCCTCAGGCTCATTCATACCGCATGATACTTATGCAGAATTTGGGCGCTACGACAAATGGCGTATTCCGAATCACCCCGGGAAACAACATGAGGAGGCACAGATCGAGACTCAACTGATTGTGATACGCGGTGAGACCCCTTGCGTCTCAAGTGTTTCTTTATTGCCCTATGATGCCCCTCCGCCCCCAGAGCTAGCAACGAAGAGATCTACAATCTCCAGTGTCTCTTCGCAACTGTACAGTATGCCTGAACGGCGATCCAGCCAACTACCCGAATATTCACATATAGACGGCGACAAGTCTCTCTCGCAAGAGACCTCATTTTCTGGGCACTTTACAGTCAGAGGCGCTGATCTGTCGTCCGATTTGGTCTCCCCAGGAACTGTCTTGGAGTTCGACGATGCGGCCTACGCTCGTCAACTTGCGGCTGAAGAGAAGCTTTTAAAACAACCATCGCAAAGTGAAGAGGGTCAACAGGATTCTTTTGTAGATCAGGCGAAACCATCTTCTACTTCCTATGGAAAGCAGAATGCGGAATGGCACCGTCCACAATCAGGTAGAACTATGTCACACGAGGGACTCTACGGTCGTCAATATCCTCAGGATGCTCGGGCTTCCATCGCAACTGCATCTATATCGGTGCCTACATTCAGTTCCATGGTGCAGAGCACTCATAGTCCTCCAGCTCCAAATTATAGTTTTCCTACAATTGGAAGAGCTACTTCCTACCAACCTGATATTCAGTCAAAAATTCCGGAAAACCGGAACTTGCCAATACGAACTATACCTGTGGTATACCCGTCTCTGGGAAGTCGTCGTGGATCCGCATCTGACACTCAGTCTGAAACGAGTCAGAACTCTTCGCCCCTCCTTCCACATACCGATAGGCCACAGATACATTTGGATACGCCGCAACGCCTTGCGCTGCCGCATGCCCGTCGGCTCTCGCAGGCTTTACCTCCCCAAACAATCGCCACCACATCTGCCACTCCTTTGAATCAAAATGCCCTCTCACCTGCTGGCGCTCTGAATGTCAACCACTTTGTCGATCTCGATCTTCTGCGCGGCGTTTGTATGTTCCAATATATCAACTGTCTATACTTCCTTTAATGTCCTTCCTCACAGCTATTGGGTTCAAAGGTCCAACGATGTCAACGCGATTGCTACAAATGCAAGACCCAATACCGAATATTATTTCGCTGCCATATACACGATGCCCTCCTTTACACCTACAGGCGCCGGACTGGCGACACTTGCTCAGGCTCATGGCTCGACTCAGTGGTACAAGGATGGAGCCTACCGTCGAAGCATTGGCCGTGTCAAAAGCGGAACTGAAGCTGCGCACCGTCATTCAGTTTGTCAAGGTAGGAGTCATCTTGTTGTCAGTACTGACCACGGTCTCATTTATTGTATAGCCCCATCCTGGTTTCAACGATTGGCGCTCAGTCTTGTGGTTCACGATTGACCAACCAGTTCCATCTTCTATTCCTGGTGCGTTGCGATACACTTCCGGAAATCCTAATTTGCTCCCATGGTCCTACACTCTATCTCCGATCCCAGCATTACTGCGCGACGCTTCCGATACCAATATGTCCAAAGCATATACCATTCCCGCCACCGATACTATCCCATTACCCACCCTACCTATCACATTCCCTAACTTGGCTCTGTACCTTCAGGCCGCATTGGATACTTCAAGGCAACATCTAAGCGATAACCCAAATGGTCTTGGTAAATTAGCCAAAATGGTACAAATGTGCTATCCCAGTGTCGATAAGGGCCATTCAGAATACGACATACCAGAAAGAACGGGCGTTGGTCATTTGTTTAAGCGTGTTATTGGACGCGGTAACAAGGACAAGAAGAAAGCAAAAGAGACGAATAACGAAGATACCTATCAACTGGTTACACCATTTGTGCCGGATGAATGGGGCTAAAATTTCTATGTAATACTTATTAATTTCACTGCTCTGTCTTGGGTTTTTATTTGTCGTATATATACTGGGAAATTTGCTGTGCTAATTTATTGTTTTCTTGTTGATGTTCCCAAAATGTCTCGCAGTGCGGCCACATAACTAGTGACGGCCAATCTTTAAAGCCTTGTAGCACTATTGCTCTAATTACTAACCTGCAAGTAACAATTGTCAGCCTTGCCAGCCACCAGCGCGCCGTCTCTCGAAAGAAATCTTGGAGTCTGCACTATCCCCACCGAGCCCATATCTCCGCTATTTACTGCAGCTGGTTTTCTACTGGTTTAAAGAGACGAAAATAACCATCAAAGAAGTTCTTCTATCACCCACCTTCATGCGATGTTGACTCGGCTTGGTTGTTTCTGTCCCAACCCGAGAACTGTCTGCTTTGTCCTGCCTCACCCATACCAATGGGCGGTTCAAAACTCCAGTCATCAAGAGATAATAATGATATACCATCTGAGCCGGAAATCCACTCTGCGACGTTTATGGCAGAGGTTGACTCAATCAGGCTGACTTTGCGGGGTAGAAATTTGACAATAGCCATCGCTTTCGTCGCTGGAGCGGGATTCACACTCTTTGGGTGCGACACTACAAAAGTCTTCATTTTCACAAGTCCTAACTTCTAAGTATTCCAATTCAGTTACGACCAAGGTGTGATGTCCTCCCTTCTGACCGCAAAGCAGGTTCGTGGATTCCTGAGTCGGATCAAATGATCAACTTGAAAGTGAACTTATAGTTCGACAATACATTCCCCGAGGTAGTCGTCGACAGCGCTCATAGAAATCATGCGACCTTGCAAAGTCTCCTGGTCGCGATATACGTTAGACTTGTTTCAGAGTACTGCGGACTACCTTTATTCAACTTTTTTTTCTTCACCACAGGAAGTTGGCTGTTTGATTGGCGCTTTATCTAATCTTTGGATTGGCGATAGACTGGGTCGACGCCGAACTATCGTCTTGGGTGGTGTCATCATGATGATCGGCGCTATCCTTCAAGCTGCCTCGTTCAGTTATTCGCAGATGCTTGTAGCCCGTGTCATTACCGGCCTTGGGAACGGCCTTAATGTATGGTTCATTTTTTACTGATACCGATAGCATTATCCTTAAAATTAACTTGCTAGACATCCACCGTGCCATCATACCACGCCGAATGTTCGCCAGCAGCTCGAAGAGGAAGTTTGATTATGATTGAGGGAAGCCTTATCACATTTGGTATCATGGTTTCGTAAGTCGTGGCCTCTACCATCCTTCAGTTCAAAGCTGAAATGAATGACACCTTGATTAGTTATGCAAGTAACATTCGTGAATCCCAATCCCAAACATCATACTAATGCATGCGCATGACAGTGGATCGACTTCGCATTGTATATTTCCTGCTTTATTGCACTATGCGTCAATTAACTTCTCCTCACCAGTTTCTGGGCCAATGCCTCTTCTGCCCAGTGGAGGACGCCTGTTGCTCTGCAAATTGTTTTCGCACTTATAATGATCATAGCAATTGGTTTCGTGCGTCTCCTAGTTTATATATAGTGGGTGCTACTGATCAGAGTAACACATACCTTTCGATAGCTCCCTGAATCTCCTAGATGGTAGGTCTTCCTAGCTCGTCCCCGATATTTTATTGAAGTTTTCTATTGTAGGCTTCTGAAGGCTAATCGTCCCGCAGAAGCTATGGCCGTGATATCTGCTCTAGAAGATAAACCGGCTTCGGATGGAAGCGTCCAAAGGACATTTCATGCTATCAAGGAGGCCGTATTGATGGAAGAGTTAGGTCCAGATCGATATGGTGTGGGACGGAAATCCGGGAAAGCCTCTCTTCGTGAACTGTTTACAGGAGGACGAGGTCAAAATTTCCGTAGAGTCTTCCTTGGTGTCGTTATCCAGTGCTTTCAGCAGGTAAATTTACCGATCCTCTCTACCAGTGCGGACAAGAAAAATGATGCCTGCAGATAACCGGCATCAACATCATCACATACTACGCCGTGAGTGGGACATGCACCACCTGTTGTGCTTCTTTCCAAGTTCTCTCAAATACAGACCCTCTTATTCGAGCGCCTACAAATTTCGGATACCAAGTCTCGCATCATAGCTGCGTGTAACGCTACGGAGTACTTCCTTGCGTCATTCGTCGCCATAGTCCTGATAGAGAGCGTTGGCCGGCGCAAGTTGATGTTCTTTGGATCGGCGGGGCAAACCATTACCATGATCTTTCTCGCCGTGTTGGGTAGTATCAACAACTCGGCGGCACGGGTAATAAGTGCAGTTCTTCTCTTCGTATTCAACTCTTTCTTTGCTGTCGGATGGCTTGGGATGACTTGGTTATATGTATGTTTGCAAAATGTTGACTTCTGATCCATCTGATTCTGTGGTGCAAAGCCTGCTGAAATCGTTGGACTACGAATGAGAGGGCCTGCTAACGCGCTGTCCACGGTGCGTCATGACTTGATAATCAGTACCAAGGTAGATGATTCACTTCATGCCTGATAGGCGAGCAACTGGATGTTCAACTTTTTGGTCGTTATGATTACTGGACCAGCGTTTGAGAGTATTTCGTGGAAGACATATATTAGTGAGTCCATTTGGCAATTCCATAGATCTGATAGTCGATTTTTCACATATAGTTTTTGCCTGCCTTAACGCCGGCATCATCCCCGCTGTGTATATGTTCTTCCCAGGTAAATTGATTATTTCTCTGCCTGAAGGACGTGCTTATCAGCCCCCTTTCATTGACAGAGACAGCTGGGCGCTCATTAGAAGGCGTGTAAACATATCTCAATTTCCATTTGTGCGTGAAGTTTAACCATATTTATTTAGACATGGATGTCATTTTCGCGCTCGCATATAACGAAGGTGTTTCTCCGGTTGAAGTTTCTCTTCGAAAGGATATACCTTTAGTAGGTTCTGTTGAAGCAAATAGGATTCTTGGTTTAGACGGATCCTCAAGCGACAACAATATGTAAATCAGAACGATATTTACTATATTGAAGCTTTTTATCTGCAATGCCCAAAAGACATGAGGTTGGATGTGATAAGATCGATGAACCTGTCGAGGGTGTGTCAAGATTGGATCGTAACCCTGGAAAGACGTGCTTTTTCTCGTTCTAGTTGAGTCATAGCAAGACGATTTGCTTGCCCATGGTTATTGGGTGGTAATTTTGGCCGACTTATTGAACCAAAGCGACTAGGTGGCCAGATAACCATAAGCAACTTTGAATCAAGGAGTGCTCGAGGAACCTTGTCGTAAAAATGTTAATAGAATAGTTGGCAAGAACAGATGAATCGATTAGATACCGGTCCAAAACGATTGCTGTCATCGCTGAAGAAAGGTTCATCACCTATGTCATTCTTGGATTATGAGGGGATTCTTGTAAAGAGTAATGTGGAGGTATCAAACCTTCAACCCATACATGCCCTTGTGGCACGACAATTTCCTGGTCCGGGTATGGAGGTAGAGTTTTGACAACATCTCCCTCAAGAGCCAGGATCCTTTTGACGAGCATTCTATTTGGATTTTCCGGGGAGCTTTTTTTTATATATGCTTTTCAAACTAAAATAACGATAGTAGTAATGAAGACTGACCGAAAGGCAACGATATCATCACGTTTACATAGTCTCAACGTATGGACCGCAAAGCGATTAAATATTGCAAGGTCTCTCCAGGTAGAGGTATTAGGATTGAGGGTTGGCTTGCTAGGGCGTCTCGGATTGAAGAATGCGCGAGAAATAGAAGAACTGTGATTTTCTCACCTGCATGCTTGGTCCAGATATAACTTTGATATTATAGACGCTATGAGAGAGAAAGATACCGGTGGGCAGCCAATATATTATTGACCAGGATCGTTTCCAAAAGCTCATGGAACCTTGAAGAAGCCAGGAATGACAAGGGAGAGGAAAAAAAGTCCCGAGTTTTTTTTAGGTCAGAATGAAGTTTACACGTAGTGATCGACTATGCTCAGGGATTCAAAGGCTCAAACCATTAGAAAAAATAATTATGGTTTACTGTGATTATGAGCTGGATACTTTAATTTACATATGGCGGCAATAACGACTTGGATGTGATAAACTAATAACTTATTTAAGACAGAATGAATAAGGCTAGCAATGTAGCGTCAATAGAAATATGATTGAGTGGAGGTATGTTTATTCAAACCGAAAGCAGTGGCCTGGACCTGAGGTTTAGAAATCCTCTGTCAAGGTGCTGCAAGTGATTCTGGCATCAGTATTTTGGTAACTTTCGTAGGGACTGGTGACATACAAAATTTTATTAGATGGCTGGTTAGATTTTGAATGAGATAGGGCAGAATGATCAATATTGGCTCTTGAGTAGTCAGAAACACGCTTCTCGAAAAAATTGGTTTTGCCTTGTAGTGAGATCATATCCATGAAGTCGAAAGGGTTTGTAGCGCAATAATATTTGTCGTTTCCGAGGGACATCAGAAGTCGATCGGCGACAAACTCAATATACTGACACATAAGTTTACAGTTCATCCCAATTAAATTTACTGGGAGAGCTTCTGGAAATAAATATTAGGTTAGAGTGGACTATCTCGAGAAACACAAAAGAGTACCAGTCAAGAACTCCTTTTCGATCTCGACTGCTTCACTTATTATGCGAAGGATCGTCTGAGGGTGGGGTCTACGCCGTAGATGAGAAAACAGGAGGCACGCGAAATCCGTATGCATGCCCTCATCGCGACTGATAAGTTCATTGGAGAAAGTTAAGCCAGGCATTAGTCCTCTCTTCTTGATCCAGAAAATGGCAGCAAAAGAACCAGAGAAAAAGATTCCTTCTACGGCTGCAAATGCGACCAGCCGCTCTGCAAAGGTTGAGCGAGTGTCCGAAACCCAACGAAGAGCCCATTCTGCTTTCCGCTTGATACATGGTATGGTTTTAATTGCATCAAAGAGATGATCCCTTTCGTCAGGATCTTTGATGTAGGTATCAATGAGAAGAGAATAAGTTTCAGAATGAACGTTTTCGATCATGATCTGGAAACCATAAAAACAGCGAGCTTCAGCGACTTGGACGTCATTAGAAAAACGTTCGATTAAGTTCTCGTTGACTATGCCATCAGAGGCTGCGAAGAATGCGAGGACTTGAGCAATGAAATGTCGTTCGCCACGGGTCAGTCGCATCCAATCCCAATGATCATGGGACAAATCAATTTCTTCAGCGGTCCAGAAAGAAGCTTGAGCGTTTTTGTAGAATCTCCAGATCTTGTGCCAGGTATGTCAGCCAAAATGGGTTGCTTGTATAAAAGTTGATGGGCCAACCTCCTGATATTGGATAGGAAAGAGGACGAACCGACGGTGGGATTCTTTCAATAAAGGTTCATCATCTGATAAACTCAAATGATGATGAATTTAGTGCAACTTGATGGTGATACATTACAAACATTCGGGAAGGTCAACTTCGCCAACATAGAGACTTCTAGATTCGTCGAAGTTACTGCCATGAGAATCTAATTCTTTTATCTGGTCAGAGACCATGGAACGAATGAGAAGAAGTGACTCCGAGTCCGACAAGTGTTTAAATTTGTCACGCAGAAATCACGTGGTACGCGACACTAATTAGCAAACAAGTCTACATAACGCGTACTCGTTGATGCTCAACGAACCAAATACAACCACATTCAGGTGGCCTTAAAAAGGTCACAGTTTTTACTACGTTCAGCTTTCTTCACGCGCGACTCAATTCAATGGCTTCCACTTCTTCCTTATCTTTAGAGCAAACACCCAGTAAGAAGGTAATTGGCCTTCTACCTATGCATTCCCCTTTCCTCGTTAATCCGTCTTCAGGCTGCTGCCGCGTTTGCCGCATTCTCCTTCGACTCCCCAACCAAGCCTTCCAAAAAGGATATAATCAAGGTCGTCGATGATGAACGCCTGCCCCATTCGCCGGAGTCTCTCACTGAGGACGCCGAAGACGACATCCTTCCTATCCGCAGAAACTTTGTAGGAGATGTTGACCTCCCAGAAAGTATGCCTAATCTATCAAGCTCGTTATTGATATACTGACCTCTTAACTAGGTGAGGAGCCACTGCTCAAAGAATCTCGTCGACGTTTTGTTCTCTTCCCCATCCAATACCACGAGGTGCGTGTCGGTTCGCGTGTCATCCCTTTTTTTCTGCTTAACAACTGTAGTAGATATGGCAGATGTACAAGAAGGCAGAAGCTTCGTTCTGGACTGCCGAGGAGATGGATCTCTCCAAGGACGTCCTTGATTGGAACACCCGACTGAACGATAATGAACGTCATTTCATCTCTCATGTCCTCGCCTTCTTCGCTGCCTCAGATGGCATAGTCAACGAGAATCTCGTTGAGCGCTTTTCCAACGAGGTTCAAGTCGCCGAAGCCCGTTGTTTCTATGGATTTCAAATTATGATGGAAAACATCCACTCGGAAACGTACTCTCTGCTTATCGACACCTATATCAAAGACGCTGCTCAGCGTGAATATCTATTTGACGCAGTCGAGACCATTCCCTGTATCAAACGCAAGGCTGAATGGGCACTTAACTGGATCTCCGACAAACGCTCGACTTTCGCTGAGCGACTTGTGGCTTTCGCAGCTGTCGAAGGCATCTTCTTCTCCGGCTCCTTTGCCTCTATCTTTTGGATGAAGAAGCGTGGACTTATGCCTGGCCTCACCTTTTCCAATGAACTCATTAGCCGTGATGAGGGCATGCACACAGACTTTGCGTGTTTACTATTCAGCCATCTCCGACGCCGTCCTCACCCTGACACTGTTCGGATCATCATCACTGAGGCTGTGACTATTGAACAGGAGTTTCTGACAGGCAGGTTCTTTGGCGTGTGTCTATGGATCTGATACTGACGCGTAATTTCAGACGCGTTGCCGGTGAAACTCATTGGCATGAACGCCAGTTTGATGTGCCAATACATTGAATTCGTGGCCGACCGACTACTTGTCTCGCTAGGCAACGACAAGGTTTATAATAAGACCAACCCTTTCGACTTTATGGATATGATCTCTCTTCAAGGGAAAACCAACTTCTTCGAAAAACGTGTTTCCGACTATTCAAAAGCTGGTATCAATCATTCAAGTACCTCGGATAACACTGCTCAGTCGTCAAAATCATTGTAAGTTTGTTAACAACTGGTGTACCCCATCATTCTCATTTGTCCGGCAGCGCTCTAGATGAGGATTTCTGAGTTTTATGTTGCCCTCTGTGGATCTGTCTATCTCTTCATTATCGGTATGGTGCCCCCATAGCAGTGTTCTTTATATTAATGTATCCTTTTATCGCATTTGTATGTCGAGTTTCGGGTAGGAACAACTTGTTGTATAAGTTATTAATTCTTCAATCTTGTCATTCAATAAATTCGTAACAAATTTCCAAAAGTAGGCTAGTATAAACCAAGTGGTCAGGCTATGTAATGTTACATATAAGGTGACAAAAAGAAGCTGACGTTATACGATCCGAGCTTAGGCTTGAGGCCAGATTGGAAGACCATGACAATTGTTCAGTGGTTGAGATCATGATTCGGTTCCGTATGAAAACCGTCGAGACAGCTGGTTGCCACAATGAAAAGATGTGGGTAAACTGTTCAGATCCTACACAATCAGAGAAGTTAAGACAATACAGTATCAATATGTGCTCAAGTTCAAGCGATCCACAGTTTGTCGGAAAAGACCGACTTTACCCTTGAATCGGATCCTCCAAAATCTCAATCACATAGAGAGCGCTCTTAGTAGCACCAGAACCTTGAAAATGCTCGAAGGATTGCATCCAAGCAACCCTAACAAGGACCACTCTTAACCCGAACCCACATCATAACTTATAAGGGAAGTTCGAGATCGCACTGGACAGGAACTGTAGGTAGATATAACCAAGGCCACTCTACTCACCATCGTGGATTAAAAAGACCAGCGCTAGAAAAACGGCGCCATTCACCTCCCTTGAAGGTACTCTGTCTTACTGGGCAATATTACACAGGCTCACCGGTTCGAGATTTCTTGCTGTTGTTGTCAATGAAGACAGTGCAGAGTTATGTAAGGTGCGAGAACCTGCTTCGTTTACCGTCATTTCATATGTATAAGCCGCTGTCCCCAGCAAATCGGAGAATTAGGAGTGCCAAAGGACACTCCAGCAAGCATGCCGAATTTCGCAAGGTCCCGTGTACACGTTTTCAAGACATGTGCTAGTATCATTGACGTGCTTTCTTTTTACCTCACATTCCCTTGCCTCATATTCCCATTTGTAGTATATACATCTGCCACTCTATCCCTACGTGAGAACATCAAGTACTATCGATACTTTCCCCCCAAACCTGGGCACCGACTGTTCAAGCGTCAGCTACGAGGTCCTGTAGATCCAGAACATCGATTACCGAAAACGCGCGAGACTAGCTAGTATATATTTTAGGGAGAGAGAGAAACTGACCAAAAAGGAGAATCAACATCGTAGTTACCAGGATTTGGACTCAGGGTGGCATGTAGGTGATTTCATCGTTCTCCCATTTATTTCGGATTTGAATTATTTTAGTGCATGCGAACCAAATTTCCTACGTATCTTCTTCTCGCGTGATCGGTTGCGATAGTCGGGCTTGGGAACTCTCAGGGTATTGTGGGCAATCGTCGGTTAATTGGCCTGGTCGATGGAACAATCGGAGCACCATAAAATGGACTTTTACTTTGCTGTGTTGATGTGTTTTACACTGGGCCCCTGCTTCACCTTTTACTGCTTGCGACCGAGGACATTGGGCCGTCATTGTCGTGAACTGCTTTTTTATATTCTGACACTAGCTAAATTGCTGCGATCTGGCTACACTTGGCTCAGGGACAGATTACTTGATTGGACCCCAGTTTTAACCTTTCAAGGATGCATAAGTATCGGCATGTGCGTAAATAGTGAGTTACCTCAATCCCGTCGTATTTAATTTGGCTCATCAACAAGTAGTCTGTCCTTCGACTCGAAGGCTTCTATATCTAGTACACGCCACATCGTTCATTGTCTTCTTCACTCGACCGCCATCGTCACTTTCACTGCCTAGACCTAGACTTTTTTACTCAGCATGAAATCTATCGCCTTTTTGCGGAAAACCTGGAAAAAATGGGCTGTAGGCCATCAAGACGACGAACAGGCCAACGGCGGCCGATGTGAGCCTCAGAACTCATTCTCGATGAGTATTTCGGTAAATCATTTGCCTCTCGTCTAGAAGGTATCATCACCCATTGAGCTGGCCACATTGCAGCAGCCAAAATCATCCCATTCTCCTTCTCAAAACTGTAACGACCGTCCTATTTTGCGTAGAAACACCTCAAGGTTTACCCTGGACGCTGCTTGTCGCGCTCAAGGCTCTCCAACAGCCAGCCAATCTCCAATTCGTGACGGCGACCACTTGCCTAGATTGTCCTCACAGTTACCATATTCTTTGACCGACGCGACCAACGATTCCCCAAAGCTGACTCCCTGCCGTACGTTGTCCCCGAATCATGTCGAAAATTCTGTACCATATCAAGAATCTTTACCGGTCTACCAGAACCTACTACAGCCACTAGATGTATCTGACGATCTAGGAAGTACATCCCGGTGTCCCTACAAGTCTACTAATCACGCCCGCTCAACGGACACCTTATCGTCTACGACTTCTTCCGATGAAGTCCAACGTCCTGTGGTCCATGTTTTAGATTTGTTAGTAGACGCGAAACCACGTATTCTCTATCATAGGACAAGATCTATGCCACATCTTCCCTATGAAAACGAGATAAAGTATACTCAAGCTCCCTCGATTAGCTCAGTTGATGCTAGCGAAGGCAATTTTCCTCTTTCCTTATTCCCTACGCCTCCACCTCTCATCGTCCGAAAAAAAGTTCCACCACCTCTCGTGTTGCGTAATTCACCGCCAACGGCCTCTCCACAAAGCTCCCTTGATTCTACGCCAGTAGGGACGCCTATGACCCCTCGTTTCTTGTCTCCGCGTTCTCCATCGCAATCAAGCTTTGGTTCGTCCAAGAGATCTCATTTCGGCCGTCGAGTTACTTCTATCTGTCCCCCTCCATTCAGTCCGCCCAATAGTCCTTTGCCGAGCACTCCTATCTACCACGAAGATAACGGACGCCCACTAGATTATGCTGTCAAACCCCTAAGAACCGCGTACTCAAGTAGTAACCTTAAGGATGCGCTACCTTGCCCAGCCACACATAGGGTTACATTTAGCGAGCCTATCTCTGATCAGCCGAGTTTGCCGATCAAAAAGTCAAGAAAACCGCGGCCTGAAGGGATGCAACCAGAGTATCTTCAAGCTTGCTTAGTGAGTCTTTGACCCTGCCTCAACGTTACATCCATTTCCTCACCATATTTAGGAGGTGAGAGAACAAGTGTCCCTAACTGCCGTCGAAAACAATGTACAATGGGGTTACGCGTTTTAGAAACCTGGCAGTTATTGTACTCTACCTACTGTTGACTTTGAAGTGTTCGATGAAGCCCTATTTCATTTCTACTATTGAGACAAGAATTATTAAACTATGTACTTTTCATAATCAGTAGTAAATATTGTCGTATGTGCTACTACTAGATCGAACAATAGACTTTGATAGTGTGATATCACCTGGGAATGTACGTGAATCATATAAACTGCCCAACTGAACCTGATTTTAAGCGGCCGTCCTGTTCATCTATCTTTCCTTGTCTCTTTTTCCAGTTGGCTTCCAGATGTCGTACTTGTGCGGTCTTCTAGAACTGCAGTGATGATGTATGCTACAAGAACGACGTTTGCTGCAACTATCGCCGTGATAGCAGCAAAAGTAGGATCTCCTGTGCAATTAAATCAATATATTAATCCTTTACCAAGTGTTGTAACGGGTACCTTTCCAAAGGTATTTCAATGATAGAAAGTATGATCCAATTGGCAAGACACCCAAAGTCACGGTGAAAATAATGAGCTTTACCAAGACGCCTCTGCTCGAGTCAGTCAGTTGAAGATGAACAAAAGATGGACGAAACCTGCCCTTGTGCCATATCCGCATTCGCCTTGCTCATTGCAGCTTGTTCGCTCATAATTAACTGTGATTGCAGAGTCAGAAGAGACAAGCGTTTCACGTGATGGTTAAGGCTCAGCGGCTCTTTTCATTTCATCTCATGTCCAATCTTCAGCCCACCCCTCATGCTTCCCACTTCTGGTCTCCGGGATGGGACGTTTTCCCTTCAGAATGGGATATTTTAGCACTATCCACGGCTTTAAAGTTAATTCTCTTCCCTGCGTAGTGAGCATCATTGTACCTGTGCGACATAGAACGATTACTCAACCCACTCAGCCGTTCCACAGATTTTGAGGTGCATAGGAACTGGCTTGCTATCACACATACCTTGCCGATCTCAAAATGGTACTACGACGTACGTGTTTGAAGAGATTATATGTGCAGACCATTTTGACAATTGTTGTAGACGACTTCTGAGTGGAGTGAGTGAATACATATTCTATCTTCTCGCCGGAACTAAATTTATACGCACAGCGCTGGATTACCCTCCGTTTTTTGCTTACTTCGAGAAACTCTTGTCAATACCGGCTTTTTTTATCGACCCAAAAATCGTTGACGTGAACAACCTCAATTACGATGCTTGGTCTGTCATTGCATATCAACGGACCACAGTTATTGTGACAGAACTGGTATTGGGAATTGCATTGCTCCGGTGAGTGCAAGCTCCCCACATATCATTGTTGGCTGACGTCCTCCGTGCATAGCTTCATACGGGGATCAGTTGAACCGTCGTCGCAACGAATAGTATCCGCATCCATATTTTTACACCCAGGTTTCCTCATTGTGGACCATATCCACTTCCAATACAACGGCTTCATGTATGGAATCCTTCTTTGGTCTATTCTCATGGCGCGCAATGTAAGTTGTGCTGTGTTTTGATTTATACGTCATTGACAACCGTTTACAGGGCGACAAGCTAGCTAGTGGCGCCCTTTTTGCTGTCCTTCTCAATTTCAAACATATCTATATGTATTTAGCGGTAAGGCATACGCTGAAAACAAATCTCTTGGTTAACGCATCTTTCCCTCAAGCCAGCATACTTCGTTTACCTTCTACGTTCGTTTTGTATCTCTCCTACTGGTCAGGTACAAATCAAGAACTTCTTATCATTGGCAAACGCGGTCATAGCGGTCTTCGTAGTTTCCTTAGGGCCCTTTGTCTCAATGGGACAAATTTCCCAGTTGTTCTCTCGACTATTTCCATTTACTCGTGGACTCAATCATGCATATTGGGCTCCGAACTTTTGGGCACTAATGACTGCTGCTGATCGGGTGCTGTTAAAATGTAGGCTGTTTCGTTACTCACCTGGGCAAAGGTTTTTGAGTGTGGCTTTAGACGCTCAGCATACTGGCGCGGAATTGCCAATCAATGAAGCAGGAGTCGCTTCAAGCTCGCGTGGTCTGGTTGGAGATACTGTCTTCGCCGTCCTTCCGAACATAAAGCCCATTCATACCTTTGTAATAACGGTAGCGGTCCAAAGTGTCAGTCTCTTGCCTTGTTACCTTTTTCTGCTCTTGCTGATGACCCGTGCCTAGATCTGGTTGATCAAACTTTGGCGCAATCCGACATATAAATCATTCCTGACAGCGTTAACTTTGTCGGGCTGGACATCATTTTTGTTTGGTTGGCATGTGCATGAAAAGGCTGTACTTCTCGTCCTGATACCACTTAGGTATGTGTACAAGCTCTTACTTTGTTTGTTGGAGCTGCATAACAAGAGTTCAAATAGTCTACTTGCCGCCGAGAGGCAAGCTTATTTTCGAACTTTTGTGCTTGCTAGTGTTGCTGGTGTATTTTCACTCTTCCCTCTTATCTTCACACCGGCAGGTATGTAGTCAATGTTTATTCCCCTGATCAGATTCTCATATAATCGCCTTTCCTATAGAGTCTATCATCAAGGTCGTTTACTCCATCATCTGGATAGCGGTTGTATATATACCTCTCAACCGTCGTGTCTATGAGTAAGTTCCGTGATTATCTCCGCTTAAATCGTATTGACCGTGAATCCGGCAGATACCCCAAATCTATTTCTTATGTGATCATGGATGCCTTAGAGAAGGTGTATCTAGCTGGGTTCCCGTTTCTGCTGCTCTTTGTTTCTATCTTCCCACGCTTGCGACCACAGTCAGAGAGTACCATCAATGTGTGCATCTCTCCCGATGCCTTTACTTGTCCGGACCCTCAGTTCAACTCCATGAAGAACAGCCCTATACCTTCGACGATGGAATTCCTGCCGCTGATGGCGACAAGCATCTATTGTGCGCTCGGTTTAGTTTGGAGCTTTATGAGACTCGCTTTTATATACCTTCATGAGGAGACTTCATATCAAGGGCAACTCAGTGAAATTAAGTAGTGTTCAGCACCTTTGTGATACATTCATGTTTATAATAAAGCTACATCACGGACAGTTTTATTTAATGTACAGTCATTCACCAGTCTATGAGTTACCCCACTCAATGAGTCAAACATGTTTATGAGCTCAAATTTTGAGCAATTATTCTGATCCTTTTTGTTTTCTGCCTGAATAGATTGTATCTATGCTTTTCCCGATATTTAAGGTGCCCGAGGCTATTCTTTATGTGGGTGCCTCATAGACGGGTGAATGACTGTAATTGGTTATTTCTTGGAGATATGGACAACTTTTGGAAGAGGCAACGTGTCAATGCTGTGCCAGATGGGGAAAAAAGGGGGTCTAACCATCTTCGTCGTCCAGTATGTGATCTAAACCAACTTTCTGTCCACGTGAATGTTTTGCACTGGCACCCCACACAATCGCGCTGGAAAGATTAACGATGAGCTAAACCTGCGCAGCAAACAAAAGATATCTCACTATTTCATTTGTTTCGCAATTTCTTTATGGATCGAATTGCAGAAATCCTCGATGCTGCATTTGCCCCTTCGAAGAACGACAGGAGAGTTGTAGTCCGGAGCAAGGCCGCGAGGTTTGGTATAAACGCGGACAAGACTCAGGGTTACCCACATCTTGTCGATAAGTTCATCGACATTGAGCCATTCGCGCGATGAAATTGGCACAGACATGGGAATTTTATATCTGAGATACAGTCAACGACGAAGGGAACGGAGAATATAGGCAAGGAAGGACGAACAAGAGGTCGAGTTCTTCTATTGAAATTGCGTCGATCTGTGAACTGAGGGTGAATAATATGAGGATGAACTAGATGTTTGTTCACTTCACTTTGTTGAGGACCTAGGGGGTAGAGACAATTTAGAACAATTATTTGTCGATCACACAGCATGAAAACGGACATAAATGGCTGGAATGTATACTCTGTGATAAACGCAGTTAGTATGTAGTAACAAATCATATTTTTACATGTACCTATTTCCTTCTATGACATCCACTAGGTCATCAGCCGTTGCTCCAGGTTCTCGGATTGCAATATCGGCATTGTTGATCTTATATTCACTCAGGATAGCTTTGATTTCGTCCTGATCGATGTTAGTCAATGGAACAGTATTGGTGATTGCAATTCCACCCTTTTCCTTTCTTCGAACGATAATGGATGGGGGTCGTTTATTTAGTCGGATACCAAAACCTTCAAGTTCAGATTCAATTAGCCTTTTGTCGCCGAGAGGTTTGAGGACATCGAGAACAATGAAGATGAGGTTACATGTTCGTGCGACTGGGTTTGATGTTTAGCTGGATTGATTTCGATCGTGAAAGGTTGTAGGCCACCGTACCGGCAATGACTGGATGAAGTATGAAATTTTATTTGTATAAAGAATTGGCATAAGCGACGTGTAAGGCTTACCTTGTCGACCCCTTCCTCGACCATCATTGGCACCTTCAATGATACCAGCTTCAAACACAAATGTAAGGCAGAAATTCAAGAGTAATAGATTGGCACCTGCTCACGAAGATCGAGGATTTGTATGGGAGCGCCATGGACTTTAACTGTGCCAGGAACAGTTGTCAGAGTCGTGAAATCGATTTCTGACACTTCGGAATGTGTGCCAGTGAGTTTTGACATGAGGGTGGACTGAATATGATGCCATGGTATGAATGATATATGATCGGTTGCAAAATAGGTAGCAATACCTTTCCAACAGAGGGAAAGCCCACGAATCCAACAGAAGCAATACCCGTTCTATCATCATGAAGATTGGTACATTTAAAGGAAGCAACCAGGGGTTTACTGACCTTGCGACATCAAAGCCTAATCCGGAACCCCCTCCTCCGCTGCCGCTTGAAGGATTGATGAGCTCGCGTCTGAGCTTAGCAATTTTGGCTTTGAGCTGCCCGAGATGGTAGCTCGTCGCCTTATTTTTTTGAGCTGAAGGGAAAGAAATAAACAATCATTAAAATTGCAAGGTACGGAGAGGATACTTTTAGCCTGTAAAAATGGTTAGTTAGAACATATGATATGTGTTGTATGCCACTAACCATCTCATCTTCGATTTCCTATTCAACAAGTAAGATAAGAAGATATGATAGTTAAACAGACCAACCTTTATTTTTTGAAGAGTGGTCATTGTGCACAAGGAACGGCTCGGAGTTTGCCGAGGGTCGTTGTGTTCTTTGTGACGGCTGCCGTCTGTTGTCTCCTGTCCGCCTGCTAGTTCTAGCTCCTCATTCTTTTGCACATCGCTCATTCAAGTCTTCATCACTGCTTATGCCACTGGCTGGTTCTCTCACATCCACAACACAATAATCGACCAGAGATGCCAATGAATATGTGTGGCGGGCCTAAATGGAAACGGGAGGTTGTTCCCGACCACAAGGTAAGTACTATTGTTCTCAAGTGTAAAACGCGGTCGTTGACCTCCACCTCCATAAAAGTTTGATTTCATCGATACTCGTGAATTCACAGACAGTGGATTCTTGATGCGTATGAAGTAGGCTCATATCAATCTATCGTCGTATCTCCGTCCCTTACACCTTGACCAGATATCTATGGCTATACATTATTGTCCTCAAATCTTTCCTCGTCTACATATCCGATATCTTTTCTGCCATAACCATGTTAACAACCTCAAACTGGTCCAACGAAATCTTTAAACAGTGTCAGACCACTGACGGTTGCGTCTATATCCCCTTCAACATCGGAAAGTGGCTCTTCGTTGGCTGCATCATCTTCTCATTCCTATTGGCAAGTCTCTTTCCAAATAGCAATTCCTGGCTCTTCTCATTTTTACCAAATAGTTGGCATACGAGTCCAGGAAAGCCAAGAAAATCATCGCTAGTCGAGATATTTCTTATGCATTCACCAATGTTATGGCCAACAATTACTACTCCCTCCGTAGGTTTAAGCTATTGCCAGATAGTCAACGCCTATCAATTTCTATCACTAGGCTCCTACGATCATTTTTGTTTCTTTGATCATATCAGCAACTCCACCAAGACTAGCGACGACTTCGCCTTCTTTGTGTTCTTCGTCTTCAAAAGTAACCGCCTCCACTTCGTTGTGTCTTTTAAAATAATCTAACTTGTTGATAGGTTGGAAACGACTTGTCTTGGCTGATACTCCACGTCAAACCATCAATGCTCTTACATTGTATGCAGTATGGCTCATTAAGAAAAAGGGACCTGGGCCCTGGTACGACATCTCGAAATACTTTAAGGGCAATAGTTTATCAACATCGGCTTTGCTTGTTACCACGTTCTTCACTGTCGTTGTTTGCGCTGGTTCGCTTTTACTTCTTATCCTTGCTGCTATTTGCTATGTTCCTCTCCTCTGCCACATTCGAGGCAACTTGAAGGTACCTTTTTATCTTCTTGACTATTTGCATTCTTTGTTAATCTTTCAACGTAGGAATATTGCTGCCACAAAGTGGACAAGGTACGATTTTTCTGATGATTCAATAAGCGTCAGATGGGCACTAATCAAATTCTAGCGCATCGGTGACGTTATCAAGCGGAGGCAGAAGCAGCGTCGAATTGATGCCGCCAAACAAGCTCAGAAGGAGGCTATGGGCGATTACTCTCATCTCAAGAATAAGAAGGGTGAGCTTATCGCCCAGCCCCTTCCCCAGCCCACTCTTCCAAATCTTTCTGTGGACGACGACGACTCATCATCAATGAAGACTCGTGTTGCTGCCCCCAGCACATATACCCAGGATTCGTATTATTACAAAGGCGATAATGGGCTTAATACTGATTACCCGCCAATGCCTGCTTACAATCCATACCCCAACCATCAAGCCCCAGGCTCCTATGCGCAATACAATCCGTCTTCCGCCACTCTCTCTTATGATGATTCTGCTTACCCGACACCGCACATGTACGACGACGATAATGAAAGTACTTCAAATCTTGCTGCAGCCGCTGCTCCCTTTGCTCGGGACCCTATAGATCGACAAGGTAGTCCGTATGGTCCGCCGCATGGTAGTAATTACGAGGCACACGATGTGTATCAAGGACGTACAGGTTCGGCACCACCACAACAACATCGACGCTCACCGCCAAGTTCAGTGGGTCAACCACAAGGTGGTTTGGCATATGACGATGTATCGGAACACCCGGGTCAATATCAGCATCCGGCAGGTATGTTTGCAACACAATCATTAGATAGCCCATATGGCAGATATACAATTTCCCCGGCGCCAATGAGCAATCAACCGTCGAGAGGGCGAAATTACGATGAAGAAATTGGATATGGAAGAGGTCAAGGGCATGCTTTGTAAAATATAAATTTAGAATATCACCTCGTCTCTCTTTATTTCTTTGAGATGCTCTTTTTGCCCTTCTGGTTGGTCTATCTGCTACTCTCACCAATTAACTATGTTGGAATGCATGAAAGGGTGCGGCCGTGTTGTTTGACAGTATGTCAATCTCCCTCATTCCACCTATGGCTATTTACCTCGGGAGGGACTAAGCTTCAGCTAGCTATCCCGTTTTAAATCAGACTGGAAACTAAAACTGCATTGTATGAATCTACAACAAATTTGGGAAGAAGTGAACATCCTCTCAAGCCTCTACAAAGCTATACACCCTAAGTCACACATTCATCAATGATTTATATGGCATGTAACATGTCTGCTTGTGATCATTATTTCCTCTCTTACATCTCACCTCATCAACCTTATTTCTTTACTGCTTGTTCAAATGAGCTTTCATTTCCTTGTAAAATACTGTTATGACTTCAAATAATTCTGAGCAATCAGAGTTATCAACAATCATTCAAAGTTCATTTGGATATCAATCTGAGCCCAAGAGTGTATTGTCGGGTTTGAGAGAGAAAAGTCTTAGAAACTAGCTGGAGAAAGGGATCTAAGGTAGATGTCATCCATATTCTACGAACATCACGGGACGTGACATTTTCGTGACACCTTCGCACCAAATTTAGAAGGTATGCCTCGGAAAAACAATGGAAGATACTTTGTGAGATTTTGAGAGTGAAAATTTCCGCCTCCAAATTATTGTAAAAGCCCTTAAGCATGACCTGTCAAAATTTCGTGAGGATCGGAGCCCCTGGCGTGGACTTATTTCTCAAGAAGGTGTATTGCCTGTTTGGTCATTGATGCCATCCGATAAACTCACGCTGCTCCACGTTTCCGATCTCAAATTTCACAGAAATGTATGTAATCTTGGTAACAGTGTATGTTGTGATGATTTAAACAATCCCCTCCTTCCAAGTTCCTCCATGATGTTGTTGGGCAGGACCCAATGCCCACAATATTTCCTTGATGCCCACACAGCCTGTCTGCCGTTCAGCCCACGGCTATATGCATCCATAAATTGGAGGGACCGATTCGAAAACTTTTGCATCATTGCTAATGGAATGGATTCCAGTGCCATGATGGTATTTTCCTCTAAACGGTCTTCACAAGATGTGTTACGATTTTTATTCCTTCACACACTCTTTTTCTTTGAACTATACTTTGAACTTTATCTTATAGGAACAACGATCTCTTGATCTCTTGATCATATCTTTTGATCTTATCTCTTGATCATATCTC
>Ga0193742_1000453_pt1 | contig 27771 bp, 23 predicted proteins | sample L2c1metaG_FD_165511 | JGI IMG/M metagenome (GOLD analysis project Ga0193742, IMG submission 165511) | Soil microbial communities from a riparian zone of the East river system, Colorado, United States - L2c1 | ecosystem: Environmental > Terrestrial > Soil > Riparian zone | place: USA: East River... | reverse complement strand
CGCTTCGGTCACCGCCTCGCGCAGGCGCCGGATTTCCACCCAGCGTGCGGCAAGGGTCTCGTCCAGAATACCGGCCTCTACCGGCCATTCCAGCAGATGCACCGAATCAGCATCCGGGAACCGCGTTTGCCACACCTCTTCGGCGGTGAAGCACAGGATTGGCGCGGCATAGCGCACCAGCGCGTGGAACAGCGTATCGAGCACCGTCCGGTACGCCCGCCGCGTCGCGCTGTTCGGCGCGTCGCAATAGAGCACGTCCTTGCGGATATCGAAGAAGAAGGCGGACAGATCCTCGTTGCAGAAATCGGTCAGCGCGCGGGCGTAGCGGTTGAACTCGAACGCCGCGGTTGCCGATTTCAGCTCGGCATCTAACGCGGCGAGCAAGTGCAGCACATAGCGCTCCAGCTCGGGCATCTCCGCCGCGGGAACCCGCTCGCTCTCATCGAACCCGTCCAGCGCGCCGAGCAGATAGCGGAAGGTGTTGCGCAGCTTGCGATAGGCATCGCCGGTAGTTGCCAGCACTTCCTTGCCGATGCGAACGTCCTCGAAATAATCGGTCGAGGCGACCCATAGCCGCAGGATATCCGCCCCGCTCTCGCCGATCACCTTCAGCGGATCGACGGTATTGCCCAGCGACTTGGACATCTTGCGCCCCTGCCCATCGAGCGCGAAGCCGTGGGTCAGGACGGCGTCATAGGGCGCCCGCCCGCGCGTGCCGGTGCTTTCCAGCAAACTGGACTGGAACCAGCCGCGATGCTGGTCGGAACCTTCGATATACAGATCGGCGCGGGTGCCGACGCCATAGCGCGCCTCGATGACGAAGGCGTGGGTGGAGCCGCTGTCGAACCACACGTCGAGAATGTCGGTGACGACCTCGTAATCGGCCAGATCGTAATCGGCGCCGAGCAAGATCTGATGATCGACCGCATACCAGGCGTCCGCCCCGCCTGCGTTCACCGCATCGATGATCCGCGCGTTAACCGCGGGATCGCGCAGATACTCACCGGTCGCGCGGTTCACATAGAGCGCGATCGGCACCCCCCAGGCGCGCTGGCGCGAGATCACCCAATCGGGCCGCCCCTCGACCATGGCATGGATGCGGTTGCGCGACTTGGCCGGCACCCATCGCGTCCGCTCGATCGCATCGAGCGCAAGTTCGCGCAACGTGGGGCCGTTGCCAACGCCATGCCCCAACACCGTCGCCCCGGCGGAGGCCGGGGCCGCCAGGTTTGTGGCATAGGCTTCATCCAACAACGCAGAGGCCCCGGCCTCTGCCGGGGCGACGGATTGGGGCCGGTCTATCGGGATGAACCACTGCGGCGTCGCGCGGAAGATGACCTTCGCCTTGGACCGCCACGAATGCGGATAACTGTGCGCAAAAGCGTCCGACGCCGCGAGCAGCGCGCCCGCCGCGCGTAAATCCGAACAGATCGGCCCGTCGCTGGCCACGAACTTCTTGTTGATCACCGATCCCTGGCCGCCCAGCCACGCCCAGTCCGGCCGGAACATCCCCCCGCCATCGACCGCGAAGACCGGATCGATCCCGTGCGCCTTGCACAGCTCGAAATCGTCCTCGCCGTGATCGGGCGCCATATGGACAAGCCCCGTGCCCGCATCGGTGGTGACGAAATCGCCGGGCAGGAATGGGCGCGGGCGCTCGAAGAAGCCGCCGAGGTGGTGCATTGGGTGCCGGGCAACTGCGCCCGCGAGTTGCGAGCCCTTCACTTTGCCGTGGGTAGCTAAGATCGAACGCACCTTCGCGTCAGGATAGGCCAGTTTCAGTGCCGCCTGCGATCCCGCATCGACGCGCGCACGGAACGTGTTCGCCAGTTCCTCGGCGACGAGAAAGCGTTGCTGCTGGAACGTCTTGTAACCCTCGCCCGCTTCGGGAACGCCCGGACCGAAATCGGTCTCGGCGAAGCTGACGACGAGATAGTCGACATCCTCCCCATAGGCGAGCGCCTGGTTCACCGGGATCGTCCAGGGCGTCGTCGTCCAGATCACCGCATGCGCGCCGACGAGTTCCGGCGCGTTCGGCGCTTCGACGATCTCGAACGCAACGTCGATCTGGGTCGACACCACATCCTCATATTCGACCTCGGCCTCGGCCAGCGCGGTCTTTTCCACCGGCGACCACATTACCGGCTTGGCGCCGCGGTAGAGCTGGCCGCTTTCGGCGAACTTCAGCAGCTCGCCGACGATCGCCGCCTCGGCGTCGAACTTCATGGTGAGGTACGGGTCGTCCCAGTCGCCCATTACCCCCAGCCGCTCGAACTGTTCGCGCTGGACCTGCACCCAGTGCGCGGCATAGGCGCGGCATTCGGCGCGGAATTCGGCCGGCGGAACCTCATCCTTGTTCAGCTTCTTGGCGCGGTACGCTTCCTCGATCTTCCATTCGATCGGCAGGCCGTGGCAATCCCAGCCGGGCACATAGGGCGCATCCTTGCCAAGCAACGTCTGGCTGCGGACGATGATGTCCTTCAGCACCTTGTTCATCGCATGGCCGATATGGATGTCGCCATTGGCGTAGGGCGGGCCATCGTGGAGGATGAAGCGCTCGCGGCCCTTCCGCTGCTCGCGGAGCCGCCCGTACAGGTCCATCTTCGCCCAGCGATCCAGAATCGCGGGTTCCTTGGCGGCAAGGCCGGCCTTCATCGGGAAATCGGTCTTCGGCAGGAAGACGGTATCGCGGTAATCGCGCGCGGGTTCGGCGGTGTCGGTCATGTCACGCGGCGCTTAGGGCCGCCCGCGCCGCATCGCAATCCTTCGCCATTTGCGCCATCAGCGCATCCAGCCCGTCGAACTTCGCTTCGGGCCGCAGGAACTCGATCAGCTCCACCTCCACGGTCTGCCCATAGAGATCGCCCGAGAAATCGAAGAAATAGGGCTCCAGCAGTTCCTTGGGCGGATCGAATGTCGGGCGGATGCCCAGGTTCGCCGCACCGTCCAGCACGCGGCCATCTTCCAGCCGCCCGCGCACCGCATAGATCCCGTAGGCCGGGCGCAGATAGCTGCCCAGGTCGATATTGGCGGTCGGATAGCCGATCTCGCGCCCGCGCTTGTCGCCGTGCTGGACAGTGCCCGCGATCGCGAACGGCCGGGTCAGCAGCCGCGCCGCCGCGCGCGGGTCGCCCGCTTTCAGCGCATCGCGGATGCGGCTGGAAGAGATCGCTCCGCCCGCATCGCTCACCGGCCCGATCGCATCGGCGGAAAAGCCAAGTTCGCGGCCAAAGTCGGCCAGCACCGCCACATTGCCGCCGCGTCCCTTGCCGAAAGTGAAATCCTCGCCGGTCACGACGCCGCCCACGCCCATATTCTCGATCAGCATCCGCTCGACGAATTCGCGCGCGGTCAGGCCGGCAAGGCTGCCGTCGAAATGGAACACCAGCATCGCATCGGCGCCCGCTTCGGCGAACAGCCGCTCGCGCTGCTCCAGCGTGGTCAGGCGAAAGGGCGGGGCATCCGGCACGAAATGGCGCACCGGATGCGGATCGAAGGTCGCGACGATCGCCGGGCGTCCCTCTGCACGCGCCCGATCGACCGCGCGCGCGACCACCGCCTGGTGGCCCAGATGAAATCCATCGAAATTACCGAGCGCGACGATGCCGCCACGAAATGCCGCGGGCACCGCGGCCTCGCCTGCGAGCCGGGTCATGGGCGCGGGCTATAGGGTCATGGATTGCGCGGCTGCAAGCCCGCCGCCAGCAGCCGCAGCGTGTTGCCGCCCATCACCGCGCGTATCTCGGCATCGGTGAAGCCTTCCGTCTTCAATTCCTGCGTGATCGCGGCGAGTTGGCTGGTGTCGAACCGCGTCGTCACCGCGCCATCGAAATCGGAGCCGAGCCCGACATGGCGGATGCCGACCAGATTGCGGACATGCGCAATTGCGCGGACCACGGCGGCGGGGGAGGTGTCGCAGATCGCGCCATCCCAATAGCCGATGCCGATCACCCCGCCGGTGCGCGCGACCCCGCGAATCTCGTCGTCGGTCAGGTTGCGGTTGACCTTGCACGTCGCCTGCACGCCCCCGTGGCTGGAAACGACCGGGCGCGTGGCCATGCTGAGCATGTCGGCGACGGCGGCGTGGCTGGCATGGGCGATGTCGACGACCATGCCCTTGGCCTCCATCGCGCGCAGCACCTCGCGGCCGAGCGGGGTCAGCCCGCCCTTCTTCTCGCCATGCATCGATCCGGCGACCTCATTGTCGAAGAAGTGAGCGAACCCCGCCATGCGAAAGCCGGCATCGTAGAGCCGGTCGAGGTTCGCGGCCTTGCCTTCGAGGTTCTGCAGCCCTTCGATTGAGAGCAGCCCGCCGGTGACGTTGGCGCCGCCCGTCCGATCGTCGAGCAACTTCGCCAATTCGTCGGGCGAGCGGATCAAGCGCAACTGCCCCTTCGAAGCGCCTGCAGCGCGACGCAGCTTGGTCGCGTGCCACAGCGACCGTTCGAGCAGCGAGGTCCACGTCTCGGGCGGCTGCAACTGGGCGAAGGTCAGCAGCGTGATGTTATCGGTATCGGCCGAATTCGCCTCGTAATTCTGCCCCTTGGGCGTTTTGGAGACCGAACTGAACACCTGCAGCGCGACATTGCCGGCCTGCAGCCGCGGCAGATCGACCTGCCCGCGCTCGGCGGCGTCGAGCAGCGAACGCTTCCACAGCAGCGTATCGGCGTGGAGATCGGCGATCTGCAGCGACTTGTGCAGCGTCGCCGCCTCGGGCGTGACGGTCGGCATCGGGCCGGGCACGACCTTGTTCATCGATTTCTCGACCATGCCGGGGGCGAGGGTGAAAAACCCGATCGCCGCGAGAACGATCAGCACCACGACGCCAAGGACGATGCGGCGGGTCATGCGCGCACCAAAGTCACGAAGCTGTGGCCGCCATGATCCTCGCGCGCCGTCTCGCGCCATGCATCGCCGAATGGCTCCACCGTCACATCCCCCTCGAAATCGCCGTGCACCTCGGTCAGCTCGATCCGGTCGGCCAGCGGCAGGAAGCGGCGAAACACCTCCGCCCCGCCGATCATCGCGATCTCGGGCACATCGCCCGCCAGCGCCAGCGCATCATCGGGCGTCCGCGCCACCTCCGCGCCGTCCGCACGCCATTCAGCATCGCGCGTCAGCACGATGTGGCGGCGGCCGGGCAGGGGGCTGGGGAAGCTCTCGAAGGTCTTGCGGCCCATCACCATCGGCTTGCCCATGGTCATCGCCTTGAAGCGCTTCAGATCGGCTGGGATGCGCCAGGGAAGCTGCCCGTTACGCCCGATCACGCCATTCTGCGCGCGGGCGAGATAGAGGACGATTTCAGTCAAGTGCCGTCGCCCCGGCGGAGGCCGGGGCCTCCAGGTTTGTGGCACATCCGAACTCCGCGCGTGTCGATAGCGGCCCCGGCCTCCGCCGGGGCGACGTGGTCACACCGCCACCGGCGCGGAAATATGCTTCTGCGCCTCGTAGCCCTCGATCGCGAAATCCTCGTAATCATAGGCGTCGATCGCGTCCGGCTTCCGCAAAATCTTAAGCACCGGCAACGCGCCCGGGTCGCGCGCCAGTTGGGTCCGCGCCTGTTCGACATGGTTCGAATAGAGGTGGCAATCGCCGCCGGTCCAGATGAAGTCGCCGGCTTCCAGCCCGCATTGCTGCGCCAGCATATGGGTCAGCAGCGCATAGCTCGCGATGTTGAACGGTACGCCCAGGAAGATATCGGCCGATCGCTGGTACATCTGCAACGACAGCCGCCCGTTGGCGACATGCGTCTGGAACAGGCAGTGGCACGGGGCGAGCGCCATCGCGTGCAGCTCGCCGGGGTTCCACGCGGTAACGATCTGGCGGCGGCTGGCGGGATCGCGGTTGATCTGGCCGATCAGCCCGGCGATCTGGTCGATATGGCGGCCGTCCGCCGTCTCCCAATCACGCCACTGCTTGCCGTAAACGGGGCCGAGGTCGCCGTCCTCGCCCGCCCATTCGTCCCAGATGCCGACCTTGCGCTCCTGCAGCCAGCGCACGTTGGTGTCGCCGCGCAGGAACCACAAAAGCTCGATGATGATCGATCGGATGTGCAGCTTCTTGGTGGTGAGGAGCGGGAAGCCCTTGGACAGGTCGAACCGCATCTGCGCGCCGAATACGCTCAGCGTGCCCACGCCGGTGCGGTCATGCTGTTCGGCGCCCTCGTCCAGGATGCGCTGCATCAGGTCGAGATACTGCCTCACCGTTGTAGCCTGCAGGGTTTGATCGCGCCCGGTTCGGGTCGCGGCCCCTGCGCACGATAGGCGGCGAGATAGCCGCCTGCCGAGGGCATCGGCTGGAATTCGGCGCGAACATAACCCACCGCGCGCATTTCGCAATCGAGCAGCCCGGGCGGGGTGCCGTGGTTCTGCGTCTCGCGGTTGGCGTCGACCACGATCACCAGTCCATCGGGTTTCAGCGATGGCCGCATGTGCCACAGGAATTCATAGGGCTGCTCGATCTCATGATACATATGGACCATGAAGATGCGGTCGAAACTGGTTTCGGGCAGCATCGGGTCTTCGGGCTCGCCCAGCCGCACGCTGACATTGTCCAGCCGCTCGCGATCGACGCGGGTCGCCAGTCCGTCGCGCACCTCGGGCACGATGTCTTCCGCCAGCACACGGCCATCCACACCCACGCGCTGGGCCAGGCGGACGGTGTAGTATCCCTCGCCCGCGCCGATATCGGCAACGGTCATGCCGGGCTTGATCCCGGCGCGGTCCATCACCTCCTCGGCCTCGTTCAGCCGGTCGCGCGCTTCCTCGGTGGACCAGCGGCTGGAGATGATCTGCGCCACCGGGCGGTCGGCGGCGGGGAAGGGGCCGGGTTCGCGCTCGCCCTGGACATTGGCGAGCGGGCTTGCGCCGCTGTCGCAGGCAGCGAGGCACAGGGCCATCACCAGCGCGGCGCGCAAACGCATCAATCCACGTCCTCCACCTCTACCGTCTCACCTGTCACGCGCTGGGATAGCGCGGCGGCCATGAACTCGTCGAGGTCGCCGTCAAGGACATCGCCGGGCGCGGTAGAGGTCACGCCGGTGCGCAGGTCCTTCACCATCTGGTACGGCTGGAGGACATAGCTGCGGATCTGGTGGCCCCAGCCGATATCGGTCTTGCTCGCGTTTTCGGCGTTGGCCGCGGCTTCGCGAATCTGCAGCTCGCGCTCGTACAGGCGCGCGCGCAGCTGGTTATAGGCCTCCGCCTTGTTCTTGTGCTGCGATCGCTGGTTCTGGCACTGCACGACGATGCCGGTCGGCAGATGGGTGATGCGCACCGCCGAATCGGTGGTGTTGATGTGCTGCCCGCCCGCGCCCGATGCGCGATAGGTGTCGATCCGCAGATCGCTGTCGTTGATCTCGACATCGATATTCTCGTCGACCACCGGATAGACCCATACGCTGGCAAAGCTGGTGTGCCGCCGCGCCGCCGAATCATAGGGGCTGATGCGGACAAGCCGGTGGACCCCGCTTTCGGTCTTGGCGAAACCATAGGCGTTCTCGCCCTTCAGCAGCAGTGTTGCGGATTTGATGCCGGCCTGCTCGCCCGAATGCTGGTCGACCAGCTCCACCTTCATGCCGTGGCGCTCCGCCCAACGCGTGTACATCCGCTGGAGCATCCCGGCCCAGTCCTGGCTCTCGGTACCGCCCGCGCCGGCGTTGACCTCGACATAGGTGTCGTTGCCGTCGGCCTCGCCAGCCAGCAGCGCCTGCACCTTGTCATGCTCGGCGCGCTTTGCGAGCACGCCCAGGCTCTCGACCGCCTCGGCCTCCATCGCGGTATCGCCCTCGGCCTCGGCCATCTCGATCAGCTCGACGGTGTCGGACAGCTCGCTTTCGATCGCGCGGGTGGCGGCGATCGCCTCGTCCAGCCGGCGGCGTTCGCGCATCACTTCCTGCGCGGCCTTGGGGTCGTTCCACAGCGCCTGATCCTCGACGCGGGCGTTCAGCTCGTCGAGACGGCGGAGCGCGCGATCCCAGTCGAGGAAGCGGCGCAGCAGCGCCAGCGCCTCGTTGATGCTGTCGACATGGGCTTGCGCTTCAGCGCGCATGGCAGGGTAACTCCGGGAAATTTCGTTCCGCGCGACGCGGGAATGTCTTGCCAGCGACCTAGTAGATGCCGCCCTCTCTTTGCAAGAAGTCGCTGTCGCGCGCGCGCTCGATCCGCAGATCCTCGCGATTCTTGTCCTTGGCGCGCTCGACGATCTCCTCGCGGCGGATCGTGCGGCGCGGCTCGCTTTCAGGCTTGAACGCTTCCCATATCACCGCGGCGCGCGGATCTTCGCCCGATGGCCAGGCGCCGAACACGCGGCGGCCCGATCGGCGATCGATGCGGACCATGCGGATGCCTTCGGGCGCGCGGAAGGGGACTACCTCCATCCCCTCGAACGCCTTGGTGGCGAACTGCTTGAAGATCGGCGCCGCGACGGTGCCGCCCTGCGCGTATCCGCCCAGGCTGCGCGGCTGGTCGAAGCCCATATAGACGCCCGCGATCAGATCGGGCGATCCGCCGACGAACCATACATTGGTCGGGCCGGACGAAGTGCCGGTCTTGCCCATCAGCGGGCGATTGAGATCGCGCAGCGTGGTGGCGGTGCCGCGCTGGACGACGCCCTCAAGGATGTGGACCACCTGATAGGCGGTCAGCGGGTCGATCGCCTGGCGCGAACGGACGCGCGGGCGCGGCATCGACTGACCATCCCATTGGCGCTGGTTGCAATTCTGGCAGGCGCGCCAGTTTTCGGGATAGATCACCTTGCCGTCGCGGTCCTGCACCACGTCGATCAGGCTGGGGTTGAGCGCGCGGCCATGCGCGACCAGCTCCGAATAGGCGTTGGTCAGCTTCATCACCGTGGTGTCGCCCGCGCCCAGCGCGATCGACAGGAACGGCGAATATTTGCCGATTCCGGCGCGCTCGATCAGCCGGGTGACATTGTCCATGCCGGTCTGGCTGGCGGCACGCACAGTCATCAGGTTGCGCGATTGCTCGACACCCCAGCGCATCGTCTGCGAGCCGGCGCCGCGCGCACCGCCGAAATTGGTGAAGCATTTCTGCCCCAGCCGCGCGCCCTGATAGACGCAGAACGGCCCGTCGATGATCTGCGTCGCAGGGGTCATCCCGTTATCCAGCGCGGCGGCATAGACGAACGGCTTGATCGTCGATCCCGGCTGGCGCTGCGCCTGTGTCGCGCGATTGAAGCTGGCGAGCCGGCTGTCGAAACCGCCCTGCATCGCCAGCACGCGCCCGGTATTGGGATCCTGCACCACCATGCCGCCCGATACCTGCGGGACCGATCGCAGCGACCATGCGCCGCCTTCCTGCTTCACCGCGATCACGTCGCCCGTTTTCAGCGCGGAGAAGGCGGGGGTCGAGGTGCCACGCCGCGGCATGATGGCGGCCCAGCGCGGCAGGCTGGCGGTCGCGCCGTCGGTAAAGCCGATCGTCGCATCGTTGGCGTCCTTGGACAGCACCACCGCGATCTTCCAGTCGGGATAGCCGGCGCCCAGGCCCTCCGCGGCGAGCTGGCGCTGCCAATTCTCACCAAGGCCTTCGAGTTCGCGGATGGGGCCGGACCAGCCGCGTCCGCGTTCATAGCGCACCAGCGCATCGCGCAGTGCTTCCTCCGCGAAACCCTGCAGTCGCTGGTCGTATGACGTGCGCACCCACAGCCCGCCCGAATAGACCGAATAGGGGCCGTCCTCGGCATTCTCGCCGAACTTGCCGATCAGCTGGCGGCGCACTTCCTCGACAAAATAGCCGCCGACATTGGCTTCGGCGCGCTGGAAATTGGGCACCGCGCCCAGTGGCTCGGCCACCGCCGCCTGATGCTGCGCGGGGGTGATGAAGTCGTTGCGCAGCATTTCCCCCAGCGCCCAGTTCCGGCGGTACAACGCGCGGTCCATGTTGCGTTCGGGAGTGTAGTTGGCCGGCCCCTTGGGCAGGATCGCCAGATAGGCGAATTGGCCAAGGCTCAGGTCTTTCAGATCCTTGCCGAAATAGGCCCGCGCCGCCGCCTGCACGCCGTACGCGTTCCGCCCCAGGAATATCTGGTTGAGGTAGAGTTCAAGGATCTGCTCCTTCGAAAGCGCATCCTCGATCCGGTAGGCCAGCAGCGCCTCGCGCGCCTTGCGGACATAGCTGACCTCGTTGGTCAGCAGCAGGTTCTTCGCCACCTGCTGGGTGATGGTCGATGCGCCGACCGGGCGGCCATCGTTGCGGAAATTGGTGATCAGCGCGCTGATGATGCCGGGATAATCCACCCCGCCATGTTCGAAGAAGGTGCGGTCTTCCGCCGCCAGATAGGCGCGGACCAGCAGCGGCGGGAATTCGGGATAACTCAGCTCGACGCGCCGTTCGCGGGCATAGGACTGGATCGGCTCGCCGTCATTGCCGCGCACATTGGTCGGCAGCGGCGGCTGATAGGTGCGCAATTTGTCGATCGAGGGCATGTCGCGCGACACCGCGACATACAGCCCGATCGCCGCGATCAGCCCGACACCGCCCAGATAGACCAGCCAGCGCACCCACCAGCGCTGCCAGGCCCGCCCGGCAAAACCGCGCACCCCCTGAACATCGCGCGTGAGCCGCAAACGCAAACCCGATTCATCCGAACCCGCCATAGCGGGCAGGCTCTAGCAGGATATTGGAGCGATGCCAGTATCGGCGACGTCAGCGTGCGGCGAGCCGACGCGCGAAGTGGATTTCGATGGCATTGGCCAGGCTCTGCGCCACCGCGTCCCGGCCGTTGGCGGCGTTGAGCCGCCGGACATCGCCCTCGTTGGAAAGATAGCCGGTCTCGAACAGCACCGATGGCATGTCGGGCGCCTTGAGCACGATCAGCGACGCCATGCGGTGGAATACCTGCCTGGTCGGGATCAGCGGCTGCGCCTCGCGCCCGAGCAGTTGCGCGAACCTGGCCGAGGCGTTCATCGTCTCGCGCTGGGTAAGGTCGATCAGGATCGAAGAGACATCGCTGCTCTCCTCGCCCAGATTGACGCCCGCCAGAATGTCGGCGCGGTTCTCGCGCGCGGCCAGACGGGCGGCTTCCTTGTCCGATGCGACCTCGCTCAGCGTATAGGCCGTCGCGCCGCTGGCATTCCGGTTCTCGGCCGAATCGGCATGGATCGAAACGAACAGATCGGCCCCCATCCGGCGGGCGAGGCGATAGCGTTCGGCGAGCACCAGGAACCGATCTGAATCGCGCGTCAGCGCCACGCGCACGCGGCCAGTGCGCACCAGCGCGTCGCGCGCGGCCTGGGCGATGGCGAGCGTCACGTCCTTTTCGCGCGTCCCGTCATGCGGGCTGATCGCGCCCGGATCATGCCCGCCATGCCCCGCGTCGATCACCACCAGCGGGCGCGTGTCATCGCCGCCGGTGATAGCGGGCAGGGTGTTCGCCTGCTTGGCCGGTACCGGCAGCGAGACGCTGTAGCGCCCGGCATTGGCGCGCGCGCCCGCCGGGCTGGCGAAACTGGTCGGTCCCGCGCGCGCGGCGGCGGCGAACGCGGCGGCGTCCACCGTCTTCAACTGCAGCACCAGCGCACGGCCATCGTCGGTGAAGCGTCCGCCGGTGACGATCGCCGGGCGGACAAGGTCGAGCAGGACGCGCGCGCCATTCCCCGCGCGATCGGCCTGGCGGATCGCCGAGACCGGCCCCGCGGCGCGAGACGGGTCGCCCGCGGTGGCGCCGGCGATGTCGATGGCGATGCGGTTGGGATCGGGCGCCAGAAAGCTCTGCGCGCCCTGCGCAACGCCGCCAAGACGGATCACCACGCGGTTTTCGCTCACGCGCACCTGTTCGATCGTGGCCACGGGGGTGGGCGCGCCGAACAACCAGGCCATGATCCACGCGAGCGTTTCCATCACGCGCACCTGATGCATCGGCCATGCTCGGCCGGTCCAGCCGAATTTCGCGTGCGGCGGGTCGATGCGTCAGATTTGTTGCCGCCGCCGTGGGCCGGTGCTAGGCATCGTGCGCCGGGGTAATGCATTGCGCATTTTCGTGTCCGGCAATCCGATCGGTCGCGAGTATGTCTTGCGGCCAGACTCGAACAGGTTGACGCTGCATGTCGCATTCCACTGCCCTCCCGCAATCGCCCGCCTCGCGCGGCGGTGGCGTGGGACGGGGCGGTGCCCGGCCGATGACCGGGACTGCGCGCGCAGCAGCAGCGATTATCACAAACCCAATGGCCGGACAGCAGCGCGAAGGCGCCTCTGCGGCCACCCACCTTCACTTTGATGGCGCGAAAATCGGGAAAGACCCGCGCGCCCGGAGAATTTTCAATGACAATGCGCATGCTGATCGACGCGCGCCACCGGGAAGAAACCCGTGTGGCGGTCGTCAAGGGAAACCGGATCGAGGAATTTGATTTCGAAAGTGCCGAGCGTAAGCAGCTCAAGGGCAATATCTATCTCGCCAAGGTAACCAGGGTCGAACCGTCGCTGCAGGCGGCGTTCGTCGATTATGGCGGCAATCGCCACGGCTTCCTGGCGTTCAGCGAAATCCATCCTGATTACTACCAGATCCCCAAGGAAGATCGCGAAGCCCTGCTGCGCGAAGAGGCCGAACACGCCGCCGAGGAAGCCGCCCTGCGCGCCGCCGAGGATGCCGAGGACGATGCGCGTGCCGATGCCGGCGAAGATGACGATCATCATGATGATGACGCCGCAGAGGCGCATGACGATCATGACCATGATGAGGATCATGATCACGACCATGATCATGAGGGCGAAGAAGGCGAGGAGGGCGAGGTGCCCAAGCCCAAGGCCGCCAATGGTGACGGCGATGCGGTGGAGGCCCTGCGCCAGCGCCGGATGAACCTGCGCCGCCGCTACAAGATTCAGGACGTGATCCGCCGCCGTCAGGTGCTGCTGGTCCAGGTCGTCAAGGAAGAACGCGGCAACAAGGGTGCGGCGCTGACCACTTATCTGTCGCTCGCCGGCCGCTATTGCGTGCTGATGCCCAACACCACGCATGGCGGCGGGATCAGCCGCAAGATCAGCAATGCGGGCGATCGCAAGCGCCTGAAGACGATCATGGCGGATCTCAAGCTGCCCTCGTCGATGGGCTGCATCGTCCGCACCGCCGGGCTTTCTCGCACCAAGGTCGAGCGCCCGCGCTGGTTTATGGCGACAGTGACCTGATCAAGCGCGCGATCCGCGACATCTACAATCGCGACATCGACGAGGTGATCGTCGAGGGCGAGGAAGGCTATCGCCAGGCCAAGGATTTCATGAAGCTGCTGATGCCCAGCCATGCGCGGCGGGTGCAGCATTATTCGGACGCGGTGCCGCTGTTCCAGCGCAACCATGTCGAAGATCAGCTGGCGGCGATGTACAACCCCGTCGTCCAACTCAAATCGGGCGGCTATCTGGTCATCAACCCGACCGAGGCGCTGGTCTCGATCGACATCAACTCGGGCCGTTCGACCCGCGAGCATAATATCGAGCAGACCGCGACCGCGACCAATCTGGAGGCCGCCGCCGAAATCGCCCGCCAGCTGCGCCTGCGCGACATGGCCGGGCTGGTCGTCATCGACTTCATCGACATGGACAATAATTCCAATGTCCGGAAGGTCGAAAAGGCGATGAAGCTGGCGCTCGCCAACGATCGCGCACGCATCCAGGTCGGCCGCATCAGCAGCTTCGGCCTGATGGAGATGAGCCGCCAGCGCCTGCGCACCGGCGTGCTCGAAGCCTCCACCCGCGTCTGTCCGCATTGCGAGGGCACCGGGCTGGTCCGCACCGCCTCGTCGGCCGGTTTGTCGGCATTGCGCCTGCTCGAGGACGAGGCCGCCCGCGGCCGCGGATCGCAGCTGCGCCTGCGCGCCAGCATGGAAGCGGCGTTCTACCTGCTCAACCGCAAGCGCGCCGACATCGCCGAGATCGAGGAGCGCTACGGCGTGACGATCGAGGTTCAGGCCGATGGCGAAGCCGAAGGCGCGCGGATGAACGTGGATGTAGGCGGCCCGCCGCCCGCCCATGCGCCGCGTATCGCCGCGCCGATCGAAGAGCCGGAGGACGACTACGTCGAGGAGATCGACGAAGAGGAGATCGAGGCCGAGGAAGACGCCGAGGCCGCGCCGCGCGAGCGTCGTCCGGAGCGTGCGCGTGATGACGAGGACAGCGAAGGCCGCTCACGCCGCCGTCGCCGTCGTCGTGGCCGTCGCGGTCGTCGTGACGAGGAAGGCAACGAAATCCCCGAAGGCGAGCCCAGCGAGGACGGCGAAGCCGGTGAGGAAGAGGCCGCAGAGGTTCAGGCCGAAACCGCCGAGCGTCCCGAAGGCGAAGAGACCGAGCGCTCGGGCGAGCCGCGTAAGCGCCGCCGTCGCGGCCGTCGTGGCGGTCGCCGTGGTGAGGGCGAGGGTCGCGGCGACGCCGAAGGCGCATCGGTCGCGTCGGACGAAGCCGTAGAGGCCGCAGCCGAGCCACAGCCTGCGCCTGCCGAGATCGCCGAAGCCGCGGAAGAAGAAGCGCCCAAGCGCGGCCGTCGTCGTCCGCGGGCACGCCCGGCGGAAGCCGAAGCCGCACCGGTGGCCGAGGTTGCTGCTCCGGAGCCCGAAGCAGTGGTCGAACCTGTGGAGAAGCCCAAGCGGACTCGCCGCAAGAAGGCCGATGCCGAAACCGAACTGGTGACCTCCGCCGAGCCGATCGCGCCGGTAGAGGTTGCGGTGGAGCCCGAAGCCGAAGCGCCCAAGCCAAAGCGGACGCGCCGCAAGAAGACGGACGTGGTTGAAGAGGCCCCGGCAGCCATCGAAGCCGCGCCCGCCGCCGCCAACGACGCCAACGACGCCAATGGTGAACTTGGCGAGGAAGGCACCAATCCGGACGGCACGCCGCGCCGCGGCTGGTGGCAGCGGACCTTCGGGGCCTGACATGCGCCCGGGGTTGAATCGCATGATTTCATCTGCGGTTCAGCCCCGCCGCGCGATGGGGTGGTGATGCGAACCGGTTTCCTGCGTGCTGTCGCTGCGATCACCGCGGCCACGCTGATCGCGTTGCAGCCCGCTGCGGCGCAATCGATTCTGCGCGATGCGGAAACCGAGGCGCTGCTCAACGAGATGGCCGCGCCGCTGGCGAAGGCTGCGGGGCTGGCGCCGGGCAATCTTCAGATCGTGATGCTCAACGATCCGTCGATCAACGCCTTCGTCGCGGGCGGGCAGATCGTCTATATCCATTCGGGGCTGATCGAGGCGGCGGACGACGCGGGCGAGGTCCAGGGCGTGATCGCACACGAGATCGGCCATATCGAGGGTGGCCACATCATCCGCTTTTCCGAAGGCATGGCGACCGCGACGGGCATCACCATCGTCTCGCTGTTGCTGGGCGTCGCCGCGATTGCGGCGGGCGCGGGCGAGGCCGGGGCGGGCATCCTCGCTGCCGGTCAGCAGGCGGCGATGGGCAAATTCCTCGCCTTCAACCGCGCACAGGAAAATTCGGCCGACGCCGCCGGCGCACGATACATGAATGCGGCGGGGATTAGCGGCAAGGGATCGATCAACTTCTTCAAGAAGCTGCAGAACATGGAGTTCCGGCTGAATATTCCGCAGGAAGACAGCTATGCGCGCACCCACCCCCTGTCGGGTGAGCGAATCGCGGCATTGGAAAATAACTTCAGCGCCCAGCCAGCCTGGAACAAGCCGACCGATCCGAATCTGCAGGCGCGCTTCCTGCGCGTGAAGGCCAAGCTCGAAGGCTTCATCCAGGAACCGCCGCAGACGATGCGCGAATTCCCCGAAAGCAACAAGTCCATCCCGGCGCACTATGCCCGCGCCTATGCCTGGCATCGCGGCGCCTATCCGGACAAGGCGGTGGAAGAGGTCGATGCGCTGATCGCCAGCGATCCGCACGATCCCTATTTCCTTGAACTCAAGGGGCAGGTGCTGCTCGAATCGGGCAAGCCTACGGAGGCGCTGGCGCCGCTGCGCGAAGCGGTTCAGCGATCGAACGGATCCCCGCTGATCGCCACCACCTTCGGCCACGCGTTGCTTGCCACCGAATCGATCGCCAATCTCGATGAGGCCGAACAGATACTGCGCCGCGCGGTGGCGCGCGACCGGGAGAATCCGTTTGCCTGGTACTCGCTGGGCGTCGCCTATGCGCGCAAGGGCGATACCGCGCGCGCCGCGCTCGCCACCGCCGAACGCCACAGCCTGCAGCGTGAGCCGCGGCTCGCGCTGATCAGCGCGGAGCAGGCGATGGGCTCGATCAACAGCAGTTCGCCCGATTGGCTCCGCGCGCAGGATATCGCGATGGCCAGCCGCGCCGAGCTCGAAAACGAACGCGGCAATCGCCGACGCTGATGCATAAGGGACTTTACGCCATGGTGATCGGCTTGGCCGCGCTCGCGGGTGCGGGCGCGATGTTCGCACTGCAGGCGACGGGAGCGGCCGATCCCGAAAAGGCGCGGATCGAGACGATCGTGCGCGAATATATCCTCGAGCATCCGGAGATCATTCCGGAGGCGATCGCGAAGCTGCAAGCGCGCGAGATCGAAAAGGTGGTCGACGCCAATCGCCGCGCGATCGAAACGCCGTTCGCGGGCGCCTGGGCGGGCAACCCGCAGGGCGACGTCACCGTCGTTGAATTCTACGATTACGCCTGCGGCTTCTGCCGCCAGAGCCTGGCCGACGTGAACCGCCTGATCGCCGAGGACAAGGGCGTGAAAGTGGTGTTCCGTGAGCTGCCCGTACTCAGCGACGAAAGCGAAGTCGCCGCCCGCGCCAGCCTCGCCGCCGCCGAACAGGGCAAGTTCGTCGCCTTTCACGATGCACTCTACGAAGCCGGCCGCCCCAGCACGGAAACGATCCGCACCGCCAATGCCAAGGCGGGCATCGACACCACCCGCGCCACCGCCGCCACCCGCACCGACCGGGTCCAGGGCGAGATCGCCGGCAACCTCGCGCTCGCCCGCCAACTCGGCGCGACAGGCACGCCGACTTGGGTGATCGGCGATCAGGTGCTGAACGGCGCGGTGGGCTATGATGCGCTCAAGAAGGCGGTGGCCGAGGCGCGGGCCAGGTAATTCCCTAGCCCCACGCCCTTTCGCGAAACCACTTGGTGATCACATATTTCGTCCCGGCCTCGACCGGGCGGCCTTCGTGCAGCGTATCGGCATTGGGGCTGCCGTCCGCGGCCATATTGTTCCAGATCACCACCATCCCCGCACGCGGCTGCACCTCTATGCCCAGCTGAGAGAAGCGCGTGCCGCCACCCGCCTCCGGCACGTTGAGATAAGCCATCGCGGTCCAGGTCCGCTGCCCGCCTACCGCGCTGACCTTTTTCCAGTATGCGCTCTTCTCGCTGAAGAAATCGTGGTGCGCGCTGTATTTCTGCATCGGGCCGTAACGCTGGCCCTGCAGCGTCTCGGCATTGGCGGGCGGCAGACCGAGCAGCTGGGCGAAGCGCGCATCGACCGTGCGGACCAGCGGCGACCAGGTATCGAGATCGCAGCTTTCCGAGGTGCGGAAATCGGCCTGCTCGTCCTCGGCGAACAAAATGCTCGGCCGCCGATCGGCGTCGATCAGCGCGATCAGCGCGGCGCATTCATCGGCGCTGAGGAAATTATCGCGATAATAGAGCTGGAGGGCCGGCGCGTCGATCCGCGCCGCGACACCGTCCAGATGCGCCGCGACCCGTTCGCCGATCTCCGCACGCGCCCTGGATGGCTGGCCGTAAATTTCGATCATCGCCGCCGGTGCTGCCACCTGCCTGCCCCCTAACGCAAGAGGCCCCGCGCATTGCTGCGCGAGGCCTCCGGCTACGTGCTTCGTATCAGGACTTACCAGAAGAAGTCCTGGATCACGTCGACGACATTCCCGCTGCGGATATCGACCAGGAGGGCATCGTCATAATAGCGGATCCAGCGATACGGTCCGTACGCCGGCGGCAGGCGGTACTGGTACGGATCGTTGATCCAGTAATTCTGCCCATAGAGGAGCGATGAGATGCTCACGCCGATCGAGAATGGGCGATAGCCGTAGGACCAGCCGCGCGGCGCATAATAGCGTGGGACGCGGTAGGCCTGCCGGTTCGAACGGCGGTAGTCCTGCCAGTTATAGCGGCGATCGTTGCGCCACTGGCGGTTCCACTGGCCGTTGTTGTTCCGGTCCCAGCGGCGATCGCCGCCGTTCCAGTCCTGCCGATCGGTGCGGCGATCCTGGCGAAAATCCCGGCGGTCGTCACGCCGATCGCGGCGGAAATCCTGACGGTCGTCGCGCCGGTCCTGGCGGAATTCTGGGCGGGTCACGTTGCCTTGGCGCAGATCGCGGCCGTCCACACGACGCTGCTGACGGAATTCGCGGCTAACTTCGTCACGCCCCTGGCGGAATTCGCGCCGCTCCGGGCTTACCGGCCGGCCAAGCTCGCGCCGCTCGGCACGATTGGCCTGGCGGTTCGCCCAGGCATCCCGCTGGGCGGCGACGTTGCGCTGAGCCTGCGGAGCAGCCTGGCGCGCTTCGCGACGCTGCTGGCGCGCTTCCTGACGCGCAGGTTGGGCTTGGCGTTGCGCGGGCTGGGCCTGCTGTTGCGCTGGGCGAGCTTCCTGACGCTGGCTGCGGGCCTGCTGGCGCGCTTCCTGGCGCTGCTGGCGGGCTTCGCTGCGGTTGCCGCGGTCACCGCGATCCTGCGCCTGCGCGGCGACGGGGATTGCGGCGCTCGCGGCCATCAAAAGGGCCAATAGGGCCGAACGGGTACGCATGGGCAATTGCCTCCAAGGGGGTCTCCCGGATAGTCCGGTCCCTCATCCTGCCGCCCTTATGAACCGAGTCGGCTGACGAGCGGCTGAATTGTCATGACAGCGAAATGAAAGGAAGCCGCAGGCGGCGCTGAGCTGGATCAATGCCGCAGGTGTTGACTCAACGGGGGGGCTTTCCTATTCGGGCCGCGCCTTGGCGGGGTCGCTCGCCGTCTTGTCTCCATCCTCGGCACAAGGGCCGCCAACCGGCGGATTTTGGAAAAGGATGGCGCGCATGGCGGCAAATGATCCCGGGCAAGACCCTTACGGCGTCGAGGACGCGCGGCTGACATCGCTGGATAAGCGGTTGAAGCAGGCGCATCACGACGAAGCGATCCGGACGGGACGGGCAAAGACGGATACCGGGAAAGGCTATTCCCAGGGAAACCGCGTGCTCGCCGCCTTGATCGGGAGTCTTGCCGGCAGCGCGCTGATTGGCTGGTTATTGGACCGGTGGTTCGGCACGTCGCCCTGGCTCCTGTTCGTGCTGATCTTCCTTGGGATCGGCGTCGCGTTCAGGACCATCATCGGGATTTCGAACGAGCGTCCGGAATAACCGGGCGTTCGTTTCATATGTGAAGGTGCGGGGCCAAAGTGGCGGCTGAAGCGGAATCCAAGATCGATCCGATGCACCAGTTTCTGGTCGAACCCCTGTTCGGCCAGCATCTGGTGGTTGGCGGGTATGACATCTCGTTCACCAATTCCGCCTTGTGGATGGTGTTGACGCTCGCCGCTTTGTGGCTGTTCATGCTCGGTGGGATGAAGCGAGAACTGGTCCCCGGCCGCTGGCAGGTCGCGGTCGAAAGCGTCACCGGCTTCATCAGTAACATGATGATGACCAATATCGGGCCGGAGGGGAAGAAGTTTACCCCTTATGTCTTCTCGCTGTTCATGTTCATCTTGATCGCCAATCTGATGGGGATGATGCCCGTCGGTATCGTGCCGGGGCTGCACGCCTTCACCGTCACCAGCCACCTGACCGTCACTGGCGTGCTGGCGATCGTCAGCTTCTCGATCGTGCTGATCGTCGGCTTCTCGCGCCACAAGCTGCATTTCTTCTCGCTGTTCGTGCCCCACGGCACGCCGCTGCCGATGATCCCGCTGATCTTCCTGGTCGAGCTGCTGTCGTTCCTCGTGCGGCCTTTCTCGCTGGGTCTGCGACTGTTCGTGGCGATGACCGCGGGCCACATCCTGATGAAGGTGCTGGCTGGCTTCGTGATCAACGGGTTGAACGCAGACGCCGCCTGGGTCGCCCCGGTGGTCAGCATTCCCAGCTTCATCCTGATGATCGGCATCACCGTGCTCGAATTGTTGGTGTGCGCCATCCAGGCCTATGTCTTCGCGCTGTTGACCTCGCTCTACATCAACGACGCGGTCAATCTGCACTGAGTTTTCCGTCAGTAATTTCAACGAATACCCAAAGGAGTTTATCATGGACGCAGAAGCAGCAAAGCTCATCGGTGCCGGTCTGGCCGCGATCGGCGTCGGCATGGCCGCGCTGGGCGTGGGCAACGTGTTCGGCTCATTCCTCGAAAGCGCGCTGCGCAATCCGGCAGCCGCTGACGGCCAGCAGGGCCGCCTGTTCATCGGCTTCGCCGCCGCCGAGCTGCTCGGCCTGCTGGCGTTCGTCGTCGCGATGATCCTGCTGTTCGTCGCGTAACACTGCATTCGCCGGCGGCGGGGATGTTCTCCGTCGCCGGCCATGATTGAAGCGAAACCATGCCTCAGATCGCACAGATCGTCGCGACCTACGCCTCGCAGATTTTCTGGCTCGTCGTCGTATTCGGCCTGATCTATTTCGTGATCGGCCGCGGGATGCTGCCAAAGATCGAAGAGACGGTGGAGGCGCGTGACGCCAAGATCGCCAGCGATCTGGCCGAAGCGTCGCGCGCCCGCGCCGCCGCCGACGCCACCGAAGAGGCATGGCGCCAGCAGATGGCCGAGGCCCGCGCCGCCGCGCAGGCCGAAACCGCCGCAGCCAAGGCCAAGGCGACCGTCGAGGCGGAAGTACGCGTGAAGGCGGCCGATGCCGGGCTCAACGCCAAGCTGGCGGAGGCCGAGGCTGGCCTGAACACGCAGAAGGACGCCGCGATCGGCGAGATCGAAACCGCGGCTGCTGAGGCCGCGCAGGATCTCGTCGCACGCCTGTCTGGCGCAGATGTGTCCGCCGATGCCGCGCGCGACGCGGTGAAGAAGGCGATGGCGCATGGCTAACGCACAAGCAGGAGACGCGGCCGTGGCCTATAATCTCGCCAACGCCGCCGAAGGCCAGCCGCTCGAGCCGGTGTCGATGGGTGCGGACGGTATGGAGGGCAATTTGTCCGCGTCGACCGAGCATAAGGGGGAGCATGTCTATGTACCCGGTCCTTATGCCTTTGGGATGGACGCGACCGGCTGGGTAGCGCTGGCGATGATCGCGGTGATCGCGATCATGCTTTGGAAGAAGGTGCCCGCAATGATCGGGCGCGGTCTGGACAACAAGATCGCCACCATCCGCAGCCAGCTCGACGAAGCCGCCAAGCTGCGCGCCGAGGCCGAAGCGCTCAAGGCCGAATACGAAGCCAAGGCCAAATCCGCGGAGGTCGATGCAGCCGCGATGCGCGAGCATGCGCATGAGGAAGCCCGCCAGATCGTCGCCAAGGCCGAAGCCGACGCCGCCGACCTGATGACCCGCCGCGCCAAGATGGCCGAAGACAAGATCGCCGCCGCCGAACGCAGCGCGATCGCCGAAGTCCGCGCCAGGGCGGCAAGCGCCGCCGCCGCCGCCGCCGCGGACCTGATCGCCCAACGCCACGATGCCGGCGCCGACAAGCCGATCGTCGATCGCACGATTGCCGGGCTGGGCCGCCCCAACTAACGACGGCTCCGGAACCCCCGCCGTCCAACGATGTTGGGACGGCAGGGAGGCCATCAAGTGACCGAAACCTTGTCAGCGACATTGCCCGACGATGTCGAGGCGATGGTTCACCGCGTGTTGCAGACCGCTTGCGACCGCGAGCTGAGGCTGGCGACTGCGGAAAGCTGCACCGGCGGCCTGCTCGCGTCGGTGCTCACTGATGTGGAAGGCGTCAGCCACGCGTTCGATCGCGGCTTCGTCGTTTATACCGACCGGGCCAAAGTCGAACTGCTCGGCATTCCCGCCACGTTGGTCGATCAGGAAGGCGCGGTTTCGCGGGCCGTTGCCATCGCCATGGCGGAGGGCGGCATTGCAAATTCGAACGCCGATATCTGCCTCGCCGTCACCGGCTTCTCCGGCCCCGCCGGCCCGGACGACGAAACCGGCCTCGTCCATTTCGCCTGCATGCGCCGCGGTGCCACGCCGCAGCACCGCGAGGAGCATTTCGGCGATATCGGCCGCGGCGCCACTCGCATCGCCTGCCTGCGCACTGCGCTGGAGATGATCGAAGCCCGCCTCTGACCGGAACGCATGCGTCCGGCCTGTCGTTGCGCACCCAACGACAGTCGGAGGAAATGCCATGAAACGCTACGCATATGCCTGGATCACGATCGCGTCTTCCTGTTGTCGATCGCCGGGCATTGGATGTTCGGCTGGTACGCGTTCGTCCAGGATGCCGCCCAGCACGGCCAGCAGCCGGTGTTTAGCGAGTTCGCGGTTGAACTGGGTCGCGACACCTTCGAAAACTGGCAATCGGAGTTTCTGCAGCTGCTCTGGCAGGTCGTTGGCCTCGCCTATTTCCTCTATGTCGGATCGCCCGCGTCGAAAGAAAATGACGACCGGCTGGAGGCCAAGATCGACGAGCTGTTGAAGATGGCCGGTGGCGCGCGCGCCGATGCGCTGATCGAAGAGATCGACGAACGCTACCTGCGGACCAGGGGCCATGCCCAGCCCCATGCGCACCCGGGTCTGAAGGTCTAGGCGCTCGCGGGGACGAGGCCGGTCATTTGGGCTTGCGGAACTTGTAGATGAACTGATCGGTCTTGCCGCGGATCGCGGGGTCGAACACGATCGCGGTGTGCGGATCGGCCGGGTTGCGGAGCAGCGGCAGTTCGCCTTCGAACTTGAAACCCACTGATTCGATCTCCGCGCGCGCCGCCGCCGGATCGATACGGTGAAGGGTTTCGGGCGCCTTGAACTCGGGGTCGGCCGCGGCGGCGTGATCGACCACCAGGAAAACGCCGCCGGGCTTCAGTGCGTCGTACAGCCGTTTTGTGATGAAGGCCGCAGCGCCCGGAGGCGCGGCCTTCAGGTGCAGGTCGTGATAATTCTGAACGGTGATGATCGCATCCAGCGGCTCGGGAAAAGCGATCTCGCCCAGCTTGCCGCGGCTTGGCGTCACATTCTTGCGCCCGGCTACCGCCTCATCCTGCTCCTTGCCATAATCGGCGCGGAAGGCGATGAACTCGGCCGGCTGATAGGCATAGACATGGCCCTTGTCGCCCACCGTGCCCGCTAGGACGCGTGTGAAATAGCCGCCGCCCATGATGAAATCGGCCACCTTGTCGCCCGGCTTGATGCCGGCGAACGCCAGTATCTCCCCCGGCTTGCGCGCCGCATCGCGCGCCTTGTCGGCGGCGGGGCGGGCGGGATCGGCCAGCGCCGCCTCGATCGCCGGAGAAACGGATTGGGCCGTGGCGGCGATCGGCGCGCCCAACAGCAGCGCCGCGATGATAAGGCTTCTCATGGACGATTCCTCCCTCGATGCCGCCGAAGCTACGCCGAACCACGGGGCAATCAAGCTGCACGTTGCTGGCGGCGGCGGCGCGTCCTAAATGCTGCCCGATGTCGTCCCCCAACACCCCCGATCGCTTCAACGAGGAAAAGGCCACCTACACCGTCCGTGGTTCCGACGCGCCCGATCTGGCGGCGGGGGTGGCGGCGATCCGCAATGTACTGAAGACGCTGCCGACGCGGCCCGGCGTGTACCGGATGAACGATGCGCGCGGCGATACGCTGTACGTCGGCAAGGCGCGCGCGCTGCGCAGCCGCGTGACCAACTACACTCAGGTCGATCGCCTGCCCAAGCGGCTGCAGCGCATGGTCGCGCAAACGCGCAGCATGACTATCGTCACGACCAACAACGAAGCGGAGGCGCTGCTGCTGGAGGCGCAACTGATCAAGCGCTACCGCCCCGCCTACAACGTGCTGTTGCGTGACGATAAAAGCTTCCCCTTCATCCTGCTCCGCGCCGATCACGCCTTCCCGCGCGTGCAGAAGCATCGCGGGGCGCGACGGGCGAAGGGTAATTATTACGGGCCCTTCGCCAGCGCCGGATCGGTCAACCGCACGCTCAACGCGCTGCAAAAGCTGTTCTTGCTTAGGAGCTGCACCGACAGCTTCTTCAGCAACCGCGACCGGCCCTGCCTGCTCTACCAGATCAAGCGCTGCTCCGCCCCGTGCGTCGGCCGGATCGACCAGGCGGCATATGACGAGCTGGTCGGCGACGCCAAGGCGTTCCTCGCGGGCAAGTCCACCCAGGTCCAGGCCAAGCTGGGCGGCCAGATGCAGGCCGCGGCGGAGAATATGGATTTCGAGCTGGCCGCGGTGCTGCGCGATCGGCTGAAGGCGCTCACCTTCATCCAGGGCACCCAGGCGATCAACGCCGAAGGGGTGGGCGATGCCGACATCTTCGCGCTGGCCAACCGGTCGGGCACGATGGGCATCCAGGCCTTCTTCATCCGCGGCGGGCAGAATTGGGGGCATCGCAGCTTCTTCCCCGCGCACACTAACGATGTGCCCGAGGACGAGGTGCTGCAAAGCTTCCTGATGCAATTCTACGAAGAAGTGCCGCCCGCGCGGAACATCTTCGTCGACCGCGACCTGCCGGAGGGCGAGATCGTCGAACAGGCACTGTGCGAGCGCGCCGGCCACAAGGTCGCGGTGTCGGTCCCCCAGCGCGGCACGAGGCGGCGGCTGATCGACCAGGCCAAGCGCAATGCGGAGGAAGCGCTCGACCGCCACAATGCGGAGAGCACCACCCAGGCGAAACTGCTGCGCGAGGTCGCCGATCTGTTCAACCTGCCCGAGCCGCCCGATCGCATCGAGATCTACGACAACAGCCACATCCAGGGCACCAACGCGCTGGGCGCGATGGTCGTCGCGGGGCCAGAGGGCTTCCGCAAGGGTCAGTACCGCAAGTTCAACATCAAGCGCGCCGAGACCGCCCCCGGCGACGATTTCGCCATGATGCGAGAGGTGTTCTCCCGCCGCTTCGCCCGCGCCCAGGCCGACGACCCCGATCGCGACCGCGGCGACTGGCCCGATATGGTGCTGATCGACGGCGGGCGTGGCCAACTCAACGCCGCGCGCGAGGCGCTGGAGGAGCAGGGCATAGAGGATGTCTGCCTGGTCGGCGTCGCCAAGGGGCCGGACCACGGGCGCGAGGGCCGCGAGGTATTCCACATGCTCGACGGCCGCGAATTCCAGCTGCCGGTCAATTCACCCGTGCTGTTCTACCTCCAGCGCCTGCGAGACGAGGCGCACCGCTTCGCCATCGGCGCGCACCGCGCAAAACGCGCCAAGGCGATCGGCGCCAGCCCGCTCGACGAGGTTCCCGGCATCGGCCCCGCGCGCAAGAAGGCGCTGCTGATGCACTTCGGCACCGCGCGCGCGGTCCGCAATGCCAGCCTCAGGGATCTGCAACAGGCCCCCGGCGTCAGCGCGATGGTGGCGCAGCAGGTCTACGACTTCTACCACGCGCGTTAGGCCTTGTTCCGCCTCCGTCCGACGCTAGAATGCGGGAAACACGGGGGTATTTCTGATGATTTTGCGGGGCATGTTGCTCGCCGCGACCGCTTTGGTCGCCACGCCGGCATGGGCTGGTGACAAGCCGATCTATGCCGCCGCGCCCGATTGGGTGAAGCCGGCGCCACCGCTAGACGCAACAAAGCTGGGCAGCGACGCGCCGCAGATACTGATCCTCGATCATCAGCAAAGGCTGCAGGATGGCCAAGCATGGGCCTATATCGATACTGCCGGCTATATCGCCAATACCCAGATGCTGGGACAGAGCGGAACGATCACCTTGCCGTGGCAACCGGATAAGGGCGATCTGATGGTCCACCGCGCCGCGATCATTCGCGGGGCCGAAACGATCAACCTGCTCGCGGGCGGCCAGCGCTTCACCGTGTTGCAGCGCGAGGAGAAGTTGAACGAGCGTCAGTTGAGCGGCCAGCTGACCGCGACGATGGCGGTGGAAGGGCTACGGGTCGGCGACGTGCTCCGGCTGAGTTTTTCGATCACGCGTCGCGATGCCGCACTGGGCGGCGGTGTCGAAACGGTAGCGGAGTTCTTTCCGGAACAACTGCGTCCGAAGTTCACGCGCACGCGGCTGTTGTGGCCGAAGGCGGACAAGCTGCGCTGGAAGGTTTTCGGCGCCGGTGTCAGCCCGGCTCTTTCGTCCGTCGGTGGTTATGAAGAGGCGGAATTCGCCGCATCGCCCAAGCAGCCGGAAATGCCCGGAGACGCTCCGGCGCGGTTCAAGCGGACGCCCGGCGTGGAGGTGACGTCCTTTGCCGACTGGACCGATATATCGCGCGTCATGGCGCCGCTGTACCGCACCGACGGTTTGATCGCCCCCGGCAGCCCGATCGCAGCCGAGGTCGCGAAGATCGAGGCGCGCGCGGCTGCCCCGCGCGAGCGGGCCGCCCTGGCCCTGCAGCTGGTCCAGGATGAGATCCGATACCTGTTCCGTGGCATGGATGGCGGCAATTACAATCCCCAGGCTCCTGCCCAGACCTGGACGCTGCGTTACGGCGACTGCAAGGCGAAGACGTTGCTGCTGCTCGCCATGTTGCATGCGATGAAGATCGATGCGGAGCCGGTACTGGCCAGCAGCGATCTGGGCGATGCGCTGCCCGATCGGCTGCCCTTGCCCGGTGCGTTCGATCATGTGCTGGTGCGCGCGACGATCGGCGGCGAGTCACTGTGGCTTGATGGTACGGGATCGGGCACCCGGTTTGCCGATATCGGTGATACCCCTGCATTTCGTCACGTCCTGCCGATCCGCGCGGCCGGTGCGCAATTGATGGCCCTGTCGATCCAGCCGAACGCGCGGCCGGACGTCGCGGTGGCGATCACGCTCGATCAGTCCGCCGGGATCAACCTGCCCGCGCCTTTCACTGCGAGCATGACGATGCGCGGCCAGGCCGCCGAGCAGCTGCATCAGGCGCAGGCGCAATTGCCCAAGGACCAGCTCTCCGCCCTCGCCGCGAAGCTGATCTCGCCGTTCATCAGCGGCGGGCAGGTCGTTTCGCGCAGCGTACGCTATGATCCCGCCAGCGGAACCGCTGTGCTGGAGACGACCGGGGTCGATTATCCGGACTGGTCGAAGGAGCGCGGGCGTTACCGGCTCGATGTCGATCAAACGGTGGGCAATGTGAACTTTTCGCCGGATCGCGCGCGTCCGGCGTGGAAGGATATTCCCGTCTCCACGGGCAATGCGCTTCATTTTCTGCTTCAGCGCAAGATCCGCCTGCCAAAGGGCGGGAAGGGCTTCGCGCTTGAGGGCAATCAGACGCTGCCGCCGACGCTGATCGGCACCAGGCTCGATCGGAAGGCAAGCATCGCCGGCGAATGGCTGACGCTCGAGGATCGCACGCTCGCCGTGGGGGCGGAAGTGCCGGTGGCGCAAGTGCCCGCCATGCGCCAGGCGCTGAACTCTGCGAAGGCGCGGCGGCTCAATCTCGTGGCGCCGGCCGACCAGCCCTCGCAGGCGGTCGAGGTCGAGGCCGCACGGCGCGAAAAGCGGCTCGGCGCGATCCTGGCGGTCTATGCCAAGGGCATCGATGATGCGCCGGAAGACCGTGCCGTCCTGACCAATCGCGCTTGGTTCCAGGAGCGCGTCTATGATCGGGCCGCGGCCATAACCGATCTCGACCGGGCGATCGCGATCGAACCCGATGTCGATGCCTATTTGTGGCGTGCGCGCCTGCATTCGGCGCTGGGTGAGAAGAACAAGGCCTTGGCCGATATCACCGAGGCGCTCAGCCTGGATCCTGGATCGAGCGGCGCGATCCAGCAATTGGCCTTCTTGCGAATGGACCGCGGCGAAGCCGATGCGGCGATGACGCTGGTCAGCG
>Ga0193742_1000452_pt1 | contig 27794 bp, 57 predicted proteins | sample L2c1metaG_FD_165511 | JGI IMG/M metagenome (GOLD analysis project Ga0193742, IMG submission 165511) | Soil microbial communities from a riparian zone of the East river system, Colorado, United States - L2c1 | ecosystem: Environmental > Terrestrial > Soil > Riparian zone | place: USA: East River... | reverse complement strand
ATCGAAAACGGCAAACGAGACGATGGAGTGACTCGCAGCTGTTCCAGCGAAGGCACCGGGGAGTATTAGAACAACGGAATTGTCGGCCGGCCGGTACACAACCGAAAAGTTGGACATGACGATAGATGCAGGCGGCGACGTGCCGGCCGAGGCTGTGCCCCACGTATCCGTGGCCGGGTCAAACGTGATGACTCCGTAAGTGAAACCGAAATCGCCAGAGTAGGCGCACAAGATCTCAGCGCTTAACGTGGACTGGCAGGCCGAATAAAGTTGCAGGGATGTTTCCGGTCGATTGCCGGCATCCAGCTCGACCCAAGTCAATCCACCGTCGACGCTCTTGCATGCCGCAAGAAACTGTTGGCTGGTGTCCGGATCCACCAGCAGGTTGATGAGATAGCGGTCTACACCATTAGCAAACGGGCCATTGCGGCCGGGTGCTTCCGGGGTGAGACTACTCGCGTCAACTGTAGTGGGAAACGGCATTTTTATTTCGGTCCGAGACCGTGAAGTCCGCGCATTTGGTGTCGCAGGCCTGCGAGGCCGGCCTGGCGCGAATGATATGCCGGCGGCGGCTGGCTCCGGATGCACACGGGCACATCGGAGAGTAGTACGCGGGCGTATCGCGTGGGTGTGACGTCGTAGGCGCCTGGCGTGCCCGGTGTTGCGTTTGCGAGCGTGCCATCGGGCAAGAGCATGGCCGGATCGTCTGCAAGCAGCAGCCCGCGCGAATTGAGCTCGGGTCGCGCGGTGTTCTGCCAAATCGCAGCGTTGGCCGCAGCGACGGCATCATCGAGGGCGATTTTCCCGGCAAGCACGTCGGCGAGTTCTTCCGGCGTGGGGCCGGTGCACGTGGGGTCGAGCGGTTTTAGTAGGTACATGGGCGCGCCTCGCGTTCGTTGAAAAAAGAATCCGCCGGGCTTCCGGAGGAGGAAAAAAGACAAGCCCGGCGGACACCTCGGATGGTAGTAATTACTGCACGGAACGGTCGGTCAGACCTCCGATGTAGAACTGCAGGCGCACCGGGCTCGTGAACGTCGGCGGCGTCGGCGAGGAGATGACGGTAAGGCTAAACTGCTGCAGTGGAGCAATATACAAGCAGTAATCGCCCAAAAGCCGGTTGTGGTCCCAACCTGGTTGCCCAAGGGTCAACACTGAGTCTCCGGCGGCCGCCACAATGTTGGAATAGCCTGTGAGACCGAAGCCCGAGGGGAAGGTTTGCAAGGGTCCCTCGAGTTGGATTTTGTCATCGATTCTGAACTCGAGGTAATAGTTATCCAGCAACAGATCGATGTCGGAATTGATCATCGTGCTGCTGAGATAGATTCCCAAATAGTCCATGACCAGCCCGCGGTTGGTGGGGAACTGGTTCGGGCGCACCATGTTGGTGTCGACCTTCTTCTTCGTCGCCGTTGCGATCGTGTCTGAGAAAAGCTCGTAGCTCGCCAAACCGATCGCGGCGGCGTTGATCATCGTCGAGTAGTAAATCCACGGTGACCGCTGCACCATATCGCCGACTACGGCGTTGATGTCGATTCCTTGGGCGTTAACTTGTGGCCTCATGTCTCTGAATTCTCCTGAAATGAAATGATTTGTCTGAATTTGTGATGGGAAGCTCGGCGAACCCCAGAACGCCTCGCTTCCCGCACCGTGGAATTACCTGCGCCGTCCGTACAAGCCCGTGCCGATGCTGCGCAGCCCGGCCACGCCGGAAGAGCTCGCTGCGACGGCGCTCGGCATGATCTGCGGTGCCGGCCGCCATGCGGCAGGAATCGCGACCTGCGCGCTGTTGAGGCCGTCTGCCAGGCGCTGCGGGACTACGAAGGACTGCGCCTGGTAGTCACCGAAACCGGCCGCTTTGAGCTTGGATCCGGCTGGCGTCTGGTCGATCAGGAACCGGAGCACTACTTGCCCGACGCCTCCCAGAATTGCGGAGTTCTCGGCTCGCTTGTCCTTTGTGAACATGCCGATCAGTTTGCCGATGGCGAAGGCTGCGGCGAGATTTGCGCCGTATCCGAGGAAGCCGACGTTATCCGCTCCGAGAATCGCCTGCACGCCGAGTTTGCTACCGACCGCGCCTGCGATCATGTAGGCGGCCTGCACAATGAACCCTCCCGTGCTGCGCACTGTGGATGGGTTGCCACGGGTTCTGCGCCGGCGGGCCACGGCTCGGCGGCGGGATGGATTGCGGCGGGCGGCTGCTACCGGGTTACGGCGGGCCGGGGGATTCGTCCGGGCGCGGCGTCGGCGCCTCGGGGCACTTACGCTCGCTGTCCGACGGCGAGCACGTCTGCGGGTATTAGCCACGGTGTTGGTTCTCCTTTTTCTGGGGTTGGTACGGCTCGCATTGCTGAGAGCGGCTGTGACGATTTCGCCTGGATTTTTCTGCGCACGGCGGCGGCGGACCGGCGTTGCGTTCCTCTTGGCAGCCATGCGGCGTTTGAGGCCGGCCTTCTGAGCTGAGGTGCCAAAGAATTTGATCTGTTTCGCGCTGAGGGTCCGGCGTTTCGGATTCCTGCGGCTGGCGCGCGGTGGATTGTGGAGCGTCCGGCGGCGCTGGGTAACTACTGCCATGTGTTTCTCCTTCCGGGCGCTGCCCGTCTAACGTTCAAAATGGAACCTCGCTGCGGCGGCCGCCTGCTGTTCCGCGCTGGCGTTTCAGGTCGGCGATCAGCTCGGCGTATTCTTTGCGCAAGCGTTTCGGCGTCGCGTGGATGATCTTTCCGCCTTCGTCGTGCGTGTTGCGCGTGTGGATCGCGACGGCGCGGGCGTACTGCGTGAATGTGGGCACGGGCGGATTCATCTGGTTCGTGCGCCGTCCCTTTCCTTGCCGCTTGTGTTCGAACCCGAGTCGCGTGTTGCAGCTCTTGCAGGCGACGTTCAAGTTGCCTGGGCGTGTGTTCGATTCGTTGCCGTCTTTGTGATTCACGAGCAGGTTGCGCTTGCTGCCGCAGTAGGCGCATTCCTTGCCCTTGGGCTTCACCCCGCGCTGATTCGCGCGGTAGCGCTGCGCGCGATCGCTGACTTTCGCCTTGCGCGTCACCGGGAGCGGGTTCAGCTTGACTATGCGTTCGCGTTCAATCATGGATGCCACTCGAATTCCCGTCGAGGTCGATGGGCACGTAGTAGGAACCGCCCGCGAAAGTGAGCGCCTCGTTGAGCCGGTCGTAGAGTAAGTGCGGCATGTCGCCGGACTCTTCGCCGAGTTTGTGTTTGTACGGCCCGGCGGTTCGATCGGCTTTCCCTAAGTGCTGCTTATCCGTGGAGTAGTAAACGCGCCGGACCTTGCCCAAGATGATGCTGTCCTTAGTCGCGTCCACGTCGAAGTCGTCCAGGTCGATCGACTGGTCGCCGCCTTCGATGTACATCTGCGAGCCTTCCGGATTCAATGCGAGATACGTGAGCTCGTCGCCGTCCGTGTCGAAAATGATGTCGTTGCCGTTCGTGAGCTCGATCTTGAGCAGCACGCCCGCGGTCGCGAGGTGTTCGTGCTCAACGACGGTCCGGCGGATTTCGATCAGCTCTTCCTCGGGGCGGCCGTGGAACGCTTCGGCGAGGCTCTGCGCGGTGTCGGCCTCGCTCGGATTCATTTTCGACGCTCTAAAGCCGGTGGCCTTTTCGAGTTTGCGAAGTGCGCTTTGGAGGCTCTTTTGTAAGTTGCGTTGCTTTGAACGTCCGTACACTTCTGAACCTTGCAGAGCTTCTTCCGCTTTATCTACCGCCTTCAGAAGTTTTTCTACGGCTTTGGCTGTTGCTGGCATCAGAACAACCCTCCGGCTGCGGTCTTCGCGCGCCGCAAACGTGATCGCGTTGAATACTTCGTGTCCGCTTCGTCAAGGCGTTTCTTATAGTCCGCGTAGATCCTGCGCCTGGCGCGGCGTTTGCCGGTTGCGCCCGTGAGGAACCACAACGCGAGCGCGCCGCCCGCGATCCATCCCCACGTTGGGATGCCGGAAAGATCGGGCATCGCGAGAGTCGGGAGCGCGAACGCGGACACGTCGGGCAACGAGTCGCCGCCGACTTCCCAGTCCACGTCGCCGACGCCTTGCGGCTTGTCGTTGCACGCGCAACCGAGACCGCCTTTTGTATACATGTAGGCCATCAGCGTCGTCCTCCGCCGAGATAGCTGGAAAACAGTAGAGCGCCCACCACTCCGCCTAGTATCCACAGCAGCGTGTTGTCCGATTTCGGCGCCGGATCTCCCACGGGCATTCCCACCGTTGGCGTCTTATCTGCCAGCAGCGCGCCAAAGTAATCCTTGTCCGATATGTACTGGATCCCCCGTTGCGCATATGCTTCCGCTTGCTGATCCAGATTCCACGTGTTCATCGCCGATTCGGTCTGAGGAGCAATTGGAGGAGCGTAAGCCGGCGACGGAGGTGCGACAATCGTGGGGTCGTCTTTCCAGCCGAGATACTGCAACGTTGGATTGATGTAATATCCGCTGTCCCATAGAGCACCTATCCCGTTCCAGCTCACTCCGCCACCGCCTTCGTCTCGAAACCCGCGACGGCCAACATCCGCGTAATCGCGCTTTGCCCCTCGTCGAGCCGCTTCTTCGGCACCATGCGGAGCATCATCAGCTTCTGCACTGCGAGTTCCTTGTCCTCGTTCGAGACGTCCACGACGTGCTCGGCTACTTTCGTGATGGCGTAGCTTTCACGTTGATTGCGTACGTCGTTCGAATGGGTGAGGACGGCCCCGGCGATGAGGAGCAGTACGCGATCCTGGTTCATCGGATTTCCTTGGCCGGCTCCGGCTTCTTCAGAATCCCCGCGCGTTCGAGCAAACCTTCGAGCGTGAACGGATCGCTCGGCACGTGTTGTGCGATGAGGCGCTGGCACACGGGCGTGAGCTCGGCTTTCGCGGCGTCGGTGACGTGCTGCGGCAAGCCGAGATTGCGCGCGCCGCGTTCGATCGCGAGCTGCGCGCATTGAATCGCGAGTTCGTCGAGGCGGCCTTTCATCGTTTGTGCCCTCCGAGGAAGGTGAACAAGAAGAACGCCCCGGCGGCCATGTAGATCGCGGTCTGGTTCTTCTCGAAGAACGATTTGCCGGTAGGTATACCGTCCTCAAGCCAGATGCCACCTTGGTTGGCGAGATAAATGCGTGCCGCGTCCTGCTGTGCCGCCGTCGCGGGCGCGGCGGGTGGCATCGTCGGAACGATGTCGTAGCCTGGCGCCGGGTAGTAGGCGCTCGGGTCATAGCCGGGCGCGGTGTACCACTCCTCGCTCGTATCGCCCATGAACACGTCGCCGACGCCGCGATTAGCGAACAGCATAGTAAGAAGTCACCTCCCGGACGGGCCATGCATTGCGGCGGTGGGAGTAGATCCCGCTTAAACCTTTCGCGGTTTTGAGGCCGTGGTATTCCGTCGCAGTAAGGAGCGTGGTGCGGTCTGCCAGTCCAACGTCTTCGATGGCGTATCCTGCTGGAGCGACCATGCCGGTTTTTGCGGCATATTTCTGCTGATACCAGTTCCACTGGTCCCACTTAAGCTTGGCGTTGCCGGCCTTTCCTACGGCATTTTTATCCACTGCGGCTTCTCCGAGCAGATCCTCGTTCACCGTGGCGACAGTGTTCTTCACTATCGCGTCTTTGGCGATCTGTGCTTGTACGGCGGCAAGTGCGTCGGCTGTCGCATTTTCGGTGGCCACCGCTGCGGCGGCCGTGGCTGCGCTGTTATCCGGCGCCGGCGCCGCGCTGCCCGTGAGGTTAGAAAGCGCGCCGGAGCCTTGGAGGTACTGGTACAGGAAGAAGCCGCCGCCGCTGAGGAGTAACAATTTGCCGATATTCATAGCAGTCCTTTCTTTCCTCCGCCAAATACCAGGAGCCCGACGCCCGCCGCGCCTAGAATCCACGCCCATGTGGGAATACTGTCGAGTGTCACGGTTGAGGTGGTGGTGTCTGCCGGAACTGTGCCCGTGTTCGTTCCAATTGCTGTCTGTTGAGCAATCGCTGTTTGCTGGGCCGCCGCGGTCGCGGCCACGGTCGCCGGTTGAAAGATCGACGGCAAGTTAACAGGCGTGGGTGGGGTGATCGCCTGGGCTTGTGCAATGGCGTCGTAGGCAGCGGCGTCGCTGGCGAACTTGTTGTAGACGGAGATGTCGCCCCACGCGGCGAGTTGCCTGAGGAGCCCCTGGTTGATGTCATCCAATTCCCAGGAGAGGGACGGATGGCCGGAATTGAGAAGCGGCGCATCTTCGGCTACGAGTTGCAGTCCCGCCGCCTTGACCATGCCTGCTGGATCTTCATAGCTGCCGCTCGAAATCATCGCCGCCACACGCGCTAAGCCGTTATTCGCTGCGGTAATTGCCCCGTCAATGAGCGCCATCTGCTGCGGTTGCCATGCTTGTTGGGCCTTCAATGCCCGCAACCATGGGAGCCGCTGCGTTTGTATCCACTCCTGCTGACGCAATCCCGTAGTAAGCGCGGACTGGCGCGCCTTGCCGCTGTTCATTACGTTCCACTGAGCGGCGCCCAAACCGCCGCCGGTTGCTGCGGTGTAGCCGAGTCCGTGGTAGCGATGCTGTCGGAGGTAGGTCATTTGAGTGTCAGTGCCGCCACAAGCAAGCCGGCGCCGATCAGGAGCATGGGGCTGATACCGCCGCCGTTCGGCGCACCCGCGTCCGCAAATAGCGTGAAGCTCGACGGCTGATCGGCTACGACGGTCGTATCGTTCGCGATCGGGTCGAGGTAGAGGGCAAACCAGTCGTAGCCCTTGGTGGATCCGCGCTGGCGATCTGTGACGCAGCGGCCGCCCGGGTCGCCGTACTGCGGCTGGCCACATTCGGCAACGACCGCATTCCAGATCGTGCTGAAATTCTCGGTCGCGGCCGCCTGGTTCGCCCGTGTACGCGGGCCGTTCAGATATGCGTCGACATTCTGCTTGAGATACGGCTCGGCCTCGTTCACGATGTGCGTGGTCTGGATTTTCTGTTGCGGGCCGCGCCGATGCAGCCACGCTGTGATGGCAATGGTGATGCCCGCGATCGCAAGCCCGACGATGGGAACCGCGAGGGAGCCGCCGACGGCGGCCGTCAGTCCGGTGGACCCTGCGATTTGGCTGCCAAACGCGGTAGCGGTGGTTGCGCCCGCGCCTACGATTTGATCGGCGGTACCGGCGAGGCCTCGCGACTGGGGCGCGTACATATACATGGTTAGTGCTTGCCCGACATGACGACGACGGCCACGAGGGCCGCGACGCCCAGCAGGATCATCGTGGGCGAGATGTTGCCCGTCGCGACGCTCAGGCTAGTGCCGGGGAAGGGGACCGCGCCTGCCACGGCGTTGGATCGCACATAGCTGCCGTCGGCGAGCTGCTGGACGTATTCGCCCTTTTGTAGCGGCGCGATGTATTGCTGCGCGATTGAGCCGGATGTCTTGACCAGGCCCTGCAGGACGGTGTCCCATCCGGAATTATTGCTTGGCATATTCTGAGGAGCTCCGCCTCCGCCGTAGTAGATTTCCGATTGCGAGGGCACGTCATAACTCCAGTCGTAACCGGATTCGCCGCCGAAATCGTCGCCGCCGAGGCCGCGGTTCATGTTGATAGGCATGGGTGGGTGGATTTCCTTTCCTTGCAGGTTGTAGACGAGGCGGTCGTATTGGCGCGGCACTTCCCAGCCGGGATAGGGACCGTGGGAGCAGTCGAGTACGTAGCGCTGGCCGTTCTCGAGCACGACCTGCAAGAAGACGTGCGACCATCGCGTCGGGTCGTCCTCGTCGGACTTCGTGACCACCAGCTCGACGGGCACGCCGGCGTGCGTGAGCATGGCGCCCGCGAGCATCACCTGGTCGTCGCAGTCGCCGGCCGGCCGCGGCATCGTGAGCAGCCGCGACGGCTCGATGAGCAAATCCAGCGCGTCGCTGATGCCGAGCACCCGCGAAAGGATTGCCTCGTCGCCCTGGAACTCCACCGTGCCGCGTACGAATTGCCATTCGCGCTGGGCGCCCTCGATTCTGGATCCCGTCAGGATGCCGGCATGTTCTGAGGCCGTGTGCACGATCGGCGCGGCCGCTTCCTTGCGAATGATCTCCGCCATGTGCGTGAGCGTTTGGCGTGTCTGGGCGTCCGCGTCGCGCGGGTCGGTGGGCGTGATCGTTAACGAGGTGGGGTGCGAGCCGAAGTGCGGTTCGGTCATCGTGCGCGCCGCCAGGTATTAAGGAGGCGGCCGCTGCGAATAGGCTCCACGCGGCAGGTTGTGTGCGCTTGCGGAACTCCGGGATTCGATCGGGCAGCCGCCATGACGCAACTATGAGTGCAATGTGTGGCTAAAACGAAACACTTTGTAATTACAGTACAGAATTGTGGCAACACTGACACAGTTACTGGTGTAGACTCGGTTATCAGGCACATTCACATGGATTTGCCCCGGAAATGGGGGTTTTTGTGGCTCGTATCAGCTATAAAAAGGGAAAACAAGCGGTCGGGACTGAGGTTTCCGACGGTGGAGGTGTGGCGGTTGAGCCACAACCACCGGAAACGGAGTCCGTAGAGATTCCCGAGGTCGATCCGGAACCGGTTGAGCCGGATTTGACGGACGATCCGGCCGAGGCGGAAGAAGGTGTAATCAAGGGTCGGACGAAAACCGGGCTTCCCTTGCCGCCGGGAAAGCGAGTCAAGCCGGAAGTTCTCTTCGAATGGCTAAAGAAGTTCGGGGATCGGGACTGGGCGCACACCACGATTTATGTCAACGACATGTGGCCGGTGTGCACCAAGAAATTCAAGTACATCGCCAAACTGGACCGGCTGATCGATCTGGAGTACTTCAAGCAAGTGCTGGGCTCCGGCGACTACGATATTTTCGTCAACGACGACGCGATCCACAGTCAGCGCCGCACGGTCTGTTTCAGCAAACTGCGCCTTCGTGATCCGGCCTATCCGCCAAAGCGGTTCCTGGAGCAGGTCGCCATGAATGATCCGGCGAATCAGGAATATGTCGATCAACTGAAGCGGGAGGGACTGGTAAGGGTAGTGAACGGGAGGAACGAACTCATGCAGAATGGATCAGCGCCAGTACACGATTCCGCGGTGGCGATGAAGTTGACAGATGCGTTGATCGCGTCGAAGTCGGCGCCGGCGAAAGATCCGATGTTCGAAATGCTTTCGGCGCAGATTGAATCCTCCCGGAAAGAGGCGGCGGAAACCCGCAAGCTGCTGTTCGAAATGATGGCAAAGCCCGCGCCGCCCGTCGGCGACAACGGGACGTCCTTGATGCTCCAAATTCTGCAATCACAGCTTGTTGCGGCGAATGGGCAGATCATGGCGCTACAGCAACAGAAGCATGAAATCGACCTCGCGACGATCAACCGCAAGCCCGATGCGGCCGCGGCGGCCGGCCGCGGCATGAGCGTGAAGGAGTACCTCGAACTCGAAGAAACCATTGAGCATCGCCTGGTGCGACGGAACTCGACGGGCGAAAAGGATGAATGGTGGGTGGGCTTGGCGAAAGAGGTCGCGCCCGCGGTCTCGCAGTTCGCGCAAGCGTACGCGTCGCGGGTGGCCACGCCCGCGCCTGGCGAAGCGCCGAGCCTCGCGCCGCGTCCGCAGCTCGTGCCACGGGCGAACGCCGGTGACGCGCCGCCTGGCGCTGTCGATCCGGCGGCCGAAGCGCTCGAAGCGGAGTACGCCGCCTGTATCGAAACGATGCGGTCTCACGGCTCGCATCTCGTCGGCGCCGTGCAACACGGGGTGAAGGGCGACGCGTTCGCGCAAGGTCTGATCGCGAAAGTGGGGCGCGGCGCTTACGACGCGGTCGCGAAGTATGGGCCGGATATGCTCCACGATGCGGTACTCGACGTGCCGGAACTGGCGGCGCAGATTGGCGAACGCGGGCAGGAGCTGAGCGATTTCGTAGACGCGTTCTGCGCGTTCGGCGCGCCGGGGCCTGTCGCGGTCGCGGAGCCCGTCGCGCAGGAGCCCGTCGCGTGATCACATTTTTTATTTGCCTCGCACTTGTATGGGCCGCATTTATTTCCTATGTGGTTCGTTGTCTCGACTGCGATTGCCAATCACTTAGAGATCGAGTTGCAGACCTGGAAGAGAATCTAAACCCGTCGCGAAGGAGCCCGCGGTGAACCGCCGCGCGTTTCTCGCCGCGCTCGCCGGTGCCGTGGTCGCGCCCGCGATCGCGGAGGAGTTGTTGTGGACGCCGGGAAAGAAGCTGATCTCGATTCCGAGCGTCGTGAGCGTGCCGTTTTCCATGGAATATCGCGTGAAATGGTTCCATGAATACCATTCCTCGCTGTTTGCTCTTAGGAAAGTCAGGACGCCCGGCGGCGTCCTGACCGAATTCCACGCGGCCTGGAGGCGTTACGAAATTGCACGGGGAGCTTTGCGCCGCATGCCGGACGCGGAGTGGTCTAAAGGCGATGGTAATGGAATTCTGACTTGGAAGTTCGGAAATAGCTTAGTGGTGCTTTCATGACCGTCGCCTGCATCCTCTGCGGCTTCCTGATCGAGACGCCGCCCGACGCGATTCTCGACGCGGCGCGAACGCAGCGTGAGATGACGCTCGTGTTGAACGCGCTCATGAAGCACTTCCAAACGTCGCACGGGAAGCTTGGCGTCGAGCTGTGGCAGGTTTCCAGTTCCTTGCTTAGCCTCGAACTCTTCGCGCATTGCTCCTCGGGCGACGCGCGCTTTAACGAATTCGTCGCGGGGCTGCACGCGGAGCTGAAGAAGCACGTAAACGCGATTACGCCGGGCGTCGTCGCGGCCGCGCCCGTCGCGGCGGGGCCGAAGGTGGTCGTGTGACGGCGTGCAGCAGATTTACACTACGGTTCCCCAGTACGGCTTGGGGGTAAATTTCGCCATGCGCTACTGGCGCTGGCTCGCCGAGAAATATCCCGAGGACATCGCACAGAGCATCGCTCTGGCCTTATTGTCCGTTGAAGGCCCAAAGCCCAGCCAAGAATTCTCGCGGGAATTGACACGGCAACTCAACAGTTTAGCCAGAGATCTTGGATGGGCGAGATCCAGATACAAACCGGGGCCGGATCAGAGCCAGAGGGTTTGGCAAAAGCGGGAAGGTTCGATTTATGATGTGACGCAAGAGGGCCGGTTCATCCTGTACTGATGGCGCCGACTTCGAATGCAACATCCACAATTGGAGCCGGCGCGGGCGAACTGTATAACGGCAGCAGCACCCAGAACGACCCCGGCTTCGTCGTGACGATGCGAGCGTCGATCACCTCTCGCGACATGCGCGGTCCGTTTGGCGGGTTCGGGCGCTTTCGTTTGTGGTGGACGTCGCGCTTCTTCATGGCACTTTCAGGTTAGCCCGCATCGCTCCCGTCGCTGTAAAACGGGTCGCCATCGTGCTGACCGAGCGCCCATTCGAGCGCGTCTATCGCACTCAATCGCAAATCACGATTGTTCTCGTTTTTTTGTTTCCGGATGTACTCGATACACGCGCGGATCTGTTCCGGAGTTCTTCTCTCGTCGTTAGCTTTTGCGCGGTCGAGCAGTTCGTGAGCGTGGCGTAGATGCTCGGTGATTTCGCGGAACTTTGGATCATCCAACGGGTGCGCGTCGTGACCGCAGATGGAGCACGGTGTCATGATCCGAAGTGTTTCCACGGCTTGCGTTCGGCCATATCGGATACTAACTCTTTCAAGTCGTTATCCATCGGTCGCGCTCCTCTTTTTTATCCCGGCTTTCCCATGCTTCTTCACTGCTGTTTTCTTCGCCCTCGGCTTTCGGCAGTGCATCCACGCGGCGCGGGCCGTGGGCTGCAATTCACCACACCGCTCGCACTTAGTAGGCCTGGCTCGTTTCTTTCCTCCCAATGCGCCGATTTTCGTAAGGTGCTGTTTGAGGGTGATCTCCTTTGCCATTCGGAAATTATCTTAGCACGCTATGTTAATTAGTTATTGACATAGCGTGCTATGTCAATTACAGTTTAGGAGGTAAGCAAACACTCCCAGAGGACAAACGAGAATGGCATCACAACCTGCAACACCCGACGTGTCTTCGCTCATCTGGCGCGACGCGAACGCCGCCCCTGCACCCCCGCCAGTCGCGCCGTTTAATCACGAGGACGCGGCCTGGCGGAAGGCGAAGCGCGCCGAGTTGATGGAAGGCGAAGGCGAACGCAAAGGCGGCGCGGCGTGATCGGGCACGCGCGGCTCATCTGGGCGGCGGCCGTCTTCGCCGTGCTGATCGTGTGGGCCATCGCCGCGACGCGGGAATGCCTCGCGGTTCCCGACGCCTGCCCGGCTCCGGCTATTTGGCGGACGCTGTGAGGGCCGTGCGAGCGATGTACCTCGTGCTCGTGTGGTCCGGCGCGATCGCGCTTGCGTGGACGCTGCTCACCGGGCTACTCGTCGAGGATCGCGACGCCTACGCGGAGCGCGCGCGGGATTGGTCGAGGCACGGCACGGCGGTACGAAAGTAATCTTTCGTGTCAACATGTCTACATGAAAACCACGTCCCTCGGTCCTGGTGAATCAGCTGCGGCTTGTTTTGACATTCCGCCGGAATTAGGGATGCAAATTCAGCAAGCCAAACTAGAAGGCAGGTTGGAATGTCGGCAGGGTGAGGTAGTCGAACTGAAGCCTGGTCATTTTGAACGCAAGCTTTTCCTGCTCATCGACGGAGAGATTTTCTGTTCTGCAGCGGTTGAGTGGGAGGGGCCTCCGCTTTCGCGTTGGGATCGATTCAAGGCGCGATTCGCGAAGAGCCGGGGCGGCCTGACATTCGAAAGCATCGGCCTACAGCCGCCGCAACGCGACGAAGTACATCACGACCGCGAAGGCCGTGAGCGTGAGTAACACCACGAACGCGACGGCGGCGTTCACGCGGGCGCGGCGGCGTTCGGCGCGCTCGGCCGAGTCGAGCAGGCGATCGCGGAGCTGGGTTTCGTAGTCCACAAGCTACCTTTTTGTTCGGAGCGGAAATTGTTCAATCGCCAATTCTGAAACGCGCCATGCTTCTCGGCCCACGGCCACGAAAATCGCACAATCGCAAACGCCGTTACTCATGTGGCCGAAGTAGGTAATACCTCCGTCGCGTTCCGTTCGGCGATAGGCGAACAATGCCATGCGCAGAAACATGAACGTCTTCCACAGCTCGCTCATTTCGGGTCCGTGAAACTGCCAAACTGGATCCACTGTTCCAGTACGGCAACTAGGTTTTTCGCTGCCTGCAGGTCAAGATGCATTCTGGTCTGATTGGAAGGATCGAAAACGCCATCGTGCTGACCTTGCTGGCGGTCTACTCCGAGCCAGATCGCGCTAGATCCGGGAGGGTTGTAATCGGCCAAACTGCTCTGTTGGAGGGAGCACGGCGTTCCGTAGCGATCTTTGAACTGGATGATTTCAAATTCGCGGAGCGTTTTCTCGACCTTACCGAGTGGTGTTGTCACTCCGCGCTCGCTTCCTCGCTGCGCGGTGGCCACAGCGCGCGCCCGAGCCATCCGCGGCGCAGCGCTTCTTCGACTTCACGTTCGGCATTCGCGACCGTGGGCACGCTCATCGTGGCGCGGGAGTTCGCGAGCTGGCCGGCCATGGTGTCGCACATGCGGTTCATCTCGTAGGCGAGGTTCTTCAGGCGGGGCTGTGACGCGGCGACTTGCTCGGCGACGTGGCGGAAGTCGCTGAGCATCGCGGCGCGGGCGTCCTGCGCGGCGACGGCCGTCAGAACGTGGATCGCGCGAAAGAGGCGGTCGGTGCGGTTCATGGCGCCTTCATCGCTTTGCGATGTTTCTCGCATTCCGTGTAGAAAAAACCGGGCGTGGCCGCGTCCGAGTAGGCGTGGCGTTTTGCTTTGTCGCAGTCGGGACACGTTTCCGGCTTCGATATCTCGCCCTTTGACGGGTCGAACGCGTTCACCTCGAAGTACGCGCCCGGGCCGAGAATTTCATCGGTTAGTTTTTGCTGGTGCTGTTTTTCGCGCAGCTTTTCTGCGTCGAACTCGGCTTGGTTCATGCGCTGTGTCTCGCTCTGCGACGGGTCGAACTTATTCAGGCCAACGTATGTGCCAGCGCCGAAAACATCATCCGTGATTTTCTGGGCCAACTGATACAGCCGCAAATCTTCCGCCATGGGTTCCTTACATGGTCGCGCTTTTGGAGTGATTAAACCAGTCCTCCAGAATTCCCTTCGCCTGGATTACCTCGCGAAAGTGCTCCGGGTTTCGGCCCGGAATGTCCGTGTGCGTGTTCTTCACGGCGAGATTAAAAGCCGCGTCGAAGTCGTCGGCTGAATGCAGAATCTGCGAATAACCGATGCCGCTTCGCGCCGAAAGAATGCGCGCCGCCGCTTCCGGCGTTGACGTGCACGGGCATGGGCATGGGCGCGGCCAACTGCTTGAAGCCCTGATACTGTTCGTGGCCCATAGTCACGCCGTAGCGATCGATGGCGCGGAGATTCGCGAGAGTGAGCGCGATCGCGTGCATATTGCTGTCAAAGTCGGAGTAGGTTCCGCAGGGGAAGCGCATCGTGCCATCCGCGCCGTCGAAATAGAGAATTATTCCGGGATGCGTGGGTCTGACTTTCCCGCGTGGCCAGCCATCGTTGCGGATGTCGGCGAGGGCGAAACCGGCCTCGATCACGATGTTTCTCGCGTCGAGCTTACCGAGTTCGTATTCGAGCACGTTCAGGGTTTTCGCGTAGGTCGATTTGAACTGCGAGGTCCGCATCTGGAGCGGGCGCGGCTCGGGCCATTTCGGGAGCGGCCGGAAACGGGCGTCGATCATGCCTTATTCTGCACTCTTTTGCTGCACTTCCGCCGCGAAATTTTCATACGCGTCCTGCAGCAGTGGGCACCATGTCGGCGTCACGAGTTCGCGATTCGGGATCTCGCGGGATGGCGACACGTAGTCGCACATGCTGAGCGCAATGCCGGCTTCCCAGCGAAACTCGCATGTCGCGCAGCTTCCTTGGATTAGGATCATTGGGCCGTGAGTACGCGAAGCGGGCTCGGGAGCGTCGGGCGTCACGGGCGCGCCTCGTTCGTCGGCCGCGTGACGACCCAATATCCGCTCGTTCCGCTTTTTATTGTTGCGGCCAGATACGAGGTATAGGACGTTACAGTGACGATTTCGTGCGTGCGCGCAAACTCATTCAACGCGGTTCCGAATGCGTCGCTGCAATCGAAAAAGAAAACCCGTTCGCCGTACTGGGTTACCTTGCAACCGTTGGAAGCAGTTGCAACAACGGGCCTCCCTTCTGCGCAACCGCACAACACGACTAAGGACAACACAAGCAGCGTCTTCCTCATACTGCCTCCTGGGCCAGCAGCGGCCGCGCGTTATCCTTCCGGGTGCAGCGCGTTTCGCGCGAGTTCGCGAGGTGAAATTCGCGATCGTGCGCGAGGTGGCAGGCTCTACAAAGGCAAGCTAAATTGCTTTCATCGTTGTGTGTTGGCACTTGGTCCAGGTGCGCAACTCCGAGTTGGACGGTGCACCATTTGTTGCGCTTGTTGAGGTACGGCTGGCCTTTCTGCTGGTTGCAGTGCTCACAGCGGTACCGGGCGCGTTCGACGATCACGCGCTCGCGGATCGCGCGCCACTCGGGCGTGTTGTACAAGTGGCGATACTCAGCGCGGATCGGCATGGCGCACCTCCTGTTCCCGTACCTTCCAAAGCTCATCAGCTCCGAGCTTCACCATCGTTCCGCCGTCTTCGAGTTCGACGTGGAACCAATCGAGAAACCGGTCTTTCACTCGGCCGTACGCGGTGGATCCGTCGTAGCGCGTGCAGATGCGATCGCCGATTTTCGGCTCGGCGAGGGGCGGGAGTTTGTTCAGTGGGAGCTTACGCTGTTTCGGCATTCGCGCACCTCCACGATTCGCCCTTCGCTATCGCGCAGCGTGCCGTCGGCTCGCAGTTCCAGCCGAAGTAATATCTTCGGATCCCGCGAGTCGCCGAAGGTTAGGTGATTCCCTTGCCACGAAAGGAATAACGCATGGTGCCTTCGCGGTTTCGCTTCGCCTTGCCATTTGAGCCGCACGCGCTGGCCTGGGGTGAGCGTGGTGGGGTCGAGATTAGTGGGACTTGGCATGGTCAGTTCCTTGCGTGCTTCACGATATGCACCACTCGCACGATGCTCGCCAGGTGCGCGATCAGCTCCGCGTCGGCGGCCAGCTCGGCCGCTTCGCGTTCCGTGAACGGTCGTATTCGCAGGTCGTCGTCGTACACGGTCACGGCGCCGCAATGGAAGCACACCAAGAGTGAGCCGGGTGTAGGCCCATCAGTTCGGCTGCATTCAGTGGCCGCCGCGAATTTCTTGCCGCACCGCAAACAGCGCGATTCCGGCGTGCTGTACGTCGCGAGGCTCACGTCCGCGCCTCCGGGTCGCGGAAACCGCCTCGGACGCGTCCTGCCTCGTTTAATCGCGAGCGGATGGCGCTCCACGGAGCGAGGGCGCGGTCGATCCGGGCGGCGAGAATGCCGAGTGTGATGCCTACAAGAAGCATGACGGGCGGCCGGGGATCAATCGTAAACACGATCACGAGGTCGAGAAGTACGGCGAGAACGAGGATCACGGCGTAGCGTGTGGTCATATCCACCTCTGCGGATTCCTGATCATGAGCGAGACGTCTTCGTCGAGGATCGGAATGCCGGCCTTTTCGATTTCATCTGCTGCTTCCTCGGGCTTCAGGGAAAACTTTGCGGCGAGATGTTCCACGATCTTGTTCAGGTCGTCCGGCGGAAGCGCCTTCAGGTCGAGCAGATAAACGCACTTGGGCCCTACACCGGGCAGGCTTGCCATGATCGCAGGTAGGATCACCGGGAACGTGCGGCGGCCGCAGATGCGCTCCCACTCCTCTCCGCGTGGGCCGTGAATGGTGACCGTGAAATCGCTCACAATGCGCTTGCCTCCCTCATCGCAGCGACGAAGCGCTCGATCGCGTCCTTCGCCGGCGTGATGCCGCCAGCGCGAGCGGCATCGATCAAGGCCGTGCAGCGCTCGACGTCCACGACGGGACCGCCGGTCACGAGGCCGTACTTTCGGGCGGAATCGAGCGCGAGCGCGCCCTCGGCCGCGTCGGCGGCTTCCTGCCACTCCTCGCGGGTTCTTGGTTCGCGTGGCGCGGGCATGCGGCGGACTACTTCGCGGCTCATGACGTGGCTCCTGACGCGGCGCTACGTCGCCGTTGTTGCGCGGATCGGACCATGCACGCGTCGTAGTCGTTGCATCGCACGTGTCCAGTCCGGCCGCCGTGATCGCGGAGCGGATGCATGTCTTCGGGGCGTTTCAACTCGAACTGGCAAATTGTGCAGCGGATGTCTGCGGAAATGGGCGCGCTTGCGAGGTAGGTGTAATCTGCTGCTGTCAATTTGGCGTTCTCCTTTTACGGTCTGAGGAAGGATTCGCTATCGAGTCCGTCTGACGGATCGGCCGGGCCTTCGATCTGCGCCGCGGCCGGCAATTCGAGCAACCGCAACGGCTGCGTCCGGCCGGCCCGCACGGCGGCGTGCGCTGCCTCTTCGGTGCAAGGGGTAATCGCGTAAATCGATCCCGCGCCTACCAGCTTGGTGTAGCCTTGCACGCGCTCATGCAGCACTTTCGATCCGCGCGGCATGAACTCGCCTTCTGTATAGGCGCCGCGCGGCAATATCTCTTCCCGTGCGGGCAGCTCGGGCACGAAAGAGCACGGCGGCTCCAAAGGCTTGCGTCGTCACATATCCCGCATAGGTCTGGTGGCCCATCACTTCGACGATGGCCCACTCGTTAAAGGTCGCCTGCTGTGGTGTTTCCATTTCTCCCCTTTTCTCCGTGTTTCTCTTCGTGGACGTATTTCCTTGGGGATGAAACAACGGCTGCCTGGCAGGTCAAGGTTTCCCGCGTTTCATCCCAGTTCATGAGGCCGGGACTAGGCGGCCGTATTCAGTTTAGTGGTTCATGGCGCGGTTTCTTTGGCGCGGTCGACGCGGGGTTCATGGCATCCTCCTGACTTTCATGTTCACGACTGGGGGTTTCGGCACGGACTTGACGCCGTCGAGGATCAGTCGGTAAACGCGCACCCTCGCTTCCTCACTCTCCGCGAGCTCTTCGGGTTCCACGTCGGGAGGCGGCAACTGCTTTTGGCCGCTCTCCAGGGCGAGGCGTTTTTGAAATGTTCGCTCCCCATCGGCAGCGGTGAAACCGGGAATGGTGCATTCCGCCGATATGCCATCGGCCGGCTTATAGGAGAAACAGAATGCGCCTCTCAGTTCGAGGAATCCTGGCCACTCGTTGCAACGGTTCACGAGGTTCGAAATGAATTTTTCAAGCTGCTCGCTAGTTCCGACCATGCTTTCGAGCAGATTGAACACTTCCATCTGAAAATCCGGATCTTTCTCGAAGAATTTAAGCCTGATCGACATTCGTTTGACGGCTCGCAAAAGCTCCAACTGTGTTGGTTTCATTTGGGCTCCTTTGATTTCCCAAGAACTCGTCTTTCCAACTCCTCCTGCGCCAATTGGCCTTTCGATTTTTCGCGGGTCTGCGGCAATACCCTTTCGACTTTGCGTTTCCAGTGCTGGTCGCTCAGATAGTTCCACGGCTGGGGGATTTTGCTTGTGGGCCTGGTTTGCCATTCCGGGAAGGTTTCGACCGCGTGCCTGTAGGCTGCGATGCGTTCGCTTAACGGGAGGTCTTTCCAAAGCTGTTCGCACTTTCGCAAGTCGGCTTCGCTTCTGGACCCTCGACCGAGTGCGAGGAACATTCCGATCAGTTCCTCAAACTGTGCCCGGCCCTGGACGGGTTCGAGGTTCGTTTCAACAGAAGATTTAGACATCGCACCTTCGGTGGTTTTTGCCGATGGTTTGGAAGTTGGAGAGGGGGTAGGGGGTGTGGGTTTCTCTCTCTCTATATCTTCCTCTTTCTCTATTAAAGGAGGGAGATTTGGGCCCGAGCTGTTTTCGGGCGTTTTCGGGTTGGGCCCAGATGGGCCCATTTTGGGCCCAGATTTTAGGCCTGGATCTTCCGCTCCTGTTTTTGGGACTGTCTTGGCCGGTTTGACGACAAGCTTGGCGACGCTGCGAATCTCCTTTTTCCAGTACCTTCCTTCTTCTCTCCACTTCAAGAAACGCTTGAGTTTATCCGCGTCGCTCTCGATTCCGCTCTCAGTCCAGTACTTCGTCACCGCGCCTTCGATCGATCCCTCGGCGTTGCTGGGCTTTTTCAGCGCCTTCGGATTTTCGATGGGGTGGATTCTGTTGTCTGCATCAATGTCGATCAACCCTTCTTCTTTCAATTGCTTCAGGCAAACACTGACGATCGATTGCTCTATTTCGGAGTAGTCAATAATGTCTGTTTGGCATAGGGGAACGTTTTGTCCCCAGTAGCAGTATTTGGTGTCTTCGTCCCACACCAGGAAACAGCAAAAGTAAACTCGGTCCTTTGTAGGGCGGCTTTTGGACTTGATGAGCGCATCCCGGAGTGCTCGGGGTAAACGCTGCCACCCCTTCTTCGTGGGGTGTTTGAAATTGAAATCCTTGTCGAACCCGAATCTCGGCTCAGACATAATCAAAAAACCTCATGTCTGCGCTTGAGCACATCGGGCTAACATACTTTAGAACCAATAACTTAATTTTTTTGAAAAAGTGGGCCCACCATAATGGGTAACTTTTAATAATTGCTCTTTGGGGAGCATCCGCGAGTGCGGCCGTGCCCAAAAGTGTATCACTATCGAATTGATTTTGCTTTCGCATTGTCTTCGCCTAACGTTCACCACGTTCAAAGAACGTGCAAAACCGCGAGAGTTGTGCGAATATGGATTCGACAACTCCCGCGCTTGACAAAGCCGGTGTGTTTGTTAAACCTCCGGCCGTGGCGCTCGGAAACTGCTTCTTAGCCCTGGAAAGTCAAGAGCAGCAACCGAGAGAACGATTTACCGGAGGACCTCTTAATGCAAAACGGTAGGCGCTTCCTTGTCGCGCTAAGATAAAGTTAGTCTTCGTTCCGACCGCTTGAATCACACGTATAGTCTTCATCGCTGTAGTACTCCTAGCACTTCCCCATCACAATTCAATCGCGTATTATCCATCCATCGATGGATACAGATTTGGCCCGATTGCAGGAACAGCGATCGCTGTTCGAGAACGCCACGCGCGCCCCGCGCACCGTGCACGCCTACGCAGGGCACTGGCGGCACTTCACGGCCTGGTGTGACCGCGCCGGCCTCGCGACGCTGCCATGCTCGTCTGACACGCTCAGCCTGTATGCCTGCGCCATGATCGGCTCGGAGCTGTGCCTCTCGACCGTCGAGGCGCGCATCACGGCCGTTTCTCAGCAGCACAAGCGCGGCGGGCATCCGTCTCCCCTCAGTCCGCTCGTGCGTGGCGTGATCACCGGGGCGAGGCGCATCCTTAAGCGGCCGGAAAAGGCCATGGCGGCCATCACGGTCGAGCAATTGCGCCTGATCTACCGTTCGCTCGACGCCAGCCACAAGGTCAGTGCTGCGCGCAATCGGGCCATCCTTTCGCTCGGATGGGCCTGCGCGATGCGGCAGAGCGAGATTTGCCAGCTCGACCTCGCGGACCTGCTGTTCGAGACGCAGGGGCTGCGCGTCACCTTGCGCTGGTCGAAAACCGATCAGGAGGGACAAGGCCGCGATATCGGCATCTTCCCGGGTAACTGCGCCGAGACGTGTCCCATTACGCTGTTGCGCGACTGGCTGCACGTTCGCGGTAGTTTCCCGGGCCCGCTGTTCCCGCGGATCAAAACCGGGGGCAACGTGACCGCCACACGCATGCATGGAGGATCCATCTGCCTGATGGTGAAGACTTGCGTGGCGCGAATCGGTCTGAATCGCTCGCAGTATGGCGGGCACTCGCTTCGTGCCGGCTTCATCACCGCTGCGATCCAGGCTGGGGTATCCGTGCCCGCGATCATGATTCGCACCGGACACAAAAGCGTCGCAACGGTCGAGCGTTACGTGCGGCCGGCGAGCGCGTTCGCGTCCAATCCGCTCGCGGCCGTGCTGTGAAAACTGACTGGAAGCATTCCTAGTTGCAGCGTCGCGACTTGCATTGTTACACTGTGGTTCGATCATCCGGCGTTCACTTTCGTCGTGGTGGTCGATCGGGCGGCGAGTGAAATCGTCGTCTTGATTCGCGATTTCAAACATCAGGGTTCCCGTTGGTCCATTTCAACGTGTCCTTTGGTTTTGGAATTCTCGGGAAGCGGCCGATCTAGCCTCGTGGAAAAAGTCTTTGGTCGGCCGTTCTCTCTTCGTAAAATGTCTGATCCACTCTAACAAATCTAGGCCTCCCGTACTATGGGGCATGTTTTAGATATTCGCGCCGACTGGACCGAAGGTACGCGATTGACTGGTACTTATTTGTGGCACTTTATTAGTAACTGGCAAGACTTCTTTCGGATTCTGCTCGCAGTGCGCTAAATGCGTGCGCAATTGCCGCGCGCCCATCCTGGCAGTGCAAAAGGGACACGGAAGGGAAAGAGTAGGTCGGCCTGGCTTCCTGCCGCTGCGTTTCCGCGCCTTCCGAGCCCGACGTTTTCGGGGGAGAGTTTCGTCTCTATTGGTGGTATCCATCCAAGTATCGTGGCACTAATTATGCGCACATTGCAAACACAACTCCTACGAGTTCCCCGCAAATGCCGATATTGAGCAAGCGACACCGCTAATACCTCGTGCCCGCATCATCGCGTCCGCCGCGATTCCAACCGCCGCAGATCGCCTCGCAGCACCCGCTTCCCGCCGCGCTTCGTGGTCTCGAACGGCAAACGGCCGGCCGCGATTTGCTCTTCGATCCACGACGTGGACATGCGCTTGATCGCGGCGCATTCTGTGATCGTCAAATAACTGTCGTCGGTGTAGTCGGACGGATCTGCGTTACGCGTTGACGCTGATTGCGTCAAACCCTGCAAGAATCCTGTCAGTGCCTTCCATCCGTCGATCTGTGCGGTGGTTGCGGCCAGGATCGGCAGCGTCTCGCCCGAGGCCTCCGGCGTGAACGTGCTGATCGGCGGTGCGTTCATGATCGGTGAGGCGACTCTCACGCCTTCGGCGCGCCGGCGCATCTCGTCTTCGACCGATTGAAGCGTGTAGCAGACCGGTTGTTTACCGCCTGCGCCTGGCTGTCTCGGGAGGCTGTATTTCCTTAGTCGTCCTTGTTTCGCCAACAACTGGATCTGCCGATTCTTGAGGCCCAGCTTTTTACCGGCCTCATCTGCGGGTATCATCACTTCTTGAGCGGGCATGGGACGTGCTCCCTTTGGTTAGCGCATGCGCGTTAGCGCATTTCGTTTGCGTATTAGTATACACTGGATCCACAAATGCGCGCCGCGCTCTATGCTCGAGTCTCGACCGAGAAGCAAGACACGGCGAACCAAATCCCGGCGATCGAGGCGTACTGCGCCGCCCAGCGCTTCACGATCGTGCATCGCTACACGGACACGGCCACCGGCTCGAAGTCCGATCGCGCCGCCCTCCAGCAGATGCTCGACGACGCGCGCCGGCATCGGTTCGACGTGCTCGTGTTCTGGTCGCTCGATCGACTTTCGCGTGAGGGTGTGCTGAAGACGCTGCAGCACCTGCACGTGCTCAGTGCGTCCGGCGTCAAGTGGCACAGCCTGCAAGAGCCGTACATTGATTCCTTGGGTCCGTTCGGTCCTGCCGTCGTCGGCTTCATCGCGACAATCGCTGAGATGGAACGCGGCCGCCTGCAGGAACGAACGAAGGCCGGCCTCGATCGCGCCCGCGCCGCCGGCAAGCAACTCGGCCGCCGCGCGGTGATCCTGGACGTGATGCGGGCGCGCATGATGCTCGCGCAGGGTATCTCGCTGCGCAGCGTCGCGAAGAACATGGGCGTGAGCGCGGCCACGGTCGCGAAGCGCGTGGGGGCGGGGAGGATCTCATGAGAATGCAGTTTTCTTCGGAAAGCCGGTTGGATGACATCACGGCGGCTCTGGACAGCTATTCAGTGGAATTGACAGTTCAAAAAGGGGCAGCGCCATTGTTGCGTCATCCCATGCATATGTGTTCGACTGAACATCCGCTTGTTGCGGTCACCGAACAGCGAGCCCTTGCCCCTGAAATAGACGACCAGGTGAGGTTGCGTCTGGTGAGATACGAACCTGTTGCGGTAGAGGAGGAGACTCCAATAGAGTATAAAACCCGCTGGCCGTTTTACGTGGATCATCCAATGAAGGTTCACTTCACGGCTGGAACACAGTGGTGGGAGTACTCTTTCACGCCGGGAAGAACGTACACCGAACGGGGCGACGATGAGTGACCGTGGTAAAGAATTAGAGTCTGAGGCCGAATTCATACAACTTGCTAACGCTTGCGATTTTCTGGAGCACTACCACCTGGAACATACCGACGATACGGTGACACGTTTTCGCGGGAAGGGCGATCGTCCAGATATTTATGTGGTTGGTGATCCTGAATGGAAATCCAAGCTGCGGGAGTTCCTTGGCCCGTTCTTTCCTGACCGCATCGTTCGGCCTGGGAGAACGTACAGGAGAGTGCGGCGCTAGCCCTTGGCGCTCGCCGTGTCGAACGCGACAATCTGTTTCAGCTCTTTCACGTAGGCTAGAAGCTCGACCGCCATGTCGTAGTAGGTTTCGGGATACTCTCTGTGGTTGAACTTGCGGAGCGCTTCGTCGATCTTGGTTAGTCGTTCGGGTTTCATGGTGTCCGGTCTCTCAACCGGCCTGTCGGCTTCTCCCGCCGCTAGGATTTTTGGCTGGCCAGTCGCTACCCGCCGCTTCACCGGACCGTTCACTTTGCTTGCTGCGCTTCGCCTCATGCACGGACAACCGGAGGCTCGCTCACATACCCGTCGGCTTTACTGCGCGGTCTTACGGGATTAACTCCCAGCCCGTCGTGTGGGTTGGGTATGTCGCATAAATCATTCACGGCGGCGCGCCGCGCTGAAACACATGCCCCGCGTTCCAACGGTTGCATCGGCGCCCCGCCGTATCAAGTCGACGCCGCTTCTTTAGCGGGCTCGGCTTTTATCGTGCGCTGAAACACCGCCTCGGCTTCGAGCGCGAATCGCATCGCGGCGTTGGTGCACGTTGTGTCCACCGCATGGTTCTTGCTCTGCAGGCCTATTAGATAGAAGGACAGCAGTCTGTCTTCGTCAGGTTTCATATTGTTCCCCTCCTTTAAGGGTCGAACGTCCAATAAAAAATTGTCAATACATCCTGCGGTAAGAACGGCCGGTACACCGGCACAGTCACGTCCAGCGTCTTCGCATTCGCGAGGCCTGGCGGCACGGAGTAAACCACATCCGCGCCAACCTGCGACGAACGAAACATGACGATGATGCGCGCCCGCGTGCCCGCGATCGGCGTGTTCAAGAGCTTGAACGTCTGCACGGCGGCGGGCGTGTCCGCCAGCGTGTACGTCTGCGTGACCATGCGCTGGGCGGGCGCGGCGATCACGAACGCGAGGGCTAGCAGCAGTGGTCTCACGTGTTTACGCAAGTTCCTTTACGGAGAAGATCTCCCGGAAATTGATGTACTCAAGATCGCCGTTCGGGTGTTCTAGTCTGACTAGGCCCAGACTGTTGTATTCGACGGACTTCACCGTGTAGGTCACAGCATTTTTTGGTTCGTGGTGGAATCTGATCTGTAGTTTCTTCACCCTTGGTTCTCCTTATCGAATCGGCCCAATTCCTACGCCTGAGCTGTACAGCACCGGATCGCATCCCATGAACTCGACCCACTCCTGGAAGCCCTGATGATTGTGGTACTCGAGCGCCTTCGCGCCGTCGACCATGGCGTGAGGATCGGTGATGAGGCCGCGTCCTGTCCGCGAAACTGCAAGCGCGTCATCCATCTTTGTGATCCAGTTCGACGGCGCCCAATCGATAGCGTCGGACACGACGGAGGGCACGCCGCGCGAAATGCCGTCAGCGGTCACCATGTTGAACGACTCGGTGTAGCTCGGCTGCAGCATCAGGTGCAAAGTCTCGAGGAAGCGTAGGAACTCCGGCCACGCCGTCCAGGTCAGAATCTTCAGCGTTACGTTGGGCTGGCTCTTCAGCAGCTCCTCGATCGCGCGCTGAATCGTGCCGCCGCCTTCCTGGCGGCCGCCGCTCATCCAGAATTCGACGGGCACCCGGAGTTCCTTGCTGACAGCAATCGCCGCGCCGGCAGCCGTCATGAAGTTTTTCTGCGGCCGTGTCGCGCCGAATGCGCCGATCCGGAGCGCGCCGCCATTGTAGAGTGGGCGGTTCGTGAGCGTTTTGTGGTCCAGGTTGTAGAGATTGGGAAGGTAAATGCTGGCTATCGTGTACGCCTCCGAAAGCCAGTTGGTGAACTTGAGCGAGTTTCCGGAGATCCGGAAGTTAAGCAGCTCCTCGGCTAGATCGACGTAGCCCTGCAGGAGGCGTACGCCGTTCGGGTCTGCCTGCAGAAAACCGACGTTGCTGTGAATGTTCACGACGAATTCGACTTCGGGATACTGGGTCACGACGTGACCCAGTTCGAGCAGCGGCAGCCACGCCGCGGAGATCACGACGCGGGTTACTTTTGGGTGGCTGTCCAGAAAGTCTTTCAGATCCCCGACGCTATTGATTGCCAGTGCGAGGACGGGTAGGCCATGGCGCTTCAGCACCTTGGCGGTATTCAGAGCCGATACGCCTAAGCCGATGTGGCTGATGTTGGCATTTGCGGCGAAGTTCTTGTAGACGAGCGCGAGCATTTTCAACCTCTTTTTTTGTGACCACGTCTTCCGGGCATCGCAGGATGCCCCACTTTTAAAGCCAAATTTCCTTTACCTGCCTACTTTCGGTGGCGCCTTTTTGTGGCGTGTCTCCATGGCGTCTTTAATGATTCCGTGAATCGCTGCCTCTACGACGGCGATTCGTACCGCGAATGAACTTTGCTCTGATTTGAGGGCCATGACTTCGCTATCGTTCTTCGCCTTCGTGTTCTGCGTCTCGATTCTGTTGGAGCGAACTTCCACCGCCAAGTCGTGCAGTTCTTCGATGATCTTGCCGCTCGAGGTTGTCTGTACAATCTCAAGGGACTCTTTGTTGTCGCGCTGCTTCTTGAGCGTTTGGCCGCTCTTGACCGCCGCGTAAATGCTGCCGAGCGAGGTGATGACGAGGGCTATACCCCCGAGGACTTTATCCCATTCCATCAGGGTCCTCGATCTAGGTCACGTTTGCTCATCTTGTCGCAATCAACGTCCCTTAAAAATTCGTGTTGCAGTGATAGTTGTTCCACATCGGCCACTTCAGGACATGCTCAATCGTCCGATTGCTGCAGGGTGGAGGCGAAGAGCATTCAGGCGGAACTACAGTCCCTGACGTAAACACGGTCGGACAATTCAGGCCGTACGACTGCCCATCGGCGGAGGTCATCGCTTCATAGATCCCCTTGGCTATGTATGCAGCCGCGAGCCATCCTAGGAGTTCCTTCATAAAATTCTCCCTTCACTCTGTAAAGAAAACGTCCCTTTGTTGCGCACTTTCGCACACCATCGAGTTCTCTTTGTTTGCAACACGTTTTTCCGGATTTGACGCATCCTTTGTTGAGCACCCGTTTTCGTGCTGTTTCCTGGTCAGTAGTTCCATTCCTTCTGACCAGGCTTTATCTATGATCTTTTGCGCGTCCAATGCATCCTTTGCTGGGAATTCATGGAGGTACTTCTGATTGCACATGCAATTCAGGAGGTGTTCAAAGTCCTCTACTGATATCGTTACCGTCTTCGCCATTTCAATCCCTGAACATCAGCCACAGCGCCAGCCCCGCGGCCGCCGCGATCGCGATCGTCGCCGGCGAGATCTCGCCCTCGCCCGTGCTCCACGTATCCGCGCCGAAAATGTCCGTGAACGTCAGGCCCGAGTCAGAGGCGGTCTGATCGGGCCAGGCGCCGGGGGGCTTGCACCGCCCGCGAACGCGTCACTTAGCACGATGTCCGGCGAAATGCCGAGCCACTGTGCGACGCTTACTGAGTAATGCCCCGGGTCGTTCGAATCGGCCGCCGGCGCATAGCCAGCGTAAACGCCGGGCTTGCCGCCGAAGAATTCGCGTAATGTGAGACCGCGATCGACGTTGAGTTGAATTTGCCTGTCGAGGTCGGCGTAGCCGTCTTCGGCGCTGGCATAGATCGCGTAACCTTTCGCGTCCGTGCCCGTCATGTGCGGGCCGCTGCGCAGGTTGCCGGGGTTGTTGTTGCGCGCGGCGACGCTGCCCGGTACGAAATAGCCTTCAAAGCGTGCGATCGCTTCCGCGAGTGTCATTGCAATGTACCTTTGAAAATCACGCCTTTGCCTATGCTGCTCGGGCCTTTGAAACGGGGTAAGTAAAGGGGATCGCCCAAGAAAATGCTCATCCAGTTTGTGCTTGGCGTCCCTAAGTAGGCCGCCTCCCCCCAGGGGTAGCCATTCCATAAGTGAGACAGGATCGTGTTTCCGATCGGAAACTGATCGATGAAGGGTTCACTTGTTGTGCCCCAGGTGGCAGTTACTCCGCGCGTCAGCAGATACGGTACCCACGTGTTAGCGCTCGCATTGCGCACCTTGTCTCCGCTGTCCGAAACGAGGAGTCCGGCTACGGCGCCTGATGCTGCGGTGAACGAGTTGATGAGATTTGGCTCGTAATACCAGCCGTAAGCGAAGAGTGTTTTCGTGTAGGCCGTGATGATGTGGCCGGACGTAGCCTGGTTGTTGAGGGTGCACGTCCAGGTTGGGTGTGCGGCGCAAAGATTGGAAGCACTTAGCACGGTCGCATCGGCCCGCTGGTTCTGCGTGCCGGAGTTCAACACGCTTCCGATTCCTTGCCAATCGAAGTATGAGTTCGCGGCGCGGGCGTTGATGCCGTTCCGTTCGGCGAAGATGGCTTTGTCCACCAGGCCGGTTGCGATCATCGCGCTCGGGC
>Ga0193742_1000451_pt1 | contig 27819 bp, 42 predicted proteins | sample L2c1metaG_FD_165511 | JGI IMG/M metagenome (GOLD analysis project Ga0193742, IMG submission 165511) | Soil microbial communities from a riparian zone of the East river system, Colorado, United States - L2c1 | ecosystem: Environmental > Terrestrial > Soil > Riparian zone | place: USA: East River... | reverse complement strand
GTGGTCTGGCCACCGCTCGCCGTGATCTTACCGCCCCTCCCCAGGCCGTGAGCGCACGCTGGATCGATCGCGGCGCGTCGGTCACGGTGCCCCACGTCCCCAGCGCGCCGCGGCGCCCTGCTCGGCGGTGACCGTCGCATCGCAGAACGCGCATCGCTGCCCCTCGATCGCTTCGGGGTTGCACCGGTCCACCCCGTAGTCGGTCCCGGGTCGGTGGCACACCACCGTGGCCACGCCGAGGCAGCCGGCGCGCTTGCCGAAGTCCATGCAGACCGGGTGCTCGGCGAGCCAGGCCGAGCGGAACGCGCGCCACTCCCGCGTCGATCCACCCGACCACGACCTCGGCTTGCGTGTGGCCCAGCCGTTGCTGCAGGTCGGGCAGCGTGGGCCCTGATACTTGGCGCTGCAGGTGGGGCACTGCTTGCCCGGATGTGTGGGCATCACTCACCACCTGCCAACAGGTAGGCGAGCAGCGCCCTGATGCGGGCAGGGTCGTCGCCGAGTAGGCCCAGCGCGGTGTTGCACCCCGAGCACAGCACCCCCCGAAAGCGGCCCGTCTGGTGGCAATGGTCCACGTGCACCCGGTAGGTGGAGCCACACACCAGGCACCCCCGGGGGAGGGTGGCCATCTGCTCGTCGGTCAGGCCGTACCGTCGCAGCAGGGCGGCGTGCTTGGAGCACCTGCCTCGAGCCTTGGCCATGACCGTGCACCCCTCGATCCTGCAGGGTGTCACGCCGCCGAGTTGCACCCGGATGGTGGGTGGCAGGGTGCCCTCGAGCTTGGCCCGTTGGTAGTGCTTGCCGCATAGGTTGCGGGCAATAGGCGGCACCTCGCACCCCTCGACCTGGCACGACTCGGCGGCCCACAGCCTCCGCTTGGCAGGCTTCGGGCGGACCCTCGAGGGGCGTGCCTTGGCCTCCTCGTTGGCGTTGGGCAGCTCGTCGAGCGTGCCCAGCCGGCGGCGCTGGTGGTAGTGGGTCGAACACACGGTGCGGGCGTGCGCGAGTCGATCGCAGCCCTCTTCGGTGCAGGTCATTCTCCGGCCCACACCGGGCTCGGGGTGCTCGCCTCGGCCAGGATCTCGACCCCGTGCAGTTGGCTCGTCATGCACCGCACCAGGGCTGCCGTCGCCTCGTCGGCCTCCTCCGCTGGCACCTGGGCCACGATCTCGTCGTGTACCGGCCAGAGCAGCCCGCCGCCCCACCTCGTCTGTTCCCATGCCGCAAGGCTATCAACTAGAAGCTCTCTTGCCGAACCCTGGATCACGTAGTTGAAAGCCTTGTGGGGGAACTGGCGGTCGAAGTGGATGGTCCGGTGGCCCGTCTCCCAGGTCCGCATCCCTGCCCGCACCTGGTCTCGGAGCCAGTCGCTGAACGCCTTCAGCTGGGGGGCGATCACGTCGAGCATGTCGACCGCTGCCTGAGCCTCGCCCTCGGTGACCTGGGCCTGGCCGGCGAGGGTCTCGATCCCGCCGCCGTACCAGCGCCCGAACACGATCCCCTTCGACTTCTTGCGGTGCTGCGGGGTGGCCTCGGCACCCCACACCATGCGGGCCACCTCGGCGTGCAGGTCGACCCCTTCTCGGATCATCTGCTGCAGGTTGAGGTCCCCCGAGAGCGCGGCGGCTACCCGGATCTCGACCCCGGAGAAGTCGGCCGAGATCAGCAGCTGACCCGGATCGGCCACGAAGCACTCGCGGAAGCCTCCGGACTTGGGCACCTGCTGGATGTTGGGCCGGGCCGAGGAGGTCCGTCCGGTGTCGGCGGAGATCGTGTAGACCGTGGGCCGGCAGCGCCCGTCGCCCTCGGTCACGAGCCGCTGGTAGGGCACCAGGAAGCTCGTGAGCTGGTGGCTGTAGTGGCGGAAGGTGGTGAGCTTGCGGGCCACCTCGCCGGCCTCGGTCTGGTCCTTGAGCAGCGGCAGCAACGCGGCCTTGGCGACCGAGGGTTGGCCCTCAGGGAACCGGGCCGAAGGCTTGGTGCGGGGCAGATGGGCGCCGAGTTCGAGCAGCCGGGCGGCGACCTGGGGTCCGGATCCGGGGTTGTCGATCCCGTGGGCCTTGACCTCGGCGAGGGCCTGGGCATGGCCGGCGGTGTAGGTCGCGTGCATCTTGGCCACGTGGTCGGGGTCGAGCCGGACGCCGACGTGGGAGATCCGGGCGCAGGACCGCTGGAAGGCGCGCTCGCGCTCCCACAGCGCCGGGTCGGGCCAGGGCACCTGCTCGGCGACCGCCACGGTGTCGAGGGTGTCCGAGGCGGCGTAGACGAGCATCGCCGGATCGGCCGGGTCGACCTGGGCCCAGCCGTTGCGCTCGAGCGGGGTCGAGTCGTCCACGTTGGTCCGCCACTTGCCGGCCTTGAACAGCGCCGATCGGGCGGCGTCGGCGGCCGGCGCGGTCGAGGCGTCACCGAGGACGGCCTTGGCGAGCTGCTTGAGCCCGTTGTCGGCGGCGTCGTCGGTGGAGGACGGGTCGGCGAGCTTGGCGGCCACCATCACGTCGTGCATCTTGGCCCAGAGCTCCTCGGCGGACACGATCCCGGCGTGGGCGATCGGCACCAGGTCGGCGGTGGCCGAGAAGGCGAAGAGCCGGCGGGCGGCCCGGAGGGCGATCCCGACCAGTTGGACCTGCTGGGGGTCCGAACAATCGAACACCACCGAGCGGCGGGAGTCGCCGAGCTGGACGGTCTTGAGGCGGTGCAGCCGGTGGCCCACCGAGTAGCCGGAGGTCTCCACGTCGACCCCGAGATCTCCGGTGCCGGTGATCACCTCGGCGAGCAGCTGGCCGGCCTGGGCCAGGTCGAGAAGTCGAAGGCTACCAGCCCGGTCGACCTCGACCGGTCCGAAGGTAGCGCCCGGAGTTTCGGACGTGTCCGTAATTGGTTCCGGTTCCGTAGGGGTCCCGGAAGGCTCAAAACGGGGGTCGGGGGGCGAGGGGGCGGGTTGGGACGCTGAATCTATACCGCCACGATCGCGCGTATAGGGGGGGTTTACAAACCCTGCCCCCTTTTGCCCCCCTTTTGTCGTAACCGGCGCCTGACCAGGGGTAGCAGGGGGGGCGGGCTGGGGGGCGGCTTCGGGGTCGATTTGGGCCCAGAACCACTTCAGACCCCGCACGCCCCGGCGCTTGGCCCGCTCGACCCGTAGGCCCTCGACCTCGGTGGAGAGGTCTTCGACCCTCCCCATGAGGGTTTCGGCGGCCATGGACTGGTGCCCGTTCTGGGCTCCCCAGATGTCGAAATCGCGCTTCAGGTCGGGCCCGGCGACCCACCCGCCCTCGGGGTTCCAACCCTCGCGGGAGTGGACGAACAGCCGCACCGGGTCGGCGGTGTCCCGGTACTCCTGGGTGGCCCTCAGCACGCTCTCCGGCGGGTCGAATCGCCAGGTGCGGGCCTCGAGCCGGCGGAGGCCAAGAATCGAACGGACGAGCAGCCCCTGCAGCTCCTCGGGTTGGTGCATGGCGACCTCGATCGCCGGGTTGGCCTTGCCGTCGGTGTAGTCGCCGAGGAACGGCACCACCAGCCAGCGGGAGAAGAACCCCTCGGAGGTGTCCGCGGTCTTCGGCAGCCGGTTGAAGGCCGCCACCATGGTCGCGTAGCTGGTGAACTCGAAGGCGTGCTGGTTCTTCCGCTCGGCGGTGATCCGGTCGCCGCCGATCACCTGCTTGAAGGTCTCGGTCACCTGGAAGGTGCGGGGGTCGACATCGCCGGCCAGGTTGGCCAGCTTGCCGTAGAGCCCGGCCGAGGCGAACCGGTTCTCGTCGAGTCGCTGGGGGGTGATCGTGGCCACGTTGGCCGGGCCGAGAAGCGCGGTCAGCAGCCGGAGGAAGGTCCCCTTGCCGTTGCGGCCCGAGCCGTAGAGCGCGACCGCCTTGTGGATCGGTGAGCCCTCGTAGAGGCAGAGCCCGACGACCTCCTCGAGGAACGGCACCGCGTCGGGCCCGACCACCTCACGCATCCACGCCTCGATGGTCGGGTCGGTCGCGTCCGGGTTCCACGGGATCGGGATGCGGATCCGGCTCGGGTGGGAGGGGCTGTGGGCGTAGAGCTGCCCGGTCCGCCACTCGAGCAGCCCATTGGGCAGGTTCAGCACGTTCGGGTCGACCCGCTGGTCGGAGATCAGCGGCTCCCGCGCCTTGAGCACGTCCAGGACGACGGCGGCGTGCTGAATCCGGTACCGGTCGGCCAGCAGCCGCACCACCCGGGCCCGCACCTCGCGCTCTCCGCCGCGCTCCCACACCCCGTCGGCGTACCGGTAGAGCCCGGCCGACTCGTCGCACGCGGTCGGGCCCATCTGCTCGACCTGCTGCGTGAGCATGATCGTCTTGAGGCCGTCCGTGCGGTCGAAGAACTCGGTGCCGGGCGGTGCGACCAGGGCTTCGCCCTCGGGCTCGGCCGGAGCTCCGGGCGACGGGGCCTCCCGGTAGTCGTTGAGGTTGGTCACCTTGGCCGGCTTCGGCTGGGGCCGGCGGTCGGCCGGCTTGGCCGAGGGGGTCTCCATCAGTCGGGCGAGGTAGCCCTCGCGATTGGCCTCGTCCCGGCCGGCCAGCACATCGTCGAGACCGGCCTTCTTGCCCGCCGGGAGCCGGACGAACTCGGCCGACCTGGCGCCGTCGGCCAGGCACGCCTCGGCCAGCTTGGCCCCGCCGGTGTAGACGTCCAGGTTGGTCGCGGCGTCCCCGTCCAGGCAAATCACCACATCCCGGCCCTCGAAGTGCTGCAGGTCCGGGATCGGGGCGCCCTCGACCATCCACCCGTACACCCCGGCCATCCCGACCACGTTGACGTCCGACGGGGCCCAGGAGGCCGCCGCCAGGGCCTGTTTGGTGCCTTCGACCACCAGCACCCGGCCGGCGTCCTCGGACCACCGCAGCACCATCAACGCCGACCTCGAGCCGGCCGGAAACACGTACTTGGCCTCGTGGCCTTCCCGGTCGACGATCGGGCGGTCCGGCCTGAGCTGCAGCCGGGTCTCGCCGGCGAAGGTCGGCAGCTGGAAGAGGATGGCCGGGACCGCTTCGGCGGCGTAGTAGGCGAACTCCTCCGGGAGCTCCTCCACCGTCCGGATCGACCGGACGCCGAGCCCGGCGGCGACCGCCGGACGGATCGCCGAGGCGGCCAGCAGCGCGGCGTGGTGCGGCTCGAGCCCTTCCCATGGGCTCTGGGGGGTGTCGTCTGCTAGATTGGGCACGTTCTCAGCTTCCTTTCGGGGTGGCGGAAACGGGGTGCGAAGCCCCCGGGTTTGAGCCCCAGGCTCACTGCTCGGGGGCTTCGCTACGCCTAGTAGGGCGGCGGGTACTCGGGCAGCTGGGCCCAGCCGGTGGCGACGTGGACCGGGCCGGCGATCAGCAGGTCCAGCCGGGCCCACGGCACCGGGTTGGGCCACTGGCCCCTGGTCAGATACCAGCCGAGCCCGCCGACGTGCAGGGCGGCGAAGGTGTAGGGGGTCTCGCCGAGGAACAGCACGAACGTGATCACCGAGCCCGGCGGCGGCTCCGGCCTCATGGCTTCACCACGTCGTAGAGCACGGCCTCGCCGTCTGCGCTCATCACCCACGTCCAGGTGGCCAGCTCGCCCCAGAGTGGTGCCACCTGGATGACCCGGAGCGCGTAGGCCTCCCGCTGCTTCCCGTCCGCATTGGTCATGTTGATCTGGGGCTTGACGAAGGGGGTCTCGAGCCGCTGCCCGTCGAACTCACCCCCCACCAGCTCACACAGGGTCATGGCTGGACCGCCTGGGCGGGTTCGGGGTCGCTCATCGGGGTGTCCTCTCGTTCGGGGTTCGGCCATCATCGCACTGTCGCCTATAGTTGACAACCCGACCGGCGGCGTGTCGCCTGCTGTTGACTGTGACGCCTGCAGGTGACACTCTGGGGTGTATGACCTCCCCACCGTCCCCCCACGAAGTGGTCGCCGATCACTCCACCGTGTACCTCAAGACCCGGATCGCCGCGATCATCGCCGACGTCGACTCCGCCGTGCAGAAGCGCGAGACGCAACTGCCCGCGCTGCTCGCCGAGGCGAAGGCCGCCGGCGTCGGCGTCCCGGAGCTGGCCGACCTGACCGGCTACACCCGTCAGTACATCTACCGGCTGCTGGCCGAGCACGGCCCGGCCGAGCCGAGGCCGGAGAACCCCGAGTCCTTCTGACCCCGAGAGGATGCACCGATGACCGCCGAGCAGCCCGAGGTCCCGCACGTCGAGGTGGTGGCCGACCCGCACCTCCGGGTGCTGCTGGACCGCTACCGAGAGACCAAGGCCGAGGCGTCCGACGCCAAGAAGCGCGCCGACGAGGCCGCCGCCGAGCTGAAGATCGCCCTCACCCTGGCCCACCCGGGCACCAACAAGGTGGCGGTCGTCGGGCATGGCGCGGCGGTGCGGCTGTCCTACATCACCTCGAGCCGGCTGGACACGGCCAAGCTCCGGGCCAACCTCGGCGATCTCGTCGACCAGTACACCAAGACCTCCGGGTCATGGCAGCTCCGAGAGGACACGCCATGAACCCGCCCGAGGACGCCCCCGACCCGGAGACCATGACCGTGGGCCAGCTGCGGACCTACCTGCTCAGCCGAGAGAAGCCCGAGCTGGTCAACGCGCTGGTGGCCCAGTCCGGCGACAACAAGGCGATGCGGTCGGCGCTGGTCCGACTTCGAGGCGTGCTGTTCTCGGCCGGCGCGCCCGACGCCAAGCGGGTGCAGAAGGCCCGCGCCATCCTGATCGATGCGGGGATCGCGGTCCGTGTCCGCAGACCATGACCCCCGACGCATGGGCCTACCTGGTGCTGATCCCGTTCGCGGTGATCGGGGTCTGGCGGGTCTGCATCTGGATCGGCTCGGCGATCGATCGCCGATACCGGAGGAGGCACCCATGACGTATCGAGGTTGGGTCTGGTCGACCGCCGGCCGCTGGTGGTACCGGATCGCCCGACCGGGTTGGGTCGAGGAGACCGGCGCGCACACCTTCGACACCGCCGAGCAGGCCGCCGACGCGTGCCGGGATCGGATGGCCTATCTGGCCGACCCGTGGGGGTATACCCTCCGGGCCCAGCTGGCGATGATCCGGAAAGCCGCGATGCCGCGCGTGTTCGACGCCTGGTACGCGGCCCAGCGAGGCCGCAAGTCCGACTACGCCCTCGCCGGCCCGGCGAAGGGGGCATGATGGAGCGCTTCTGGTCCAAGGTCCAGGTGTCCGACGGCTGCTGGCTCTGGACGGCCTCCATCTTCTCGCAGACCGGCTACGGAGCCTTCTGGCTGAACGGGAGCATGACCGCCGCGCACCTGGTCTCCTGGGCCCTGTCCGGTGGTGACCCGGTGCCGAAGGGGTGGGACGTCGACCACCTCTGCCACACCCTGGATCTGAGCTGCCCGGGCAGCGCCACGTGTCCCCACCGGCCGTGCGTACGGCCTGACCACCTCGAGCCGGTGCCCCATCGTGAGAATGTCCTTCGAGGCCGTGCTGCCGAGACTCACCGTGCCCGACTCACGGCGAGGACGCACTGCCAGGCCGGCCACGAATACACCCCAGAGAACACCCGGCTAGTCACTCGGGGGCACCGCCAGTACCGGGACTGTCGGACCTGTCGGCGAGAGTGGAATCGACAGGGCAAGATCCGAGCCCGAGAGGCGGCAGCATGAGCACTCCCCCCCACGGTTCAGCGGCGGCCTTCATGGCGACCGCTACCGATCCCGGCCCGGCCAACAGCAACAGCGACTGGGGCGGCCGGTACGCGGTCGAGCTGCGCCGCATGGTGACCGAGCAGGCCGCCCGGGCGCCCCGGTCGCTGCAGCAGCACCTCGGGCCGTCAGAGCTCGGCCAGCCGTGCGATCGGCAGGTGGTGTGGAAGATGGCCGGCCTGCCGGTCACCAACCACGTCTCCGACCCGTGGCCCTCGATCATGGGCACCGCCGGCCACCTCTGGATGGACCGGGCCTTCGCCGAGATCGACGCCCGGCTGCCCAGCCGCCGCTTCCTGCCCGAGGCCCGGGTCTACCCCGACGACGAGCACCCGGGCACAGCCGACCTCTACGACGCCGAGAAGCGGGCCGTGGTCGACCACAAGTTCCTCGGCGACTCGTCCATGGTGAAGCTCCGCAACTCGGGCCCGCCGCCGCACTACTGGTTCCAGCTGCTGCTCTACGGCCGGGGCTACCGGCGGCTCGGCCTGCCGGTCGACCACGTGGCGATCGCCGCCTGGCCCCGCACCGGCTCGAGCCTGTCCGGGCTCTATGTCTGGACCCACACCATCACCCCGGACGACGATCTCGCGGTCGACCAGCTGCTGGCCAAGACCGCCGTGCGGCACCAGATCGCCGGAGAGGTCGCCGCCGGCCGGCTGGACATCATGGCCGTGCCGGCCACCCCGGAGGACTCGGCCTGCTACTTCTGTGATGCGTACAGGCCTCAGTCGGCTTATGACGGCGGCGTGGGCTGCCCAGGAGGGCGACTGCCGAAGGGAGACATGGCCAATGGGTAGACGGACCGGCGGGTTGATGACTCCGGAGAGCGTCTGGGAGTCGTTGGATATGGGCACCCCGGACGAGTGCTGGCCATGGACCCCCAGCGTCGAGCCCGTCGCCGGTCCTGAGAACGCCCGCCGATCGCCCAACTTCAACGGGGCGAAGACCCACTGCCCGCAAGGCCACCCGTACGAGGGCACCAACCTGGTGATCCTTTGGAACGGGGGCCGGTCTTGTCGGGCTTGTATCAATGCCGGGCGTCGCCGTAGGCGCGCTCGGGCCCTACCGAAGGATGTGACCCCATGACCCTCACCCGAGGAGACGCCCGCACCACCGAGACCACCCTGGTGGTGGAGACGACGCCGTGATCGTCAAGCTAGAGATCGACACCGACAACACCGGCCCCGAGGAGGAGGCGATCCTGGCGGTGCTCCGCCGAACCGAGATCCCGGACGACCCGGCGACCCTCGAGCAGCTCAAGGCGCACCGGGTCAGGCTCGAAGCCCTATTCGATGAGATCGAGGGGATCGCCGAGGACGCGCTGACCGGGAAAGCCCCCCTCGAGCCGATCACCGGGTTGACCCACCGCCGCGCTCTCGGCGCCATCTACGAGCTCATCCGTGACGCCAAGAAGGGGCCCGCCGATGCCGACCCGACTACGTAGATTCTTGGACCGGCTACTCGGCCGCGGCGGCCGACTCCCGGAGGGGGCCTGGGATGGCCAAGACCCCGGGCTGGTGGCCAAGCTGCAGGGGTTCGTCCATGAGGGCCGGCGGCTGGCCAGCTGGCGCGACGACCTGATCGCCGAGGGCCACGACCCGGCCGAGCTGGCCGAGCCCCTGCACCCGGCCGACGTGCTGCGGTCCCTCGGGATCGCGGCGTGGGACCGGTCCGGGCCCTCGGCCATGACCCGGGCACCGATCTCGGAGACCCACTACGAACTCCGACACTGGGTGCAGGGCCTCGAGAAGGACGCCGAGGGCCGTCTGCAGCCGGACGGCAGGTGGCGGATGACCGGGCAGTTCGTGATCCACGAGCCGGGCTGGCAGGACCCCGACGAGGATGACCACCTCGCGGCCGGCACGGAGATCACCTGGGGCGAGCCCGGCTCCAACCTGCTGTAACCTCGGGTAGACAAGACCCCTCGGGGGTGTGTAATGTTCAGGTTACAGGCACGGCACACCCCGAGGAGACCACCATGGACGAGACCACCACCGGCCCCCGGTTCGAGATCCAGGTGATCATGAACGGCAGTAGCCCCATGTGGCAGATCTTCGACAACGAACTGAAGGTCGTGCGGGCCCGCCCGAGCTACGACACCACCCGGATCACCCGCCAGTGCGCGGCGCTGAACCGGGCCTGCAAGTGATGCGGATCGGGTCGCTGTTCACCGGCTACGGCGGTCTGTCGGTCGCAGTCGACGCCGTGTTCGGCGGGCGCACGGTCTGGACGTCGGAGATCGACGAGGACGCCTCCAAGGTCGTGGCCGAGCGCTTCCCCGGCGTGCCCAACCTCGGCGATATCGAGCAGATCGACTGGGCCGCGGTCGAGCCGGTCACCGTGCTGGACGGCGGCTTCCCCTGCCAAGACCTGTCGGACGCCGGGGCCCGGAAGGGCCTGATGGCCGGCACCCGATCCGGGCTGTGGTCCGAGTTCGTCCGGGCCATCCGGGCGCTGCAGCCGACGTGGGTCGTGATCGAGAACGTGCCTGGACTACTGACCGGAAGGACGGCCGAGAGTGAAGACGTGGTGCGTGTGGGCCCCCGAGGGGGAAAGCGGGTGGAGAGAACCCACCGAGCCCTGGGACGAGTTCTCCGGGACTTGGCCGACCTCGGGTTCGATGCGGAGTGGGGTGTGTTTTCAGCGGCCGGAGTCGGAGCCCCGCACCTCCGCCGCCGGGTCTTCCTCCTCGCCGAATGGATGCAGGGCTGCCCGGCCGGGTGGGTGACCGACGTGCCCGACCTCTCCCGGTCGGCCCAGCTGAAGGCCCTGGGCAACGGGGTGGTGCCCCAGCAGGCGTATGCCGCCGTCTCCGCCCTGCTCGACCGATACCGGGAGGAGGTGAACCATGCCCAGTCCTGACCGCACGGCCAGCGGCAACACCGAGGGGCCCAGCTGCCCTTTCGTGCTGGCCCTGATCGTCGGGATCGGCGCCGTGTCGCTGGCCCAATTCGGCCACATCGTCGCCGCGTTCGCCAGCACCCTGTAACTCCCGAAAGGACCCCGAAATGGAACAACCGATCCCGGCGCCGGCCCTCGAGTCTGGCTACCTGCAGAGCTCAGCCCGGGTCTCTTCCGACACCTACGACCAGCCCGAGTGGGACTACCCCATCGTCGAGGCGTGGCACTCGGTCACCCACCCCGGTGGGTTCCGCTTCTGCTCCGAGCAGCCCTGCCACGCCATCCACTACCACCGGAGTCGCCGAACCGGTTGACACCCGCAGTTTACAGTCGCATGCTGTAGACGTGGACGGGGCGAGCCGCCTGAGACTCGCCCCGCCACCGCTCACCCCGAGCGCCGCCCGAACTCCCCCAACCCGAGAGGATAGAACATGACCAACGATCGCGGAGGCCCTGTCGAGGGCGAACGGTCGATCAGCGGCCGGGCGTGCCTGCCCCTGCTGCTCGCCATGGTGGTCGGCGCGGCGCTGCTGCTCGGCGCGCTGGCCAAGGTCGCGGCGGCGGTGCTGTCGTGAATGATGTCGAAGAGGCCCCCGGGCCCGACCCTGCCGCCGGCGACTACCTCGGCGAGGTGATCGAGCCGGCCAGCTCCCACGGCCTCGAGCCGCTGGCCGACGACTACGCCGAGCGGCCCGAGCTGATCCCCTACTGCGCCGAGCACGACATGTATCGGCCCTGCCACTGGTGCCCGGACGAGCTGGCCGCCGACTGGCAGCCGACCGCCGCTGACACCGACGCGATGGCTGGCGCGGTTGCCCTGGTCGAGGAACGGCTCGGCGCCGAGGTGCTGGCCGAGAAGCCGGGTTGGCGGCCGGCGACGCCCCTCGGCCCGCCGCACGGCGATGTGACCCCGTACGGGCAGCCGGTCGGGCAGCTCGCGGCCGAGATCGTGTCCGCCCGGGTCTACTGCACCAAGCACCACATCGCGCGGTGCACGGTCTGCACCGGCACGTCCAACGCCGCCCTGGTCTCCCGGGTCGCGTTCCGGCCCGAGGACGCCGAGATCTCGCGCACCAACCAGCGCCTCGCCGATCGGCGGGCCGAGTTCGATGCCGGGGTCCGCTACGTCTACTCGCTCCGGCTGGCGTCCTACCTGCTGGCCGGCGTGCTCGAAGAGCTGGTCTGGGACTATGACGCCAAGCTGGCCCGGATCGGGCGGGGGGACCTCTCGTGAGCTCCCACAACCCCGGCCCGAACCATCCGGCCACGCTGGCCGAGATCGCCCACCTCCGGGCCGTGAGAGCCGGTGCAGCGGCCGAGAAGGCCCGGGTGGCCCAGCTGGCCGCCATGGACCCGGACGACCTCGACCGGAAGATGAGGCTGGCCGGCTACGGGATCGACCCCGAGCCACCCACCCTGCTGCAGATGATCAACGACTACCTGCAGCTGGTGAACATCGGCGGCGCCTGCTACGTCGAGGTGTACGCCGAGCGGTCCCGGCGCCGGATCGCGGCCCGGAAGGAAGCCGCCCGGCGCGCCGCGCTCGAGGAGGTGGTGGCAGCACCCGCCGAGGTGTAACCTGCAGGTGCTGGCCGGCCTGGGGTCCCAGGCCCTTCTCCTCCCGAGGGGGGCACAAACCGGGACCCCACCCGACCAGCCCAACTGATCCGGATTCTGAACCCCGCACCATCCACTTCAACCCCGAAGGACTCTCATGAGCAACCCCGCATACCCGTACAACCCGGGCTACCCGCCCGCACCGCAGGGCCCAGCCCCGCAGCATCCGTACGGCCAACCCGCCCCGTCCTACCCGCAGCAGGCTCCCCAGGCGTACGCCCCGGCCCCGCCGTACCAGCCCCAGCAGCAGCAACAGGCCCCGTGGATGCCCCAGGGACCGCCTCCCCCCGCCGGTCCGCCGGCCGCCGTCGGCACGCTGGACGACTTCCTCGGCCAGCCCAGGTCCGGCGGCGGCGCGGCGCTCAAGTGGGGCAACAAGCCCGACGGCTACACGATCACGGTCCAGGTCGCCCGCGACGTGATCGACTCCGACGTCCGCCAGCAGACCGACACCCGGCAGGTCCCGCAGACCTACCGGGACGGTCGCCCGAAGTGGGTGATGGTGGTCCCGGTGATCGTTCCGCCGGGACACCCGGAGCACCCGGACGGCAAGGCCCAGTGGTACGTGAAGGGCGACGCCCACAACGCTCTGGCCGAGGCCATGGCGAAGTCGGGTACGTCGGCCAAGGTGCCCGAGGGTGGAGCCTGGGTGACGATCACCAAGACCGGCAGCCGGAACATCGGCCAAGGCATGAGCCCGGCCACCACGTTCGCGGTGCAGTACCAGCCGCCGAACGCCGGCCAGGCCCCGGCCGCTCCGGCCTCGGCCGCCGAGCCCCAGGGCTATGCCAACGGAGGACCGGTCCCGCAGCAGGGCCCGGCGTACGCGCCCGACAACGCCCAGGTCTGGCAACAGCCGGCCCAGCCCCAGTGGCAGCCCCCGGCCCCGCAGCAGGCCCCCCAGCCTGCCCAGCAGGACTTCGGGCAGGGCCAGGGCTGGAACCCGCCGGGGCAGCCCCAGTGGCAGCCGCCGGCCCAGGAGGCCCCCGCTCAGCAGCCCCAGGCACCGGCCCAGCCGGCTCCGCAGGCCCAGGGCGGGACTCCTCCGCAGACGCCGGAGCAGGCCGCGCTCATCGCGCAGCTGACCGCCGGCGGCGCCCCGCAGCAGCAGGGCTGAGTCAATGACTGACCCCCGGGGCCTGGTCGGGCTCCGGGGGTCGGGGTCAATCCACTACAACACCCCAAGGAGCTTATCGTGCCTGACCCACTCGTCAAGGTAGTGCAGGTCACCCCGGAGACCGCCCGGGAATGGCTAGAACGGAACAAGAAGAACCGCCCGCTTCGGACGTCCAACATCACCAAATACGCCCGGGACATGGAATCCGGCCGCTGGCAATTCACCGGGGAAGCGATCAAATTCGACGAAGACGGCAACCTGATCGACGGCCAAAACCGCCTCAGCGCCGTTATCGTCTCCGGCGTGACACTGGACATGCTGACCGTCTGGGGACTCCCACCCGAGTCTCAGGAGGTCATGGACTCCGGCGTCCCCCGCAGCACCAGGGACGCACTCCACTTCCACGGCTACACCACCAACACCAACGTCCTGGCCGCGGCGGTAGTCGCCCACTCGCTTTGGACCCGAGGGGTCTTGAAGCACGCGATGTCTGGCGTGCACGGTATCCACCGACTGACCAACTCCGAAACCACCGCGTACGCCGACCAGCACCCGGGGTTGGTCGAAGAGGTGGGGACCGCCATCCGGGTCTACCGCACGCTGGCGCTTCCGAAGGGGGCGCTGGCAGCAGCGTGGTACGAGTTCAGGAAGATCGATCAGGGCACGGCCGACGATCTCGAGAACTGGATCACGGACCTTTACACCGCTGGGAAAGGCGACCCAGTGGCCACACTGATCAAGCGGACATCCGAGATGAAGATCCGCCGCCAGACCATCGAACCGGCTACGGCCCTTTACATGCTGTTCAGGACTTGGAACGCCATCCGTCACGAGGAGGCGGTCTACAAGTTCCAGTTCGGGCGTGAGGACAACTGGGCCCTGATCCCGAGGCCGGAATGACCGGAACCCCGCCGGCGGCCCTGGTAGCTGAGATCGACCCCGGGGAATCGCGGCTCTATGTCGTGATCTCCGGGGCCGATCGCTCCCAGATCGTCGCCACCGCCGCGAGGGTGCAGCACGCCACCCCGCTGTTCCACATGGAACAAGGCGCCACCAAGACCGCCGTCCCGTTCTCCTGCCCCCTCACCTGGCCGGCCGTCGTCCAGCTGGTCGCCGAGTTCGGCGACGCCTCCGGCAGCTACGGCCCGAAGTGGGCGCCCGGCCCGCGACTGCAGGACTGGACCCGGCGCGCCGCCGAGCAGGCCACCGCGGCCGACGGCGCGCCGTCCTACACCCCGCCCGAGCGGAAGCCGTACAGCTGGCAGGCCCAGGCCCAAGTCCGGATCGCGGCCCGGCAGCGCATCTTCCTGTTCGACGAGCCCGGCGCCGGCAAGACCGGATCCGCGCTGCTCGGCCTTGAGGAGGCCGACGCGTGGCCGGCGCTGGTGTTCTGCCCGGCCAGCATGGTCGACACCTGGGTCGAGGAGGCCGGGATCTGGGTCCCGCACCGCTCGGTGTCGGCCTACCGTGGCGGGCACCGGAAGCGGCTCGCCGCCCATGACCTGCTGATCACCAGCTTCGACACCGGGAAGCGGGACGCCGCCGAGCTGCTCGAGCGCGGCCCGAAAGGGTTCGTCGTCGACGAGCTCCACCTGATCGCCAACAGCTCGACCGAGCGGGCCAAGGCGTCGCGGAAGATCGCCCACAAGGTGCCTGTGTTCGTCGGGCTCGGCGGCACCCCGATCACCCACAACGTCTCCGACCTGCACACCGCGCTCACCTGCCTCGAGCCCGGAGCGTGGGAGGACAAAGAGCGCTGGACCCGTCGCTACTGCCTGATCGAACAGGGCGAATACGACGACCGGGTGGTCGGCCTGTCCCCACACCGCGAGCCCGAGTTCCGGCTCACCCTGGCCGGCCGGGAACGCCGGGTGGCGAAGGCCGACGTGCTCGCCGAGCTACCCGAGAAGGTCTACAGCACCCGCTACGTCGACATGCCCGCCGCGCACCGCAAGGCGTACGAGCAGATGCGCGACGACATGCTGGCCACCCTGCCCGACGACGGCGGCGAGCTGTCGGTGATGTCCACGCTGGCCCACCTGGTACGGCTCAACCAACTCGCCTCCGCCCCGGCCGAGATCGAGGAGATCCCGACCGAGGTGGTGCACCGCACCAAGCTCTTCAAGCACTACGAGAAGACCGGCGCCGACCCCGACGCACTCGTCGCCCACCGGGAGCGGCTGGCCACACTCGACCACCAGTGGCTGCACCGCGAGGCGGCCAAACTAGGTGTCAAGCGCGCCGGTCCGGATGGCACGTACAGGGGCTGGGACGCCCTCTCCCGAGTCCGGCTCAAGCCGCCGAGCTGGAAAGTCGACGCGCTCCTCGAGGTGATGGAGGAACGCCCCGACAAGCCCGTGGTGACCTTCGCCCCGTCCCGGCAACTCATCATCCTCGCCGGCACCGCCGCCGAAGAGGCCGGTAAGCGCGTCGGCTACGTCGTCGGCGGCCAGACCTCGGCCCAACGCACCGCGTTCGTCCGAGCATTCCAGGCCGGAGATCTCGATCTCCTCTGTGTAACGACAGGGGCCGGCGGGGTCGGATTGACCCTCACGGCCTCGGACACGGCGGTGTTCCTGCAGCGCCCGTGGTCCTACGTCGAGGCCAGCCAGGCCGAGGACCGGCTACACCGACCGGGCGCCGAAAAGCACGAGAGCATTCAAGTGATCGATGTGGTCACCAAGAACACGGTCGACGCCAAGGTCCGCGAGGTGCTCCGAGAGAAGGCCGGCGAACTGGCCGACCTGCTGCAGGACCGACGGGTCGCCGAGGCCCTCTTTGCCGCGCCGAAGAGGGGGAAGCATGCCTAAGCGATCGCCGCTCAAACTTCGGCTGTTCGCCAAGATCGCCCTGCCGAGCAGTCCCGAAGCGTGCTGGATCTGGACGGCTTCCCGACAAACCGCCGGCTACGGCCGGATTGGGACGGGGGTCGGCAAGGGCATGGTGCTGGCCCACCGGCTGGTCTTCGAGCTATACAACGGGCCGCTCGAGCCGCGGGATCTCGTCGACCACCGGTGCCACAACCGGCAATGCGTCAATCCGGAGCACCTCCGGGCCGTCACGGTCAAGCAGAACGGCGAGCATCGCGCCGGTCCTCAGGTCAACTCGACCACCGGCCACCGAGGCGTCTATTGGGACGGTCGGCGAGGCAAGTGGTACGTCAAGGTCGGCCACAACGGCCGGTCACTCTGGGGCGGTTACTTCGAGGACCTCGAGGAAGCCACCACCGCAGCGCGCGGGCTCCGCCTGCAGCTATTCACGCACAGCGATCACGACCTGATAGGGGCGAAGTGATGCAGGAGATTGACGAGATCCGGGGCCGGGTGGTGTCGACCGCCAAGCTGCCGAAGGGCGAGCCGTGGGACTTCTGGCGGACGGCTGGGGTGCAGGCCGTCGAGGACCGCGCCGTGCTGCTGGCCGAGATCGAGCGGCTCGGCGACCAGATCGGCAACCTCGCCGACCACCTCGACCAGGAGGGCCAGGCCGTCGACGGCCCGACCATGGCCCGCGTGCTGCTCCGGATCGTCGAGGGGAGCGAGTGATGCCCGAGATCCCGCTGAGCCGGGGCATGATTGCCCTGGTCGACGAGATCGACCTGCCGTTGCTCGAGCCCTTCAAGTGGTGCGCCTCGGAGAACCGGAAGCCGCACTCGATCATCTGGTACGCGCTGGCCAACACCCGCAAGCCAGACGGCCGGCGGACCATGGTCAAGATGCACCGGCTCATCATGGCCGCGCTGCCCGGCCAGCTGGTCGACCACCGCAACCACGACGGGCTGGACAACCGGCGGGAGAACCTCCGGGTCACCAACACCCAACAGAACACCGCCAACGCCCGCACCGCGCGCGGCTACAAGGGGGTCAGCGCGACCCGCTCCGGCCGCTGGCGGGCCGCCATCATGGTCGACCGGAGGACCAGGCACCTCGGGGTCTTCGACGACCCGTGGGAGGCCGCCACGGCCTACAACGTCGCCGCCCTCGAGGCGTGGGGTGAGTTCGCCCACCTGAACGTCCGGCAGCAGCTGGCGGTGCTGCCGTGATCATCCTCGGCGTCGACCCCGGCGAGACCACCGGCTGGTGCATGCTCGAGCTGCTCGGCCACTCAGGCATGGCGCCGATCCTGGGCCAGCTCAAGGGCCGGGCCGGGACGCTCTACGCGCTCGAGCTGCTGCTCCGGCACGCCGATGCGCTGGCGGTGGAGGGGTTCGTGGTGGGCCGGCGGAGCATGCGCGCCGGCGCGGCTGGCGGCTGGACGCGGGAGCTCGTCGGTCTGCTGCCCGGCCTGGCCGAGACCCACGGCAAGCCCTGTCGCGTCCGCACGGCTGCTCAGGTGAAGCCCTGGGCCACCGACCGCCGGCTGGACACTCTCCGGGTCGACTACGCCGGCCTGCCGCACGCTGCCGACGCGGCCCGGCACGCGATCTTCTCGGCGGTGAAGGACCACGGCCGACCGGACCCGCTCTCGCGTGTAACTTCTAGTTGACTCCGGCCCCCCGTGGGTGTAATGTTCAGGTTACAAGCACCCACGAGAGGACCACCCCTAATGACCAAGACCGTCATCACGATCGGACACGGCAAGAAGACCAACCACCTGCTGCACTTCATCCTGACCGTCTGCACCGGCGGGCTCTGGGGATTCGTCTGGATCGCCGTGGCGATCTCCAACCGTCGCGGCTGAGACGAGAAAGACCCGCCGAGTCTGCGGGGTCTCGGCGGGCCTCCCCCGATCGTGGGGGCGCGATTCCCCACACCATAACCCCGCACCGCCCCGCTCCACCACACCCCGAGGAGAACCCCCATGCGCAAGATCACCGCTGCCGCCGTCGCGCTGCTGGCCGCAATACTGGTGGCCATGACCATCACACCAGCCGAAGCTGCCGGGCCCCTGGTGGCCGGCCACCGAGGCACCACCAACGTCCCCGGCTACCCCGACCAGTCGCTCAAGTCCATCGGCTACGTCAAGACCTACGGCGGCCAGATCGTCGAAGGGGACGTACGGTTCACCTCCGACGACTACGCGGTGATGGCCCACGACGACAAAGCGCCCGGCTGCTCGGGCACGATCTCAGGCCGGACCTTCGCCGACCTCCGCACCTGCTCGGGCTCCTCGGTGTTCCCCCAGATGCTGTTCTGGTTGCGCGAGGCCAAGCGGCTGGGCCTGACCGCCAACGTCGAGCTGAAGGGGCATCCGACCGCCCACCAGTACGAGGTGTTCGCCCGCACGGTCCTCGCCGAGGGCCCGCCCAACGTGGTGGTCGCCTCGTTCTACCCGGAGACCCTCGAGGCCGTCACCGAGATCCTCGGCGACTACCGGACCGGCGGCCGGGTGCGGGTCGCGCCGATCATCGCGCCGACCGGCTCCCCGTTCGGCTACTCGGTCTCGGCCCACGCCGCGAAGTACGACCTGATCCTGGCCGACTTCGACTGGTTCATCGTCGATCGGGTCCGCTGGTATCGGGATGCCGGGGTCCACGTGTGGTTCTGGACCGCTGACGACCCGGCCGCCATCACCCGCTGCAAGGCGCTGGCCAACGCCTCGCCGAGCACCACGGCGATCATCGCCGATGACGTCCGAAAGGTGACCGGGCTGTGAAGACCGAGACCTGGACCGCCACCTACGTCCTCCCGAGCGGCAACCGCCGAAAGATCGAGGTCACAGCCGAGCCGCGCGTGATCGACGACCTCCGGAAGGTCCGACTCAACGGGGTGGCCGTCAGCTGGAAGAAGATCGGCTGACGCACCAACACCCCCACCGCTGACGCTTCCCTTCGCCATGTGGTGGGGGTGTTGGCATGTCCGGGCCCGGTAGGAGGTCCGGGACGGGCCGGGCCCGGAGGTCTCAGGTCTTCAGCGCCGCCGTGACCGGGTTGGGATTCTGCCCGGCATAGAGCACGCCCTCACGCCATACGCCGCCGACCAGCATGCCCGCCAGCAGCGGCTCAGGGCCTCCCTCGCCGTCGTCCAGCACCACGTCGCCCCCGTACCAGGCGTTGCTGCCCCCAACCCCGCCAGCGCCGATCTGGAAGCGGCCCCGGTTGCCGGTGTAGGCCTGCTCGGCGAAGTAGAGCGGAGATCCGTCCGCGGCCTGGATCGCGTCCAGGTTAAGCTCGACCGGGGCCGTGTAGAGGTAGGTGGAGACGGCGGTCAGGAACTCGTAGCCGATCGCCACGGCGGTCGTCCCGCCGATCACGTCGAAGGGCGCCCAGGAGACCTCGACCCACCCGGCCGAGCCGGGGGTGACGGTCTCGACCGAGCGGAGCGCCGCCGCGCCGATATCGATCGGACTCTCGTGGGCACCGGTCCAGGCCATGATCCGGATGCCGGAGGCCAGCGGGCCGGCGCCGGGGATGTAGACCCGGCCGCCGACGCACGGCCAGGTCTGGCCGGCGAGCAGGTAGAACAGGCAGGCCAACCGGATCGAGGGAGTCCCGTCGTCGAACACAGACTGGGGATAAGGCTGTGCAGAACCCCAGATCCGGTGCAGGGTCACGCCGGGCTCACCAGGTAGAGCGTGTCGGGGTCGCGCTCCTCGAGCGGCGGGAGCACGGTGACGACCACCACGTTGGCGGCCCCGTCGGCGCCGGCTGGGCCGGTCGCCCCCGTTGCTCCTGTGGGGCCTGTGAGCCCGTCCTCGCCGTCGGCACCCGGAAGTCCTTGCGGACCGGTCTCTCCTTGCGGTCCTGCCGGGCCTGTGGCGCCCGCTGAGCCCGTTGCCCCAGTCGCGCCGGTGGCTCCGGTAGCCCCGGCCGGTCCCGTGGCTCCTGTGGGCCCTGCAGGCCCGGTCGCGCCGGTGGGTCCAGGAGGACCAGGAACCCCGGTGCCGCCGCCGGTGCCGACCACGACCGGCGGGTATTGGATCAGGACGTCCTCGAGGTCGGAGGTCTCCCCGCCCGGGACGGTGCACCAGCCGGGCTTGCGGGGGCCGCTGGCGAGGGCGAAGAGGACCCGGTAGGTGAGGCCCTGGGGGTCGTTGTCGGCGTCGTCGGTGGCGACCAGGGGCACGCTGAACGCGCCTGCCCCGTCGAGGGTGGCGACGACCTGGGGCAGGGCGATGGTGACCCCGGCCACGGCGATCTGATTGGGCCAGGGGTCGAAGGTGACAGTGCCCGAGTCCGGAGCTCCGGACGGACCGACGACGAACTCGCCGGCTAGAATTCCGGTACTCGCGGACTCGGGCAGCGGCATGCGCTCAGACCTTCCGGACTCGGCGAGTGACGCCGGTGATCGGATCAGTCTCGAGCTCGTAGCCCTCGTTGTCCTCGGCCGGCGGGAGTGCTCGACCCGGGATCGTCCCGCCCATCGCCCCGCCGGCGGGGGTGACGCCGGCGGTGAAGGTCGCGTTGAGCACCGAGGTGCAGAGCGAGATGAACGCGGCCAGGCCGGCGATGTTGAGCGAGCCCAGCCAGTTGAGATCGGTCAGCCCGATCCCGGCCACGTCGTCGACGCCGCCGACCAGCGCGGCGGCCAGGAACGCCTGGACGAAGGTCTTGAGCAGCCGCTCGGCGGCGCCCTTCCAGAATGCGGCGGTGCCGATCACTTCTTCCTCCGAAGGTAGGCCTTGGCGAACCAGTTGTCGTGCTCCGTCACCAGCCAGGTGCGGCGCTTGTCCTTGACCTCACGCACGACGTCGATATCACGCCCCGGCGCGGCCTTGATGTTCTGATCCTTGCCGTGCTTCAGGCCCCAGAGGAAGGTGGAGACCTTGGCCGGATCGACCTCCCAGACGCCCGGGATGCCGTCGTCGACCGAGCCGCCACCGCCACCAGCTCCGCCAGCCGGCGGCCGGTAGGCGCCTTCGGCCACGAACATGTGCACGTGGTCGGTGTGGTCGCTGGCGCCGCTGTAGTTCGTCCAGTTGCCCGACTTGCCGGGGCTGGTGGAGCGGATGTGCTCGTCCCAGATCAGCCACTTGACCCGGAGCCGGGTGCGGTTGGCCCAGAGGTAGGCGGCGATGAGGTCGCCGACCTTCCTGCCCAGGCCCGAGCCGGTGATCATGAAATCGATCGCCCGGCCGGTGGGGTGCTCGGAGCCGGACGACCCCATGCCCCAGAGCCGGGTCAGGTCGTATCCCTTCGAGTGGAGGTAGTCCCACACCTCCTCGGCGATGTCACGCGTCGCGCTCTTGACGCTGCCGAGGGTGGAGAGCGCGCTGGACCGGCTCACGCCGGCTCGTCCTCGCCGTCGTCTCCCACGCCCTCGCCGTCGACGTCGTCGGACTCGTCGTCCTCGGTGCCGGGGTCGTGGTCGTAGTCCTCGGAGAGCGGCGCGCCGTCCGCGCCCGGCTGCTCGGCCTGGCCGTCGCCGACCTGATCCTGCAGCTCGGGGGTGAAGTCGTCGGCCGGCAGAGCGCCGTCCCCGACCTCGCCGCCGATCTCCTCTAAACCTTCGTTGCTCATGGTGGTCCTCTCATCGGTTGCGGGGTTTCGTCCCGCGATCATCGTACGGCCGGCGGGCCAGTCAGGGGCTGCAGGTCCCGGCGTCGGTGTCGGTGGTCCCGTCGGTGTAGGTGATCTGCCACGTCCCGTCCACGCACTTCACGCCGTTGTCGGCGATCCCGCGGCCATCCTTGCCGTCCTCTCCCTGGTCGCCGGTATCGCCCTTCTCACCCTGGCCGCCCTTATCCCCGGGCTCGCCCTTCTCGCCCCGCTCGCCGACGGTGCCGGTTTCCCCCGGGTCACCCTTCTCGCCCTGGTCACCCTTCGGGCCCTGGTCCCCCGGCTCGCCGACGGGCCCGCGTTCCCCGGTCGGGCCGATCTTCCCGGGTGGTCCGTCCTTTCCCCGGATGCCATCTTTGCCCTGGGGTCCGGGGTCGCCCGGGATGCCTTGGGGGCCCTGGTCGCCCTTCTCGCCGCGCAGCCCGGCTGGGCCTGGGATCGGCGCTGGCGGGGGCTCTGCGGTCACGGGTGGCGGGACCGGCAGCGGTGCCTCGCCTTTCGCCTCCCGGTCCTGGTTGGCTTTCCGCAGCTGGGTCAGGATGAGTTCCTGGTTGGCGATCAGCTCGTTGATCTTGTCGGCCTGCTGCCCGGTGTCGCGGTTGTAGGCCACCACGGTGTTGTCCCGGTCGCCGGTGGCCTCCGATACGCGGGTCTGCGCGGTGCCCAGGAAGCCCAGCATGAAGATCATGGAGAAGGCCAGGCAGGCGATCATCACGTAGACCCCGCGCCGGGCCTGGGTCCGGTCCTTCACGACCTCATCGGCCAGCTCTTTCGGGGTGGCCTTGCCCGTTTCATCCTTCACTGTCGGCCTCCTCGGCCTCGTCGTTGAGTGTCCCGCCGGCACGTCGATTGTGCTCCCGGAGCTCCTGGGGCGTATAGACAACACGCACCACCGGACCCTTCACCCGATCCGGGATGCCCGAGGCGATCGACCCGCCGGCCTTCATCTTGGCGATGATCCGTTCGCTGGGCTCGGTGAAGTCGAGCCAGTACCAGAGCGCCTTGAGCAGCCCGAGCAGGGCGGAGTGAGGTGCGGTCGCCTTCTTGTAGGCTGCCAGGCCGGCGAAGCTCGCCCCGATGATCCCACCGATCCCGCCGAGGATCAGGACGATGGCCTGTGCGTCCACTTTGCCCCCTTCACGCTCGAGTAGAGGAAGGCCAAGTGGATGCCTGCCACGAGGAAGAATATCGGCGCCGAGAGGGCCGTGGCCGCCGCTCCGGTCGCCCACGTGATCATGATCGCCCCACCGAAGATGAAGGCCCAGACGAACCCGAGAAAGTGCCCGATCGAGCCCAGCCAGTAACGCCAGGGGACCTCGGCCTGGGTGGCGTGACAGACCAGGGTGGTCAGTCCGCCGACGAGGGTGAACGGCAGCGAGGCGCCCGCGGCGACCTGATAGACCGACCCTTGCGGGTTGAGGGTGGCCAGCCAGGTCAGCACCCCGCGCGCGGTCATCTCGACCGCCAGACCGACGCCGAACAGTCGATAGAGCAGGTCGATCCGGGCGGCGATCCGGTAAGGGCTCATCAGAGGATCTGCTCGATCGTCATCGAACACTGGCCGGCGTACATCCGGTGGTTGTTGGGGCTTGCCGCCGACGAGCTCGCGCGCACCTTGAAGGTCCGACTACCGGCAGCCAATCCGGTCACGATGTAGGTGCGGCTCGGCTGCTGACGGTTGCCCGAGGCGATGGCTGCAGTGACGAGGACCTTGGCGTCATTTGCGCCGTTTACGTTCAAGTAGCCATTGAACTGCCCGGTGCCAAAGCTTCCGACCGCCATGTCGACGGCCACCCGATACCGGGCCCAGGTGCCAGGCACGGTAATGGCGGTGGTCAGCTGCGGGACGTCCGTCTCGGTAGTGCTGGTCGAAGTGTCCGCCGTCGGGCCCACAATCACGACGGGGGTCAGCCAACTGGTGGGGATGATCCGCGCGGCGGTGACGTCGCCGGAGAAGACGCCGGAGGCACCAGCGACCGACCCGGAAGCGGCCAGCAGGGTGGCCTGGATCGACCCGTCTCCGGAGATGAGCAGGCTGCCGAGCGCGTTCCTGATCAGCGCGGCGATGGCGTTGGGAAAGTCGTTGAGGATCGGCGCGGCGGTGCCGGAGAAGGTGGCGGTGGTGAGCACGGCCGAGTTGACGCCGGCCGCGGTGGTGGCCTGCCGGTAGAGCGTGGTGGCCAGGCCGGAGGCGAGGTAGATCCGGATCCGGTCCGGGTCGTCGGTGCCGCCGAGGTCGGGAATGTCGCCGGAGGTGACGGTGTAGCGGGACCGCTTCCGGAAGGTGAAGGACGCGCGCGGGCTCGGCGTGGTCTCATGGGTGCCGCCGGTGGCGTCGCCGTCATACCAGGTGGTCGCGGCGTACCAGGCCTTCGCCCAGTCGGGCACGTCGGTCCAGACGACCGCCGTGTGCTTGCGTCGGCTGCCGTCGGTGGCCATCGTCTGGAACACGGTGCCGTCATAGCCGCCGCCGGCCTGGCCGGGCACGTAGAAGGACTCGTTGCGCTGGTAGGTCAGGGTGGTGCCCGACACGGTGAAGACCGCCGCGAACTGGTCACCGGAGTTCCCGGTGGTGACGATGAAGCGGGTGGAGCCATAGTCGAAGGACCCCTTGGCCACGGTGACCAGCGGGGTGGCGAACGAGCCGAAATCGGACGAGACCCCGGAGGTGTAGGTGGTGACGATCCGGCCCGGGCTGCGGGGGTCGATCTCGTAGATCTTGATCCGGCTGTCGCTGGTGCGCTCGGCGGCCAGGATGTAGGTGCCGTCGGAGCCGAGGGCCGGCGGGTTGGTGGCGTCCAGCCAGGCGATGTTGTCGCCGTAGTCGACGAACCCGGCGCCGACGCTCACGTCGTCGAACCGGGAGGAGGAGGCCTCGCCCGCATCGCCGGCCCGGACGATCAGCCCGAGGGACATGCTCGCCAGGTCGGCATCGGTGAGGCCGTGGTCGGTGATGGTAGCGATCGTCGACCAGGCGCTGTTGTCGGCGGAGACCTGCAGCCGGGCGTCGCCATTGCTCTCGGTGAGCCGCCAGTAGTTGTAGCCGGACGCGGCGAACCCGACCGCGTTCTTGGTACTGCCGCCGGAACCGTTGAAGGTCTGCAGCCGGATCTGCCCGCTCGCCAGCTCGCCCTCGAGCCGGGCCAGGATGTACTCGCCAGCCCCGGCGTTGCGGACCCGCATCTCGATCACCTGGCCGTCGTGCGTCAGCGCGGCGGTGGGGACGACCTTGGCGGTGATCCTTCGGCCGCGCATGTCCACGGCGGCGGTCTGCTCGAGGGATGAGTCGGGCACGCCGGAAGTGGCGTCGACCTTGACCGACCCGCTCGAGTAGCTGACCGTGCCGACCTCGGTGGAGCCGGCCGGTTGGGTGTTGCTGGCGAAGTCCCAGGCGAGGCTGTTGGTGACCGCGCCGCCGTTGGTCGAGTGGGTGGCGGCGACGAGCCGTCGGTCGGTGTTGCGGAAGCCGTAGGCCGGGTAGCTGGCCGAGATGTAGCAGCCGCGCTGGATCTGCTGCCCGGCCCAGCCGGTGCCGTAGTAGGCGTCGAAGGTGCCGTCATCGTTGAAGGACCGGACGAAGAACAGGTCGTCGGAGGTCCGGCGGGCGCCGACCACCCACTTGGTGCCGGACCGCTGCATGGTCTTGAATTCGTACCCGGCCGGCCACGCCGCCCCGCCGCTCTGCTTCCAGCCGGCCAGCAGCTCGTAGTCGCTGACCACGGTGGGCGCGTTGGCGGCGGCCGATACCCCAGCGGCAAGGGTCAGGGAGCCGGCCTGGGCCAGCTCGTTGTTGGTGCCCCTGATCGACATGCCGTCGGTGACCGAGAACGTGGAGGCGATCACCGCACCCTTGAAGGTGGATACCCCGTCGGAGCCGAGCAGGGTGGTGGGTACGCCGGCGGGGTTGTAGACCACGATGCCGAACGGTCCGAGCTCGACCCGGCTACCGGCCTCGGCGGTCTTGATCGCGCCGGAGAGCAGCAGGCTGGCGTTGATGGTGCCGCCGATGATCTGGTCGGCCACCAGGTTGCCGGCGTACACATAGTCGGCAGCGATGTCCGGGCCGGTCACCTTGAAGAGCTGGGCCATGGCCGGGGCGCTGGGGGCCGCGGCGCCGTCGGCGTCGGTGGCGACGATCTTGAAGTAGTAGGCGGTCTCGTAGGCCAGCGGATCGGCGTCCGGCAGCGCCCGGAGGGTGACCGAGGAGGCCGGGGTGAGAGCGGCCAGGGTGAACTCGTCCGGCACGAAGTCGGGTGAGGTGCCCAGGTGCACCTCGTAGGTCACAGGGTCGGGGTTCTCGATCGCGGTCCAGCGGAGGAAGATCGCGCCGATCCCGCCGATAGCGGTGGGGTCGGGCGAGGTGGCCGGCGGGATGCCATCAGACGGGTGATCGGGGAGCTGCTGGCCGGCGTCGGGGGTCAGCTCGGCGCGCGGGTCGAGGACGTCGGCGACCTCCCACATGCCGGGGGAGGTCTGGACCACGGTGACGGTCTCGAGATTGTCCGGGTCGCGCTGGCCCTCCTCGAGGAGGGCGGAGAGCGCGTGGGGCACGAGGGCCTGCAGGTAATCGCCCTCATCGTTCAGGGAGACCGAGGCCAGCCGGGTCTCGGCGTATGGCTCGACCAGCACCAGGGTCTCGGGCGAGGGGATGGGCAGCAGGGCGCCGAGCAGCTCGGAGGTGTCCTCGTCGGTGCCCTCGTAGTCGTAGAGCACGTCGTCGATCTTGACCGTGCCGCCGTCGGGGGAGAAGTCCCAGACCTCATAGACCGGAAGCCGGCCCGCGGTGCCGGTCTCCGACACGAGCGAGCCGGCGGGGTGGACGTCGACGCTGAGCAGCTTGCCCGCCGTGGTCATCGCTTTCGCCCCCTAATCGCTGGTTTGTTCAGGGTCGCACGGCGGTCGTTGTATCCCATGGAGGCGGACTCGCCGGCCCGCAGCGGCAGGGTGAACTGGTCGAGCCTCGAGGTGGCGGACACGCCGGCGGCTGAGGTACCGATGAGATCCGCAAACTCCATCATCGGTACCGGGATCGCGTCGAAGGCTACGGCGGTGGCGGTCTTGAGCGCCGAGTTGAGGGCGGCCACGGCTCGTTCCTTGCACGCTTGGAGGGAGAGCAGATCCTGGTCCTCGATCACCTCGAGCAGCCGGCGGGCCTTGCCGTTGCGGCCGAGGCTCTGAGCGCTCAGGGGGTGGCTGGCGGGGGCGTAGGCGGTGTAGTTGACCGGGGACTTCGCACCCTTCGGAATGCCGCCCCGGACGCGGACGATATTGCGGAGGTCGTCGGTGGAGTTGTCGATCTGGGGCTTGGTCAGCAGGGAGCCGCCGTCGCCGTCGCGGAAGGTGAAGACGGTGCGGGTCAGCGGCCGTCGCATCACCAGCGTGCCGGCGCCGTTGTAGTAGAGCATCCGGTCGCCGGCCATCCGCTTGGCCAGGCTCCACACGTCGGTCTCGAAGGTGACGCCGAACACGTCGGCGGTGCGCAGCGTCCAAGCCTCGATATCGAACCGAGTCTCTCCGGTCTCGGTGAGCAGCTCCTTGACGATCTGAGTGCGGTACCAGCCCTTCGAGTAGCTGCGGGTGCGGCCGGCCGGCTGCTTGGCGAAGACCTCCTTGCCGAGGGCCTCGACCGTCACGGTGTCGTCGTCGCGGCTGACCTTCGAGAGGGGTCCGGTGAAGATGGGCACGGTGACGGTCTGGGGGAAGGCCTCGGAGTAGACCTGGTAGGAGATCCCGATCATGCGGTCGAGGTAGAGCACCCCGTCGGTGGGGGCGCTGCTGTCGAGCTGCAGCACGTGACCAGGGTCGAACAGTGACAGGCTGGCCGACCGGGTGACCTCGGCCAGGGCGTCGACCGTGACCGAGCCGTCCAGCAGCTGCTCGGAGACGTCGCCGAGCACCTGGTGGCTGGTGTCCATGATCTGCAGCCGGACCCGGAGCTGGTGGGAGCCGAGCAGGCCCTGCAGGAACAGGGCGAAGTCAGCGGCCGATAGCGCGGGCGTCCACACTAGAGCAGCCCCTTCGGAGTGAACGGCAGCAGGCCCTGCTGGTGCCAGTCGAAGGAGGCGATGTGCTTGCCGGA
>Ga0193742_1000450_pt1 | contig 27835 bp, 22 predicted proteins | sample L2c1metaG_FD_165511 | JGI IMG/M metagenome (GOLD analysis project Ga0193742, IMG submission 165511) | Soil microbial communities from a riparian zone of the East river system, Colorado, United States - L2c1 | ecosystem: Environmental > Terrestrial > Soil > Riparian zone | place: USA: East River... | reverse complement strand
ATCAGACGATGCTCCGCGGCGTATTTCGCTACATCGTAATAAAACTGAATGCCTTCCTGATCGTCGCGATTGATGAAATCGATTTTGAGGCCAGCAACCCCCCAACTCTCATACACAGGAAAGGCCTCGCGCATCTGCTTCATGACAGCCTCAGAGTACAGCCAGATCCATACCTTCACATGCTTTGTGGCGCCGTAGCGAACCAGTTCCGGAACGTCGACCCGTCCATTGAGTTGTGTAATATCGCCATTTTTTGACCATCCGGCATCAAGCATGAAGTAGGGCAGACCATTCTCTGCGGCGAAGTCGATATATTCCTTCATAACAGCGGTTGAAAATTCGTTCTTCCCAGTTTTGCTGACATTATCGACCCACCAATTCCAGGATGCTTTTCCCCCGTGAATCCAGCTTGTGTCGGCAAGACGGTTTGCTGGATTCAGGTCGGTCAAAAGATTTGATTCGATAAGTTTTCCGGGATTATCAGCTACAGCGATGATTCTCCATGCCGAGTGGTGAGGAAGATTACCAAGCACAGCATACTGAGGGTCATCCCATCGCGGGGAGAGTTTGACAGTGAGGTTGTGTCCAGCCCAGCTTCCGGATGGGTTGGTGAGGTACATTGAGCTGTTGCCTTCAAGGTCGGATTCCATCAGAGCCAACCAGGCAGCGCCAGGCTCGTGGAGAAGGACAGGAGTTCCAATCAAGAAGTGGCTGGGCACTCCGCCCTGATTGCTAAGAGCCGAAAGGTTGAGTCGTACATACTCGCTTTCGTAGCTGCTTCGATAGTTTGGTAGTGCAAGAGCCCATGAGGTTGCGTCCTGACTGAACCGAAACTCTGTTGCCTCTGCTCGGAGACGAAGATCGTGAATAGCGGGCTGTGGCGGGATGAGATAACGGAAGCAAAGGCCGTCGTTGTATGCGCGTGCCTCCAATAGAAACGAGCGTGTGTGGAGTCCCGGTTCTGATATCTGCATGGTGATGCTGTTGTAGTTATCATGGACTTTATTTACCTTCGTATTCTTTAAAGAATAGTCATCCACTCCAGAAGATGGTGTTGCCTCGATGAGAGTTACATTGGAGCCAAGGATGGCGCCGCCTTCGAGGTCAAGTCCGAGGTTGGATGCATCCATGATCGGCTTACCATGGAACGTTGCAGAATAAGTTAGCTGTCCCGCGGTATCCGTCGCATTTTTAGATGGTTTAATCCCAAACCTCATAACGAGTCTTCCGTCCGGTGAGGTGACAGAGGGAGTTTGGCTTTGCGCCAACGATGCCGAAGCTATTGCCAAGATAAAAATGAAGGCAGCAGATAGAGTCCAATTGCGAGACGACATAACACCTCGAAATGTTCGATAGATTTCTATAAATTACTCAGAATCAATGGTTGCTTGATGAGGAAGCAGCTTCAATCTGCTCCAGCGAATAGCCACGAGTCTCCGATACTCCAAAGAAAACAAATAGAGCACCGGCAAGACAGACAATTCCATAACTTACAAAGGTTCCACCTGTCCCCAAACGATGATTTAGAAATGGAAAGGTGTAGGTCAATAGGAAAGATGCGATCCAGAGTGCGCTGACGGATACTGCAATGCCTCGAGAGCGAACACGATTGGGAAAGATCTCTGAAACAAGAACCCAGGTTACAGGAGCCAGCGTAAGCGCATAGCAGCCGATCGCACTTAGTGTAAGTACAAGGACAGGGGTTCCCAGCTTGCCATGGGTATAGGCCCAGGCGCATAGCAAATGGGAGATTGCGATTCCGATACAGCCTGCGAGCATCAGTCTACGACGGCCAAGAGAATCGACCAGAAACATCGCCAGAATGGTAAAGATGAGATTGATGGAGCCTGTAATGACGATATTCAGGAAGATACTGTTTGAGTTGTACCCGGCGCTTCGATAAATCTCTGCTGCATAGTTGAATAAAATATTGATCCCAGTCCATTGCTGTAGAACCGCAAGGGCTATCCCAACGAAAAGAATACGTCGAATCCCGGGATGCAAGAGTTCTTTCCAAGAAGAACTCTTGACCTGAGTATTGAGCAGACGCTCGATGTTTGTTAACTCAGAAGAAGCATAGGCCTTACCGCCGATACGTTGCAGCACAATACTCGCATCCAGTCTACGATCACGATTGACGAGCCATCGCGGGCTTTCGGGGAGAAAGGCAGATGCAAAAGCAAAGAACACTGCTGGAGCGATGACTGCCGTAAACATCCATCGCCAGCCGTATTGGACGTTCCAACTTTGGAAGAGTGCACTTGAGGATAAGCCAGATGTGACAGGGCGGGCGAGTATCCAGTTAACGATCTGTGCGAGAAGAATACCTGTCACGATGGCAAACTGATTGAGACTAACGAGTCTTCCGCGAAGCGCAGCCGGGCTGATCTCAGCGATATAGAGGGGTGAGACGTTGGAGGCAAGGCCAATAGCTATACCTCCCACAATCCGCCAGGCGATAAAGCTGTTGAAGGAGAAGGCCCATCCGGTGAATGCTGATGATACAGCGAAAAGTACAGCGGAGACAAGAAGGACAGGGCGTCTTCCATATTGCTCAGCAAAGTATCCGGCAGCCAGAGATCCGAGTAGGCATCCGAGAAGTGCGCAACTATTGGCCCAGCCGATCAAAGTGGGCGAGTCAAGATGGAAATAAAGTTCGTAAAACTGTCGGGCCCCACCGATAACGACCCAATCGTATCCAAATAGTAAACCGCCTAGCGCAGCTGAGATTGCAAGCCACCAGATATATCCGGTCCGTAAGGGAGGAATTTGTGGAGTGATGGCGGGATCAACTGCGACAGGTCCAAGTATCATCTAAATCTCCAGCGTGCGCAGCATGTCGATGGCGCCGATGTGATTTCGATCTTCCGCAAGAACCTGATGCAACAGTTCTCTGGAACGCCGAATCTGACCTATCCCCAATAGTGATTGTGCTTCGAGAAAATCGGCAGTAATATTCTGTCGTTTCACGAGATCCTCGTCAAAGAGAAGCATTGTGGGGAGGGAAGTTGCGAAGTAGTCGATCTTCGGTTTCTGCGAACGGAGTTCGCGACCGAAATCGCCAATCTTTTCAAAAAGTGATTTTGCTTCGGCCGTTCTGTTCATCTCATGGAGAGCTTTAGCGCTCCAATAGGTCATATCGGAGATCTCCTGCACCTGCATCTGCTGAAAGTCTCCCAGTGAATTAGCCGCGTGCGTAAATTCTCGCTCCGCCGCATCAGTGTGTCCGCTGAGTTGATGACATTTGCCCATCCAATAATCGATGATGCTGCGATTCTGAAGCAGGTGCTTTGCTTCACTGAGGCTCTCTGGGGGATGTTCGACCGCTCGCAGATGTTTGAAGGATGTTTCGACATCATTGTTGGAAATAGCTTGTTGTGCAAGCAGAATATGAGCCCTGATATATTGTGCGAGCACTTGTCCTTCTCCACCTTCCCATGGTTGAAAATGCCTGCTTAACAGCAGTTCCAGTGCCCGTTGAGGATCTCCTGCGCTGTTGAGAAGCGATGCTAGCTCGATGGAGAGATCATCGCGGAGGCTAACCAGCGCTGAATAATCCTGGAGTTGTATAAGTCTGCGTTCCGGTGCTTCTCCAGTGCGCTTCAAGAGCTGATCGTATTCAAATAAAATACGTGCGTCTTCTGGAGCGAGTGTCCTTGCCCGGCGAAAAGCATCGAGCGCTTTTTCTGTTTTATGGAGAACATTGAAATAGCCAAACCCGAGGTTTCTCCAGACGGTTGGGAACTCGGGATCTATCTCGGCAGAACGCTCCCAATGTGTGATGGCTTCTCTGTGGCGCTTGCGGTCATAGAGAAAATTGCCGAGGTAATAATGCGCTTTCGCATCTTTAGGATGCAGTCGAAGAGTTTCTTCAAGCAGAAGCATCTCTTTCAAGCGGCTTGGAAAGACATAAGCCGGATCTGCATGAGATGCTTCGTGATAAGCAACATCCGCTTCCTCAGTGCGACCGAGACGTAAGAGTACATTCGCTTTTGCATAGAGGGAGAGTGCACGAGCACTATCGCGGCGATTCCCACATGGAGAAAGGACGCAAAGAGATTCCTCAAGCAGACCGGCGGCTAAGAGGTCGAAGGTGAGATCCAGGCGTTGTTGCCCATTGTGCGGGATGGAGCCGCCTTCAAGATAGCGTGAAAAGATGTCGAGCGGATCGATGGTTATGGTTTCTCGAAGAAGGGACGCAGCTTCGTGGCCGCGTTCCAGTTGTCGGAGCACGACTACTTTGAGATTACGAACATTGAGATTATCCGTCTCCGCACTCAGTGAACGATTGATGTGATCGAGAGCTGTATTCCACTCATGACGGCCACAATCGATCTCTGCAAGGCGATGATATGCAGGTCCACGCCATGCTGCGTTCCAGGTAGCTTTGTAGAAGGCATCGTAGGCTTCTGCGATACGTTGTTGTGCAAGTAGCGTGAGACCAAGATTGTAAAGAGGCTCTCCATCGTATGGATTAGGATTACGTTGCGTAATGCGTGCGATGGATGCACGGAGATGTTGTTCGGCCTGTGCCAATTCTCCTCGTCCCAGGTGCCAGCGACCAAGTGCGTTATTGCATCGACTGTCTCCGGGATCGCGACGCAGTGCTTCTTTCCAGTAAAGTTCAGGATATAGTGTCGGATGCCGATATTGTTCGAGATGCAATCCGATGAGATATAGCTCATCCAGTGTTTCGGTCTGCTCGGGCGAGGGAGGTTCGGTCGCTACTTGTGGGGGATTCGCTACTCCTATCTCAGTGGATGAATAGTGGAGAAGGATTTCACCTTCCTGTTCAAGTACCAATTTGAAATCGTCAGTCAGCTCTTTAATATGGAAGGTGTGATGGATGGTATCTGCCGCAGCGAGATCGCCCGTCCAGCGAGCGATCTCGTGCCCTCTTGTATGGAGACGGATCGTGCTTTGAGGTCGATCTTTCGTTACCTGCAAATGGATTTTAAGCTCTTCGGGAAAAGTCTCCACCCGAACAGCCGCCTCTAAAGTCGCAAGATCGGGTACTCCGATCTCTCGAATTGGATACCAGAACTGGCTGAATGTTTTGGTTTCACCAGGTGCAAGAAACGAAAAGTCGGGTTGATTGTCTGTGTAGACGCCTGCCATGAGCTCAACATATGGACCGTCCTGATCAGTCAGGCTGCGGTCCCAGGCGTAGCCGAAGTCGTGATTGCCCCAGGTCCACTGCTTTTTGCCAGGTGAGATATGGTGATTAGCGAAGGAGACTACTCCAGATTGCCGTCGGTGATCGTACCCTCCAGCGAAATCACCTTTCGATCCGACGATCATATAGCTCGTAGGAACAGGGATATTGGCGTACCAACCCAGATCGTTTGGAGGATAGGATCCATCTGGGACAAAATGTGATGGTAGTTCTTCTATAGGGACGCCGCACCGTGCTCTCTTGCCGTAGTCGATCCCGTAGTAGACCTCCTGGCTGAGTGGATATTCTGTAAGGGCTCGTTTGGCGTGATCGGCAGCGAATGGTACATCTTTCGGAAAAAAGGATTGATACTGTTCATGGACATGGGTAGCTACGTTGGCCCACCATAAAAAGGTCTGTGTCTGCTCTGTACGGTTATAAAGGCGAACCCGGACTTCGACGTAGGCTTTGTCGGGATGCAGGCAGACGCCGTGCATGCCTTTCATCCGGTTCATCGGATCGTGATCGCTGCACCAGATTGTTATAGAGCCATCTTCTGCACGCTCAATCTGTATGTCTACTGGCATATAGGTGGCCGGACGGTGATGCTGAGGCCAGTTGAACTCTACTCCACCGGAGATCCATGGGCCTGCAAGACCTACAAGCGCCGGTTTGATGACATTCTGTCGGTAGAAGAAGTCATATCCATTCAATTTATCCATGCCCACATGAATACGACCGCCGATCTGAGGAAGCACCATTATCCGCAGGTAACGATTTTCGATGTGAACAGCATGCCAGCTTTGCAAAGTTGGAACGGTTTCGATTCTGTCGATAACTGGCAGAGGATAGACGCGTCCACTACTGCCTTGATACACCCTTTTCTCAAGGAAAAGCGGATTGCAATCCGGGGAGGCAGGAAGGTAGGTTGGTATCGTCACATCCTCTTCCCACGCTTTGACTTCCCCTATCTCACCGGTTGGGGCCTGCGGCAAGATGAGCTTTCTGTGATCGATCGCTTCGCTTTGCATCTCTGATCCTGGAGGAAGGTTGTTCGATCTTTAAGAATCGTGACAAGCCAACGTTCGCTTGTTCGTGTACGTTACCGATAGGAGTTCACTGTAAGTTTATGAATAGATCGATGTCAAGCTCTTTCCGTTGCAAGAAGTGCTTTATGTCCATTTGATGTAAGACTCTCCTAGACAGTATGCATTGCTCTTTCTCAAAGAGCAGATCTCTTCTGTAGTGTTTATGCCGTTAAAGAACGACGAGGGTAGCAATGCCACCCTCGTCTAGAAATTCTCTGAAGCTTAGAAGACATACTTTAGTGAGAGTTGAAGAAAGCGAGCATCTGGTGCATTTGCCTGAAGATTTTTCGGGCCTGTGATTTGTCCACCGCCGGAGCCATTGTTAGACGTAGACGGATTTCCTAGTGTTGGATGATTGAACACATTGAATGCATCAACCCGGAACTGCAGATATTGCTCGCGGAATGTCGCAAAATTCTTGAAAAGCGAAGTGTCCGCGCGCCAAAACCCAGGGCCGTAAACGATATTCTGTTTGTCTCCAAGATATTGCAAAACAGTCCGTGGATCGGTGATTAGTGTGCCTTGGGGGATCTTGCTTCCATCAAGAGGGTTTGCGAAAGCGCAAGGGTTATACCAATTATCCTTAGTGCGCGTTTGGGTAGGGCACTGTACTGAATTTCCCAAAGGCGAAGTGCCTCCTGGAGCGAATGGATCGCGAATCATAACGGCGCGAGCGGATCCTCCTGCGGCAGTCGATCCGATTGGAGAGACTCCACCGATTGGCAATCCGGACTGAGCCGTAAATGTGCCACTCAACGACCATCCGCCTACCGCTAGATCCACCAGGCGTGAGTCGTGAAGGTATGTTCTCCCTTTACCGAACGGAAATTGATAGTTTCCATTGAAGGTAAAACGATTCCGAATGTCGTAGGAGGAGTTTGTGTATTCAGAGTTCAGGCCGAGGAGATAATAGGAGCGAACGCCAATACCATTGGACAGGCCGCCGGCGGAGCTGGAATTATCCAGGGCATGAGCCCAAGTGTAAGTTGCAAGAAATGAAAGTCCCTGCGAGAAGCGTTTCTCCAGCTTGGTCTGCAACGAGTTGTACGAGCTGATACCGGCATATTGAATCTGCCCCGTCCCGCCGAGTCCTGGAAATGGCTGGAGGAACTGAGTATTCGTTCCGGCTGTCGTAAGTGCGAGCGTTGAATTCGGTGCCCAGTAAGTGGAGAGATGGCGTGAGACATTCCCCACATAGGCGATCGAAGCTACAAGGTCAGAGGTGAAAGCTCGTTGGAATGAGAGGCTGTAGTTCTGAGTGTAAGGTGTTTTGATCTGCTGATCGGTTGAATGGAATCCTGGCTGCGAGGGAGCTGCGTCCGTGGTAAGCGGCGGCAGACCTGACTGAAGAGTATATGGCAGAGGCGAACACGCTGTTGAATTGCAGTCCGGCTGATTGTAGCTGGCGGTCAGATTGAATGGATAATTCGCTCCCAGGTTGCCATTGCCATGACTTTGCAGGCCACCATAGAAGATGCCATAGCCTCCACGAATGACAGATTGAGGATCAAGCTGATAAGCAAAGCCAACGCGTGGAGCAAAGTTCGTATTCTGAGCTTCCAGAAGCCGTGCATTGTCGACATATTGTACAGAGACATTGTTCGCAGCCAGCAGGGACAAGAAGGGCGCGGCTAGCTGGTATTGTTGTGCCCCTTTTGGCAGCTGATAAACGCCTGTTCCGTGACCGATGCTGACTGGGCCAGTAAGGACGAAGTTGGCCTGTTTATTGCGTGATTCGGCGTAGGGTTGATACCAGTCGTAGCGAAGCCCCAGGTTAAGAGTAAGTTTGGATGTTACGCGCCAGTCATCTTGCACATAGCCAGAGTCGTACCACTGTTGGTCATGAACTCCTGGGTTGTTTGTGATGTAGGCTGTGGACATCTTGTTAGCCAGGAAGTCCGCAATACCGCTGGTTGCGCTCGATCCCGGGGTGCTGGTGTAGCTGCCATTGAAGTTGTACTGACCGCGCGGATTCTGTGCGTATGTATAGTAGAAGCGAATATTCTGCAGTGCCACGCCGAATTTCAGTGAGTGATTCCCAACGATCTTCGTTATGTTGTCGAGAATCTGGTAGACATTCTGCGACTCATTCGATGTACCTGCAGAACCCCAGTAGCTTGCTCCAACTGTGCCTTGAAGCTGACCCTGTGGAAGTCCGCCCTGCAATGGAGTGAAAGGAACGTTTCCAAGTCCAAGATCGCTAGCCAGAGTGTAGTTCGTGGCGTTCGGTTGAAGGAAGTTGAAGACTCCCCAGTTATAGCCGAAGCGGAACTCATTCGTCATCGATGGACTGAAGACATGCGTCTCACTGAACATGCCATTTTCGGCAAGATTGGTGTCCTGCGCTCCGCCATAACCACTTCCGTCAAGAATGGGGCCAAATGGAAGTTCGTTTGTAACGATCTGGTGAAGATAGCTGAAACGGCCGTATAGCTGGTCTTTCTGGCTGATGTTCCAGTCAAGGCGTTGATCCCATTGGATCGTATTGTCCTTTCTGCCTACGTTCGTTGTGAAGTTGTTGAAGGTTTTTCCGCCATTTATATTCGGCAAGGGATACATGTTGAGAATGTTCTGCGCAACCGGGTCTGTATCGGATGGGCAGAAAACATTCTGAGAACGGCCGCAGGGTGCGCCAAGAGGAATTGTTCCGCGGCTAACGGGCTGATAAAGGTTGATAGGGCCGCTGTAGCCGGTTAGATTCGGATCGAGCAGTTCGGTGAAATCACCGGTGCGCATCTTCGCAGTCGGCACCGTGTAATTGCTGGTTTGACCGATGGAAACGCGATTCGCTTCGATATCTCCAAAGTAGAAAATCTTATCTTTCCAGATTGGAAGCCCGAGGGTTGCTCCAAACTGATTCTGATGGAACGGCGGGACCGTGAGGGAGTTCCAGTTACGAGCATTCAGTTTGTCGCTACGGAAATACTCCCAGACATCTCCGTGAATCTGGTTGGTTCCGGATTTGATGCTGGCGTTCAATACAGCGCCGGCTGAATGACCAAACTCCGCGCTGTAGTTGCTTGTCTGGAGACTGAATTCAGCTAGCGCATCCGGTGGAGGACGCTGAACAAAGGTGGATCCATTGAGAAAATCCACAAGGTTGGTATTGTTGTCTACACCATCCAGGATGAAGTTGTTTTGTTCTGCTCGTTGCCCGTTTGCGACAAAATCGCCCTTTCCGGACCCACGGGTCTGCCCTTGTGGCGGCGCTATGCCCGCGGACAGTTGCGCTATAAAGACCCAATTCCTTCCGTTGAGAGGTGTTTCATTGATCGTTTTTGTGTCGATGATCTGGCCTATCGCACTGGTTTGCGTTTCAAGCAGGGGCGGGGCTGTCGTTACCACAACATTTTCCGTGACGGCCCCAGGCTTGAGTGAGAAATTCACTCCCAAGCGACCTTGAACATTGAGTACCAGATTTTCGCGTGTCGTGGTCTGAAAACCGGTTGCGCCGACGGTAGCACTATATCGGCCAATCTTGATGGGCGAAAAAATATAAATGCCGCTTTCGTTTGTCTGTCGTTCCAGTGTCAGGCCCGTATCGGTCGCTGTAAGCGTGACTTTTGCATTGGGAACAGTAGCGCCGCTGGCATCGGTGACAACTCCGGTTATTGTTCCTTGGTCGACCTGTGCCTGTGATTTTGGAATGAAGAATGTGGTAGCAAGGATCCATACGATCCAGAGCAAGGTATGAATGGAAATCTGCTGTGTTTCTTTGGGGTTGGACATGCTGGCCTGCCTTAGTGATATTCGGAATTGAAGTGAATCTTGTTCTCCCCAGTGCCGCTTTGTAATGGGGAGATGGGGCCTGGAAGCAATTCACATGTAAAACGTGTTCGTTCACGTAAATTGCGTATATTTATAAGCGAAAGTGACGTTAATATGCTGCGTGAACGAATGTCAATTAGAATTTAGAAATAATCTCCACCTGAAATCGGTTATTCCAAATGATGCGAGCAAAGAATGACCTCGAGATTCGTAAGGAACTCTGGGGACAGTTGCCGGAAGGAGATCTCGTCCATCTCTTTCTTCTTCAAAACGAAATCCTGGATGTTGCTCTAAGCGATTACGGTGCAAGACTTGTTCGCCTGAAGGCTCCCGATAGGCAAGGGGGCAAGGAAGATGTTGTACTAGGCTTCGAAACCGTTACAGATTATGTGTCGGACACGGCTTACATGGGGGCAACCGTCGGTCGTTTCGCAAACAGAATTGCCAAGGGGATGTTTCACCTTGATGGAGAGAACTATCATTTGGAGATAGCTTCAGGGATGAAGCATGCTCTTCATGGTGGCAGAGAGGGATTCGATCGAAGGGTTTGGAGAGCACAGGTCATACCAAACGGTGTGCACATGCAACTGGTGTCGCCCGATGGTGACATGGGGTTTCCCGGCAAATTGAACGTCGGAGTCTTCTATCTGTTGTTGGGGAGCGCTCTCCACATCGTTTTCGAGGCCAGGACTGAAAAGGCGACGGTTATAAATCTTACGAACCATGCCTACTTCAATCTGAGAGGCAATGATCGCGATAATATCCTGTCGCACGAAATCAAGATACGGGCTGGCGGCTTTACGCCAATTGATGAAGAGGCGATACCGACGGGTGAAATCAAAAGTGTCGTAGGAACCTCGTTCGATCTGCGTCGGTTCACAAGGATCGGAGAACGGATTACCGCAGAGGATAGCCAGATACAGTTAGGAGATGGTTATAATCACAACTTCGTCCTGAGAGGACAAGGGATAAGGGGCGTTGCAGAAGTATATGAACCTGTTTCTGGGCGAACCCTTTCAGTTGCCACATCTCAGCCGGGACTGCAGTTTTATACCGGAAATGCACTCAATAGAATCAGCGGAAGGGAGGGACGACTGTATGGTCGTCATGCCGGTTTTTGCTTGGAGACTCAGCACTTCCCTGATTCTCCTAATCGTCCGCAATTTCCTTCGACGGTTTTGCGTCCCGGAGAACAGTTTTCTTCGACTACGATTTATCGATTAGGGAGCAGATAAAGCCCAAGCTGGGAGTTTACAGCCAGGGTTCTTCGACCACTCCTGGGATAAATCCGTCGGAAATGATGGCGCTCCCTATTGAGTTGCTTCACCATGTGGGGTTGAAGGACACAAGGAACGAGACAAAGAGCAACCCAAAAAGGATCACCAGCAGAGGCCACCACTGATCTAACCAGAATCCGGTTTCGTTCGACGAACTCATTGAGAAACTCTCCTTTTCCTCCTCAAATCCTAAATGAGAAATGGGGTAAGCTCAAACCTCGAAGGATCCTCACTGGTGTTTTTCGCATTTCGATGACAAATTGGAAATTGGCTTGCGACGGTCTATCTACCGCCAACCCCCTCCCAGGGCAGCATACAGTTGGACCAACGAAGCAGCTTCCTGGGATTGTACCTGTGCTAGTTTCAACTGTGCATCATAGAGGTCAGTATCTGTTGCGAGGACCTCGATATAACTGGTGTTTCCACCTGAATATCTCAAGCGGGCAAGATGGACGGCGTCCGTGGCTGACACAACAGCGCGAGTTTGTTCTTCACGGCGATTCCGAGCTTCCTTGTAAGCGATAAGGGAATTGGAGACATCTTTGAGCGCATTGAGAACAGCCTTTTGATAGGTGCCTACCATCTCCTGCTGTTGTGCTTGTGAGTACTTGTAGTTGCTGTGGATACGTCCACCAGCGAAAATGGGCTGCGTGAGTGAACTGGAGGCGTACCAGTATGCATTTCTGCCTTCGAAGATGCTTTGCAACTGGTTGCTCGCGGAGCCACCGAGACTGGTGAGTGAAATCTGTGGGAAGAACTGTGCCTTGGCGACACCGATGCGTGCGTTTGCAGCGATGAGAGCAGCCTCGGCTTGACGTATGTCAGGGCGGCGTTCGAGAAGTTCGGAAGGAAGACCCGCAGGAATCTGTTCGGGATGTGGTTGATCCGCGATACTGAAGCCTCGATCGATACTCTGTGGAGAATGGCCGAGGAGGATACTGATAGTGTTCTCCTGCAAGGCAATCTGGCGGCGGAACTCGGGTAGATTCGCTTGCGCGGTGTAAAGAAGCTCTTCGGCCTGGCGTGTGTCGGCGCGCGAGCCTGCTCCGTAACTCTCAAGCGACTGTGTGAGTTTGAGGGAGTCCTGACGGGCTTGAATCGTATTCTTTGTTATCTCAAGCTGAGAGTCAAAACTGCGGAGCTGAAAGTAGGCGACGGCGAGGTCCTGGATGAGCGTAGCGCGCGTGGCGTGTTGGGCCCATTCGGATTGCAGGAGCTCTGCCTGTGCGGCCTCTGTCTGTCGGCGGTAAAGACCCCAGAAATCAAGATTCCACGCGGCGGATGCACTAAAGCCGCCACCGTTGATGAAGGAATTTGAGGTACCGTCAGATTTTTTGTTTGCAAGACCGTTGGGAAGCTGAAGGGCGGAGTAGCTTCCACCAGCACTGATGGACGGAAGCTGCTGTGAGCGTATGATACCGACCTGAGCCTGGGCCTCAAGGACACGCCGTGCTGCGACCTTGAGATCGAGATTGTTCTGTAAAGCTTCGGTGATGAGATGTTGCAGAGTAGGATCTGCGAAGATGCTTTGCCAACTCTGTTCGCCAACGGAAGCCTCAGCGGTAGAGGTGTGAGTGATTTCGGGAGCAAGGGCTCCGCGATAGCTTTGGGGCGCGGCGACGTCGGGACGTTTATAGTTTGGACCCACTTTGCAGCCGGTAATTATAAGCACGAACAATCCAGCAAGCAGCACTGCGTTGTGGCGCGAGATGTAGTGAGAAGCTGAATGTGACTTACTGGATCTCAACATGTTGCCCTTCATTGAGTAGGTCGCTCGGACTGGCAACGAGTGACTCAGAGCCATCTAATCCTGCGAGAATTTCGACCTCCTTGCCCATATCTTTCCCGATAGTTACTGGAGCGAAATGCAGCTTATGGTTGCCATCAACGATGACAACGTGCATGCCGGCTCGATCGATGACGAGAGAACTGGTAGGTATGATGAGCGACGAGTGCTGTTGTGGAAGTGTGAAGTGAACCTGAGCATACATGCCTGGAAGAAGCGAGGCGTCACGATTGTCTACCTGTACTTCCGTGCGCATGGTGCGTGCGGCATCGTCGAGAGCTTGGGCGCTGCGGGTAACTGTACCGATGTAGGTGCGATCAAGACGCTCGGTAATATTGACGGCGGCCTTTTGACCATCTTGAATGTTTACAGCTTCAGACTGCGGCACGTCTACTTGAATGCGAAGCGTATTACTTTGCGCGATGCTGAAGAGCGGTTTGCTGCTGGGCGCGGATGAACTCACGAGGTCTCCGCGTTCAACGTTACGTTGCGTAATAACGCCGTCGAAGGGGGCGACGATGTGCTCAAAGTTTTGCATCTGTTGCAGGCGTGCTACATTTGCTCGGCTGGCGGCGACGCTGGCTTCCGCAGCAGTAATGTTTGCGTTGGCTGCGGCTACATCAGCGACACGGGCATTATAGTTCTGCACTGCGCTATCAACGATTTGCTGTGAGATAGCGTGCTGTTCGCCGAGAGGGACATCGCGCTCTTTAGTCAGGCGACTAAGTTCGGCATTAGCCTTGGCTTGTTCAAAAGCGGCACGCGCCTGTAGCAGTGCGGCCTCCGTCTGAGAAAGCGTAGCTTTGGCCTGGCTTAGCTGATGGTCGATCTCTGGCGAAGAGATAATGGCAAGCACTTGGCCAGAGCGTACTTTAGATCCAATATCGACGTTGCGGCGGTCAAGATAGCCATCGACTCTTGCGAAGAGATTGGCCGTATAGAGCGGTTCGATGTTACCTGGCAGGATGAGCTGCGAGGATGGTTCGCCCTTGGTGGCGTGAATGATCGAGACGACCGGATGATTTACCGGTGCTTCTCGGCTGGCGGCAAGAGCCTCACGACGGCTGGTAAGGCGGGGGAGGGCACCGATGGCGATAAGTGCGAGCAGAAGGACTCCGCCAATAACAGCTACCTTGATACGACTACCAGATTTAGTCAGGGTGCGGTCACGGGTAGGGCTTTCCTGCGTGCTGATCATGCGGCCTCCTGGGCTGAATCTCTTCCGTGGATCAGGGTGAACATCAGTGGGACAAAAAAGAGTGTCGCGAAGGTAGCCATGCTGAGACCGCCGATAACGGCGCGAGCAAGTGGTGCGTTCTGTTCGCCACCTTCACCGAGGCCAAGCGCCATCGGCAACATGCCAATGATCATGGCGCATGCAGTCATAAGAATGGGCCGTAAACGGGTGAATCCAGCTGTAACCGCTGCTTTGAAAGGGGGTTCCCCAGCGGTTCGAAGCTCATTCGCGAAGGTGACCAACAGAATGGAGTTAGCCGTCGCAACTCCGATGGACATAATGGCCCCCATCAGAGATGGAACATTGAACGTAGTTTGTGTGAGAAACAATGCCCAGACAATACCGCAGAATGCCCCGGGCAAGGCGCAGATAATAATGAACGGGTCAAGCCAGCTTTGGTAATTGACAACCATGAGCAGATAAACCAGCAGGGCCGCGAAGGCGAGACCGATGCCGAGACGGGTGAATGCCTCATTCATGCTCTCTACTTGGCCGCGAATGACAATCTTTGTTCCGGGAGGTAGATTTGTACTCTCCTCTTTGACAATTCGGTTGACCTTAGCGGCGACAGAGCCAAGATCGCTGTCCTGTGTGTTGGCATAGATGTCATAAACGGGCGCGCCGTTATGGTGATTGATGACAACGGGCATAATGGCTGGTTTGAGTGTTGCTATGTTTCCAAGAATCTCAGTTCTATTGCTGATGGTGCGGATAGGAATCGGCGTGTTCTGCAACGCGTTGATCGAATCGATTCTGTATTGAGGTGTTTGGGCGGCAACCGTGTAGGTGATGCCCATCTTAGGATCGAGCCAGAAGTTTGGTTGCACAGCAGCACTGGAACTGAGTGAAATGTAAAGGCTGTTTGCAACATCCTGTTGGGTAAGGCCAAACTGTGCAGCTCGGACACGGTCAATATCAATGTGCAGATCCGGCGCGTCTACGACTTGGTGTATATGGACATCGACTGCCCCAGGAATCGCAGCAAGACGTTCGCGCAGACGCCGAGCGATCACATAATTTGATGGGTCATAGCCCTGGATTTGAATGTCGATAGGAGCGGGCAGACCGAAATTGAGAATCTGTGTGACCATGTCGGCAGGCTGGAAGAAGAAGGTTAGATCAGGGAACTTCTTTGGTAATTCAGCGCGGAGTTCTTTTATATAGCGTTCCGTCGAGTGGTGCTTCTCATTGAGGGCGATAAGGACCTCGCCGTCTGCACTGCCGATGGTGGAGCCGTCACCAAAAGCGTAGTTAAACGTCTCCGGTGTGAGTCCGATGTTGTCCATGACAAGTTCGGTCTCTTCCGCAGGGATGACCTTGCGGATCTCATCTTCGACCTTGCTGAAGATAACTTTCGTTTTTTCAATGCGTGTGCCGGGGCGACTGCGAATGTGAAGCTTGATTTGGCCAGCATCGACGCTGGGGAAGAAATCGCGGCCAATGAAGGGTAACAGCACGAAAGCGGAGAGCATGATACAGACGGATGCCAATAGAGCCGCACGACGATAAGAGAGAAAATTCTCGAGCGCTCGGGTATACCAAGTCTGCAGTCGCAGATAGCCTTGATTGAAGCGTTGATTGATGCGGCGGAAGATGGACTGCGAACCTGAGGCAAAGACTTTGCCTGTAGAGTGACCTTCGAAGCTATGCTCTGCTCCGAGCAGGAAGTTTACAAGTACCGGAACCAGGGTGCGCGAGAGAACATACGATGCAAGCATTGCGAAGACAACTGCGAGAGCCATCGGTGTGAAAAGAAACTTCGCCGGGCCGGTGAGGAAGACGACAGAGACGAAGACGATGCAGATTGTCAGCGTAGAGACTAGTGTCGGCGTCGCGATCTCCGATGCGCCAACAAGTACGGCATCACGCAGGGATTGGTCGTGCATATGCCGATGAATGTTTTCGATGGTTACAGTGGCATCATCAACCAGGATACCGATGGCAAGAGCGAGGCCGCCAAGTGTCATCGTATTCATCGTCTCGCCCAGAGCGCTGAGAACGATGATGGAACTCAGAATCGACAGCGGGATGGAAACAGCAATGATGAGAGTACCGCGCCAGCTGCCCAGAAAGAGAAGAATCATCAGCGCTGTGAGTGATGCCGCAATGACGCCTTCGCGGAGAACACCGATGATGGAGGCTTTCACGAAGATAGATTGATCGAAGAGCTCGGTTATCTTCAGGCCTTTGGGGGCCGTTGCGCGGGACGCGGGGAGAACGTCTTCCTTGATTTGCCTGACGATGTCCAGCGTGGAGACCGACCCGGTTTTCATAATGGTCAGCAGAGCCGCGGGTTTACCGTTTGCCCGAGCTACATTCTGTTGTACGGACCAGCCATCGCGTACATGAGCGATGTCACGCATGTAGACCATGGAGCCATTAATTTCTTTAATGGGAACATCGTTCAACATCAGCGCATCTACGGGGCTGGAGTTGGTGCTGACCGTGTATTCCGTGTTATCGATCTTGGCTGTACCTGACGGTAGAGTTACATTTTGCGCGTTGATGGCATTTGTTACATCAATAGGAGTCAGACCCTTGGCGAGCAGAGCATTCTGGTCCAGATCGACCATGATCTGGCGGGCTACGCCTCCGTAAGGCGTTGGCAATAGAGTCCCTGGTACTTTGGTGAGTTGCTGGCGAACACGGAACAGTCCGTAGTCGTAGATCTCCGATTCTGAAAGGGTGTCGCTGGACAGCGAGAGTTGAATAATGGGCACCGTTGACGCGCTGAAGCGAAGGATCCACGGTGGATTGACGCCTTGAGGCATGCGGAAGCGTATGGAGTTGACGGCCGCACCTACCTGTGACATTGCAGCATCAATGCGTACCTGCGGTTGAAATGAAATTTTGATAACAGCGGCGCCGCTGGTGGTTTGTGAATCAATCGCTTTGACGTCATTGACGACAGCCATAACGAATTCACTAAACGTAGTGATGCGTTGCTCCATCTCCTTCGCGGGGAGCCCTGAATAAGACCAAATGACCGTAACCTGCGGAATATCAATGCTGGGAAATATGTCGGTAGGCGTCGTTGCGATCGAAGAGAAACCAAGAACAAGGATTAGGATAGACGCTACAATGAACGTGTAAGGTCGATTGAGCGCTAGGCGGACTATCCACATAATGACGGCGTCTCCATTCGCGGCTGTTTTCAGCGTCGTGGATATTTTGATGCACATCGAAATGATTGGATTCAGGGGTTTATCCTTTTCATCCTATGCGGCGTCAGGCGCGTCCAATAATTAAATGGGCAAGCTGAACGACAGTCAGGCAGCGCAGATCGCGAAAGCACTCGGTGATCCAAACCGATTAGCGATCTATACACACATAGCGCAGAGTGATGAACTGTTCTGCGGAGAGATGCATGCGAAGCACGCTATCTCGCCTGCCACGCTGTCACATCATCTCAAGGTGCTCACACAACTTAATCTGATCACTTTTCGAAAGGAAGGGCATAATATCTACTATCGCTCTGTTCCAGAGACGTTCGCTGCCTATATGACATATTTGGCTAACATTGCAGCCAGGTAATCTGAAGTCCCTGCGATACTTTTTTCGAAGGATAGCTCGTTGAGGTTGAGCTCTCCACGCGGCAGCGTAATCAACATACCCGGCGTCGCGACTCGCCTGTTAAAGAAAAGTTGAGACGAAAAGGCGAAGAAGCCGATTGCCTGGAAACATCGCCGGATGATGAGGTTTCGGTAATGCGTAGCGGATCCATTGCCTCTCTCTGTTTTCTTACCGTTGCTCTGTCCTCACTGACGACAAAGGTGCGGGCGCAGGTTCATGTCACTGCAAATGGACTTACGGCGACGTCGAATGGAACGACGCTTGAAGTTACTGCTCTGCAGGATGACAAGCTGCGGGTACGCGAGTGGCGAATGACGGCTCCCGAAGATGCATCGTGGGCGGTGCTTCCGGTCAACCGTGCCAGCCGTGCAGCGGTGATCCCGGATGCTCATGGCTTTCACACCCAGAAGTTGTTCGTAGAGGTTGGCGAGGATCTTCATCTGGTGATCCGTGACCGGGAAGGGCATGTTTTGCAGGAGGATGCTGGGCCGACGCAGTGGCATGGGGATAGCTTCCGCGTTTGCAAGCGGCGCGCCGAGAACGAACACTTCTTTGGTCTTGGCGATAAACCAGGATCTCTGGACCGCACCGGGCAATCCTTTACGCTGTGGAACACGGACAGCTTCGGCTGGCAGGAGTCCACGGACCCTATATACAAGAGCATCCCGTTCTTTCTTGATGTGAAGGATGGCCGCTACTTTGGTGTGCTGTTCGACAATACCTGGCGGACCTGGTTTGACTTTGGTCATGAGAACGACGAGGAGTACAGCTTTGGGTCGCAGGGCGGCCCCATCGACTACTACGTTCTTTACGGGCCAGAGCCACGGCAGGTGATGGCCGCCTATGCGTGGCTTACCGGACCTGCTCCGTTGCCACCGCTCTGGTCGTTCGGTTTTCAGCAGTCACGTTACACGTACTCGCCAGAGTCGCAGCTGATGGATGTCGCGACTCGGCTTCGTCGCGACAAAATCCCGGCCGACGCGCTCTGGCTCGACATCGATTTTCAGAAGGACAACCAACCTTTCACAGTCGACCCGCAACGATTCCCTCGCTTTCCGGAGATGGTTAGTCAGCTTGCGCGTGACCACTTCCATCTGATTGTGATTGCGGACCTGCATATCGCCCGCAAACCGAATTCTGGTTACGCGCCCTACGACACAGGCGCCTTAGGCGACCACTTCGTGAAGAATCCGGATGGGACTACATATGTCGGACCCGTGTGGCCGGGACCTTCGGTCTTTCCGGACTTCACGCGGCAGCAGACACGTCAGTGGTTCGGTACGCTGTATAAGGACTTCGTGAAAGATGGCGCCTCAGGCTTCTGGGATGATATGAACGAGCCTGCGGTCTTTCGCTATCCCTCGAAGACAATGCCGCTGGATGTTCAGCATCGCATCGAAGAACCTGGCTTCATCACGCGCACAACGAGTCATCGCGAAGTGCACAATATTGTCGGCATGCAGAACAGCCGCGCGACCTACGAGGGTGTGTTAGCGCTGCGTCCGAATGAGCGGCCCTACGTAATGACGCGCGCCAGCTACGCTGGCGGACAGCGGTATGCGGTTACGTGGACCGGCGATAACAGCTCGACCTGGAACCATCTGCGCATGACGATTCCACAGCTGATGAATCTTGGCATGAGCGGCTTCAGCTTTGCTGGTGCTGACGTAGGTGGCTTTGCCGGTTCTCCGCCGGCGGACCTATTGACGAAATGGCTGGAGGTTGCAGCATTTCAGCCGATCGATCGCGACCACTCCGCAAAGGGAACGCGGATGCACGAGCCGTGGGTGGATGGCCCGGAACATGAGGCGATGCGCCGCCGCTATATCGAGGAACGATATCGCTTACTGCCATACATCTACACCGTAGCGGAAGAGACCTCGCGCGACGGAATGCCTATGATGCGTCCACTCTTCATGGAGTTCCCGCATGCCGGTGGTGATGGTAATCCGATGGATCTGATTGCGGGCGGGGCGGAGTTTTTGCTGGGGCCGGATCTTCTGGTTGCACCTGGTCCGTCGCCGGAGGAAGTGGCTCCCTACGAACTCCACCTGCCGCCAGGCAGATGGTATGACTACTGGACCGGAGCACGTGTTGGCGTTGAGGCTGGGGTTCAGGCCCGCGATGCGGAGGTGCGTGACACTCTGCTGCAGGGGCAACACATTCTTCTAAAGCCAGAGCTAGCGACAGTTCCAGTCTACGTGCGTGGCGGTGCAATCATACCGCTACAAGGTCTCGTGCAAAACACTGACGAAACTCCTGCCGGGCCACTGACCTTGCGTGTATATCTTCCTGCACCTGGTCAGAGCTGCCAAGGCTCGATCTATAGTGACGATGGACACTCTCTCCGCTACCGGCAAGGTGACTACTATCATGTCGATGCGGAGTGCATGATTGCGGCCGACGATGCACTTACTGTGACACTGGCCGCGCCAGAGGGCCACTATAGACCGCAGTGGAAGAATCTTCGTGTAGAACTCGTCGGTGCTCAGCATACGCTCTCAGAGGCTATCGTCGATGGAAGAAAGCTTCCCGTTGCACTGAGCAATGGATTGCCGGGAACGACCTTTGAGATGAACCTAAAGCCGATTCAGATTGTGTTTCGCTAGCTTATTTTTGCTCCGTGTCCGATTCGCCTATCATGCCAAAGGGGTTTGTCGGTGCCTTTTAGATATTTGTTCGGAATTCGTGGTTGTCATCCTCGCTTTATGTATTTACTGCAATAAACGTTGCCGAAGCTTTTGCATATCTGTGTCAGAAACATGCAGGGTCTGACGACGATACTCGTCGAAGGAGCCATATTGTTTGTCGATCTGGCGCAGGGTTTCTTCCAGGTAGGTCGGGTCTGCAGCCATCATCACCTTGCGAGTCTCAGCAGAGAGGCTGGTTATGGCGCTATTGCCTGTGGAATTCATCATTTTTTGCATTGACACGGCCGCGCGTGGGTCAGAGAGATAGACGTCAGGGAGTGCATAGTCTCTGAGAACTGTATCTCTTGGCACTCCAAGTGATATAAGGACAAGGGCGCTGAAAACGCCTGTACGATCGTTGCCGGCGGTGCAGTGATAGAGAAGCGGCAAATGGTCGTTTTCAAGCTGCTTGAAGACTTCCGCATACTGCGCAGAGGCGTTGATTGCGAAGTTTCTGTAGGTCACCAACATGGTATCGCGTAACTGTTCAGGAGTCAGCTTGTCATAGGCGACTGGTGTGAGGCTGGCATCTTTGCCCTGCTTCTTCGGTCGCTGCCGATCGGTACGTTGACGTGTTTCGTACTGGAACCTTCAATCCATTTTTCTGGAGCAGTCTGGTTTTCTTGTGCGGTGCGGAAGTCGCATACGACTCGGACACCAAGTTGCGCGAGGTACTTCATATCGCTTTCGGTGAAGTAAGTGAGGACGCCCGAGCGATACAGTAGACCCCAGCGGACGAAGCGATGATCCGTTGTCTCGTATCCACCAGGTCGCGGAAGTTCGGCGTACCTTCGAGGGAGATGTGCCGGATGGACACTTCGTGCGTTTCCCACTGTCAGCCTTGAGCACGAAATACATTCGCTTGCCGGATTGGCCAGCATGAACAGTAATGGATGTATTGACGGTACTGGTGACTGGTTTTGAGGTTGTAGGCACGTCCGGCGTGTTGGCAGTGAATATCTCTACTTTGTGCGTATCGCCGGTGAAGCTATACGTTAGCTTGTACTCGGTAGGACCGATCTGTAGACACTCGAGCTGCCGTTCCGGCAGTGAGAATTGCGAGAATAGCAAGCGAAGGAACATCATGACCTCATATCGTAGTGATGTGAAGCTGGCAGCTTGGTCGGTCACCACCAGCGGATGTGGGCTAAAAACTAAATCGCAGGCCAGCCTGCAATTGCCGCGGAGTGTTGACCTGTGTGAGGAAGATCTGTCCGAAGCTGGAAGAGGCGATGCTTGTATTTGGTCCTGCGAGCTGGACACGGTTGAATGCATTGAAGAACTCGACGCGGAAGTCCAAGCTGAAAGGCTCAGGCAGACGAATTCGGCGCGCGGCCAGCATGTCAAAGTTTTTCGATCCAGGAGCACGGATATCCGCCAGATAGCGTGGCGTGTTGCCGAATTGGAAGGAAGGTGTCGGTGTGAAGGCGGCGGAATACCCGTCACGTTTGGACGCATAGCCGTGCTGCCACCAAACGAATTGGAGAAATTCGGTGAGCTGATTGCGACGGGCAATCCGCTGTCGTAGGTGAAGAAACTGCCTACAGTGAACCCCCTACGATCTCGCTGAGAACACCGCGGTTCAGGAACGGCTTGCCATGTCCAATCGGTAACTCGTACTGTCCACTTAGACGTATCACATGCGTCAGGTCCTGCGATGAGCTGGACCGATCACACGACTGGCAGTAGATACTCTGGAACTGCGCTGCATTGAAGTAATCACCGACGTTATCCATCATCTTGCTGTAGGTGTAGGCAAATAGCAGCGACAGTCCCTGCGAGAAACGGTGCTCCACAGATGTCTGCAACGCGTGATAGGTGGAGCGACCAGCGCCGGAGGGTGCCGTCATATTAAGGAATTGTGGGTGTGGACGAAGCAGTTGGCCGTACTGTACTGTCGGCGCGCTGAGCGGTGAGGTGCGATCCGTAATCACACCATAGAACGGGTTACTAACAGTTGCTAGAAGTTGCGATCCCAGATTGAGCTGACTGTCAGGAAGTTGGTTGTAGTTGACTTGTGTATAAAGATCTAATCCGTTATTTCCAACATAGCCAATGGAGATAACGAAGTTCCCCGGCAGCTGACGCTGGACGTCAAGAGACCATACTTCGCTGTAGCTCAGTCGCTGCTGACGCTGGGCTCCGCCGATGTTTTGACCGAGCAGCGTGTTCAAGCCGAGGCTATTTCCGGTGGGTTGGTTTAGTCCCGACGGAAATGGATTGGCGAGATTGAACTGCGGAGTGACACCATTTGCGAGCGCGGGGTTGGATGTGGTGACGGCGGAGTAGCCCGCCGATGAATTGCCCAGGCCGAACGGCGGTGCGTGAAGGATTCCGAAGCCACCGCGAACCACGGTCTTCTCATCGAGGCGATAAGCGAAGCCGATACGAGGATCAAAGTTTCTTTTCTGCGTGATTTGCAGACGGCGTCCGTTGCCATTGACGCTTGTAAAGCCAGGTCCACCAGTCAAAGTGCCCAACGAAGAGACCCGTGAATTGAGCGGAGAAGGTGTCGCCAGGTCGAGGTAGACGTACTGATTTCTGTCTTCCTGGTCAGGGAGCTCGAGGTTGTAACGAAGACCGTAGGTGAGTGTGAGCTTCGGCGTCATGTGGAACTCATCCTGCGCGTAAATCGCGTAGTACGGATGGTTCGCGATAAAACTGGGAACGGTGCCGCTTGTCACCGTTGCAGCGCCCAGCAGAATGTCGGCAACGCCGCTACGGAGCTTCCGGATGCGGCCTGCGGATTCGGGCCACCGGTGAAGTTGCTGCTGGCGTTCACCGTGACGAGTTGTGCGATGTCTAGACCGACAGGGAAGGTTCGGAAGTCGAATCCATACTTTAGAGAGTGACGTCCGTGTAGCTGCGAGAGAGAGGCTGCGTATTCTGTAAGAGAACCATAATCTTTTCCAGCCCACCCGTCGGGCCCATGCCAGAGATGCGCGTAGCAGTGATCTGTGGGAAGGTTTTGGAAGGAAGCCCTGTCGTTACATTCGGATTGAAGCCGAGCGAGGTGGGATCAAAGCCAAGTCCCTGCGGTGTGCGGTTCGACTCCTGATGTGCGAAGACAAAGTGGTGTTCTAAGACGACGCTAAGGCTGTGCACAGATTCGTTCGCTGCTAGCACAGATAAGAGATTCGTTTCCGACGTCGCCTTAGACTCCATGCTGAACGGATCGCTGATGTGTACAGAAGATCGCAATTGGAAATTAGGATACGTTTTTCTTGACAAACCATAGCTAAATGGTTATGATTTGTATGTGAAGCCAGCCAATGCCAACCACGTGTTCCGTGCTCTCGCCGACCCGACGCGCAGAGCTATCTTCGAGGAGCTGACCCGGCAGGGCGAACAGACCGTCCACGCATTGACTCGCTATGCGGGAGTATCTCAGCCTGCTGTCTCCAAGCACCTGACCGTGTTGAAGCGGGCCAAGCTGGTGCGACATCGTCGCGATGGCCGCGAGACTCACTATCGCGCGCAGCCCGATGCACTGGCGCCGATGGTGGAATGGCTGCGTGACTACGGCGCCTTCTGGCGCGACCGGTTTGATCGTCTCGAATCCCTTTTGGAAAGGATGGACTAATGAGCAATCCAGCAACTCTTGTCGTTGAGAGGGTATTTCCGCATCCACAGGAAAAGTTGTGGCGCGCCCTTACAGAGAGCCCATTCCTCGCGCAATGGCTGATGAACAATGACTTCGTGCCGGTGATCGGGCGGAAGTTTCAGTTCCGCTCTGAACCCGTACAGAACTGGGACGGTGTAATCAACTGCGAAGTGCTCGTTGTCGATCCGTTAAAGCAACTCTCCTATACCTGGAGTTCCATGGGGCTCGACTTCGTTGTGCTCTGGACGTTGACTCCAGCGGAGACAGGCACTCACCTTCGGATGGAGCAGTCCGGCTTCGGTCCCGATCAGCAGCAGGCCTATGGCGGCGCAAAGTACGGCTGGCAGCGGTTCTTCGATGGCTTGGATAAGGCACTCGATGGAGGTACAAGATGACGGCTTCCAACAGCATGACAGACATCTACACAGTCTCCAGTAAGACAACGGCCTCCAGGGCACTGGTCGCGGGCTTCTGGATCTCCACGGCGCTGTTTGCTTTCCAGATGGGCTTCACCGCCTACGCGCAGCTGCGGTTGCCGCAGGTGGCTGAGAACTTCGCCCGCCTCGGCTTCCCTGCCTGGTTCCGCATCGAGCTCTCGTGGGCCAAGCTGGCAGGCCTGGCCGCATTGCTCATCCCGATGATCCCAGCTCGACTCAAGGAGTGGGCCTACGCCGGCTTCGCCATCACGCTTGTTTCGGCGCTGATCGCTCATCTCGCCGTAGGCGATGGGGTCTCGGCGTGGGGCTGGTCCGTAGGGGCCGGGGTCCTCTGGGGCGCTTCGTACTTCTTCTGGCGTCGTTTGCGGACGCGCCCGGCATACGTGTGGCATTGTCGCGAAGATGCGGGACTGATTTAGTCCTAGTGTCGTAACCCAATCGCGCTCGGATCCTCTTTGCGGGGGTTGCAGAGCACGCCGAGCGCGACTAGATTAGCTGCGAGAGTTCAGACATATGAAAACATCCGCTCCTGTGAAGTCAGCCTCCGGCTCCATCGATGCGAAGATCGCCGAACTTGGGGACTGGCGCGGCAAGACGCTCGCGAAGGTTCGCAAGCTCATCCATGAGGCAGATCCTGAGATCGTCGAAGAGTGGAAGTGGGCCAAGGCAACATCGCCCGGCACTCCCGTCTTCTCGCACGGCGGCATTGTCTGCACGGCAGAGACGTACAAGAACGTCGTCAAGATGACCTTTGCCAAGGGAGCTGCGTTGAAGGATCCTTTCGGTCTGTTCAACTCCAGCCTCGAAGGGAATGTCAGGCGTGCCATCGACATCCACGAGGGTGACAAAGTGGATGAGGCGGCCTTGAAGGATCTCATTCGCGCTGCCGTGGCGCTCAATCTCGATCTCAAGGCCAAGAGCAAGCCGAAACGCCCACAAGGGAGCGGCAAGCGGTTCGGCTAGATTCATCGCAGATCCCGGCCATATCTCCTCCCATAGGGAAAGAGCTTCGGCATCCGCCTCATATGCCAAGCAGTTCGGCGTCGAGGCGCCAGCCTGGCCGCTGGAGGCCGAGTTCTCTGGTGTCGTACTTCTTCTTCAGTTGGTTCCAAGCCGGCGCCATACTGCTCCTCCGCGCCATCTGGCAGAACTGTTCCTCGAGTGATTCAGAAAATTGATTCTCTCCCACTTCGCGCAGCCCAGTCGCGATCAACATTGTAGAGGGTGCCCAGATCGGTCCGCGCCAATAACCGTCTCTCTCATAAAACGTGCTATTCGGTGGCTCTGAAACCAGACCATAGTGAGACATGGAGGCGCGCTGTTTCAGGGCTGCGACCATGTCGCGGCGGACGCGGACTGGCAGACGCTTTCCAAGGATGATCGGAATGGAGAGGAGTAGACTCTGCGACCAGATAGGGCGCCCATCTGCTACATGAATCGCCACGAACTCCCCATGCCTCCCAAACTCTTTCAGCATCGCCTTGAGAAGTTCGTCCGATCGTTGGTGCCAACGATTCGCCTCTCCCGGTTTTCCTAGGCGTATCGCGATCTTTGACAGCACTTCCATCTGCACAGACAGGAGAGCGCTCAGATCAGGCGATTCGATGGGCACTCCCTTGGCAAAAACAGTCGAATTGTCCCAGCCAGACTCGTTACCGTGTCGATATTCGGGTATGCCATTGTGATTGGAATCACGGTATTCGAAATACCAGTTTGTCCAGCGTGTCAGGAGAGGATAGATCGTCTCGAGTTGCTTGTTGTTCGGGAACTGCCCACGAATCATTAGCGATAACGCCCACGTGGATCGGGGGTTTCGAAAATTCCCATGCAATCGTATCAGCATCCCATTTGTCTGCAGCGCTCCCTCCGAATCCTGCACATCGAATGACAGGAGAAACTGGTCCCATGCGAGGTCACTATGCACGCAGCGAAAGAATTGTCTCCGCCGACGCCGATGAGCACCTTACCCTAAAGGGTTATATCCTCCAGATTAGTGCCCAAAAGTTGACCTGTCGCCACCAATTCGGAGAGGGAAGTTTAGTCAGATTGCGTCAGAATGAGGATTCACACGTCGGAGACGGTAGTCTGCGGCAAGCCGGTACCCATCTCGCTGGTTCAACATCTTCCCTGCACTCTTCCAAGATTCTCGGCGGGTTTGAGCAGTTAATACATGGAAGGCAAAGCCACCCGCCGCATTTGTATAAACAAATCCCAACTTACGAATCATAGTGATGGTCGCTCTGTTCGCAATGGGTATCGCTGCGTATAGTTTGTCGTAATTCGATAGAAAGATGTCGAGCGCAGCCTGTAATGATGTATGTGGCGCCCAGGACGCCCGCCTGCAGCTATCTATATAAATATGCATGTGGCCGTTCGGCTCACGGGCGGCCGCACCGATGATGATCTTTTCCCTTGATCAAAGAACTCCACAATATCCCATGATGCGATAGTTGCGGCAAGGAATTCGGGTGTCAGCTGGTGGAGGGGAAGTTTAGGTTTGAGATCATCTGCGCAGATAGCAAATAGAAACTCAGCGAGAGCATTCCTATCTTCACAACGACGAACAACAACCATCTCGAACCTTCCTTCTAGGAGGAGAGAGCAACATGATGTTGCAGCGCATGTACCAGAGCAGAACTGCTGTTCCGATAAAAACGCTTTGTCCCAAACAGCCCGTGGCTACATTTGCGTTTGTCAGATTCGCATATTTCCAGACCCGCGTGTGGGACCGATGTCGGTCAGATAAACAGAATCTTCTTCTGGCTTGGCTATTGGGTCTTCAGTAGCGATCCCGTTTTCATGCTCCTGGTGCGGGAATGTTCCGAGAGAATTCGTGCCCTCACTTTTTCGGATTTGAGAACAAGCTGTCGCTAGCGCCTAGTGAGGAGCCACCGCCCATACTGTCGATAGCCGACAATAGGGGATTTATGCTGACTCTGTCTTTATCGTTACCTTCACTAGAGTTGTTATTGCCATTGATGTCGTTATTGATGTCGTTGGCCTTCTTTGCCCCTTTGTAGGCCTGCTTTGTCAGATCGCCAACAGAGCGAGCCGCCGAGGATCCTTCGCCACCGATTTCTCCGCCAACTTCCCCTACTTCGCTACCCACTTCGGCACCCGTTGCGCCTGCTTCGGCACCTGCTGCGGCAGCTTCTCCGCCGATTGATGCTGCTGTGGAGTTCTCTTTAAGCCACTGCTGCCCTTTGTAGCTGTTTGCTCT
>Ga0193742_1000449_pt1 | contig 27845 bp, 44 predicted proteins | sample L2c1metaG_FD_165511 | JGI IMG/M metagenome (GOLD analysis project Ga0193742, IMG submission 165511) | Soil microbial communities from a riparian zone of the East river system, Colorado, United States - L2c1 | ecosystem: Environmental > Terrestrial > Soil > Riparian zone | place: USA: East River... | reverse complement strand
CTACGTTGACGCCGCGAACCGCATTCAAGCGGAGCACGGCTACGGCCCAGAGTCGTACCAGAAGTTCCTGGATGAGTACGGGGACGATGCCTGGCTCTGGTGGCAGTCCACGAGCCAGAGCAACACTGGCGTGCCCGCCACGTCCGCAGGCTTCATGGGCCAGCAGAAGTACCGGGAACAGATCGAGAAGAACCCGGAGCTGGGCCTTGCGCTAGTGGGCCTGGACACCGAGACCGACGAGTTCAACTACTCGGTCTACGAGTGGCAGACGAGCAACAAGGTCTCGAACGTGGACCCCCGCACACAGCGGGCGCCTCGCGGTCCCGAAGGGACCGTAGCCGCAGCCGAAGAGTCTGAAGGCTGGCGGCGCTGGGGTGCGTGGAACACGAAGATCGATGCCGAGCTGTCTGCTCGTGGCCTCTACTCCACACGCCAGACCGGCGCCGAGGATCTCGCGATTCTCAAGCGCCAGCTCGCTGACTCCCTCCAGGCCGAACTGCCTGGTTGGGCCGCTGCCTACACCAGCTTCGACACCGACAAGACCTACGAAATGGTTCGGTCGATGGAGAAGCTGATCGATGACGGAGACGCTCCCGAGCGTCCCGACTGGCACGGCGTCGAGGAGTACCTGGAGCTGCACCGTTCTTTCGGTGCTGAGCTTGATAACCGGTCGATGGTCGGTGGCTCCAGGGACATCACGGCCGACAGCAACGCCGATCTGGCGCTCGCCTACGACTACTCGGTCGGTGAGTTGAAGCAGCGCAACATCATGTTCGCGGATCTCTTCGACCGCGTGCTCGACAATCACCAACTCACGCTCGGTTCTGGGGGAGTCTGATGGCGACAATGCCCACTCCGGGCGGGAGTCTCTCCATCACTGGGGACCCTGCGCTTGAGCAGAGCCTGGCCGCCATTCAGGGCCAGGTCATGCCCCAGCAGACTCAGGACCAGTTGAGCCCCACCGCCCAGCGGTGGGCTAACCACTGGACCCCGAAGCCGTACACGATGATGTCGCCGCGCTACGGCTACCGCAGCCCCGGCACACCGGGCTTCGGGGTCCTGAGTGAGCAGTCTCCGGGTGGCAAGGGCACACGCAGCCTGAAGCAGTCTCCGGACTTCATCGTCAACAGGCAGCAGGGCGGCAAGCAGGGCAGCTCCCTTCGGGGAACCGACACCCTGACTGGTGACCGCACCAAACTCCAGGGGATCGCTGACGCGATCCTCGGTAGGCCGGCCAGTCCCTCGGAGCTTGGTGAGCTGTGGGGCTGGGCGCTTGAACAGATCGACGCCGCAGAGGTCATGGGCTCTGACCCCAAGGACCCCTGGCACTGGCTCGACATGCGCCGCGCCCAAGAGGAAGCCGACCTAGCCGAGAAGAACGGCCCGAGCACCACGACGCAGACCCAGCGCACCATCAACCTCACGGACCCGACGACGGCTGGCGCCGTCATCGACCAGACCCTGAGGAACCTACTGGGTCGCCGCGCTTCCGATGAGGAGCGCGAGCAGTTCATGTCGACGCTCCGGGCCACCGAGCAGGCGAACCCGACGATCACCACCATGACGTCCACCTCGACGCCTAGCGCCGATGGCATGGACCAGTCGGTGGACTCCTCCTCCACGACAACCGGGGGAGCGCCCGATCCGGGCACCGCAGCTCAGGCGTACGCCGATGACGAGCTGATGGGCGAGCAGAAAGCGATGCTCGCGGCTTCCTACTACGAGGCACTGCGAGGTCTGTAGGTGTACTCCCCCGTCAAGGGGGCGCGCGTTAGTTCGAGGTATCTGGGTGGCTTCCGTTCGACCGGAGGCCACTCCGGTATCGACTTCGCCGCGCCCTCAGGTTCCCGCGCCTACGCCGCTGTCGGTGGGCGAGTTCTCAGCACCGCCTGGGGCGGCGCCTACGGCAACCTCGTCAAGGTCCAGCACGATGATGGGTCGGTGGGCTACTACGCCCACCTGTCCCGCTACGGAGTCAAGAAGGGCCAGCGCGTCGAGCAGGGTTCCCTGATCGGCTTCGTCGGTAGCACCGGCAACAGCACCGGCCCGCACCTTCACTTCGAGGTACGCCAGAACGGCAAGCCCGCAGACCCGACGCGATGGCTGAACGCGGGCGGCAAGAACACCGGCTCGCTGTCCAAAGGTAAGTCCGCCGGCTCTCTGGCGGACGGCAAACAGCCGGGCTCGTTCGCTGGCCAGCTTCCGGACCTCGTCCAGATGACCGACCCGAACGACACCCTGGCGATGCTCGAAGCCCAGGGCATGCAGGCCTCGCCTGGCGGCAAGGCTGCCGGCGGGTTCTCCACGCCGGCCCTGGATGCAGCCTCAGGTAGGCAGCCCGAGTCCACAGACCTGGAGCAGTCGCTGGGCCGCGAGGCGGCCATGATCCAGCAGAGCCAGATGCTCAGCGCGATGCAGGCGCAACAGGCCGCCTATCAGACCTCCGCCATGGAGGCCACCGGGCAGCAGGCGCCAGCCGGAAATTCGCAGGGCTCCTACAGCTCTGGCGGCGGTGCAGCGGGTGACCTGGGCAAGCTCATCGGAGCAATCCGGGGCAAGGAGTCTGGCGGCAACTACGGCGCCAGGAACGGCGACTCCGGCGCTCTGGGCGCCTACCAGATCATGCCAGGCAACATCGCCTCCTGGTCCAAGGCTGCGCTCGGGTACTCAGTGAGCGCCTCTCAGTTCCTCGCCAACCCCAAGCTCCAGGACGCAATCGCCAATCACCGTCTCGGCATGTACTTCCGCAAGTACGGGGCCGATGGTGCGGCGCTCGCCTGGTACGCGGGTGAGGGCGCTCTGAAGTACAGCGAGTCGTCCCGGAACCGAGGGCAGGGCAAGTACCCGTCGATGAACTCCTACGTGCAGGACATCCTCCGAAGGGCGGGTCTGTAGTGGCTGACGAGCCCACCAAGGACGAGATGGCAGCCCTAGCGGGCTACACCACCGCCTACTTCAACGTCACGCCTGAGATGAAGGCCTTGTTCAACAAGGCGCTCAGCGAGATGTGGGAGCCGGCACGGCTTCAGTCCGCCATCCGTAACACAGCTTGGTACAAGAGCACGCCGCAGACGAAGCGCGAAGCGTGGCTGCTGGAGTCCTCGGACCCGGCGGAGTACGTTCGCCGGTCTCGCGAGGTGCGCAGCAGGATCTCCGCACTCGCCGCCGCAGTCGGCATTCCGATGGACACACGCTCCATGAGCGTGATGGTCGCAGAGACGCTCATGGGCGGCCTCAGTGACGAACAGATCCGCCAGCGCCTTGGCTCCATGGGTGGCGTCTTCAAGCGGGGCGCTCGCGGGGATGCCCTCGGTGGCGAGGTGGGCGCTGCGCAGCAGCGCATCGGCGCAGCCATTCAGGCGTACGGCCTCAAGGGGCGTGTCACTGATAACGCCATGGGTGCGTGGCTGAGCGGTATCGCGCAGGGTGTTCAGTCCGAAGAGTTCGTCATGAACACCTTGAAGAACCTGGCTAAGTCCAGCTTCCCCGGTCTTGCCGACAGGATCGACGCGGGCGAAACCATCATGGACATTGCCCAGCCCTACATTCAGTCGATGGGGAAGCTCCTTGAGGTGAACCCTGAGGAGATCGATCTCGATGATCCTGGGATTCGCCAGGCTTTGAGTCATCGGAATGAGGATGGAAAGATCTCGCCCAAGACCGTTTGGGAATTCGAGAACGACCTCCGCAAAGACACTCGATGGCTAGCCACGAACAATGCCCGTGAAGGCATGATGAGTACCGGCCTTGGAATTCTCCAGAAGCTCGGCCTGAAGGCATAGGGGTGGTGCAATAGATGGCCTGGTATGACGACCTGAGTGGACCAGACCGTGACGCAGCTGCCGCCCTGGTGTCTCTCTTTGAGCAGTACGACCTGGGCAGCTTGGCGTCAACCATTGTTGGCTACATCCAAGATGGCTACGGGGCCGACACGATTTACACGCTCCTCCAGGACACCAAAGTCTGGAAGCAGCGATTCAAAGCCAACGAGGCCCGTGTGAAGGCGGGCCTTTCGGTGCTCAGCCCTGAGGAGTACATCCAGACGGAGCGAGCTTACCGCCAGGCCCTTCAGTCCGCCGGCCTACCGGCCGGCTTCTACGACACCAACGACGACTTCACGAACTTCCTCGTCAAGGATGTCAGTCCTCAGGAGATCGCAGAGCGCGCCATGAAGGCGCGCTCTCTCGCGGACACTGTGGACAACGAGCAGAGGAAGGCGCTGGCCCGCATGGGGCTTAGCACTGGAGACATCGCCGCGTACTACCTGAACCCGACGAAGGCTCTACCCACGTTGGAGAAGAACGTCGAACTGGCCAAGCTCAACGCTGAGCGCAATCGCGCTGGCTTTGGCTATGACGACAAGTTCGCTCAGGAACTGTTCGGCATGGGCATCACGTCAGAGCAGGCTCGCGAGGGCTACAACGTCGTTCAGACGCAGCTCCCGACATTCGAGCGCCTCGGTGAGATCTCGAACGTGGACTACGGCCTTGAGGACATTCAGTCCGAGGTGTTCGGCGGTAACGCCGACTCCACGCGCACACGCAACAAGCTCGCTTCTGAGGAGCGCGCACGCGGGCGTGGAGCCGCTGGCACTGGATCGGGCACGCTCTCGCGTGACCGAAGGTTCAACTAGCAATACCGGAACGCATGGCAGGGGGCGATCAGCCCTGGCGAGTTCGATTCTCGCCCGTTCCACTCCGCGTTCGGATCCACCGGCCCCGACGCGTGTATTTGTCCGGGAGCAGGAGCGAGACACTCACACCTCCGTGAGTGTCCTTTGGCCTGCGCAGATTTCTAAAGGAGTGCCTCGCATGAGCGAGAACCAGTACGCCGACATTCTTGATGACGACACCATCGAGGCCGCCGAAGCTCAGGCTGAAGCGCAATCGCCGAAGGCGCTGCGTGAATACGCCAAGGAGCAGAAGAGGGCACGAGAGGCGGCCGAGGCGGAGCTGAACAAGCTTCGCGGAGAGCTGCGCCAGGGTGAGGTCAAGACGAAGTTGGCTGCTGCCGGTCTTCCCGAAGGTGCCGCGAAGTTCGCGGCCAGTGCGGAAGACCTTGACGCCTGGATCGAGGAGAACCGTGGCCTCTTCGGAGGAGCCGGCGAATCCCAGACCCAGAACGTCGACCCCACCGCTCCGGTGGGTCAGCCCTCCCTTACGCCTGAGCAGATCCAGCAGATGCGAGCTGTCGGTGTGCAGCCGGGTTCTTTCAACCCCGGCTCCATTGACCATCTCAACTCGAAGGTGAACGACGCCGGGTCGAAGGAGGAGCTGATCGCGATTCTGGCTCAGCAGGGACGCCTTGCCGGCTAACCTGCATAACTCCTAAGGAAAGCTCAAGTGGCTTACACCCAAGCTGACTTCAACCAGACTGCACTCCCCGCCGATTCCCTCGGCGAGGGTGTGGTCATCCCGGCTTATGACAAGCTCCTCAAGTGGGCGCTGACCGACAAGGTTCTGTGGCGTCAGTTCATCGACGTTCGCCCGGTCGACCCGACCAACAACAGCAACGTCGTGCACCTCAAGCGGAACGCCTACCTCACCACGACCGCGCCGGTGGCGCTGTCCGAGGTTCTGCCCGCCGACGTCACCGCCTCGCCCGAGCCGGTTGACATCTCGGTCACCCTGGCTGAGTACGGCCGCACCATGGGTCGGACCACGTTCCTCGGTGACGTCGCGTACGTCCCGGTGGACCCGATCCTGGCCGAGCAGATCGCCGAGGACCTTGCGAAGAGCCTGGACCTCCTGGCTCGCGCCCAGTTCACCACCGGCACTAACCGGGCTACGGCCGATGGCGCTGCCATCGGCACCGGCACTGGCACTGGCCTTGACGTCACCCCGGTCAACATCAACACGCTGACCCCCGCTGACGTCATCTCGGCTGCGGCCATCCGGCGTCAGGTCAAGGCTCTGCGCAAGCGGAACGTGACCCCGTGGATGGGCGACCACTACATGGCGGTCATCTCGCACGAGACCTCCCTGGACATCCAGGAGGGTGCGGACAGCCCCGTCAACTGGCAGGACCCGCACATCCGCGTGGACACCGACGCCATCTACAACGGCTACGTCGGCAAGTTCGCGGGCGCGGTCTTCATCGAGTCGAACCGTGCGCTCGCCAGCGCCTCCGGCGCTTCGAGCGCCGCGGTGCACCGCACCGTGTTCTTCGGTCGCGAGGCGGTCGTCGAGGCCGTCAAGCGTGAGCCCGCCATTGGCGTCTCGCCGGTCACCGACCCGATGAACCGTCACCGGGGCATCTACTGGTACGGCTCGCTCGGTCACGCCATCTACCGCCAGGAAGCCCTCCAGCGCCTGGAGCACGGCGTCAGCTCGAACGAGGTCTGATCATGGCTGTCGCCGTTGTGACTACCGCTGGAGTCGTCCTCTTCGACGACGCTGCTGCTGCCAACACCTACGTTCGCGCCGCTGCCAACCGAGGCGTCCTCAAGGACGCCCTTCGGGGCAACAGGGGCACGGGCCGGGTCAAGGTGCTCTCGGTCGACGAGACCAACATCACGCCGTAACGCAACCAAGGAGAGGGCGCCTTTCGGGGCGCCCTCTCTGCTTGGAGAACCATGGCCACATACAGGTTCGAGTGCCCCACCATTCAGGAGGGGCCGATGCTTTCCGGCCGCGATGTTCCGCACATTCTGCGCGGCATTCCCTGGCCCGCCTGCCCCTCACTCATCAAGCGCAATGGCGCATTCGTTCAGCAACGCTGGCCTACTGGCGATGAGCTGAATCAGCTTGAGGTCGGTATCGAGTACTTCCTCGGCGGCTACGTCTATTCGGGCATTGCTCAGGACGTCGCAGACGTCCTTGTTGCTTCCGGCTTTGGAGAAGGGCTTACCGAAGAATGAACTGCACTAGCGGTTGCCCCACTCCCGGCGCTCATGAGAACTGGGGTGCCTGCCTCCGAGCCAAGTCGCTCGGAGTCGCCTGGGCTCAGTCCGCCGCAGGGCTGGACCGCACCAACGAGAAGTACAAGGCGAATGCCATCAAGGAAGCCCGCGCTGCTCTCAAGGTGGGCATCAAGCCTGACACCACGCGCCTTCAGGACGTGCGCCGTGCCGTGGACTGGTCCGAGAAGCACGGCAAGCCCTACGTGAGCAGCACATGAACCTGACGATGACCGGCGCCCTGAACAAGGCGGCCGACACCAAGGGCCTCACGGCCACGGGCGCCGCCAACGTACTGGCCGGCACCAAGGGCCTGACGCTCGGCGCTGCCCTCAATGTGCTAGCCGGGACGGTTCGCCTGCCGGCGACTCTCGCCGCCAATGAGCTTGCTGGCACTACGCGCCTCACTCTCACGCACGCGCTGAACGTCTATGCCGACAGCCTCCCCTAAGGACCACTGAATGAGCAGCACTACGAGGCGCCACTGGTTCGGTGGTTCCGCCAACGACTATGCCGCCTCGCTGTCGGGCTCGAATCTCACCGTTGTTGCGAGGCCCGACGCCAGGCTCTGGGCGTGGACCACCGCCGAAGACGGTGTCCGCATTACGGATCTTCTGAACGAGTCCCTGGTCGGGATCGACGAACTCATCACCGACGCGTCGGGAAACATTCCCAGGTTCCAAGCTCGCACTGGTGACACTCAGATCTGGCTGGGCGCAGCCGAAGGCGGCGCTCGAACGCTCCTAATGGCCACGGACCTTGACGAAGACGTAGCTGCAGTTGAAGAGGCGGTGGACGGCATCGCCGTCATCCCCGGCGAGACGGCCGGCGGAGTCGGCCGGTTCTGGGGTCGCTACCCCAACTTCGAGTCCCTGCCCACCGTCGAGGATGGCGTCGATGACAACGACTTCGCCATCGTCATTGTGGAGTAGTCGATGCCAGCCCAGATCGCAGAGTGGATCACGGACCGCTGGTTCCTTGCGGGCGGGCAACCCCCGCCCCTCACTGACTTCCCGAACGAGAACAACACCGGGATAGCGCAGTTCGGTGACGTGCCGCGAACTCCGTTCCTCGGCTTCGGCTCTTTCGAGACCGAGGTCGAGTTCGACCGCACGGACTTCCTTGCCGAGAACATGGCCAATGAATACGTCCGAATTGACGAGGGTGGGCATTTCACTGCCACGCGCTCGTACTTCAATAGGCGCATTGACTGTGACGGCCCGGACCGCTCTCTGACTCTAGAGAATTGCACGGTTGATGCCGGTGGTGGCTTTGTCGGTGTCGGCTTCGGTGACCTCACGCTACGTCGTTGCAACATCTCCAATGGCAACAACTGCGTGAACGTCGGCGCGAACCTAACAATGGAAGACTGCTACATCCACACACCCTTCCTTCCGTCAGGCTCCGCTGACCACATCAACCCGCTATTCCACGGTGGCGGCGGAAACCTCACCATCCGCCATTCCACCTTCTGGGCACCGATACCCGATAACGGGTTCGGTGGTGGCGTGAGCACGAACCTTTCCCTTTTCGCGGACTTCGCTCCAGTCCACAACGTCACCATTGAGAACTGCCTCATTCGCTGGACTTATGGCGCTTATGGCTGCTCTCTCGGCTGGAACCCCGGCAAGGACTTCAACGATCACCCGCTGAACGGCACGAACATCGTGTTCCGTAACAACACATTCGAGCGTGGTCCTTCTGGCGTTTGTGGCGGCCTTGGTCCTGTCACTTCCTGGCCTTTCGACCGCCCTGGGAATGTCTGGGAAAACAACCTGTACGACGACGGCACTCCGGTAGACCCGGCTTAAGGAATAGTCAATGGCAACCTGGATCAACCGCTCCGAGGTGTCGAGCGATCGGAATGGCACGACCGGGCACACCGTCGCATTCGACACGCCGGCCGCCAGTGCCCTGCTCGTACTCATCATTTCGTCCCCCTCCCCGCCCGCAAGCACTCCGTCCGGGTGGACCCACAGGGCCACCGCCGGCACGAACTCCGGGTCCTCGGTCTACACGAAGATCGCCGCTGGTGACGAGGCCAGCGCGGCCATCACGCTCTCCCACTCGAACTGGACCCTCCAAGGCGTCGTCTACGAGTTCCTGCCAGGTTCCGCCTGGGGCGGATCTGCCGACCAGGACGAGGCGTCCAACCCTGGACCGACGCTCTCGGGCCTGACCGGCACCCCCACGGTCTTCTACGTTCAGGGCCTTGGCATCCCCGGCACCCCCGGCCTGTCCCCGAACCCCTACGTTGACACGCCAGGCGGCTTCACTCGCGACTACCAGGCGTACTTCGCTGGCGGCGTCAATGATGGGGCTGGACTTGCAACGCACGCCGCCGAGGCGTGGGACGCGACAACCACCCCGTCAATCGCCTTCACGTCGTTCTTCGTGGACGGCACGGGCCTCGGCGGATCTGCGGGCGAGTCGCGCATCGCCTTCTGGGTGGCGCCTGCCGCCATCGAGATCCTCGACACCCCGGTCGTCACGGTCAGCGCCCAGTCGAACCCCACCACTGAGGGTGGGACGGACGGCTCCATCACCGTGACGTGGCCCGCTGTTGACGGTGCTGACACCTACGTGGCTGAGATCGCTGACGGGCACGACGCCACGGAAGGCTTCGCTGTCGACGACGCCACCGCCACCAGTCCTCACGTCTTCGTCGGCCTGACGTCAGGCGAGTACACGGTAGCGATTACCGCCATCCCGCCCGCATAAGGAGCACCCAATGGCGCTCCCCAGCGAGCGGGGTACGGCCAACGTCACGCTGTTCGAGGGTGGCGGGATTCCGCCGGTCATGCCCTCCGAGCGTGGCACTGCGAACGTCACGCTCTTCGAGCCCAGTGGCCCGATCCCGATCGTCCCGTCTGCACGAGGGACACGGAACGTCACCCTGTTCGACCCCCCGCCCGATGCGGTCGTCTTCCCGTCTGCTCGCGGCGTCGCCAACGCGACGCTCGTCCCCGCCAACGGCGATGACAGCCCACTGAGGCTCGCCACCAGGACCGGCTCTACCTACACCCGGAACTGGTTCCGCACCGTCGTCTGGAACGGCGCCGAGTGGATCTTTGACTAAGGAGAAACTGTGCCCGTCCTGATCCCAGGGGGTGGCGGCTCGTCCTCGTCTTCGCGGTATGCCACGAGGGAACTCGTTGAGGAGACCTTCGGTCACCTCTCTGGCTACACCACGAACGTCGGCCAGGTCACGTCACTGAGCGAGTCTCTCGACGAGGCCGCGTCCGAGTTCAACATCGCTGAGCCTGGGCAGGTCTCCAGGGGCGTAGTCGAGATCGACTACGAGCTGGTCTACGTGGCTGGGTCCTCCAACGGTCTGTGCACGGTGCTGCCGACCGGTCGAGGCTGGGGTTCCTCCAGTGCAGCCACGCACGAAGGGGGCGCCCTGGTCACCTTCGGCCCGCGCTTCCCCCGGCACGCGATCCTCCAGGCGATCAACGATGTCATCGAGAACATCTGGCCGCAGCTCTACGGCGTGGGTGAGACCACCTTCGCCTTCCAGCCCACGGTCTTCACGTTCCCGCTTCCCGCGGACGCCGTGGATGTCCTGGCTGTCGAGTGGGACCCGGTGGGTCCCCAGGACTCCTGGGTGACGATCGACCACTACAGGTTCAACCGCAACGCCGCCAGCGCGGACTTCCCGACTGGCCGCTCGATCGACCTGGGCGACAGCCTGACACCGGGGCGCACCGTGAGGGTGCGCTACATGAAGCGGCCCTCTGCCATTGACGTGGAGCAGGCCTTCGAGGATTCGGGCCTAGCTGTCTCCGCATGGCCGGCCATCATGTACGGCGCTCTGCACAGAATGGCAGCCTCCCTCACTCTCGGACAGCTTGGTGTGGCCTCGCCTGGTGCCAATGAGCTTTCCCGCGTTCGACCGCTGAATGCGGTCGAAGTCGCCCAGCAGTACTACGCCCTGCATGTCCAGTTTCTGGAGCAGGAACGCACCCGCCTCCAGGCGGAGAACCCCATTCGCCTGTCCTTCGGAAGGTAAGAAGTGCGCTTCTACAGCTCCATCGCCTCCGAGGCGACACTCTCCAGCGGCATCAATGGCAGTGACACGGCTATCACCGTTGAGGACGCCACGGGGTACCCGGCCAATACGCCGTTCACCATTGTCCTGGATCCGGACACCGCCTCCGAAGAGATCGTAGATGTCACCGGCGTCAGCGGTGACAACTGGACCATCACCCGTGCCGTCGATGGCACCGTGGGCCTGTCCCATGGGGCCGGCGCGAAGGTTCGGCACATGGGCACTGCTCGTGACTTCCGTGAGCCTCAGGAACACATCGACGCCAGCACTGGCGTGCACGGTCTCTCTGGTGGTGAGGGTGCCGTTGTCGGCACCTCCAAGACCCAGACCCTGACCGGCAAGACGATGTCCGGTGCGAGCAATACCTTCTCCGCCATTCCTCAGGCGTCTGTCACCAACCTGGCGACGAACCTGGCGTCGATCAACTCCGAGCTTGACGGTGTCGGCGATGATCTCGCCGCTCACGCGGCGGACACCAGTGCGCACGGCGTGACGAGCGGCGTCATGGTTGGCACTACGCAGTCGCAGGCGCTGACCAACAAGACGATCAACACTTCCAGCAACACCATCACCGTTGAACATGCGGACGTAAGCGACCGGTACTTCCTCCTCATGGAGGGAGTGGAAACCGATGTTCCTGGCGGAACCCTTGCCCGGAACTCCTGGACGACCATCGCGTCTCGTGGCACGTGGGCGAGCGATGGACACACCTCCCGCAGGGCGGTACCAAAGACCGGCCTTTACCGCGTTACCTACACCACGGGGTGGGCGGGGACGGAGGTGGTCGGTGCAGAGGTCAACATGAGGGTCTACAACATCCCCCTTGACGGCGGTTCCGCCGGGACCCTGCTCGGGAGGATGGACAAGTCCCGCGAGCCCGGCGACTTCTGGGTCCACCTGTCCGCCACTGCCGTGGTTAACAGCGGGCGCGGTATCGGACTCTTCGTCAACCACAACGTCGGTAACTGGGTTCTGCGCGGTGGACTTGAGAACACGCGGGTCCTCATCGAGTACCTCGGGCCGGCCACATGAGTGCTGCACCTGACATCACCGAGGGCCTACCGTTTCGCCTTGGTGGGCGCACGAACGCCCACTCTGCCATCTTCCAGGTGGAGCGAGACGCATTCGATGTGGCTCTCGGTGATCTGCCTTTCAACGTCTACATCAACGAAGAGCACCCGTACGAGCGGTCTTCCGCTCAGGTGCGCAAGGACCAGTTCGACAGCAACCGCCTTGCCGGTGAGCAGAGTCTCGGTCAGTGGTGGCTTCGCAGTCAGAACGACTTCTCCGGTGGCGACGGCATCACGTACTACGAGCCCCTCGAAGGTGAAGGTTCGGAGACCCGCTTCCACGACAGCCGCGGCGTCAACGTCTTCGACTTCCCTGAGGTGCAGCTCCTGCATGAGCAGGAGCTTGTGCAGGCCGGTGGCTCGGACCTTGAGTTCGTGGGCATCGGAGAGGCCGCTGGCCTCTACCGCACTGGCGCCAGCTTCTATGTCGTCGAGGACGACGGGTCCGCCACCTCGGCCACGCCCACGGGCACCACGCCGAAGGGCATCGCCCGCGTTCCCGGCCATGGCTGGCTGATCGGTCATACGACTGGCATCGGCACCATGACCTCCACCGGCGTCGCTGCTGCCCTGGTGACTGGCGCCTCCGCCGCCCTCTGGCCCTACTGGGCGAAGGACCGGATCTTCGCCGTTCAGGGCAACCAGATCTACCAGCTCACTCTGGCTGGCGGTGCCATTGACGAGACCCCGGTCACCGGAGACATCTTCTTCGAGCACCCGACCACCTCCTGGTCCTGGTCCTCGATCGTGGAGACCGGCTCCGCCGTCTGGATGTCTGGCCGGCAGGGCGCCTATAGCGCCATCTACTCGACCACCATCGAGGACGCTGAGTCCGGGCCTGAGTTCACGACCCCCTCGGTAGCCGTCAAGCTGCCTTCTGGTGAGTACGTGACTGCGATGCAGTCCTATCTGGACTTCCTGCTCATCTGCACGAACCTGGGCTTCAGGGTGGCAATCACTGATGGTGGCCAGGCTCAGCTCGGTCCCCTCATCTGGGATGACCAGGCCGGCGTCTCCGTCTCCGCTCGTGGTGATTACGCCTGGGTGGGGCTCGGAGAAGGGCTCACCCGAAGGGTGGCCCTCGGCATTGCCACAAGCCCTGACGAACTATTGTTCGCCTGGGCCAACGATGCTGAGGTTCCCAATGGTGGCGATGTAACTGCTATCGGTTTCGTAGAAGGCCTGCTAACGGTAGCGGTGAATGACGTCGGCTGCACCATGCAGTCCGACGATCTCGTAGACTCGGGCTATATCAGCACGGGCTTCATTCGCTTCGGAACCCTTGAGCCCAAGCACTTCTCCTCGGTGATGATCACGGGAGACGTTACTGATGGTGCCGTCAGCCTTGCCGCATCGATAAAGCCCGACGCCAGCTATTCCGAGATCGCCTCTCTGTCCAACTGGGATGGTGACAAGGAGGTCGCCCTCACTCTCTCGGGCGCGAACGTTCCATGGGGTCGGATGTCATTAAAGTTCACCCTGCACCGCGATAGCTCAACCTTAACGGCCGGCCCGAAGTTCGATGGCTATCAGGTGAGGGCGCTTCCTGCGCCCAACAAGAGGCAGAGACTCTTCGCCATTCCGCTTAAGTGCTATGACCGCGAAGACAATCGCTGGGGCGCTGGGCATGGCGGTCCCGGCTTCGCCTATGCCCGCCTTCTCGACCTTGAGGCCGTAGAGGATTCCGGAGTTCCTGTCGTCTTCCAGGACCTGCGCACTGGTGAGGCGCGGACTGTCGTCATCGAGCAATTGCACTTCGTCAACACCTCAAGCCCCGACCGAGATCAGTCTGGCTTCGGCGGACATGCGTTATTAACGATCCGGACGGTTGACTGAATGGTGGAGAAGGAAAGCCTGCCGCTTGAAACTCAGATCCTGGTAAAGCTCGAAGGGATAGACGGCAAGCTGGTGAACATCGAGACCAAGATTGATTCGCTCGCCAAAGAGTCGACCGATCATGAGTCCAGGATTCGCAAGCTCGAAAAGACCATCTACTACGCAACTGGTGCCGCCGCCGTGTTAGGCGGCGTCATTGGCAACGTGCTGGGAACTGGAGTTATCTGATGCTTAAGCGCCTAAGATTGGCGCGGGCTCAAGTCCAGGCTAGAGCCGCGAGTGGCTGGATGCCGGGAGCCGTCAAGAAGGAGATCAAGAAGTTCAAGACGCCACTGCGCTCTGTGCGTGGCGTCTGCCACCACGTGGCAGTGAGCGAGGGCTCCTCGCTCTACGGGTACTTCTCAGGCGCCAAGGTCTGCTCGCACTTCTACGTTCGCAAGGACGGAACGATCGAGCAGTACGTCAGCATCTTCTACCAGGCGCCGGCCAATGGCGCCGGGAACTCTTCGCTGGTCTCTATTGAGACTCAGGGTGGCGTAAGGGGCGTCGAGACGGAGCCTTGGACCGCAGCGCAGGTTGAGTCCCTGGCCAGGATCGATGCATGGGTCGCCAAGCAGAAGAGCGTGCCGCTGATCCTGATGCCGAACTCGAAGAGGAGTTCCGTTGGCCTGGGCTGGCACCGCCAGGGTGTCGACCCCTACCGGGTCGACGGTGGCGAACTGTGGTCTTCGGCCTACGCCAAGTCGTGCCCCGGTCGAGAGAAGATCTCGCAGATGCCCCAGGTCCGTGACCGGGCCAAGCAAATCCTGGCTGGAGACCCCGGCCTTCCTGACACGGGAGAGTTGTTCACAGTGGGACAGTACGAAGACATCATGGGGCGCCTCGCCTACATCGAGAAGCAGAACAAGGCCAACGCCGAGGACATCGTCTATGTCCAGACTCAGGTGAAGTCGGTGGCCCAGCTCGTCGTGGACGAGACTCGGGCAGTGCCGGCGGCTAGCGCCGCCGCCGTTCACGGTCAGCGCCTCGGGCGTCTTGGCCCGAGCATCGGCGTGGCCCTCCAGTCCCTGTACAACACCCTGGTCCCGAAGGTGGCACAGGCCACCGACCGTGCTGCGAAGGAAGAGAACTGATGTTCATTCAGGCCCTGCGCTACCTCAAGGCCATCGCCTCGCTCGTAGGCGTCACCGCCACGGCGCTGGTCGCCGCCGCCGAGCTTCCCCTCTGGGTCACGCTGCTCGCCGTTGGCGCCACTGCGGTCGCCACGGCCGCCGTTCCCAACATCGAGCTTGGCGAAGTCGAGTAGCCATGTGATAGATCGTCCACATTCATACAAGTGTACGATCATCCACACAGCAGGAACCCCGGCACGGACCATGCCACGCAAATGGAGGTCTCCGCGCCGGGGCCTACTAGGCGTATGGCCCGTTGAAGATGTGCCTCCGCCTCACCCGCAACATACTGAGCCCCGCCCGAGCCGTCAAGGCTTTCGGGCGGGGCTCTCTTTGCGTCTACAGCCGGGCTTCGCCCGGCCTGACCGTGGACCCCGTGACCCTGAGTCCGTAGTGGTCGATCACCCAGGTGATGTTATTCCTCTTCTCGGCGTGGTCCGCTGCTGCGTCCTCCGCCGTGCCGTACCGGGAGTAGTCCCGAGATGACCACCTGCACGTCGGGCAGTGCCCACGGTACCGAGGAACCATGGCGCAGATACTACCGCTGGTTGCGCTGGCGCCTGGCGGCGAGGCTCTGCGCGTCCAGGCCGGCAGCCCGGAGCTTCTCCTGGGTGCGCTTGTCGTCAGCTCGCATCTTGCGTAGCCCCACGACGATGAGGCCGACCAGCGCCACGTACACGAACGTGAAGCTGCTGAAGAACCAGCTCACGAACTCTCCTGCCGTCACGTCTTCCATCACTGCCCCCGTAGCTTCGCCTTGTAGTCCTCCCAGGACAACTTCTGTCCTGGGGTCATGGCCACTTGGACCTGTTTCTTCAGGTGGAACAAGTCCCTGATTGCCCATGAGCATATGGGACAAAGGTCCACCCGAATAGTGTCACCGTCATACGTGACGGTGACCTCCTTGGCATCTGACTCTCCGCATGAGTCGCACTCGTGCACCAATCTGCGCACGGTACTCATCCCCTCGGTCTCAACTCAATCACCCTGCCCTCGACCGTGGGCGTGATCATACGCCGACCGAGGATGACCTTGTCGCGCATTGCCCGGCTTGTCTCCCATCCGATATAGACCAGCGTCTGAGTAGGAGATGCGTGGCCGAGCATGGACTGGACGACAGCCAGCGCCTCGTCCTTGCCCTTCTCGTCAGCCAGGAGCGACTCGAAGTAGGCCCTCGCTCCGCTCCTGCGCAACGTGTGCATGCCGCTACCCCTCTCGTTGATGCCGAGCTGGCGCAGCACCTCCTGGACCCTGACCCGTGGCGTCATGAGCGGGCGGTCAGGAAGCAGTGGGTACTCGCCGGTCCCCGAGATGAACACCCCTCGGGTGTTCCTGGACTCCGGGCGCATCATGGCGCAGTGGATGTACCAGCTCGGGTCTGGCACCGTGACGCCCATTTCCACGCACACGTGTCGCTTCCAGCGGTTCAGCTCGTCCCTGTAGTCCGGGCCGACCGGTAGGTCGTCCCAGTCCCCGGTCTTGGTGCGGTAGACGGAGACGTGGTCGTCGTGGTCGTCCCGCCACCTGATCGGTGTCAGCTCACTGGCGCGCACCAAGAGGAAGAGTCCCGTGGCCACGATGATGCGGTCACGAGGGACCGTGGCCCGGGCCAGTGTCTCGCCGAACTGCTCCAGCGCGATGCGTGGCCGGCGCTTACGAGGGATCTTCGCCTTGCGCACACCCTCCAGGAAGTCGTCACCTCGGCCCACGTACTTGCGCACCGTGAGCCACTTTTGGAAGCCGCTCAGCCGGGCTATCTGCTGAGCCCTGGTGCTGGGCTCCCAGTGACGGTTCTCCGCCAGCCAGGCGTCCACGTGGCGGGGCTCGATACTCCTCGGATACAGATTTCCGATCGTGGTCAAGAACCCCACGAGCATGGACTTCTCGGACCTGATGGTGTTGGGGGAGACGTCGTGCGTCTCCCGGCTCTCCAGGTACTCGTCTATGGCCTCGCTCAGGCGGACTGCGCTAGGCACGAGCGGCCAACCAGAGATCCCGCAGGATCTCCTTGGCCGTGATGCGAATGGCATCGTTGTTCTTGTGGTTGTCGGTCCAGTCCTCGCGGTCCCACGTCTTGGTTCGGCGGTCGAGGTACACGGCGCCGTAATGCGAAGTGGCCTTGCGCGTGTCCGGAGAAAACTTGGTGCCTTTCTCGACGCCCGGCAACCGGGTAATGCCGACCTTGACGCAGTCGGCGGCCATGAGGTGGACGCGCATCTTCGCCTTAGGCCGGCCAAGGGCCAGGGCCTCGTCATCAGACATCCCCTTGCGACGCCTGCGGTTCGCGTCACCGTGCCCGCAGTATGACCACCACTGCGAGACCGTTCTGTCGAACGGCTCGCCGTAGAAGAGGATCGTCTTCTGGTTGTCCTCGCTGGCGGGCTCGTCCTTGTCGTAGTCCGGGTTCGGCTGCGCCGTGTGAGGCACGGCGCGGACCGGGTGCCCCGTGTCGCCCAGCAGGCGGGCCAAGGACGGGATGCCGATGCCCTTCTGGGCCTTCTGCCAGTCCTGGATGCCCTTGGGCGCAACGGCCTTGTAGATGACCTCCAAGTCCTCCAGCATGCTGGACTCGGCGCCCTTGCTCTTGTAGCGCAGGCGGCCAGTCAGTTGGCGCTGCGCAACGTCCAACTGCATCTCGTAGACGCTCTTGTCGAGGACGATCGCCCGATTGATGCGCTGCTTCAGCTTGACGACCACGCTCTCGAAGTCCGCGTATACCTCCGCCGCCAGGCGGAGGTCAGTCCAGGTGCTCATGCCGCACGCTCCACGCCACGCAGGGAGGTGGCGCCGTTCTGGCGGATGAGGGCGGCGGCCTGCTCGTGACGCTCAGCCGTGACCACCAGGCCACCCGCCTTGCTGCGGAGCTGGCTGGCGCGTCGGTCATGCTGTTCGGCGGTCGCGTCGCCCCAGGGGACGTACTCCCCGTCGAGCTTGAACCCCTCGTCCATGAGCTGACGCTCCGCCTCCAGGCGGTCCCGGTGGGGGGTTGCGGGCTTGAGGTTCGCGTACTTCGGCGTGGTGTTGAGGTTGCGCACGTTCTCGTGGAACTCGGGCTCAGGGCCGAAGGCTGCGTCTTCGGTGGCCTTGACGCCACTGCGGTACCGCTTGCCGACCTCGTTGGCCACGAGCGGGTAGAGGTCACTCTTGGTGGCCTTGTTGAAGGCTCGGTTGGTGACAAACTCCAGGAACTCTTCACTGCCGTAGGACTCGGCGTGGAACTCCCACGCCTCTTCGATCAGTTCGCTGACCTTGGACATGCTTTCCTCCTGTTGGGTTTCGGGTGTTGGAGATGAGTCGAGCACCCCGGCCGCCGGGGGCACGGAAGCCCGGCGGGTCGCCAACCCCTTGCCGGGGTGCTCGACGATTAGCGCGACAGCGGCGCTGGACTTGTGGGTTTCGCCTCGGGCATGGCCACTGTCGCGGGCCTTGCTCCGCTCCGGCGCGGCAACCTTGGGTTTCGCAACGTAATTGGCCGGAGCGGAAGAATGTTGCGAGGGGCGAGGGGCGGTTGGGCTTCGAGCTTCGCGTGGCCCCTGGCAAGAATGGTTCCCGCACCGACGTACCGATGATGGATTCCGACGCCAACCTGGCCGGTGCGGGAAGTTAGTTGCTCAGCGGCGGCTTCTTGATGGCCTCGCCAGAGTTTTGGCCGCTGAGCAAGAGTGGTTGAGCGGGGCGGGGCCGGATTGGACTCCGCATGTTCTTTGGCCCCGCTCAAATCTGTGGGGAGGCTCACTGCTCCTCCTTGGTGATGCGACGTGTATTGATCCGGCCCTCGGCAACCATCCGTTGGAGCAGGGCCGCCTTTTCTGGCGTCCAGGACTGCAGGAGCAGCTCACCTCCGGTGAGCCCGCGTGTACTCGAATCGAGGGGGGTTGCTACATCTCTGAAGCGACTGTCTGGGTCGTCCTCCTGCCAGTACTGGCGGTCTTCGTTCCACTTGAGGCCGAACGCGCCTCGCTTGCCCCTCTTGATGAGGACCTCGGAGACCGGCAGGCAACGCCTGCGGTCAGGTCCCTCGGTGACTCCGTGCTCGCCCACTCGGTGGGCGTCTCCGGTCTTGGTTCCGGAGAAGGTCTCGTGGCACGCGGGGCAGTGCTCTGCCCGGTGCGTCTTCCATCGCTTGTCGCACTTGTTGCCGTGCGTGTACCAGGTAGCCATGCCGCCCCTCGCTCCGTCGTTTGATGAGCCCTAACGTAAACCATAGCGCTAGGGTCTGTCAAACGTCATCCCTGGTCCTGACCTTCGTAAACCCTAGATGGGCCTAAATCAGGGCTTCTTCCACAACAACTTGCCCGGTTCCGACCTGCGCACATGAGACATCCTAGAATTTTCTTGGTCTGGTGTAAACCAAGGCGTAGGCTTCAGCGTGAATGGTGTGTCGATCGAACGAACCACACACCCTGGAGGACGAACGATGGCACCGCCGCGCAAGCCTGGACCGGACAACGGAGAGCTGCGAGCCTGGAGGGAGGAGGGTCTCACCCACCAGCAGATGGCTGATCGGGCCGCCGAGAAGTACCGGGTTCCGTGGAACGCCAACCTGATCGCTCAGCGCCTGCACCAGGCCGGCCTGACGAAGGAGATCGTTCGCTTCGCAGAGGCCGCGCCGTGGAAGGTGCGCAACGCGCACTCCCGGCACTACAGGCTCCAGCAGCTAAGGGACCTGGAGAAGCTGGATCGCGGCCTTCCCCTCGACGACATGCGCACCAAACGAGCCACCAAGCTGCTGCGCGAGTCGGAGAGACTGGGCTTCGTCATCGCCTACAACCCAGCGGCGGCGGACGATGCGCCCGTGGAAGAGGTCTTCCCGTTCGTCGACCGGACCGAGGTTCCGCCGGAGTACCTGCACCCGAAGTACCCCATCAGCACCTACGACCCGACCAAGATCAGGGTCCGCGGCGAGGCCAGGATGGGCCGCGAACGCATCGAAGCTGAGATCCGCCGGCTGGAGCGGCAACTCGCGGCGGACGAACGCCAGGAGGGCCAGCAGTAACTGGTCCGAACCAGACAAGACGTCACTTAGAGTAGCGGGTACGTTGCTCTGGGTGAATGATCACTTGACGCGCAGGCTCCACGAGCTGAGGGCGCAGCTCGACTTTCACCTTGACGAAGTGACCAAGATCGAGGACGAGGCGGCGGAGATCGAGGCAGTCCTCTATCCGCCGCCCCCTCGGCGCTGGGTCCCTCGCGTCCTCAAGGGAGGGGCGGCTGCTGCCGCCCTCTGGGTTGCCACGAAGGCCAAGGACAGAGTCGCCTACGTCGCAGGAGCGGGCGCCCTGGCGGGCACCGCCGCCATCCTCCTGATGATTCCCTTCGGCGATGACGTAAACCAACCCGAGGTGCCGAGCGTCATAGGGTCACCCACCCACAGACCGACAGTGGGGCCTGACGCTCCAGCCCCCCTGGCAACGCTGGGCCCCACTGTCGCCCCAACCGTAGGCCTCGGGCCTACGGCCACGCCAGAGCCGGCCTCCGTGGCTGTGACGACCCCCTCGGAAAGCTCGCCTCAGGCGAGCCCTGGCTCGGAGCCCTCAGCGCCCCCTACTGGGCCTGAACCGGGGCCACCCTCACTCCCCAGCCCGGAGCCACCTCCAGGCCCCACAGAGCCCCCTCAGGGGCCTCCTGAGCCCACGCCTACGCCAGAGCCACCGGCGCCTAGCCCGAGTCCCTCGCCCAGCCCTACGGCTGAGCCCCCGAGCCCGCCGCCTGGCGGCGTCGAGCACCTGGTGTGCATTGACGCTGATCTCAGCATCCTGGAGCTGGAGCTATGTCTCCTAGAGCTAGGTCAAGGATCCTAGACATCTAGCGCTAGGAACCTAGTGTCAAGGATCTTGGACCTAAGCTCTATGTACTTAGGACTGCGTAAGCACGAAGTGCTTACGCTTAGGCTCCTAGCTCTAGGACAAGGATCAAAGAACAAGGTACCTAGGGTAAGGGATCTAGCCCCCGTCCCCACCGCCACCATGATTGTAGAGTCCTAGCGCTAGGGTTGTCAAGGGACTCCCTCCTGATCCCTTTTCTGGTCGCCGCGCTCTTCCGCTAGGGAGACGATGTTGATCTTCGTCCGTGGTGTCGGTTGCGGATCGTAAACCATGGCGCTAGGGTTGAGGCATTGCAGGGCTGGAGGGGGCGATGGACGAAGACCCGGACTGGGCGGACGAGGACTACGGCGAGGCCAGGATCATCTCCTGGCAGGAGTACCTCGACAAGCTTCGCTTGACGGGGTCCGGCGCTCTCGCGGAGTGAGCGAGAGCCGCCAAACCTGGAGCTGGTGGATGGGGCGGCGTGAGCCGCCCTCTCTTCGGAGGGGATTGTAAACCATGGCAGAGCTGACGGAGCCAGGGTACTGGGACCTGGAGCTGGGCGACGTGATCCACGTTGGCGACGACGGTGTCGGTGTCACCAAGGGTTCCGTGGTGGAGGTTGACAACAAGCTCCTGATCCTCTGGGAGTTCGGCGGCTGGGAGTGGGGCAACGACTTCCTGGGCACGGCGGAGGAAGAGGGCTTGGGACTGCCCTTCCGCATCGAGCGCCGCGAGTGGGACCTGGACATCGAGTCCATCCATGACGCGGTCTACGAAGGCACGGACCTTGAGGCCAACGTCGCATGAGCGCAGTGGCCGCAGCAGACAAGTGCCCGCGCTGTCATTCAGGTGAAGCCAAGGTGCACTGCGAGTCGCCCACATGCCACTGGTGGAACTGCCCTTCGTGTGAAGCGACAGTGGACCAGCGCACTGGGCGGGTGAGCGAAGGTGGCGTTGACGGCCGATACAAGCGAGTGGACTAAGCCCAGCCAAGGCGGCACAAAACCCAAGGGCGGCATCGATTGGCTTGAGGATCGGGTCAAAGCTCGGAAAGTCGAGCGCGAGATTCCGACTAAGGAAGATGCCCCAGGCGAGTCCACTCTGGACCTTCTGACTCGGGCATGGGTGGCGCTGGACGAAGACCGAGACCGCAGCCAGCAGACAGAGATCGGCCCCTCGGGACTGGGTGGCTGCCGCCGGCAGACCTTCTTCAAGCTCGTAGGTCAGTCGCCAATCAACTTCGTTGATGGCGAACCAATGGACCGGCAAGGCGCACTGATCGGGACGGCAGTCCACGATCACGCAGAGCAAGCAATCAACAAGCTCAAGGACGAGAACCTCTTCACGGAGATCACGCTCCCAGGAATCCCTGGGCTGCTAGCGGATGGTCACACGGACCTGTACCGCAAGGACCAGAAGAAGATCGTGGACTGGAAGACGCCAAAGAAGAAGAACCTCAGGTTCTTTCCGGGCGAGCAGTATCGCTGGCAAGGCCAGGTGTACGGGTACCTAGCCATTAAGGCCGGCTACGAAGTCGAGTGGGTCGAGATCATCGGCATCGTGAAAGACGGAGCCTTCACGGACAACGTCTCTCACGTTGAGCGGTATGACGAGGCCATTGCTGTCAAGGCTCTGGACTGGCTTCGCCAGAGGCAAGCAGAGGCACTTAACGGGGAGATCCCACCTGCGGACTACTCGGGCCGGATCTGCTCAGAGTATTGCAGCTTCTACGGCAAAGACCTATGTCTTGGGAAAGGGAAGTGATGGTCGACCTGGATCTGGAGTTCGCGTACACCACGTATGACGACTCCTGCAAAGACCTCTACAACCCGTTCTATCTGTGCCGGCGCCCTTGGGACCACGAAGGCTTCCACGCTGCTGGCTTTGGAACAGATCGGATCACGTGGGATGCCTGACCTCACGCCGTTCTTCCGTGAGTACATGCCACTGACGCGAGAAGAAGCGATGGAGCACGTGGACTTCATCGAGCGAGTGCAGGAAGACGAGGAGGATTGGGATGAGTGACAGTTCGAACGTCTCGCTGAAGTTCGGCGGCGACTACGCCGCCCCCTGGTACACGGTCTACGGCACGCCTGAGCAGATCCGCGAGCAGCTCATTCAGGCCACCGCCCTGGACCCGGAGTACGCCAAGGACTTGACGCTGGCTCAGGTGATCATCGAGGCCAGTCGCTGGGCGCGGGGGCTGTACGCCGCAGCCGAGAAGCTGACTGAGCCGCCGGCCGCCAAGGGCGCCGAGCCCAAGAAGAAGGCCGCTCCGAAGGGCGGCCTCGCGGCTCAGGCCAAGGCAGCGGCTGAGACCACCGAGCCCCACCAGGTGACGGACAGCATCGAATCCCTCATCGCCAACGCGATGAGCACTGACGAACTGAACGACATCTACAACAAGCACGAAGCGCAGTGGACCGAGGAGTTCACCGCGCTGGGTCAGGCACGCGCAGAGGAGATCACGAAGTGAGCGACTGGGTCAAGCCCGAGAGCGGCGGCAGCGGTGACCGGGAGTTCTTCAACCTGAAGAGCAACGAGGGTGCCCTCCTGGGCATCAAGGTGCGCCGGTTCCAGGAGGACTACGAGAACAACTTCAAGGAGATCAAGGACACGGTCTTCGCGGACGTCACCGTCTTCGACGGTGCCAACGCCGGCAAGTCCTACGACAACGTGGACCTTCAGTACACCGCGTTCGTGAACATCCTCAAGGACAAGGAAGGCCTGAAGGTTCTGGGTCGTGCGGTCAAGGTGAAGAACAAGTACTGGAACCTTGAGGACCCCACGGACGAGGACTTCGCGCTGGCGTCTGCTGGTGCTGCCAAGGTCGAGACCAAGATCGCCGGGCCGTTCGGCTAATGAGCACCTACGTTGAGGTGGCGTTGTTCATCGTTCTGGTCCAGCACATTGCTAGTTGGATTGCCACCGTCATCAAGAACTACATGGTCCTCGGCAAGCGGTGAGCCGTAGGGGCCTCCTGGCCATCGCGGACCTGATTGTCGAGCGTCGTCAAGACCTGGACAAGCTGAAGGAAGAGATCGCCAAGCTGGAGGCTGAAGGTCCGGAGAAAGCCAAAGCCCTGGCCGGCAAGCGGAAGAAGCTAGCGGAGTGGGGCGCCTACACGGCGCCCCCTCCCTGGCTCAAGGCTCCCGAACTCCCGGACAACATTCGCGAGGTGTTGATAGGTGAACGAGAAGAGCTGGGTTTCTATAGCACCAGCCACCCGCTTGACCACACTCACCTTCCGAAGTCCGACTCCACGACTGATGTTCGTGAGAGTGGAAGTGGACGGTGGCTTTCGGTCTCAGGGGTGGTTTCTGACTCGGAAGTCAAGATGTCACGCCGTGGCACTGCTTGGGCACGGTTTCGGCTGGAGGACCTTCAGGGTGCTTGTCCCGCTATTGCCTTCGGAGACAGCGCAGAGGGAATCGTGGACGGTGCAGTACTCACGGTTCGCGGCGTGGTTGAGTCACGAGACGGTGGCCCAGTCCTGAAGGTAACGAATCTGAAGACTCTGGAGAGGTGGTAAGGGTGCGCAGCTTGGCAAGGGCAATTCGCGGGGGCGAGGCGGGCGGCGCACCATTGCCCATCGTGTTCCCGTCTCTGGCTGCTCAGGGTGCTCACTTCCGCAGGGGAGAGGTGAGCATGCTGGCCGGCCAGCCGGGAGCAGGGAAGTCCACCATCGCACTGTGGCTCAGCGTTCATTGGGCCAAGCTGGGTTTGATCGGCATCTACTTCAGTGCCGACAGCAGTGAGCTGGTGGCTGCCTCCAGGACTGCGGCAATGGTCCTGAGGCGTCCGGTCAAGGAGATGGAGCAGAAGCTCCAGGCGAATGACCAGCAGGCAGTGGAGGCGATCGCCTCCACTTCTGGGATCTCGTGGTGTTTCGACCCCGAGATCACGCTGGACGGCATTGACCTGGAGCTGGCTGCCTTCGAGGAGATGTGGGGCCGAGTCCCAGACTTCATCATCATTGACAATGCCACGGACGTGGAGCAGTCAGACGGGGATGAGTTCGGTGCTCTGCGCAGAGTTATGAGGGACCTGACATTCCTGGCCCGCACCACCAGTGCGGCAGTGCTGGTCCTGCACCACACCTCAGAGTCCGAGAAGGATGACCCTTGCCCACCGCGCAGGGCCATTCACGGGAAGATTAGCGTGAAGCCGGCGCTGGTGCTGACCACGTCGGAGACGTGGCCTAGCGGACAGAAGCCGATAGCGATCGTGAAGAGCCGCTTCGGCTCCAGCGATAAGACCGGAAAGAACGCCACGTTCATCAAGCAAGACCGCGAAAGCCTGGCATTCGAGGACTTTGGAGTAGTGGCAGCATGAGCGACTTTGTGGAGCGGGCCGCTGAGATTATCTATGAGCACGAGTGGTTGGAGAAGCCTGATCCCGAGGGCTTCGGCTCTTGTGATTGCGGCTGGGCTGGTGACGGCGACCACGCCAAGCATCAGGCAGAGATGTTGGCTCAGGCCGGGCTGCTAACCAATCCCATCAACGAGGCGCTGAACCGTGGAGACTGACAAGAGTGACCTCCGCAAGGAGGTCGAGGCTCGGATCCTCAAGCATGCTGAGGGAAGTCTCGTAGACCTGGGCGGCTCCCTGGTGAACTACTGCCTCGCGTTCCTCAATGAGCATCGCCAGGAATGGACCAGCCATGGCTATGACCAGGGCTACTGGGACGCCAAGACTGAGATAGAGAACGGGTGGGACGATGATTTTTCGACAGATAGGCCGGATCAACAGGTGGATCGACGAGGCTAACGGCGGAGCCCTCTCGCGTGATGCTGACGATGCCATGCGCATTCTCAAGCTCACGGAGGAGGCTGGTGAAGTGGCCCAGGCGTACATCGGCTACACCGGCCAGAACCCCAGAAAGGGCTTCACGCACACTCAGGAAGACCTTCTGAACGAGCTGGCTGACGTGGCGATTACTGCGTTGTGCGCCATTCAGCACTTCACGCAGGACGTTGGGGACACCGAGACGGTCCTGACGCTCAAGCTGTCGAACATCGAGCGTCGGATTCCGGTGGCCTGATGGCCAGGCCTAAGGACATTGGGACGGCGGCAGAGACCGCCGTTGTCAAGGCCCTACGTGTACACGGATTCCCTCACGCGGAACGTCGTGCCCTTGCCGGCACCTACGACCTGGGAGACATTGTCGGGACTGTCGGCATTGTCTGGGAAGTGAAAGGTGGCGAGGCCGCCAAGTCCGCCAGCGATGGCCAGATCGAGAAGTGGCTTGAGGAGACCGAGCGCGAGCGCCTGAACGCTAACGCTGAGTACGGGGTCCTGGTTGTGCAGCGCAAGGGGATTGGCGCTCCGAATGCCCACCGCTGGTGGGCCATCCTGGCAGAACAGCACTACACCACGCGCTGGTACCTGGAGGACATCTGTTACTGGCTACGCGCCCAGGGATACGGCACTCCGCTGGAGGACGCAGCATGAAGCTTCCGATAGTCGAAGCGCGCTGTTGCAGGATTTGGCAGGTGCCCGCCTTCATTGGCTGGGGTAGGTGCGGTTACTGCAATGAGAAGCCGATCTTTGTTAGAGCTTTGCCGGAAGAGGAGTGGGTTGATGATGGGTACGACAAGCGACAAGACCCGGCAGCACGGTAGGTTGGTTGAGCTTTTCAACGAGGCGGGCATCGCCGCCGCCTCCGGGCAGTTGCGAGAGCTTCTCGACAACGGCGTCTCCGTTGAGGTTCCGCCCGAGCCGGTCAAGCCCGGCACCACGGGCACGGCTCGCGCGCTGCATGGCCAGATTGACGTTCGGGTCATGCGAATCGACACTCGGCCCCATGGCACGGCGGTCTGGCTCACCGCCGAGAACGAGTATCTCACGCGGGAGATGGTCGAGGAACTCAGCACGGAGTTGATGGACCGGCTCTATGACGATCGCCACGAAGTCGTGGCGGACTGGGCATTGCGTCATGGTGTCCATGGATAAGTCCGCCCTGCTCGTGGCGTTCCTGGCTACGAAAGGGATTGACGTAGATCCCGAGAAATTTGGGAACCAGAAGATCCGATGCTTCAGCGAGGCAGGTCACCCGAAAGGTGACCGCAATCCCAGCGCCTCGGTGAACGTGGAGCTAGCGGTCTACAGATGCTTTGGGTGCGAGATGGCCGGCGACGTGTACGAGCTGATCAAGATAGATAGGGGAGTGGGCTACCTTGAGGCTGTCGAGTGGGCAAAGGCAGAGCTTGACAGCAGCGGCTCAGCGGTATCACGAGAGCCTGGACGAACCTACCTACCAGTACCTCGAAACCAGGATGCCGGCCGACCTGGACCCGGCGGCACAACTGGACGCCGTTCGTACCTTCCGTCTCGGCGTGGTAAGGGACCCGATTCCGGGACACGAGGACTACGTAGGACGTCTTAGCATCCCGTACATCACGCCGTCAGGCGTGGTGGCTCTGCGGTTCCGGTGCATGGCCCACGAGAAGTGTGAGGGGCACGGTAAGTACCTGGACCTGCCGGGGCAGGCCTCCAGGCTCTACAACGTGCAGGCGCTCAGGGATGCGGGGGACCGCATCTACGTGACGTCCGGTGAGATCGATGCGTTCAGCGCTTCGCTCGTGGGTTTCCCCACGGTCGGAGTCAGCGGCGACACGAAGTGGCAGCCGCACTGGAGCCGGAACCTTGAGGACTTCGAGGAGGTCATCGCCGTGTGTGACGGCGATGATTCTGGGCGCCGGTTCGGAGAGATGATCCGCTCCAAGGTCGAGCGCGTCAGGACTGTGCACATGCCGAATGGCTGCGATACCAACAAGATCCTTGTGACTCAGGGGATCGACGCGTTCAAGGCATTGGTCTCTTAGCGGGTCCTCTTTGTAAACCCTAGCGCTAGGGTGATAGTATCAGCGCAGTAGGAAATGAGCCTACGACTGTGACTAGGGTGAGGTGGGTGGGATGAGCGAGGAATGGCGGCCCGTTCCGTGGACTAATGGTTGGTATGACGTCAGCTCCGAGGGCCAAGTTCGTTCGTGGTACGCGAACAAGAGA
>Ga0193742_1000448_pt1 | contig 27881 bp, 21 predicted proteins | sample L2c1metaG_FD_165511 | JGI IMG/M metagenome (GOLD analysis project Ga0193742, IMG submission 165511) | Soil microbial communities from a riparian zone of the East river system, Colorado, United States - L2c1 | ecosystem: Environmental > Terrestrial > Soil > Riparian zone | place: USA: East River... | reverse complement strand
CCTCGCCAACCCGTGCCCTCCACCCACCGCCACGATGCTTGGGCGGCGACCCGCGCCCGGGGTCACTTCTCGACGTCTCGATGGTGGACGTTGGGGGTGTAGCCCTGGCGACGGAGGAGGAGCGCGACCTGTTCGGCGAGGGCGACCGAACGGTGACGGCCGCCGGTGCAGCCCATCGCGATCGTGAGGTAGGCCTTGCCCTCGTTGAGGTAGGCGGGGATGAGCTGGGCGAACAGGTCCATCAGGTGGTCGAGGAACTCACCGGCCGCCGGCTGGCCCAGCACGAAGTCCTTCACCGGGGCGTCGAGCCCGGTCTGCGGCCGCAGCTCCTCGACCCAGTGGGGGTTGGGCAGGAAGCGGCAGTCGAACACCAGGTCGGCGTCGAGCGGCAGGCCGTGCTTGTAGCCGAACGACAGCACCGTCAGCTGCATGGCGCTGCCCTCCTCGTCCGGAGCGAACAGCACCCGCATGCGGCGCCGCAGCTCGTGGACGTTGAGGTCGCTGGTGTCGACGACGACGTCGGCCTCGGCCTTCACCTCGTCGAGCAGCCCCCGCTCCCGCTCGATGGCGGCGACCAGGTGCTCCTCGTCGCCGCTCGACGACAGCGGATGCCGCCGCCGGGTGTTGCTGTAGCGGCGCACCAGCGCGTCGTTCGACGCCTCCAGGAACAGGATCCGCACCTTCGCCCCCGACGAGCGCAGCCACGACAGCATCGGCAGCACCTCGTCCTGGTACGCACCGGTGCCGACGACCAGGGCCACCCGCTCGATCGACGAGCGCGGCGTCTGCACCAGCTCCACCACCTTGGGCACCAGCTCCGGCGGCAGGTTGTCGATGACGAACCAGCCGAGGTCCTCCAGGTGGTCGGCCGCCAGGCTGCGGCCGGCACCCGACAGACCGGTGATGACGACGAACTCGCTCAAGTTTCCCGCTGACGTCACGTCTGCACGACGATGGGCATGACCTGCGCATTCTACCCAGCGGCCCGGGTCCGCCCGGTTACCGGCGGGCGGGCCCCCGGTGGAGGGTGTCGTAGACCGCCTCGGCGACGGTGTCGGGCAGCCACGAGAGCGCCTTCAGGTCGTCGAGGCCGGCCCTCGCCACACCCCGCGCGCCCCCGAGCTCCCTCAGCAGGCGGGTCTTGCGGGTGGGCCCCAGGCCGGGGACGTCGTCGATGACCGACTGCGTCATCCGCTTGCCCCGCAGCTGGCGGTGGTAGGCGATGGCGAAGCGGTGGGCCTCGTCGCGGATGCGCTGCAGGAGGTACAGCGCCTCGGAACCGCGGGGGATGCGCACCGGCTCGCTCTGGCCGGGCACGAACACCTCCTCGAAGCGCTTGGCCAGCGACGCCACCGGGATCTCCTCGTCGAGACCCAGCTCCTCCAGCACCCGGACGGCCACGCCGAGCTGCCCCTTGCCGCCGTCGACCAGCAGCAGCTGGGGCGGGTAGGCGAACTTCCCCGGGCGCTCCGACGCCGGACGCCCCCGCTCGCTCAGGTAGGCGGTGAGGCGGCGGGTCAGCACCTCCTCCATGGCGGCGAAGTCGTCGTTGCCCGGCACCTCCTTCACCTTGAAGCGCCGGTACTCGCTCTTGCGGGGCAGCGCGTCCTCCATCACCACCATCGAGCCGACGTAGTCGCTGCCCTGGATGTGGCTCATGTCGTAGCACTCGATGCGCAGCGGGGCCTCGGGCAGGCCGAGCGCGTCCTGCAGCTCGTTGAGCGCCTTGGCCCGGGAGTTGTGGTCCGACGCCCGGCGCAGGCGGTGGCGGGTGAACTCCTCGGCGGCGTTGCGGGTGACGGTGTCCTGCAGCTCCTTCTTGCCGCCCCGCTGCGGCACCCGCAGGTCGACCCGCGAGCCGCGGAGGTGGGTGAGCCAGTCGCCGTACAGCTCGGGGTCGTCGGGCTCGGTGGGGAGCAGGACCGCCTTGGGGATGCCGAGGGGCGGGTCGTCGTAGAGGCCCTCGAGGATGTCGCCCACCAGCTCGCCGGGGCCGACGTCCTCCACCTTGTCGACCACGAAGCCCTTGCGGCCCACCACCCTCCCCCGGCGCACGAAGAACACCTGGACGGCGGCCTCAAGGTCGTCCTCGGCGATGCCGACGACGTCGAGGTCCTCGTTGCGCTCGGCCACCATCTGCTGCTTCTCGATGGCCTTGCGGACGGACGTGAGGCGGTCGCGCAGCCGGGCGGCGCGCTCGAACTCCAGCAGCGACGCCGCGTCGTGCATCTCGTTCTCGAGGCGCCGGACGATGGCGTCGGTGTCGCCGTCGAGGAACTCCAGCAGCTCGTCGACCAGCACGTCGTAGCTCGCCTTGTCGATCTCGCCGACGCACGGGCCCGAGCACTTCTCGATGTGGAACAGCAGGCAGGGGCGGCCCAGCTGCTGGTGGCGGCGGAACTTGGCGTCGGAGCAGCTGCGGACCGGGAACGTGCGGAGCAGGAGGTCGAGCGTCTCCCGGATGGCGTAGGCGTGGCCGTAGGGGCCGAAGTAGCGGACGCCCTTGCGCTTGGAGCCGCGCATCACCATCGGGCGGGGCCACTCGTCGGACACGGTGACGGCCAGGAACGGGTAGCTCTTGTCGTCTCGGAGGCGGATGTTGAAGCGCGGCTGGTGCTGCTTGATCAGCGTGTTCTCCAGCATCAACGCCTCGACCTCGTTGCGGACCTGGATCCACTCGACGGTCTCGGCGCACGTCACCATCGCCGCGGTGCGGGGCGGCAGGTTCCTGACGTTCTGGAAGTAGTTGCTCAGGCGTGACCGCAGCGACCGTGCCTTCCCGACGTAGATGACACGGCCCTCACGATCCTTGAACTGGTAGGAGCCCGGGGAGTCCGGGATCGTCCCTGCCGGCGGCCGTTGAACCATCGATGCCACGTTACGGCTCGGTGATGTCGAGGATGCGCGGGCTGACCCGAGTCGTTCGTGGTCGCTCCCCCGTTCCCGAGTCGTCCGTGGTCGGAGACCGATCAGAGACGACTCAGCCTCGCCGCCGCGACCACCAACGACTCGGGCTAACGCCGGGCGTACAGGTCGCGCAGCAGCCCGATCTCCGCGGCGTGGTGGACCAGCTCGTCGAGGACGTGCAGCGCCAGGTCGGTGCGGCTGTGCTCGGCGTAGATCCCCCACGCCGGCCCCAGCGGCAGCCCGAGGTCGTCGTCGCTCGCGGCCGCCAGCCCGGGCCGCCAGCGCGCGTAGTTCTCGTCGAGGAAGGCGGGCAGCTCCGTCGTCGTGCCCGGCGGGTCGATCCCACCCGCCCACAGCTGCCCGTCGCCGAACAGCCGATCCCCGAACCGGCCGACGCACAGGCCGACCACGTGCCCCGTGCGCCAGGCGATCGTGGTCACGGGTGCGGGGTCGGGCGCCGGGCCGAAGCCACCCCCGCCGTCGAGCACCCAGCGGCCGTCGGCGTCCTGCCGCAGGGTCCAGCAGTCGGCGACCGGCTCCCAGAAGTACTCGTCGTCCGTGAGGCCTGCGAGCCGGCCGGTGAACCGGTCCCACACGTAGTCGAACACCGCCGTCAGTGACGTACCGATCTCGGACATGCCCCTCCCAAAGTAGGCCCGATCGACGCACGCGGTGGTCGGAACCCCAGCCGTCCTCGATAGATTGCGGGCCACGCCGGCCCGGAAACACCGGCGACATATCAGGCCCTGGGGACGACATCCCCGTGGGAGTGGCGACCGGGCTGTCCCCACCGTCCAGCACCAGGGCTCACCTCGGAGGACAAAAGCATGCTTCGGCTCCAGATCCCTCTGGTGGACGACTACACCGCCGCGGACACAGACGACCTGAACCAACGGATCGGCACAGCGAAGGCCACGCTCGGCGACCGCCTGTTCGTGCTCGGCCACCACTACCAGCGCGACGAGATCATCCGGTGGGCCGACGCCCGCGGCGACTCGTACCGCCTGGCGGTGCTCGCCCAGCAGCGACCCGCCGCCGAGTACATCGTGTTCTGCGGCGTGCACTTCATGGCCGAGTCGGCCGACATCCTCACCACGGACGACCAGAAGGTCATCCTCCCCGACCTCAACGCCGGGTGCTCGATGGCCGACATGGCCGACATCGACGAGGTCGAGGAGGCGTGGGAGGGGCTCGGCGAGGTGACCGACGTCGAGCGGATCGTGCCGATCACCTACATGAACTCGGCGGCGTCGCTGAAGGCGTTCGTCGGGCGCAACGGCGGGGCGGTGTGCACGTCGACCAACGCCCGGGCCGTGCTCGAGTGGGCCTTCCAGCGGGGCGACAAGGTGCTGTTCTTCCCCGACCAGCACCTGGGCCGCAACACCGGCGTCGCCATGGGCTACGGCCTCGACGAGATGCGGGTGTGGGACCCGCGCCGCGAGCTGGGCGGGCTCACCGAGGCCGACTGCAAGAGCGCCCGCTTCCTGCTGTGGAAGGGGCACTGCTCGATCCACCAGCGGTTCCGGCCCGAGAACGTGGCCGCCTTCCGGGCCGAGCACCCCGACGGGATCGTGGTGGTCCACCCCGAGGTCCCCCACGAGACTGTGGTGCTGGCCGACCAGGTGGGCTCCACCGACTACATCATCCGGACGCTGGAGGAGGTGCCGGCCGGGTCGACCGTCGCCGTCGGCACCGAGGTTCACCTGGTGAACCGGCTGGCCCAGGAGCACCCGGACAAGACCGTGGTGTCGCTCGACCCGCTGATCTGCCCCTGCTCCACGATGAACCGCATCGACCTCCCCCACCTGGCCTGGGTGCTGGAGGAGCTGGTCGACGGGCGGGTGCCCAACCAGATCACCGTCGACGCCGACACCGCCGCCCAGGCCCGCGTCGCCCTCGAACGAATGCTCGACCTGAAGTAGCGGCCACCACCGGCCGGGGGTTCGGGTACCCGAACCCCCGGTTCGGGTGGAGCCTCGATCGACGTGTCGACCCTGGTCGCGGACGATCGAGGCATGATCCGACTCGACTCCGTCAGCCACGTCTACGGCCGCCGTGACGCCCAGGTGCGGGCCCTCGACGACGTCTCGCTCGAGCTGCGGACCGGCACGTTCACCGCGGTGATGGGGCCGTCGGGCTCGGGCAAGACCACCCTGCTGCACTGCGCCGCCGGCATGGACCGGCCCACGCGGGGCTCGGTGTGGTGGGACGGCACCCAGGTCTCCCGGCTGCCCGAGCGCGAGCTCGCCGTCTGCCGTCGCGACCGGGTGGGCTTCGTGTTCCAGGCCTTCAACCTGATCCCGTCGATGACGGTCGCCCAGAACGTGGCGCTCCCCAGCCGGCTCGCCGGCACCCGGGTCGACGCCGACACCGTGCGCCGGGCCCTGGAGCACGTCGGCCTCGCCGACCGGGCCCGCCACCGCCCCGCCCAGCTGTCCGGCGGCCAGCAGCAGCGGGCGGCCATCGCCCGGGCGCTGGTCGGCCGACCCCGGCTCGTCTTCGCCGACGAACCCACCGGCGCCCTCGACCGCCGCACCGGCCACGAGATCCTGTCGCTGCTGCGGGCCGGGGTCGACGACATCGGCCAGACCTGCGTGATGGTGACCCACGATCCGCTGGCGGCCGGGTACGCCGACCGGGTGGTCGTGCTGGAGGACGGTGCCGTCGTCGACAACCTCGACCGCCCCTCCGCCACCCACCTCGCCGCGCGGCTGGGCGCCGGGCTGGGAGCAGCCTGACGTGCTCCGCCTCGCGGTCGCCCAGATCCGGACCCGACCGACCGCGTTCGTCGCCGTGGCCGCCACGGCGCTCCTGGCCGTCACCACGATCACCCTGTTCTCGTCGTTGCTCGCCGCCGACATCGCCACCCCCGCCCACCTGAAGGCCGGGGCCGGCACCGACGAGGCCCAGCTCGGCACCATCGCCGGTGTGTTCGGCGAGGGGGCGATGCTCGTCGCGCTGCTGGTGATGCTGAACTGCCTCGGCTTCGCGGTCCGCCAGCAGCTCCCCGACCTGGCGCTGCTCCGCACGGTCGCCGCCACGCCCCGCCAGGTCCACCGGCTGGTCCGGTGGCAGGCGCTGGTCGTCGTGGCCGCGGTCACGCCGCCCGGCTGGCTGGCCGGGACGGTGGGTGCCCGCTGGTTCCTCGACGCCCTCCGGCAGCACGGCTACGCCGCGCCCGGCGTCGAGATCCCGGCCAACCCGCTCCCCCACCTCGTCGCCCTGGCGGCCACGGCCGGCATCGCCGTCGTGGCCGGCGCGCTCGGTGTGCACCGGGTCAACCGCCTCACGCCCGCCGCGGCCCTGGGCGACACCGCCACCGAGCGCCGCCGTCTGGGGTGGCTGCGGACGGTGCTGGGCGTCCTCGCCCTCGCCGACGCCGGCGCCCTCCTCGGCGTCAACGTGGCCGCCGGCGGCACCGACGCCGTCGACGGCGCGTTCCTGGCGCTCCTGGTGCTCATGGCCGCGCTCGGCCTGCTCGGCCCCCTGGCGGCGGCGGTGGCGGCGCGGCTGCTCGGCGTCGTCCCCCGCCGGCTGGCGCCCCGGATCGGCTGGCTGGCCGACGCCAACGTGCGAGGCCACTCCCGGCGGCTGGCGTCGGCGGTCATCCCGGTGGCGCTGCTGGTCGGGCTGGCCTGCAACTTCCTGTTCGTCGGCCCGACGATGGAGGACGCGTCCACCCCCAACCCGAGCCAGGAGCTCACCGGGTTCTCCGATCCCGACGAGAACTGGCTGCGGCTGGTGGAGCTGGCCATGTTCGTGTCGCTCGCCGCCGTGGCCGTCGTAAACACCCTGGTGGCGCTGACCGCGTCGCGGCGCCGGGAGCTGCGGCTGCTGGAGCTGCTCGGCGCCACCAGGGACGAGCTGTGGCGCATGCTCGTCGCCGAGACGGCGCTGGTCGTCCTCGTCGGCCTGATGCTGGGGACCGCGGTGGGTGCGGTCACGCTGGCCACGTTCAGCCTGGGCGCGACCGGCTCCCCACTACCCTCGGTGCCGATGGCGTCGTACGCCGCGATCGTTGCCGCCACCGTCGTGCTCGCGGCGCCCAGCCTCCTGCTCACCGGTCGTCGCGTGCTCGCGACCCTGGAGGGCGACCGTGCACCGGCCTGACGTCCCGCCGACCAACGTGCCCGTCACCGGCCGCTCCGGGCGCGGGTGGTGGGCGGTGCGGGCCGGGGACGTCGCCTTCGCCGTGGCCGGGCTGCCGCTGGCCGTGGCCTGCGGGCTCTACGCAGCGGCCCTCCTCTACCTCGGGGGCCTGCTGACCCTCACGGTGATCGGCCTACCGGTCGTCGCCGCCGGCTTCCGCCTCACCCGGGGGCTCGGCACCGTGCACCGGCGGGTCACGGAGCGGCTCCTCGACGAGCGGGTCGCCGATCCGCCGCCGCCCCCCGACCCCGTCGGCTGGGGGGTGTGGGCAGCTCTCACCGACGTCGTCACCTGGCGCACGGTCATCTACCTGCTGGTCCGGGTGCCGGTGGCGGTGCTCACGTTCGTCGGCGGGGCCTTCGTCTGGTTCTACGGGGCGTTCCTGGTGGGCCTGCCCGTGCTCTCGCCGGTGTTCATGGGCAACGAGCTGACCTGGTGGCTCGTCGTCACCGGCTGCCTCGCCGGCGTGGCACTGCTGGCCGTCGCCCCGTCGGCCACCCGCACCACGGCCGACGTCAACCGCTGGCTGGCCCGGTCCCTGCTCGCCCCGATCGCCGCGTCGCCCCGCCAGGAGCGCCTCGAACGCGCCCGCTCCGAGGTGGCCGCCGACGCCACTGCCACCCTGCAGCGCATCGAGCGCGACCTCCACGACGGCACCCAGGCCCGGCTGGTCGCCATCGCCCTCAGCCTGGCGCTCGCCGACGAGGCCCTGGAGGGCGGCCGACTCGAGAAGGCCCAGGAGCTGGTGCAGCGGGCCCGCACGCAGCTCGGCGACGCCACCACCGAGCTGCGCCGGTTCACCCGCGGCATCAACCCGGTGGCGCTCGACGGCGGCCTCCCCGAGGCCCTGCCGACGCTGGCCGCCGACGCCGGCATCCCCACCGACGTCCACGTCGACCTGCCCGAGCGCCCCAGCCCGGCGATCGAGCGGGTCGTCTACTTCTGCGTCGCCGAGCTCATCACCAACGCCGCCAAGCACAGCGGGGCAGACTCCGTGCGTGTCGACGTCACCGCCGACTCCGACGACGGCCTCCTCCGGCTGCGGGTCACCGACGACGGCCGCGGCGGCGCCCGGATCGGGGCCGGCAGCGGGTTACGGGGCCTGCGCGACCGCCTCGACGCCGTCGACGGCACCCTCGCCGTGGCCAGCCCGGCCGGCGGGCCGACCGTGATCACCGCCCGGCTCCCGGTGCGGCTGTGACGGCCGCGGCGCCGCTCCGGGCGGTCCTCGCCGAGGACTCGGTGATCCTCCGCGAAGGCCTGGCCGAGCTGCTCGTGTCCCGCGGCATCGAGGTGGTCGGGACCGCCGGCGACGCTGACCGGCTGCTCCGGCTGGTGGAGGAGCACCGGCCCGACGTCGCCGTCGTCGACATCCGCATGCCGCCCACCCACACCGACGAGGGCCTCCGGGCGGCGCTGGAGCTCCGCCGGACCCATCCCGACGTCGGGATCCTCGTCTTCTCGCAGCACATCGAGACCCGCTGGGCGTCCGAGCTGCTCGAGACCGGCGCCGCCGGCGTCGGCTACCTGCTCAAGGAGCGGGTCGCCCACGTCGCCGAGTTCGTCGACGCCCTGGGCCGGGTGGCTCGGGGCGGCACCGCGCTCGACCCCGAGGTCGTCACCCAGTTCGTCCGCAGCAGCCGCCGGCGCAGCGTCCTCGACCGCCTCACGCCGCGCGAGCGCGAGGTCCTCGACCTCATGGCCGAGGGCCGCTCGAACCGGGCGATCGCCGAGCGCCTGGTCGTGTCGGAGCGGGCCGTCGAGAAGCACGTCGGCGCCATCTTCGACAAGCTGGACCTGCCGCCCAGCGACGCCGACAACCGCCGCGTCCGGGCCGTCGTGACCTACCTCACCGAGGCGTAGGCCCGCCCTCCGTTCCGAAACTTCGACAGAAGTGGCGCCATAGCGACCGGTTCTGTCGAGATTTCGCCGGGGGCGGGCTCAGACGCCGGGGCGGTCGAGGCCGAGGAGGGGCGCCAGGAACTGGCCCGTGTAGCTGGCGGGCTCCTTGACGATCTCCTCGGGCGGACCTGTGGCCACGATGCCGCCGCCGCCGTTGCCGCCTTCGGGACCGAGGTCGATCACCCAGTCGGCCGTCTTGATCACGTCGAGGTTGTGCTCGATGACCAACACGGTGTTGCCCTGGTCGACCAGGCGGGACAGCACCGTGAGCAGCTTGCGCACGTCCTCGAAGTGGAGGCCGGTGGTGGGCTCGTCGAGGATGTAGATGGTGTGGCCGGTGGAGCGCTTGGCCAGCTCGCTCGACAGCTTCACCCGCTGCGCCTCGCCGCCCGAGAGCGTGGTGGCCGGCTGGCCCAGCCGCACGTAGCCCAGGCCGACGTCGACCAGCGTGCGCATGTGCCGCGAGATCGCCGGCTGGTTCGAGAAGAACTCGGCGGCCTCCTCGCAGCTCAGCGCCAGCACGTCGGCGATGTTGTGGTCCTTGAAGGTGATGTCGAGCGTGTCGCGGTTGTAGCGGGCGCCCTTGCACACCTCGCACGGCACGTACACGTCGGGCAGGAAGTGCATCTCGATCTTGATCGTGCCGTCACCGGCGCAGGCGTCGCAGCGGCCGCCGCTCACGTTGAAGCTGAACCGGCCCGGCAGGTAGCCCCGCACCTTGGCCTCCTGCGTGGCCGCGAACAGCTTGCGGACGTGGTCGAACACGCCCGTGTAGGTGGCCGGGTTCGACCGGGGGGTGCGCCCGATCGGCGACTGGTCGATGTCGATGACCTTGTCGAGCAGGTCGATGCCCTGGACCGACGTGTGCAGGCCCGGCGGCGTCTTCGACTTGTAGACCTTCTGCATCAGCGCCCGGAACAGGATGTCGTTGACCAGGGTCGACTTGCCCGAGCCCGACACGCCCGTGACCGCCACGAAGCACCCGAGCGGGAAGCGGGCGTCGACGTTCTTGAGGTTGTGCTCGCGGGCGCCCTTCACGGTGAGCCAGTGCTCGTTGGGCTGGCGGCGCTGGGCCGGCACCGCGATGCTCTTCTTGCCGGCGAGGTACTGGCCGGTGATCGACTTGTTGTTGCGCAGCAGCTGCTTGACCGTGCCCGTGTGGACGATCTCGCCGCCGTGCTCCCCCGCTCCCGGGCCGATGTCGACCACGTGGTCGGCCACCTTGATGGTGTCCTCGTCGTGCTCCACCACCAGCACGGTGTTGCCCAGCTCGCGCAGGCGGATCAGCGTCTCGATGAGCCGGTGGTTGTCGCGCTGGTGCAGGCCGATCGACGGCTCGTCGAGCACGTAGAGCACCCCGACCAGGCCCGATCCGATCTGCGACGCCAGCCGGATCCGCTGGGCCTCGCCGCCCGCCAGCGTGGCCGCCGAGCGGGACAGCGTGAGGTAGTCGAGCCCGACGTCGAGCAGGAAGCCCATGCGGGCGTTGATCTCCTTGACCACCCGCTCGGCGATGAGCCGGTCCCGCTCGGACAGCTCCAGCCCGGTGAGCGTGGCCGCGGCGTCGCCGATCGACAAGCCGCAGATGTCGGGCAGCGACTTGCCGTCGATCGTGACCGCCCGCGACAGCGGCTTCAGCCGGGCGCCGCCGCACACCTGGCACGGCACCTCCCGCATGTAGCCCTCGACCTGCTCGCGGCTGCTGTCGGAGTCGGCCTCGCCGTGGCGGCGCTGCAGGTACGGGATGACGCCCTCGTAGTTGGCGTGGTAGGTGCGCTCGCGGCCGTAGCGGTTCTTGAAGCGCACCCACACCTTGTCGACGCCCTTGCCGTAGATGAAGGCGTCGCGCTGGCGCTTGTTGAGCGCTGACCACGGCGTAGCCATGTCGACGTCGACCTCGTCGGCGACCGCGGCGACCAGCCGGTGGAAGTAGCGCTGGTTGCCCCCGGCCCAGGGCGCGATCGCCCCCTCCTCGATGGTGGCCTCGGGGTTGGGGACCACCAGCTCGGGGTCGACCTCGAAGCGGGTGCCGAGCCCGTCGCAGGTCTCGCAGGCGCCGTAGGGCGAGTTGAAGGAGAAGTTGCGGGGCGCCAGCTCGTCGAAGCTGCCGTGGCCGTTGGGGCAGGCCAGGTGCTGCGAGAACGTCATCGTGTCGTCGCCCAAGCCGTCCTCGGTGCCGCCCTCGCCTTCGCCCTTGCGGTTGACGATCTGCACCTCGGCGATGCCGTCGGCCAGGCGCAGGGCCGTCTCCAGCGAGTCGGTGAGGCGACGCTCGATGCCGTCGCGCCGGATCAGCCGGTCGACCACCACCTCGATGGTGTGCTGCTCGTAGCGGGCCAGCTCGACCTTCTCGGTGAGCTCGTGCAGCTCGCCGTCGATGCGGGCGCGGGCGAAGCCCTGCGCGGACAGGTCGGCCAGCAAGGTCTCGTAGGTGCCCTTGCGACCCCGGACCACCGGGGCGAGCACCTGGAAGCGGGTGCCCTCGGGCAGCTCGACGATGCGGTCGACGATCTGCTGCGGGGTCTGCCGGGTGATCGTGGCGCCGCACTCCGGGCAGTGCGGGACGCCGATGCGGGCGTAGAGGAGGCGGAGGTAGTCGTAGACCTCGGTGATCGTGCCGACCGTCGACCGGGGGTTCCTGGACGCCGACTTCTGGTCGATCGAGATGGCCGGCGACAGGCCCTCGATGAAGTCGACGTCGGGCTTGTCCATCTGGCCGAGGAACTGCCGGGCGTACGACGACAGCGACTCGACGTAGCGGCGTTGGCCCTCGGCGTAGATGGTGTCGAACGCCAGCGAGCTCTTGCCCGACCCGGATAGCCCCGTGAAGACGATGAGCCTGTCACGGGGTAGGTCGAGCGAGACGTTGCGGAGGTTGTGCTCCCTCGCACCCCGGATCACCAGCGAATCAGCCACGGCACACCACGCTAGCGCCCCCATGCAACCAGGGAACGGATGTTCGGGCGCGTGTTTTGGTCGCTACGTGGCGCTCACAGCGTGCGGTGGTGCATGTGGACCACGCCGTTGCCGAACCGCCGCTCGTCGAGCAGCTCGAGCTCCACCCGGACGTCCCGGGGCAGGCCCGGCTTGCCGCCGCCGACGACGATCGGGAACGCGAACAGGTGGACCTCGTCCACCAGCCCGGCCCGGAAGGCGTGCTGGGCCAGGCCCGGGCCGCCGACGCTGATGTCGCGGTCGGCGGCCTCCTTCATGCGGCGGACGGCCTCGGGGTCGAACTCGCCCTCGAGCCGGGTGCGGGGCGTCGACACGGCGTCGAGCGTCCGGGAGTACACGACCTTGTCCAGGCCCCGCCACACCTCGGCGAAGTCGAGCTCCTCGGGCGCCGTTCCGGCGGGCTCGAGGCCGACCGTCTGCCAGACGGCCATCGTCTCGTACATGCGCCGGCCGTAGAGGTGGGTGCCGACGGGCCGCTCGAGGTCGTTGACGAACGCGTGCACCTCGGCGTCGGGCATCGCCCAGTCGAACCGGCCCTCCCCGTCCTCGATGTAGCCGTCGAGCGACGTGATCGCCGTGTAGATGAGCTTGGCCATGATGCCTCCAGGTCAGGGGTTGCGACCACCGGCGTCCGTCCCGGCCCGAGTCATCTGTAGTCACCAACCCACAGTCGAGTCGTTCATGGTCGGAGACCGATCACAAATGACTCAAGAACTACCGAACGACCACAAACGACTCGCCAACCCCCTACCTGGCCGCTGGCATCCCGGCGTCGGGAGGGTCAGAGGGTGGCGTCGCGGAGCTCTCGTTTCAGTTCCTGGATCTCGTCGCGTAGGCGGGCGGCGTACTCGAAGCGCAGGTCGGCGGAGGCCTCGTGCATCTCCTCCTCCAGGGTCTGGATGAGGCGGCCCAGCTCCGACGGCGGCAGGTTGGCCAGCTCGGCGTTGAGCCGCTCGGTGGCCCCTGGTCGACCCCGGCGGCGGCCCTTGCCCGGCACCGGCGCCGTGTCGTCGGAGGACCGACCCAGGTAGGCGAGGATGTCAGTGACCGCCTTGACGATCGACTGCGGGTTGATCCCGTGCTCCTGGTTGTGGGCGAGCTGGAGGCCACGGCGCCGGTTGGTCTCGCTGAGGGCCCGCTGCATCGAGTCCGTGACCTTGTCGGCGTACATGATCACCTGGCCCTCCAGGTTGCGGGCCGCCCGGCCGATGGTCTGGATCAGCGACGTCTCGCTGCGCAGGAACCCCTCCTTGTCGGCGTCGAGGATCGCCACCAGCGACACCTCGGGCAGGTCGAGGCCCTCCCGCAGCAGGTTGATCCCGACCAGCACGTCGAAGTCGCCCAGGCGCAACGCTCGGAGGATCTCGATCCGCTCGATCGTGTCGACGTTGGAGTGCAGGTAGCGCACCCGCAGACCGAGCTCCAGCAGGTAGTCGGACAGGTCCTCGGCCATCTTCTTGGTGAGCGTGGTGACCAGCACGCGCTGGTCGCGCTCGATGCGCTTGTTGATCTCCTCGACCAGGTCGTCGATCTGCCCCTTGGTGGGCCGCACCATCACCTCGGGGTCGACCAGGCCGGTGGGGCGCACGACCTGCTGGACCACCTGCGACGACATCTCCAGCTCGTAGGCCGACGGCGTGGCCGACAGGAACACCACCTGGTTGACCTTGTCGCTGAACTCCTCGAAGCGCAGCGGCCGGTTGTCGGCCGCGGACGGCAGGCGGAAGCCGTGGTCGATCAGCTGCTCCTTGCGGCTGCGGTCGCCCTCGTACTGGCCGTGGAGCTGCGGCACCGCCTGGTGGCTCTCGTCGATGACCAGCAGGTAGTCCTTCGGGAAGAAGTCGATCAGGGTGTTGGGCGTCTCCCCCCGCCCCCGACCGTCGATCGGCGCCGAGTAGTTCTCGATGCCGTTGCAGTAGCCGACCTCCTGCATCATCTCGAGGTCGTACTGGGTGCGCATGCGCAGCCGCTGGGCCTCCAGCAGCTTGCCGTGCTTCTCGAACCACGCCAGCCGCTCGGCCAGCTCGGCCTCGATGCGCACGATCGCCTTGCGCATCCGCTCCTCGCCGGTGACGTAGTGCGTGGCCGGGTAGATCCACAGATCGTCCAGCTCGCGGATCTGCTCGCCGGTGAGCGGGTCGACCTCGGTGATGCGCTCGATCTCGTCGCCGAACAGCTCGATGCGCAGGGCCTTCTCCTCGTAGGCCGGGTGTATCTCGATGGTGTCGCCCCGCACCCGGAACTTGCCCCGGGTGAGGTTCATGTCGTTGCGCTCGTACTGCATGTCGACCAGGCGGCGGAGGAAGGCCCGCTGATCGATCTCCTCGCCCTTGAGCTTGAAGAGCACCTGCTCGCGGTACTCGTCGGGCGACCCCAGGCCGTAGATGCACGACACGGAGGCGACCACGATCACGTCGCGCCGGGTGAGCAGCGCGGCGGTGGTGGAGTGCCGCAGCCGGTCGATGTCGTCGTTGACGCTCGAGTCCTTCTCGATGTACGTGTCGGAGGACGCGATGTAGGCCTCGGGCTGGTAGTAGTCGTAGTAGCTGACGAAGTACTCCACCCGGTTGTCGGGGAAGAACTCACGGAACTCGTTGGCCAGCTGGGCGGCCAGCGACTTGTTGGGGGCGATCACCAGCGTGGGCTTCTGCACCTGCTCGATGGTCCAGGCGATGGTGGCGCTCTTGCCCGACCCGGTGATGCCCAGCAGCGTCTGGTAGCGATCGCCCCGGTCGATGCCCTCGCTCAACGCCTCGATCGCCTTCGGCTGGTCCCCCGCGGGGTCGAAGTCGGACACCACCCGGAACGGCTTCGACAGAACCTGCGGCACGGAGCTGGAGATCGAACTCACGCCTCCACCGTACCTACGGGGTGTGACAGTCAAGCCGGCTCGCCGGCCTTGACCGCTTGGGGCGGCGGCGGGGTGGTTGGAGGGGTGTGACAGTCAAGCCGGGTCGCCGGCCAGAAACCCGGGGCCGAGGCACGCGCGGACCGCGTTCGGACGGTGTCGACCGGCGGGTATCGTCGTCGCACCTTGCGCCGCGGGTGGGTGCGGAGGTCCACCCTGATCGCGAGCTGGGAGTTCTAGGTGCGTCGACGTCGATTGCTGATGGGGCTCGGGGTCGTGGGCGTCGTGCTCCTGGCCGTCGTGGCGTTCGTCGCGCTGCGCGGCGACGACGACGGCGGCGACGACGGCCCCACCGGCGACGAGGACCTGGTCGCCCGGCTGTTCAGCGACGACGAGCTGGAGCTGATCCACCAGGCCGCACCCGATCCGGCCTGCGCCGGCGAGCCGACCGCGCCGCCCGGCGACGAGGCGCTGGTGGCGCTGGAGGTCGTGCGGGTCGACGACACCTGTCTGGACGCCAGCACCGAGTACGTGGCCGAGGACGAGGTCGACGCCCGCCTGGCCGAGCTGGACGACGACCCGAGCGTGGTCGCGGCGGCGCCCGCCACCCCTGCAGCCGCGGCCGACCAGGTCGACGACCGCCGCGAGGACCAGTGGGCGCTGGACATGCTGGGCGCGCCCGAGGGCTCACCGGACCTGCCGTGGCCCGACGGCACCGGCATGGTGGTCGCGGTGATCGACTCGGGCATCGACGCCGCTCATCCCGACCTCGGCGATGCGGTCGTCGGGCGCCGGTCCGTCCCGGACGAGAGCACGCTCGACCCGCTGGGCCACGGCACGGCCGTGGCGGGCATCGTCGCGGCGCGCCGTGACAACGGCGGCATCGTCGGCGTGGTCCCCGCAGCCACGATCCTCGATGTCCCGGTCGACCTGAAGGACGAGGAACAGAACCCCGACTCGTGGCGGGTGGCGCTGCCCTGGGCCGTCAACCACGGCGCCGACGCGATCAACATGTCCCTCGGGCAGTCGACGGACGACTACGACGACGACACCATGCGGGTCGCGGTCGCGGTCGTCGAGTTCGCGCGCAGCCACGACGTCGTGGTGGTCTCCAGCGGCGGCAACTGCGGTGACGGCGACGTCGTGAACGAGGTGCTGGGCGGCTGCGCCTCGGACAACCAGATCCAGGTGCCGGCCTCGCTCCCGGGGGTGGTGGCGGTGGGTGCGCTCCAGAAGGATCGGGACCTGGCGGGCTACTCGTCCCGCAACGAGGACGTCGACCTGGTCGCACCCGGCGGAGGCGACGTCGCCGACCTGGTCGAGACGACTGCTCGCGACGGTGAGTACGAGGGCTTCAACGGCACGTCGGCGGCCGCGCCCCATGTCGCCGCGCTGGCGGCCGCGGTGCGGACCGCCGTCCCGGAAGCCACCGGCGACGAGATCAGCCAGGCGCTGATCGACACGGCCGACCCCGAGGGCGTGTCCGAGCAGGACCGCGACGACGTCGGCATCGGCCACGGGCTCGTCGACGTCGACGCCGCGATCGACGAGCTGCGCTCCACGCTGTCGCGCCCGTCCGAGGACCTGGCCGGCCGCACCCAGGCGGCCTACGTGCACGACGGCACCCTGTACGCGTTCGACGGCGACACCAGCCACCCGGTCCGTGAGGTCGGCAGCGACCACTCGATCACGGACGTGGTCTGGTCCGACGACCACAGCCGCCTCGTCGGCGTCGACGACACGACGTTGTTCTCGTGGGGTGGCGAAGGCAGCGAGCTGGTCGAGGCCGACTGCCAGCAGTGCGCCCAGAACTACATCGCCTACCTGGACGACGCCGCCGTCACCGACCCGGGCGACGAGGGTCGGACCGGCGATCTCGTCGTCACCCTCGACACCGAGGCCTGGACGCTCACCCGCTGGTCACCCACCACGCTGGAGCCCCAGGGCACGGTCGACCTGACGGTCCCCCGCGCCGAGGACAGCGTCGGCGCCGGCCTGCAGGCCTCCGTCGGCGGCTCGTTGATCGTGCACACGAGCGGTCCCGACCTGGAGGCGGAGGACACGCTGTGGGTGGTCGATCCCTTCTCGGGTGAGTCGCAGGCCTCCCAACCGATCGTCGGGCGTTGGCGGGGCGGCGTCGCGGTGGACGCCGCCGAGCAGCGGCTCGCCTACGTCAACCAGGGCCCGCTCGAGGGAGGCACCTGCGCCGACGTCCAGGAGGCGGTCGTCCTCGACGCCGTGGACCTGACCCAGGTCGCCGCGCCCGACCTCCCCCAGGACGTCGTCTTCCGGGAGCTGTTCTTCAACGGCGGCAACCTGTACGCCACGGCCGAGTACCTCGCGCCCAACGCCGAGGGTCAGTGCCCGACCGACGGGTCGGCCGGCGTGTGGCGGGCGGACGGCGACACCTGGGAGCAGGTCGACCCGACCGCGGTGATCGGTGCCCGGCCGTTGGAGGGCATGACCGGCGGCGACCCGACGGGATGGCTGATCGTCACCGAGGACGAGCAGGGCCGCATCGAGCCCCGTGAGGAGGGCGAGATCGGCACCGTCGACCCCAGCTCCTACTCCGGCGTGGTCTGGGCGACGCCCACGCGCGAGGAGGCCCCGCGTGGCGAGGAGGAGCCAGACGGCGGGGAGCCACCGGACGGCGGTGGGTCGCCGGGTGGTGGTGGCGGCGGGGAGCCGGCGTCGCAGAGCGTCGAGGCGGCCATCGCGCGCTACGAGGAGTTCCTGCACGCGCTGGGCGCGGAGGACCTCGACACGGTGTGCGAGATCGCCGGCCCGATCGCCGAGCTCGCCGAGGAGGACGGCTTCACCTGCGAGGCGGGCTACAGCATGGTGTTCGACATGATCTCGGACGAGCAGGCGGCGGCCCTCCGCGAGGCCACCGTCGACGCCTCCCTGGTGGAGGAGCGCGCGGCCGGCGAGGTCTTCGTCCCGGTGGAGGCCGTCGTCGCCGACGTCACCTTCGGCGAGGACACCCTGGGCAGCTACCTCCTGCGCTACCAGGACGGCGACTGGTTCATCGTCGGGTGACCTGACCGGACGGCCGGTCCGGGTGCGGCAGGGGGCTACCGTCGCCCGATGACCACGGTGCTGATCATCGGCGCGGGCGACATGGGCGAGCGGGTCGCCGACGGGCTGGCCGCCGGTGGTCAGGTGCGGCGGCTGGTGGTGGCGGGCCGGTCAACCGCGGGCGATGCCGTTGCGGCGACCGTGGCCAGCGCCCGTGACTGCCTCGTCGAGGCGATCCGGCTCGACGCGTCCCGGCCCGACGAGGTGGCCGAGCTGCTCACCGCCACCCGCGCCGACCTGGTCGTGCACTGTGCCTCGCTGCGCAGCCCCTGGGCGATGACCGGCCGCACCGATCCTGCAGCCCGAGCCATCGCCTCGGCCGGTCTCGGCCTGCGGCTGCCCTACCAACTCCCGCTCATCCTGTCGGTCATGCGGGCCGTGCGCGACGCCGGCCACACCGGACCGGTGGCGAACCTGTCCTTCCCGGACGTGACCGGGCCGATCCTGGCCCGCCTCGACCTGGCACCCACCGTCGGCCTCGGCAACGCCGCCATGATGCAGCTGCGGGTCCGCGCCGCGCTGCGCGCCGCCCACCCGGACCAGCCCACGCCGCTGATCCGCGTGCTCGGCCACCACGCCCAGGTCACCGACGTGATGCAGGCGTGCCAGCCCACCGATCCGGAACAGCGCTGTCGCGTCCATCTCGGCGAGGACGGGCAGCGGGACGACTCCCTGGCCTACCAGGCACCACCCCTCGCGCCCGGACCGCGCTACAACATCGTCACCGCGGCCGCAGTCATCCCCGTCCTCGAGGCGTTGCTGCCCGGCGCCGGCCCGCTGCGCCACTCCACCGCCGCACCGGCAGGGCTGCCCGGCGGATACCCGGTCCGAATCGTCGACGGCTCCGTTGCCCTGGATCTCCCACCCGGCCTCTCCGAAGCTGACGCCATCGCCTTCAACGAGCGAATGGCCGGCGGTGACGGCATCGATCACATCGACGACGACGGCACCGTCCACCTCACCGCCGCCAGCCACCGAGCCGTCGCCGACGTCGCACCGGCCCTGGCCGACCCCATCGCCATCGACGACCTCGCCACCCGGGCGGCACAGCTCGACTCCGTCCTCGCCTGACCAGCTACTGCGGGCCTACCAGGAGCCGGCGGGCCTGCGGGTGGCGGCGTTGAGGCGGTTCCAGACGTTGATGACGCCGATGTCGAGCAGCAGGCCCCCGAGCTGCGACTCGTCGTAGTGCTCGGCAGCCTCCGCCCAGATCTCGTCGGTGATCGACTCGGGCCGGTCGGCGATCCGGGTCACCGCCTCGGTCAGGGCCAGAGCGGCCCGCTCGGCGTCGCTGAACCAGGGCGCCTCCCGCCAGGCGGCCACGGTGGCGATCCGCTCCTCGGACTCGCCGGCCTCGCGCAGCTCCCGGGCGTGCATCTCGACGCAGAAGCTGCAGGCGTTGATCTGGCTGGCCCGCAGCGACACCATCTTGAGCGTGGTGTGCGGTACGCCCGTCTTGGCGGCCGCCTTGCTCAGCCCCTGCAGGGCCTCCAGTGCACCCGGGACGACGGCTACGGGATGGCTCATGCGTGGTTCCATGTCGTTCCTCTCGTCGTGGTCGCTTCATTGACGAATCGCGCCGGAAGGATGTGACAGACAGGTGCCTACCGGCCCCGCTTCCCCTCGGCGTCACGGGTCCGTGGCCCGCCGGGCGCGGAGAGCCCGGAGCTTGTGGCGGTTGCCGCAGCGCTCCATCGCGCACCAGCGCCGGGCGCCGGGGCGGGACGAGTCGACGAACACCAGCGGGCAGTCGTCGCTCGCGCACTCGCGGATGCGTTCGGAGAGCGGCCCGGACAGCAGCTCGATCATCTCCCGCGCCAGCGTCGACAGCGCCTGCGTCGCCCGCACCGGCGCCGCCCACCCCGCGGTCGTGGCGCCGGCGGGCAGCTCGGGGACCAGCGGCGCCGCGGCGGCGGCCCGGTTGATGGTCGCCACCGCCCCGGCAGGGAGCGGGCGCCGCGCCGCCCGGGCGTGCGCCGCGTCCCAGATCGCCTGGCGGAGGGCCTTGGCCGCGGCCAGCTCGCGGGCCGTCACGGGGACCGTCGTGACCGCAGCCAGCGGCGGCTGGGCCAGCCACTCGCCCAGGACGGCAGGCTCGTGGAGGGTCTCGAACACCGCGTACCGGCCCTCGCCACCCGTGTGGGCGAAGTCCAGGCAGACGGCGCCGGCGTCGAAGCGGAACGACCCTCCCTTGGGGTCGTGCAGCACCCGGCCGGTTGCGCTCGCTCGCACGACACCACTATAACTGGCACACGAACAACACCACTAAGACAGGTGTTGGCATCCGAGGAGAGCGATACATGAGCACACGGCACATCAACCCCGAGGGACTCCACCGCAGCCCGGCGTTCAGCCAGGCCGTCGTGGTCGAACAACCGGCGAAGACGATCTACATCGGCGGCCAGAACGGCGTCGACGCCGACGGCAAGGTCGTCGGCCCCACCGTCGGGGAGCAGTCCGCCCAGGTGTTCCGCAACCTCGCGACCATCCTCGAGAGCGAGGGGGCGAGCCTGGCGAACATCGTGCACTGGACCATCGCCGTGGTGGACGGCCACGGGTTCGACGAGGGTGTCGCCGCCTTCCAGCAGGCGTGGAACCCCGCCGACCCACCGCCGGCCATCACGGTCCACGTCGTCGCCGGCCTGGGGGGCGCGTTCCTCGTCGAGATCGACGCCGTCGCCGTCGTGTGACCCTCGGGGCGGCTCGGGCCGACGGAGCTCCCCTGGTCGCCATCGTTCACGCGGGTGTCACAGGGGATGAACAGCGCGGACACACCGTGGCCTGACACTCGCCACATGACGATCGCCGAGCGGGAGCAGCGGGAACGCCAACGGCGCCGCTCGCGTCGCCGGGGTTGGGACGAGATGCTCGACCACGACGGGGAGCCCCGCCAGGGTGCGGGCGCCCTCGTCGAGCACCTCCGCAGCCTGGGCATGTCGGAGTTGCAGGCCCGCCAGGACGCCGCCGACCTCGACATCCTCGGCATGGGCATCACCTTCACCGTCTACTCCGACGGCCGCGGCATCGACCGCGCCTGGCCCTTCGACGTGATCCCCCGGGTGATCGACGCCACCGAGTGGAGGCACATCGAGGCCGGCCTCAAGCAGCGCCTCACCGCCCTCAACCGCTTCATCGACGACATCTACAACGACCAGCAGGTGGTCGCGGACGGCGTCTTCCCCGCCCACCTGCTCGAGGGCTCCCTCAACTACCGCCCCGAGTGCCGCGGCGCGCGACCGGCCTACGGCATCTGGGCGCACATCTGCGGCAGCGACCTGGTGCGCGACGCCGACGGCACCGTGTACGTGCTGGAGGACAACCTGCGGGTCCCGTCCGGCGTCAGCTACCTCCTGGAGAACCGGCTGGTGTCGAAGCGGGCCTTCGCCGACCTCTTCGCCCACCAGAGCATCCAGCCCGTCGACGACTACCCCGACGAGCTGTTCGGCCTGCTCGCCTCGCTCGCCCCGGACGTCGCCGAGCCAACCGTCGCCGTGCTCACCCCCGGCCTCCACAACTCCGCCTACTTCGAGCACAGCTTCCTCGCCCAGCGCATGGGCCTGCCGCTGGTCGAGGGCCGCGACCTGTTCGTCGCCCCCGACGACCACCTCTACGCCCGCACGATCGCCGGCCCCCAGCGCGTCGACGTGCTGTACCGCCGCGTCGACGACCGCTACCTCGACCCCGAGGTGTTCGAGCCCACGTCGCTCCTCGGCGTGCCCGGCCTGCTCCGCTCCTGGCAGGCCGGGCACGTCGCCATCGCCAACGCCCCGGGCGCCGGCGTCGCCGACGACAAGGTCGTCTACGCCTGGGTGCCCGACCTCATCCGCTACTACCTGGACGAGGAACCGCTGCTGCCCAACGTCCCGACGTACCGCTGCTGCTACGCCGACGAGCGCGACCACGTGCTGGCCAACCTCCGCGACCTGGTGGTCAAGCCGGCCGACGAGAGCGGCGGCTACGGGCTGGTGATCGGCAACCAGGCCAGCGACGAGGACCTGGCGCTGGTCGGCGCCGCCATCGAGGCCAGCCCCCGCCGCTGGGTCGCCCAGCCGATCCTGTCGCTCTCCACGGTCCCGACCCTGTGCGACGGCAAGATCGAGGACCGCCACGTCGACCTCCGGCCCTTCATCCTCACCGGGCGCCGCAGCTACGTGACCCGCGGCGGGCTCACCCGGGTGGCGCTCCAGGAGGGGTCGCTGGTGGTCAACTCGTCGCAGGGCGGCGGCAGCAAGGACACCTGGGTCGTGGAGGACTGCACTCCCCCCGCAGCCGCCGGAGCCTGAGCGCCGCATGCTGTTGCTGGCGAGGGTGGCGGAGCAGCTCTACTGGGCGGCGCGGTACGTCGAGCGGGCCGAGATGACGGCCCGGGTGGTGAGCGAGCACACCCACCTGCTGGTCGACCTGCCCACGTCGGTGCCGCTGACCTGGGAACCGCTGCTCGACGTGCCGGGGGTCGGGCCCGCGGCCGGCGGCGCCGAGGCCGACGGGGACGGCAGCACCCACACGGAGCGCGAGGTGGTCGCCTTCCTGCTGGCCGACCCCGACAACCCCTCCAGCGTGCTGGCGTCGATCGTCGCCGCCCGCGCCAACCTGCGCAGCACCCGCGAGATGCTCTCCCGGGAGGCCTGGGAGGCGCTCAACAACCTCTACCTCTACGTGACCAGCCACCACAGCGAGGGCATCGACCGCTGGAGCCGGGGCCGCTTCCTCGACCGGGTGATCGCCGAGGCGCAGCGGTTCAACGGCATCCTGGCCGGCACGATGAGCCGCGACGCCACCTACCAGTTCCTGCGGTTGGGCCGCAGCATCGAGCGGGCCGACATGACCGACCGCGTGCTCGACGCCCGGGCCGTCCCGCTGCTGCAGTCGCCGGCCAACACGCACGCCGAGGTGCAGTGGGCGGCGCTGCTGCGGTCGCTCTCCGCGCTCCAGGCCTACTACCAGCGGGGGTTGGCGCCGGTGGCGGGCCTGCCGGCGATCGAGCTGGTGCTGCGCGACCCCGACTTCCCCGGCTCGATCGGCCACTGCCTGGCCGAGGTGTCCGCGGTGCTGGCCGAGCTGCCCCGATCGGAGGCGCCGTCGGCCGCGGCCACCGCGGCTCGGCGCTGCCTCGCGGAGGTCGCCCCCCAGCCGACCGGCTGGCTGCACGACGGCCTGGTCCAGCTGCGCGCCAGCCTGGCCGCCGTCCACGACGAGGTCCGCAGCACGTTCTTCCCACCCGATCCGCCGCCCGATCCGTCGGCCCCGCCGGCCCCGCCGGCCCCGCCGGCCGCCCCGGCCGACGTCGTCGCGGTCAGCCAGAAGCAGGACGGGTGACGGCCGTGGGCCCGCTGGTGGACGAGTACCGCCCGCACGTGGGGTGCCGCGACGCGGCGGTGAGCGCCGACGGACGGCCGCGGCCGGGCTGGGAGCGGGCGCTGGGCGAGCTGGCCCGCCACGGTCCCGACGAGCTCGACCGCCGCCAGCGGGCCGCCGACCGCCTGGTCATGGCCGAGGGCGCCGGCTACCTGCTGCACGAGGGACTCGACGCCACCGTCGAGCCGTGGCAGGTGTCGATCGTGCCGTTCATGGTCGACCCCGACACCTGGGATGACCTGGCCATGGGTCTTCGGCAGCGGGCCGAGCTGCTGCAGGCCGTCCTCCAGGACCTGGCGGGCCCGAGGGAGCTGCTGCGCTCCGGCACCATCCCCGTCGAGGCCGTGGCCACCCATCCCGGCTTCGCCCGCCTGCGGGCCAGCAGCCGCGACGCCGGCGGCGACGGGCTGCTGCTGGTGGGCGCCGACGTGGTGGTCGACGCCGAGGGCGCCTTCCGGGTGGTGCGCGACCGCACCGACAACCCCACCGGCGAGGGCCTGGCTCTGCTGGCCCGGGCCGTCGCCACCCGGGTGACGCCGGGCAACAGCGCCCTCGAGCCGACCGCCGGCCGCGGCGTCGTCGGCCACGACGACTACCTGCGGGCGCTGCGGACCCGCCTGGCGGCCGCCGCGCCCCCCGACCGCGCCAGCCCCCGCACCGTGGTGCTCACCGGCGCCGTCGACCGGCCCGGCTACGTCGAGAACGCCTACCTCGCCACCCGCCTCGGCTACAGCCTCGCCGAGCCCACCGACGTCGCCGTGCGCGACGGCCGGGCCTGGCTGCGGTCGCTCGACGGCCCCGAGCAGATCGATGTGCTGCTGCGCCGCGTCCCCGGCCGTGGCCTCGACCCGGTCGAGGAGCCCGACGTCCGCGGCGGTGTGGCCGGCCTGGTCCACGCCGCCCGCCGGGACGCCGTCCGGCTGGTCAACCCGGTGGGCGCCGACCTCGCCGAGCACCTGGCCCTGCTGCCGTTCCTCGACCAGGCCGGTCGCTTCCTCCTCGGCGAGCCGCTGCGCCTCCCCGGCGTGCCCACCCTGTGGTGCGGCGACCCCGAGCACCGCGCCCAGCTGCTGGCCGCCCCCGAGCGCTTCGTCCTCCACGACACCGACCCCGCCAACCCGGCGCCGCCCGCGGTCGGCTCGCAGCTCGACGAGCCCGGGCTGGCCGACTGGCGGGCCCGCATCGAGGCCCGGCCCGAGCGCTACGTCGCCCAGGTCGACCTGGCCCTCGGCACCACGCCCCGGCTCCGGCACGGTCGGCTGGTGCCGGCCAGCCTGTCGCTGCGCACCCAGGTGCTGCTCGACGGCGCCGCCACCACCGTGCTGCCCGGCGGTCACGGGCGCCTGCGCGAGCCGGGCGCCGGCGCCGACGGGGCGCTGGTGGCGGCCAGCGGGGCGGCCACCGACGTGCGGGTGCTGGAGCGGCCCGGGCGCCGCCGTCTGCACACCCCGGGGCCGGCGCTCCCCCAGGTCGACCTGCGCCGCTCGCTGCCGACCCACGCCGCCGAGGCCATGTACTGGACCGGCCGCAGCGCCGAGCGGGCCGAGTCGGGTGCTCGGGCCGCGCTGGTCTGCCTGACCCGGGTGGCCGAGGGCGACCCGTCGCCGGGCGACCTGGCGGCCGCGGTCGACGGCCTGCGGGCCGTGAGCGGCGGCATGGGCGGGCCGATCGTGGAGTCCACGATGTTCGACCTCGACGCCGAGGTGCGCGCCTCGCTGTCGGGCCGCACCCTCTCGGTGGTCGACAACCTGCGGGCCACCGTCCGCAACGCCCGGGCGGCCCGGCAGCTGCTGTCGGCGCGCACCTGGCGCCTGCTGGCCATGATCGACGCCGAGGCGTCGGCGCTGGCCAAGCTGGCGGGCGAGCCGAGGACCGGGAGCGCCTCGTCGACCAGCGGATCCCCCTGGTACTCGCACTTCGACGCCACCGAGGTGCTCGACCGGGTGCTCGTGCCGCTGGCGGCGCTGTCGGGGCTGACCGACGAGAGCGTGGTGCGCGGCCCCGGCTGGCGCTTCCTCGACATCGGCCGCCGGCTGGAGCGGGCGCTGCTGGTGCTCGGGCTGGCCGAGGCGATGCTCGACCCGCCGACCCACCTGTCCGACCTGGGCGACGGCACCCTGCGGCTCGAGGCCCTGCTGTCCGCCTGCGAGAGCCTGGCCGTCTACCGGCGCAGCTTCCGCAGCGACGTCACCGTCCAGGCCGTCGGCGACCTGCTGCTGGGCGACCCGACCAGCCCGCGCTCGGTGCGGTTCCAGCTCGACCAGCTCGCCGTCGACCTCAACGACCTGCCCGCCCGGCCGGCCCGCCAGGTGCAGCTCGCCGCGCTCCGGGAGGCCAGCCAGGCGCTCGAACGGCTGCTGCCGCTGTCGTTCGACCCCGTCGGCGGCCCGCTCGGCCCCGCCGCCCGCCTGGTGATCGCCGTCCGAGGCCCCCTGCTGGCGATCGGCAAGCTGATGTCCTCCGGCTGGTTCGCCGAGCCCCCGAGGCGGCTGTCGTGACCGCGAGGCGGCTGTCGTGACCGCGACCGTGGGCGAGCGGGCCTACCGGGTGACGCACCGGACGTCGTACGACTACGGCGAGCCGGTGGAGATCGGCCACACCGTGGCCCGGCTGCGGCCCCGGACGCTGGCCCACCAGCAGGTGCTCCACGCCGCGGTCGACGTCGAGCCCGAGCCCACCTCGGTCGACGAGGACCTCGACGGGTTCGGCAACCAGGTCACCTCGATCGCGCTGGAGCGACCCCACCACCAGCTGGTGGTGACCGCCCGCAGCGAGGTCGTCGTGCAGCCCCGGCCGCTCCCGTCGACCGAGCTGTGGTCCGCGCCGTGGGACACCGTGGTCCAGGCGACCGGTGAGGACGTCACCGCCGACGGGCTCCTCGCCCGGCAGTGCCGCCTCGACTCGCCCCTGGTGGTCCGCCACCCCGATCTCGCAGATCTCGCCGCTCGGGCGTTCACCCCCGGACGCCCGCTCGGCGAGGCCGCCGCCGCCCTGACCACCCGCATCTTCGACGACCTCGACTTCGTGCCCGGCGTCACCGAGGTGAGCACCCCGGTGCTGGAGGTCCTCGCCACAAGGCGGGGCGTGTGCCAGGACTTCGCCCACCTGCTGGCCGGGGCGCTGCGGTCGCTGGGGCTGGGCGCCCGCTACGTGAGCGGCTACATCGAGACCGAGCCGCCGCCGGGCCAGCCCCGCCTCGTCGGGGCCGACGCCTCGCACGCCTGGGTCGGCCTCTACGTCCCGGGCGCCGGCTGGGTCGACCTCGACCCCACCAACGGCCTGGTGCAGCCCGACCGCCACGTCACCGTGGCCTGGGGCCGCGACTACACCGACGTCGTGCCGGTGCGCGGCGTCCTGTTCGGCCCGCCCGCGGCGCAGGTCCTGTCGATCTCGGTGGACGTGGCCGCCCTGGGCACGGACGCCGGCGCCGGTACCGGTACAAGAACCGACGTCAGCCCGCCTGCAGGGTCGTGAGCACCTTGGCCACCCGCCGCTCCCGGGTCTCGGGCGCCTTGGCGGCCTCGATCGGCTCCACCAGCCCCCGCTTGCGGCTGTAGGACAGGGCCTCGAAGGCCGCCCGGGCCCCGGGATCGTCGGCAAGGGCGGCGGCCAGGTCGTCAGGCACGGTGACCTCACGGGGCGCGGTGTCCAGCTCGACCTCGACCTCCACCTCGTCGCCGGCCGCCACGCCGGTGATGGCCCGGATCTCGGCGCTCACCGGCAGGAGGTACTGGTCGCCCATGCGGGCGATCGTGCTGCGGTAGGTGTGACCGGCGAAGGTCACCGCGACCGCCGGCCGCCTGCTGGAGCCCAGACCCTCCACCACCTCCTCCGGCACGGGGATGCCGGTGGCCGTCTTCTTGGCCAGGTGGATCGTCGCCGTGAACTTCATCGTCCTGCTCCTCCTCAAGGGCGTGTCCTGTGGACCATGGCGCACGTCTCTCCGGCCAGATGACGTCGCTCGCCGCACCGTGCCGACATTGAAACCCTGGTGGGTTCCTGCGTCGTCCCGGCACGCCGAGCGACGCCCCTGACTCGGAGATCCGCACACCGGATCCACAGGACACGCCCTAGCCATGGTGGACGTTCGAGGGGCAGACCGCGGTGGCCGCCGAAACTCATCGGAGGGTGGCGATCCACTCCCAGGCGGCGTCGACCTGGGTGGCCAGGTCGTCGAGGGTGCCGTCGTTGTGGATCACGAAGTCGGCCCGGGCGAGCCGCTCCTCGCGGGTGGCCTGCCGGGTCATCCGGGCCCGGACGTCGGCCTCGCGCATCCCCCGCTGCTCGACCAGCCGCCGCACCGCCACCTCGGGGTCGATGTCGACCACCAGCAGCCCGGCCACCGGGTAGGCGTTCTTCGACTCGACCATCAGCGGCACGTCGAGCACGACGACCGAGTCGCTGTCGGCCAGCTCGGTCATCCGGCGGACGATCTCGGCGCCCACCGCGGGGTGGACGATGGCGTTGAGGTCGCGGAGAGCCTCGGGGTCGCCGAACACGATGTCGGCCACCGCGGGCCGGTCGAGCGCCCCGTCGGGCCCGACGATGCCGGGACCGAAGCGCTCGACCATGGCGTCGAACACCTCCGTGCCCGGTTGCTGCACCTCACGGGTGATGGCGTCGGCGTCGACCACCACCGCCCCTTCGGCGGCGAGCCGGGTCGACACTGTCGACTTGCCCGATCCGA
>Ga0193742_1000446_pt1 | contig 27908 bp, 24 predicted proteins | sample L2c1metaG_FD_165511 | JGI IMG/M metagenome (GOLD analysis project Ga0193742, IMG submission 165511) | Soil microbial communities from a riparian zone of the East river system, Colorado, United States - L2c1 | ecosystem: Environmental > Terrestrial > Soil > Riparian zone | place: USA: East River... | reverse complement strand
CCGGTGGTCTGCGCCCACACCCGCGCCCCGGCCGAGCGTGCCAGCTGCACCGCGAGCGAGCCGACGCCACCGCTCGCGCCCAGCACCAGCACCCGGTCCGCAGCGGTGACCCCGCGCCCGACGAGCGCCCACGCGGTGACACCCGCGAGCCCGATCCCCGCCGCCTGCACCGGATCCACCCCGTCCGGCAGCCGCACGACGCCCTTCGCCGGCACCGCCACCTGCTCGGCGTACGTGCCGGCCCGGCGCAGCCCGAGCCCCGCGCCGTAGACGACCACCGGACCCGCGTCGGCGTGCCCCACCCCGTCACACCCCGGCACGAACGGCAGCTCGACCCGCCCGGCGCCGCCGTCGCGCAGCCGGACGTCGATCGGGTTGACCCCGGCGTGCGTCAGCCGCACGAGCACCTCCTCGGGCCCGGGCACGGGCTCCGGCACGTCGTCGATCCGCAGCGGAGACCCGAACTCGTGCAGCCGCGCCGCTTTCACGCCGGCACCGCCTTCGCCCGCGCGAGCAGCACCGCCACCCGGCCGGGCGCCGGGTCCGCCGCCAGCCCCCGCACCGCCGCGACCAGCTCCTCGACCACCGCGCCGTCCGCGGGCGCGGTGCCCCACGCCGCGCAGTCCCACACCTTCGCTTCCACCGCGGCCCAGTCCATCGGGTTGCCCGGATGCCCGAGCGGATGCTCCGACCGCCTGCTGACCACCGAGCCGTCGCGCAGGTGCACGTCCACGGTGATCGGCATCGGGATCACCCGGCCAGCCGCCTGGTCGAAGCCGGGGTCGAGCACCGGCTCGACGCGGTCGGCCAGCGCCAGCAGAGCCGCGTCGCGGATGGCCGACTCGGTGAGGTCGGCCAGTGTCACCGAGCCGCGCACGGCCGCGATCGCGACGATGAACGGCAGGCTGAACTGCGCGTCCATCGACGACGTCGGCCGGCGGCGGCGCGCCAGCGGGTGCACGACCTCGTCCCAGCTCTCCTGGCTGTTGACGTGCACCACGATCCGGGCGATGTCCGCCGGCGCGATCCCGGCGGTGGCGGCGAGCGTCGCGCCGACCGTGTTGTGCGTGATCCGGCAGACCGGGTACGGCTTGGTGCTCGCACCGGCCGACTCCCAGCGCTCGCCGAGCCCGGCCACGACGACGGACCGGTCGTAGGCGCCGCCGTGCCAGTAGCTCAGCCAGCCGTACTCCCCCTCCAACACCTCGTGCGGTCCGGTGATCCCGAGCGCGGCGAGGTCGGCGGACTGCACCGCGGTCTGCGCGGTCACGCCCTGCTGCACCCGGATCGCGAGCGCCGCCTCCTTGATCGCCTGCTGGTTGCCGCCGAGCGCGGTGTAGGCGTTGCCGAGCGCGTCGAGCGTGCGCGCCTCGTCGAGCCCGCGCAGCAGCGCCGCGACCAACGCGCCGCCGAGCGCGCCGCACTGGTAGGTGAACGACCAGCCGCGCGGCCGGTGTTTGGGTCCGGCGATGTGGTACTCCGGCGCGAGCCCGAGCCGGCACATCACCTCCTGCGCGGCGACGAGCGCGGTGAGCACCCGCGCGCCGTCGATCGCCGGGTCCTGCTCGGCGAGCGCCAGCGCGATCGGCGCGGTGGCGACGGTTGGGTGCAGCAGCGCCTTCTCGTGCACGTCGTCGAGCTCCAACGCGCGGCTGATCGTGGCGTTGAGCAGGACCGCGTGCGGCACGGACGTGCGCTCCGGCCGGCCGATGACGCTCGCGACCGGCCGCCCGCCCCAGTCGGCGACCGCGCGCAGCAGCTGCGGGACGCCGTCGGCCTGTGTGCCGGCGAGGCCGGCGGCGACCAGGTCGAGCAGCCGGCGCTGGGTGTCGTCGACGACCGCCGCCGGGATGTCGGCGAGGGTCAGACCGCGCGCCCAACGCACGAGGTCGAGCATCGCGTCGCCGGTTCGGTCCTCGAGGACATTCGGTGCCGCCATTGGCTTCCCGCCTTCCGCTCGCCAGTTTGCTATATCATATCCTCTCATGGAACTGCCCCCGCTTCCGCACACGGTGCGAGCCGACCCAGCGGAGGACGCCGCCACGGTCACCGGCTGGCTGACGGCGATCGGCGTCGGGGACGGCCACCCGGTGATCCCCCCGACACAGGTGCGGGTGGAGTCGATGCTCGGCGCCTGGGACGACGTCCCGCTTGGCACGCTCGCCCCGCTGCGCCGCGAGGTCACCGTCGCGGACGTGGCGGTGTGCGCGGTGCTCGCCGGCTGCCGGCCGAGCGCCATGCCGGTGCTGGTGGCCGCGGTCCGCGCGATCCAGGAGGAGCGGTTCAACCTGCTGGGTCTCACGACCACGACCGGCAGTGCGGCCGTCGCGGTCGCACTGCACGGCTCGGCGGTCGCGGCGACCGGCGTCAACGCGGGCGCGAACTGCATGGGCCCTGGCACCGCGGCGAACGCGACGATCGGGCGGGCGCTCGCGATGCTGGTGCGGGTGGTCGGCGCGGCCGTGCCGGGCGCGATCGACGTGGCGATCATGGGTCAGCCCGCGAAGTACGGCCTGTGCTTCGGCGAGCTGCCGGGCTTCCCCGACTGGCCGGACCTCGGCACCGAACGCGGCGGCGAGGTGACCGTGTTCGGCATCTCGGGCACGGTCGAGGTGGTCGACGCGGTCAGCCAGGACGTGGTGGACCTGTTGGACACGCTGGCCGCGGCACTGCTGCTGCCAGTGGCGGCCGGGCCCACCGGGGAGACGCTGGGCTCCGGCGAGCCGGTGGTGGTCGTGCCGCCGGAGTGGGTGGGCCGGCTGGACGACGCGGGCTGGACCAAGGAGCGGGTGCGAGCGCACCTGTGGGAGCGGGCCCGGGTGTCGCTCGCCCGGTTGGCGCCCGGCGTCGCCGGCCGGGTGCCGCCGCGGGTCGCCGAGCAGGGCGTGCTGCCGGCCGCTCTGGCGCCGTCGGACATCACGATCATGGTGGCCGGCGGTCCCGGCACGAAGGCGACGCTCCTGCCGACCTGGTCGTCCAGCCGCTCGGTCACCGTGCCGATGGGCTGACCAGGCCGGGCAGGTCGGCGAGCGTGTGCGCGCCGAGCAGGGTCATCGTGCGCCGGAGGTCGGCGAGCAGGCTCCCCAGCACCGCCGTCACCCCCGCCTGCGCACCCACGGCCAGTGCCCACAGCGCCAACCGTCCGATGAGGACCGCGTCGGCGCCCAACGCCACCGCGGTCAGCACGTCCGCGGCCCGCCGCACCCCGCCGTCGAGCAGCACCGCGGCCCGGCCGCCCACTACGTCCACAATGGACTCCAGCACGTCAAGCGGGGCCACCGCCCGACCCAGCTGGCGGCCGCCGTGGTTGGACACCACCACCCCGGCCGCGCCATGCTCGACCGCTCGCGCCGCGTCCTCGGGCCGCAGGATCCCTTTCACCACAACGGGAACGCCGGCCGCCTCGACGAGCCAGTCCAGGTCGGCCCAGCCGATGTCCGCCCGGATCGTCGAGACATACCCGTGGTGCTCGGCGTCGATCGACGGGTACGGGTCGAAGTTCGCGTTGCGCCAGCCGTGGCTCGCGCGGTCATGGCCGTCGCGCGGCCGGTTGCCGACCACCGGCGCGTCGACGGTGAGCACGATGGCGCGGTAGCCCGCGTCGACCGCGCGCCGCACGAGGTCGGCGGTGACCCCACGGTCGGCCAGGAGGTAGAGCTGGAACCACCGCGCCGGTCCGGCGATCTCCTCGATCGGCGTGCTCGACCCGGTGGCCAGCACGAAGCCCAGGCCAAGCTCGGCCGCCGCACCGGAGGTGCCCAGCTCGCCGTCGGTGTGCACCAGCCGCTGCATCCCCATCGGCGCGACGAGCACCGGCGCGGCCAGCCGGGCGCCGAGCACCTCGGTCGCGGGGTCGGGATCGGCCGCGCCGGCCAGCACCCGCGGCCGCAGCGTCCGACGTCGGAACGCGGCGAGGTTGCCGGCCAGCGCGATCTCGTCGTCCGCGCCGCCGGCCACGAAGTCACGCACCGCCGCGGGCAGCACACGGGCGGCGGCCTGCTCCAGATCTTCTGGCGTTCGCATCTCGACCTCCACGGCCATCTAATCTATCCTATATTTTTGTGGCCCCTGACCTGTACCGCGATGCCCTCGTGATCGACAGCATGAACAACGCCGGGCTCACCGGCGACTACCTGCGCACCGTCCGCGACGCCGGCGTGACCGCCGCGATGGTGCCGGTGTCGATCACCGACCCGTTCGCCGCGGCCGTGGAGAAGATCCTCGACCTGCGCGCGCTGGTGGCGGCCAACGCCGACGCGGCCCTGATCGTCCGCACGGTCGCCGACATCCACGCGGCCAAGGAGAGCAACCGGCTCGGGCTCGTCCTCGCGCTGGAGGACTCCCGTCAGCTCGACAAGGACCTGCGCAAGGTCGAGCTGTTCCACGACCTCGGCGTCCGGCGCATGCAGCTCGTCTACACCACGCTCAACGACGCGGGCGCCGGCCCGGGCGACCGCGTCGACACCGGCCTGTCCCGGTTCGGCGTCGCGCTCGTCGAGGAGCTGCAGAGTCGGGGCGTGCTGCTGGACCTGTGCCACGCGAGCCCGGAGACGCTGGTCGACGCGTGCGCGGTCGCCACCCGGCCCGCGATCTGGAGCCACACCAACGCCCGCGCCGTGTTCGACCACCCGAACAACCTCACCGACGAGCAGCTGGACCTGGTCGCCGCGAACGGCGGCGTGGTCGGCGTGTCCGGGATCCCGTTCTACGCCGGCGGTCCCGGCGTGCGGATCGACCACCTGCTGGACCACGTCGACCACATCGTGGCGCGCATCGGCGTCGCACACGTCGGCATCGGGCTCGCGATCTTCGAGAACCACCCGCGCGCGTTCTACGACCGCTTCGCGAGCCTGCCGAGGGAGATCTACGGCGACCCGCCGTGGTCCTGGCCCACCGGCATCGCCACGATCGCCGAGTTCCCCAACCTCGCGACGGCGCTCGTCGACCGCGGCTACGACACCGACGCGGTGCGGGCCATCCTGGGCGGCAACCACCTGCGCGTGCTCGCGGCGGCGTGGTCGTGACCCCGCGGATCCTCGCGCTCGGCACGGGTTACGCGTGCCGGTTCGCCGCGGACACGTTGCGGCAGGCCGGGTTCCCGGTCGAGTCCCAGGAGAAGTTCGGCGAACTGGCCGACTTCGACGTCTGCCTCACCGACGACGCAGAGCCGCTCGCCCCGCTGCTCGGCGGCGACGAGCCATGGCCGGCGGCGCTGCGCGGGCTGACGTTGGTCGAGCTGGGGTGGCCGGCCGCGCTGCCCGACGCCAACGCGCGGATCGCCGAGCTGTCCGGGATCGGCGCGGTCATCGGCGAGCCGGACGGACCCGGGCTCGCACCGCCCGGCCGGATGCTGGAGGCGATCGCCGGACTGCAGGCCGCCACCGCCGCCCTGGCCGGCTGGCTCGGCGCTCGGCGCGACGGCGTCGGCGAGCACGTCGTCGTCGACCCGGTCGCGTGCCTGGCCGGGATGTCGGGCGTGAACGCCATCCAGTTCCTCAACTACGGCCGGGCGTGGCGCCGGTCCGGGCCGAGCGCGTCCGGCTCGGGTGGACCGTTCCCGTTCCGGATGTTCCGCTGTAGCGACGGCTGGGTCGTCGTGATCTGCCGGGCCCGCGTCGAGTGGGAGGCGTTCCTGGCGCTGCTCGGCGACCCGCCGTGGGCAGGGCAACCCGAGTTCGCCGACCAGATCGTGATCGCGGCCGAGCACGCCGACGAGGTGGCCGCGCTGATCACCGAGATCCTGTGCGAGCGCACCGTCGAGGACGTCGTGGCCGCCGGCCGGGAGTTCCGGGTGCCGATCGCTCCACTTCGGACCGCCGAGGAGGCTCGCGCCGACCCGCGTCTGCTCACCGGCACCGACCCCGTGCCGGCGGTCACCGTGGACCGGCCCGCGCCGCGCCCGTGCTCGTGGATCCCGCGCGCCGGTGGGCCCCTCGCGGGGCTGCGGGTGCTCGACCTCGGCTGGGTGTGGGCGGCGCCGGTGGCGAGCGCGTGGCTCGCCGACCTTGGCGCGGATGTCGTGAAGGTGGAGAGCCTCGACCGGCTCGACGTTGGCCGCCGGCGCGGGGTCGACTTCCCGGCCGGGCTGCCTTCGGACCGGGCGACGCTGCCCGGCTACGAGCGGGCGTGGCTGTACAACGCGGCCAACCGCAACAAGCGCGGGATCCGCCTGGAGCTCAAGGACCCGGCCGACCACGCGCGCTTCCTCGCACTGGTCGCCGACGCCGACGTGGTCGTCGAGAGCTTCGCCACCGGCGTGCTCGAGCGGCTGGACCTCGCGCCGGACAAGCTGCTCGCGGCCAACCCGGCGCTGGTCCTGCTGTCGATGGGCGGCCGGACGATCGACGGCGAGTACCTCGCCCGCAGCTACGCGCCGATGCTCACCGCGCTCGCCGGCCTCGAGGCCGCGGTCACCGACCGGACCGGTGCGCCGCTTGGCCTGCTGAACTGGGGCGTGGCCGACCCGAACGCCGGCGCCTGGGCCACCTTCGCCGTGGTCGCCGCGCTCGCCGCCGACCGCGGCGGCAGCCACCTGCTGCTCTCCCAGCTGCGCGCGCTGGTCAACACGTGCGCGAGCCACTACCGCGGCACCGACCCCGCGCCGGCCGAACTCCCCGACGCCGAGGAGGTGACGCTCGCGCACCTGGCCGGCACCGCCCCGGGACCGCTCGGCGACCTCTACCGGTCGGTGCTGGTCCGCGGCTGGTCCCCCGAGTTCGGCGAGCGGCTGGCGTTCACCAGCCCGTGGCGCTTCCGCCGCATGCCGGTCGGCGTGCGGTCGGCAGCGCCGCTGTTCGCCTCGACCCCGGTGGACCAGGTGCTGGCCGAATGGCACGAACCGGTCTCAACGGACGCCCTGGCGCCCGCGGACATCGCGAAGTAACATCGCCGTCGCTAGAATATATTTTGTATCGCAGAGCCGCCGTCGAGACCATGCGAGGTCGCAGATGACCGAACCCCACTACGAGGTCCTCTGGCCGCTCGGGCGCCGCGGCGGCCTGCCGCCCGGTGATCTCGCCCGGCGGGCGGCCGACCTCACCGGCAAGAAGGTCGCCTTCATCTGGGACCACGTGTTCAAGGGCGACCTGATGTTCGCCCGCTTCGAACGCGCGGCCCGAGCACGGTTCGAGGGCATGGCGTTCGTCGACCACCCCGAGTTCGGCAACATCCACGGGACCACCGCCGAGGAGCACGACGCGGTCGCCCGGCTGCCGGAACGCCTGCGGCGGCACGAGATCGACGTGGCGGTCGTCGGTGTCGGTGCTTGAGGCTCCTGCACGCCCGCCGTGTTGCGGGCCTGTGTGGCGATCGAGCGGGCGGGCGTCCCGACGGTCGCGATCGTGTCAGGCGAGTTCGAGGTCATGGCCGGCATGATCGCCGGCGCGCTCGGCGTGGCCGACATCCCGCTCGCGGTCTACCCGGGCGTGATGCTGACCGACTCCGACGCCACCTTCGCGTCCAAAGTGGACGACCAGGTACTGCCGGCGCTGTTCGACGGGCTGCTGATCCAGCCCGGCCACGCCGCCAAGACGGAGGACGAGGAACCGGCCAGGGACGAGATCGTCCTGCGCGGCGCCTACGACGAGATCCTCGACGGCTTCACCGACCGCCACTGGACCGACGGCCTCCCGATCGTGCCACCGACCACGGAGCGGGTCGCGCGGTTCCTCGCGCACACCGACCGCGCACCCGACGAGGTCCTCGGCGTCCTGCTGCCCGCGAGCCGCGAGGCCACCGTCCACTCCGTCGCCGTCAACGGCGTGATGGCCGGCTGCCGGCCGGAGTACATGCCGATCCTCGTCGCCGCGGTCGAGGCGATCGCCGACCCGGAGTTCCGCGTCGAGGACGCCGGCAGCACACCGGGCTGGGAGCCACTGGCGATCCTCAGTGGACCGTTGGCGCGCGAGCTCGAGTTCAACTCCGGCACCGGTGCGCTGCGGGTCGGCCCGCGCGCCAACACCTCGGTCGGCCGGTTCGTGCGGCTCTACCTGCGCAACGTGGCCGGCCTGCGGCCGTTCCCGGACGAGACCGACAAGGGCGCGATCGGCGCGACGTTCAACGTCGCGCTCGCCGAGCACGAGGCCGCGATCCGCGACCTCGGCTGGGCGCCCTACCGGGTCGACCGCGGCTTCACCGAGGCCGACAACGTAGTGACCGTCCGCAGTGTGTACGCGGCGAGCGCGCCGATCTACAGCGGCGGTGCCCGCGCCACCGACCACCTGGCGACGATCGCCCGACTGCTGACCGACGTGCTCGGCCCGTGGTGCTACCACAACTTCATCTACGAGAAGCAACACCCGTTGGTGGTGCTGGGTCCGGCGATCGCCGGGATCGTCGCCGCCGAGGGGCTCACCAAGGACGACGTGCGCCAGTACCTCTACGACAACGTGTGCCTCGACGGCGCGTGGGTGGCCCGCTACGGCCGCAACGTGAGCGGCAAGAAGTTCGAGTGGCCCGACCTCGTCGCCCGCGGCAAGGCGCCCGCCGAGTACGCCGACGCCGAGGAGACCGGGCGGCCGGTGCGCGGGCTCATGCGTCCGGACTGGATCGACATCGTGGTCGCCGGCAACCCGGGCCGCAACCAGTCCCGCGCCTACGTCGGCAACCACGGCCAGGGCGTGCCGGTCAGCCGCCGCGTGGAGCTGCCGACCACCTGGCAGACCGAGAACAGGAGCGCGCAACCGTGATCATCACCGACGCCCAGGCACACGTCTGGGATCCCGAGACGCCGGACCGCCCGTGGCTGCCCGGCGGCCGGTCCTTCGCCCACGGCGACCAGTTCACCGTCGACGAGCTGCTCGCCGAGATGGCGACCGCCGGGGTGGACGCGGCGGTGCTGGTGCCGCCGTCGTTCGAGGGCGACCGCAACGACACCTGCCTCGCCGCCGCACGCGCGCACCCGGACAAGTTCCGGGTGATGGGCCGCATCACGCTCACCGACCAGTCGAGCCGCGGCAAGCTCGCGACCTGGCGGGACGAGGCCGGCATGCTCGGCATCCGCGTCGCGTTCAGCCGGGGGCCGGCGGCGGACTGGCTCACCGACGGCACGGCGGACTGGGTGTGGCCCGAGGCCGAGGCCGCGGGTGTGCCGGTGATGGTGTTCGCGCCCGGCGGGTTGGCGTCCGTGGACCGGATCGCCGCGACGCACCCGGACCTGCGCCTGACGCTGGACCACCTGGCGCTGCGGACCGACGTGCGCGACGAGGGCATGGACCCGGTGCTCGACGATCTCGTGAAGCTCGCCAAGTACGACAACGTCGCGGTGAAGGCGACCTGCCTGCCCAGCAACGTGTCCGACGACTACCCGTTCCCGTCGCTGCACGACCGGATCCGCCGGGTGGTCGACGCGTTCGGGCCGCGGCGGGTGTTCTGGGGCAGCGACCTCACCCGGCTGTCGTGCACCTACGACGAGGTGCGCAGGCTGTTCGTCGACGAGCTCGGGTTCCTCTCCCCCACCGATCTCGAGTGGATCATGGGCCGCGGGGTGCGCGAGTGGCTCGGCTGGCAGTGGTGAGCTCGCCGGTGTCCTCGACCCGCACGGAGCCGCGGCCCACGGACGAGGCCCCGGGTCGCCCGCTGCTGGCGGTGCGCGACCTGCGGGTCGAGTACCGCACGTCCTACGGCCTGACCAACGCGGTCAACGGACTGTCCTATTCGGTCAACCGCGGGGAGACGCTGGCGATCCTCGGCGAGTCCGGGTCGGGCAAGTCGGTGGCCGCGCGGGCGGTGCTCGGCATCATCGAGTCGCCGCCCGGCTACGTGACCGGCGGCGAGGTGCTGTTCGCCGACGTCGACCTGCTCACGCTGTCCCGCAAGGAGATGCGGCGTATCCGTGGCGAGCGGATCGCGATCATCTTCCAGGACGCGCTGACCGCGCTGAACCCGGTGTTCACCGTGGGGTTCCAGATCGCGGAGATGTTCCGGGTGCATCGCGGCCTGTCGCACAAGGACGCGTGGGCGCGAGCGGTCGAGCTGCTCGACCGGGTGCGGATCCCCAACGCGCGCAACCGGATCGGCGACTACCCGCACCAGTTCTCCGGCGGCATGCGGCAGCGGGTGATGATCGCGATGGCCATCGCGCTGGAGCCGGACCTGCTGATCGCCGACGAGCCGACCACCGCGCTGGACGTCACGGTGCAGGCGCAGATCATGGCGCTGTTGGCCGAGCTGCGCCACGACCTGGGCATGGGCCTGGTACTGATCACCCACGACCTCGGCGTGGTGGCGGAGGTGGCCGACCACGCGGTGGTGATGTACGCCGGCCGAGGCGTGGAGTACGGCTCGATCGAGGCGGTGTACGAGAGCCCGGCACACCCGTACACGCGGGCGCTGATGCGCTCGATCCCGCGCGCGGACCAGAAGGGCGGCCGCCTGGCGGCGATCGACGGCTCGCCGCCGAACCTGTCCGCGATCCCGGCGGGCTGCGAGTTCCACCCGCGCTGCCCGCTCGCCAAGGACATCTGCGCGACGGACCGCCCGGACGCGTTCGAGGTAGCCGATGGCCGGCTGTCGGCCTGTCACTTCGGCACGGAGGTGGTGCGCGGTGAGCTGTGAGCGGGAGCGACGGAGCGTTCGCCGTCTGGACTGAGGAGCGCGCGCAGGCGCGCCAGCGCCGAGCACGCGACGAGGGAAGACGGCGAGTAGCGGAGGAGCGAAGCGAACCATGAGCACCGTGAGCCAGGAGCGAAGCGAACCATGAGCACAGAGCCAGTTCTGCGGGTGGAGAACGTGGTCAAGTGGTTCCCGGTGCGGGAGGGTGCCGGGGCGCGGCGGACCACCGGGCAGGTGAAGGCGGTCAACGGGGTCAGCTTCGAGCTGCACGCCGGGGAGACACTCGGCCTCGTCGGCGAGTCCGGGTGCGGGAAGTCCACCCTGGGCCGGACGCTGCTGCGGCTGGACGAGCCGACCGAGGGCCGCGTGTTCTACCGCGGCCGCGACGTGTTCTCGATGGGCCGCCGGGAGCTGCGCGAGGTGCGCCGCAAGATCCAGATCATCTTCCAGGACCCGTACGCGTCACTGAACCCGCGGATGACCGTGGGCGACCTCGTCACCGAGGCGTGGGCGATCCACCGCGGGATCGTGCCGAGAGCCAAGCACCGGACGCGGGCCGGGGAACTGCTGGAGCGGGTCGGCCTTGATCCGTCCTTTGTGGACCGTTATCCGCACCAGTTCTCTGGCGGGCAGCGTCAGCGGATCGGCATCGCGCGGGTGCTGGCGCTCGACCCCGAGGTGATCATCTGCGACGAGCCGGTGTCCGCGTTGGACGTCTCCGTGCAGGCGCAGGTGATCAACCTACTGGCCGACATCCAGGCCGACACCGGGCTGTCGTATGTGTTCATCGCGCACGACCTTTCGGTGGTGCGGCACATCTCCGACCGGGTCGCCGTGATGTACCTGGGAAAAATCGTCGAGCTTGGCGACGAGCACGACATCTACGAGCGGCCGACCCACCCCTACACCCAGGCGCTGCTGTCCGCGGTGCCGATCCCGGACCCGGCCAAGCGCGACAGCGTGCACCGGATCCTGCTGGAGGGCGACCTTCCCAGCCCGACGAACCTGCCGTCCGGCTGCACGTTCCGGACCCGGTGCTGGAAGGCCCAGGACGTGTGCGCCGACGAGGTGCCGGAGCTGGCCGACCACGGGGCGCACGGCCACCCGTCCCGCTGCCACTTCGCCGAGGTCGCCACGACCGCCGACGCGTGAGAAACGGTGCCGCCAGGGGGACTCACCGGCGGCACCGTCCGATCAGGACACCGCCACGCTCACCAGCTGGGTGATGTTGAAGGGCTGCAGCACCGCACTGTGCGGCCCGCTCTTCCCACCCGCCACGACGATCCCGATGTCCTCGGGCGTCACGGCCGGGCGCAGCAGCTCCCGGTCACCCTCCACGTGCAGGCACCGGGCCTTCCACTCGCGCATCGCCTTGCCGTCCGTGCCGCCGATGCCGGTCAGCTCGATCGTGCCGTGCTCCCACAGGTACCGCCGGATCGAGGACTTGTCATAACCGTTGCGGGCCAGGTGCTTCGCGTGCACCGGGCCGATCACCACCAGCGGCTGGGCGGTGAACAGCAACAGGTTGCTGCCACTGCTCATGAGCGCGCCCGCGATACCGTCCAGAATCGCGATCGGGTCCTGGGACAGGATCGCGATGTTCTGCGGCGCCGTGACGCCCGCGGCGGTCACCACCGACTCGTCGGCCAGGAAGCCACGCTCCACATGGAACGGCTCCCACGGGCTCTCCTCCTCGTTCTCCGCGATGCACGACCCGTACTTGTTGGGGTTGCCCAGTGTGGACATGTCCCCGAGCACGGGTAGCCCACCGCCGATGTTGATCATGCAGAGGCGGATCGCGCGGCCGATGGTGGCGTTCGCGCGCCAGCCCTGGCCGAAGAGGTTGTGTCCGCTGTTGACGTCCAGCTCCCCCCGCGCCGGTCCGTTGACGACGAGCATCACGCCGGCGGGGTTGGTGGTCCCCTGCACGCCGTAGAGGTTGAGGCGGGGGTCGAGGATCGCCCGAACCCCCGCCAACACAAGGGGGAAGTACTCCGGCCGGCAGCCGGCGAGCACCGCGTTGACCGCCACGTGGTGCACGAACGTCCGCCGCCACCGCGGCGGCATCGTCCCCAGCAGCTCGCCCCCGTCGGCCGCGCCGAGCATGCGCTCGACGCAGTCCGCGGTGGGGGCGACGACGGGCAGGCCGTCGGTCCACTTCTCGGTGTAGAACTCCTCGCCCATCGCCTCGACGTCGTCGTAGGCGAGCAGGTCGCCGGTAATCTCCTTGCCAGCGAACGACATCACGCACCTCCCGCGCCGACGGGCCCGGTGAGCCCGGCGAGGATCTGGTCGAACGCGCGGTGTGCCCGCGCGACGGCCTCCTCGGTGGGCACCCCGCCCATCGGGTACTCGACGATCGCGAGCGGCAGCCCGGGCAGCCCGAGGCCCTCGCTCTCGTAGTCGGCGATCATCCGGAACGTCTCACCGACGATGGTGACCGTCGGCAGGTTGCGCTTCTCCAGCTCCACGGCGTCATGGACACTCCACGACGTACAGGAGCCTCAATCGCCGAGCGCGACGACGGCGGCGTCGCAGGTGTTGCCGATCTCGTCGAGCATCGCGACCGGCGCGCCACTGCTGCAGCTCGCCTTCTCGCGGTAGACCGTGCCCGCTATCCCCTGCCGGGCGCCGAGCAGGTCCTCGGTCGTGTGCAGGAGGACGTCGCAGTTCGGCTTGAGGTTGCCGATGAAGCCGACCCGCTTGCCGCGCAACGTGTCCAGCCGGCGGGCGAACTGGAGCTGCTGCTGGTCGTCGAACGGCACCGGCCGGAACACGTGCAGCGTCATGGTCTTCTCCTTCGAAACCTAGGACCGGCCGTCTTCCCGGACGTTCACCGGGAACTCCACGGCACCGTGCTGCTCGGACGGGAGCGCCACGATCGCCTTGCCCGGCATGATGTCGTCGCCACGGTTGTTGATGGTGTGGAACTCCACCGCCACGTAGCCGGTGCCGGTCTTGGCGCCGCGCCACTTGTCGACGACCTTGCCGTTGATGCGGAAGACGTCGCCGTTGAAGAACATGCCGCGGTACTGGAAGTCCAGCTCGGCGACCCAGCCGTCGTCACCCACCCAGTTGGTGGCGAAGTAGGTCGCGTAGCCGCCGCGCTGGGAGCCGTAGTCGTACGCGGCCGGCATACCGATCTCGGCGGCCATGAAGTCGTCCCAGTGCACGCGCTCCACCGCCTGCGGGATGCCGGTGCCCGGGTCCTTCACCGCGACTTTTGGCGAGGACTTGCGGTAGTTCATCCAGTACTTGCCGCTGCGTACGTGCGGCGAGCCGATGCCCTGCAGCCAGGTCACCATGTCCGGCAGCGTGAGCGGGCCCTTCACCACCGGATCGACGGCCTCGCCGACCTCGGTGCTCTCCCAGTACCTCGGCGTGCCACCACGCGGCACCTCGGCCTCGAGCTCCGCGTCGATCTGGGCGATCTCCTCGTCGGTGTAGGTCGACTTCTGGATCTGGGTGTACTTCCCGCGTTTCTTCGACTCCTCGCGCTCGGCCCGGATCACCGGCATGACCTGGATCGCGACCAGCTCGTCCTTCTGGTTGTAGAAGCGGATCTCGTCGGCCTGGATGTACATCTTCTTGCCGGCGAGCCGCCCCTCCATCGGGTCGGCACGGACGAGCTCCTTCGTGGCGTGCAGCTCGTCGCCCTCGAACAGCGGCTGGAAGTACCGCCACTGGTCACCGGAGTGCAGGCCGTGCACGCCCGGCAGGCCCTGGCCGCGGCGTAGGTCCCAGCTGCCCCAGGCCGCCGCGTAGTAGATCGCCGGCGGTGCGACGAGCTTGCCGAAGCGGGTCGTGGTGGCGTACTTGGGATCCACATACAGCGGGTTGTCGTCCCCGATGCTGCGCGCCACGTGGGTGATGCTGTCCTGGTTCACGTACCGCAGGTACGGCTGCTGGATCGGATAACGCTTGCCCAGCCTGGACTTGAGCCTGGCCACAGCATCGTCAGTGATCTTGCCGTACTCCGGATTCGCGTCGTCGTCGTCGCTCATCTGACCTCCCGTTCGCGTGCGCCCGTATCCCTGAACCTCGCCGCGAGGGCGTAGCGGCTATGGTAGACGCTATATTATAGCTTTCTAGCGTTCGCGAACAGTGGTCGTCCTGTGACGAATGTCCTTACGTGCGGAACGGCCTCGCGAGGCAGCGCTCAGCTCGGGTTGACGCGACGCAGAGTGCCGTCGAGCCGGGTGGTTATCCCGCTCGCGTCCAGGTGTTCGAAGAAGGGCACCGCCACCCGCCTCGTGGTGTGCAGGGCCTGGCGGGCAGCGGAGAGGGTGAAGGGCTGCGCCAGGCCGACCAGTATCGCGCGGGCGGCTTCCGGCGCGGCCGGATGCAGGATGACCTCCGTCGGCAGGCGCAGCACCATCCCCGCCGCTGCCGCCGCGGCCAGGATCTCGCGGGTGAGGCCCGCCTCGGCGAGCTCCGGCACGCTCGGCGCGTCGAACGGGTCGACTTCCAGTCGCGCGCACACGACGTCCAGGGCGCGACGGGCCGCGTTGCTGAACCCGGGTGCGGCACCGGGCCGGGAGACCCGCCCCCCGCGCGCGACCAGCGCCCCGTCCGAGTCGCGGACCAGGGCCTCGACCAGCCGCAGGTCCGGCGCACCGATGAGCTGCGCCGCCGCCTTGGTCGGCAGGCCCGGCTCCAGCGGCGCGGCCTCCCGGTGCGCGTCGACAGCGGCGGCCAGGTCCTTGCCCCACCGCCGCCAGGTGTCCTGGTCAACCAGGTGCCCGAGAACCTCGATGAGCTCGGCCGGTGCGGGGTCGGCACCGCCCAGCACGCCGAGGGCCGCGAGCCACTCGCGCGTGACACTTCCCCGCCGGGCCACCTCGGCCAGCACATCCGGCCGCCCGGTGGCGTCCTCCAGCTCGATCGCCCGGTTCAGCGCGGACCCGCGCCTGCGCAGCTCCGGCGGGTCGACGTCGAGCACGACGACGCCCGTCGCCAGCCGGCTGGACGGCTCGCGCAGCACGGCCCGGTCGCCGGGCTCCAACGGCAGCCGGGTGGCCAGCCGCAGCCGCGCGGTGTCTGTGCCGATGCCACCCGCGAACGGCCGCGCCCGGCACGGGACGGCACTCGAGCCGATGTGCAGCATCAGGTCGCCGGGCAGGTCGGCCGGGTCGAGCGAGGTCAGCCGGACGTCGGCGACGTCGGTGAGCACCCAGCGGTCCGGCGTGACCAGCACGTGCCCGCGCCGGACGTCCTCGACCGGCAGACCCCGCAGGTTCACCGCGACCCTGGCGACCGCTGCGACCTCGTCCTGCTTGTCCCCCAACGACTCCAGCCCGCGCACCCGGACCTCGGTGCCGGCCGGCGCGAGCAGCAGTCGGTCGTTCTGGTGAATCGTGCCCGCGCCCAGTGTCCCGGTGACGACCGTGCCGCTCCCCCGCACGGTGAACGCGCGGTCGACGAAGAACCGGACCCGGCCGTCGGTCACCGGCGCGGGCAGCCGGGCGACCAGCCGGGACAGCGCCGCACGCAGCTCGTCGAGGCCGGCGCCGGTGACCGCGCTGACCGCGAGTGCCTCGACCTCCCCGAGCGAGGCGAGCGAGGTTCGTGCCAACCGTTCGCGGGCGTGGGCCAGCGCGGGCGCCGGGTCGGCGAGGTCGGCGCGGGTGACGACGAGCAGCCCGTGCCGCACCCCCAGCGAGTCGAGGACCTCGACGTGCTCGCTGGTCTGCGCACGCCAGCCCTCGTCCGCGGCGACGACCACGACCACCCCCGGCACCGGGCCGACGCCGGCGAGCATGGTCGAGATGAACCGCTCGTGGCCGGGCACGTCGACGAACGCGACGGTCTCGCCGCCCGGCAGGGTGGTCCACGCGAAGCCCAGGTCGAGCGTCATGCCGCGGCGGCGCTCCTCGGCCAGCCGGTCGGGCTCGGTCCCGGTCAGCGCGCGGACGAGCGTCGACTTGCCGTGGTCGACATGCCCGGCGGTGGCGAGAACGTGCATGGTGCGGCCCCTCGGGGAAGATGGCGGAGGCGGACAGGAATCGAACCTGCCTGACCCGGGTACCGGGTCACGTCGGTTTTGAAGACCGCGGCGCCCACCAGGAACACAAACGCCTCCGAATAGAGAGTATAGCGTTCGTGCCGCGCGGGGGTATCGTGCGACGCATGACGGTTCGGCTGACCCAGTACGCCCACGGAGGCGGCTGCGCGTGCAAGATCCCGCCCGGCGAGCTCGAGGACATGGTGCGCGGACTGCTCGGCACGGGACCAACGGACGTCGAGCTGCTTGTCGGACTGGACAACGGTGACGACGCGGCGGCGGTGCGGCTCAACGAGGACACGGCCATCCTGTCCACAACGGACTTCTTCACCCCGGTTGTCGACGACGCGTACGACTGGGGCCGGATCGCCGCGGCCAACGCGCTGTCGGACATCTACGCGATGGGCGGCACGCCGCTGCTCGCGGTGAACCTGCTGGGCTGGCCACGCGACCTGCTGCCGATCGAGCTTGCCAAGGAGGTGCTCCGCGGCGGCCTCGCGGTCGCCGGCGAAGCCGCCTGCCACCTTGCTGGCGGGCACTCGATCGACGACCCCGAACCCAAGTACGGCCTCGCGGTCACCGGCACCGCACACCCGGACCGCCTGCTGCGCAACGACTCCGCCACCGCGGGGCTGCCGATCAGTCTCACCAAGCCGCTCGGCGTCGGCGTGCTCAACAACCGGCACAAGCAGACCGGCGAGGTCTTCGCGCACGCGGTCGCGTCGATGGCCGCGCTCAACCGGGACGCCGCCGCGGCCGCGGTCGCCGCCGGGATCCGCGCGGCCACCGACGTCACCGGCTTCGGGCTGCTCGGCCACCTGCACAAGATGGCCAGGGCGAGCGGGGTGACCGCGGTGCTGTCGGCCGCCGACGTGCCCTACCTGGACGGCGCGGTGGCCTCGGCCCGTGAGGGCTTCGTCTCCGGCGGCACCAAGCGCAACCTCGACTGGGTGCGCCCGAACCTCGACCCGGGCAATGCCGACGAGCTGACCCTGCTCCTGCTGGCCGACGCCCAGACGTCCGGGGGCCTGCTGGTGGCCGGCGAGATCCCGGGCGCCCCGGTGGTGGGCGAGTTCGTGCCGGCGATCACCGGGGTCACCGTCCAGGTGCGCTAGTCCGCCTCCCGCGGATCATCACGGACTAGCGACACAGCCTCGCACCAACCAACGAAACCTCAGGGGACCGTGACGCCACCCAGCCACCAACCACCGGATATCCCGCACGTTCGCTGGGACGCAACCAACACTCTTAATCTCGGGGAGGCGGACTAGGCAGCCAGCGATCCGGGCGACCCGGCACCCACTGGATGCGGCCCACCACGGCCAGCCGGTACAGGTGGGAGAACGTCTCGCCGATGGCCGAGCGGCGCGCGCGACCCTGTAGCCGCTCGAACGGCCGGGCCCACGTGACCGCGCAGGTGACCTCCCAGACGGTGCCGGCGCCGTTGCCGACCGCGGCCTCGATCTCGGTGAGCCGCTCGTCGTGGTGGCGTTCCAGGACGTCCAGCCGCGGGCCGAGGTCACCGAACACCCACTCGTGGCCGGGAAGGACGGTGACGTCGCCGAAGTCGCGCACTTTGCGCACCGAGCCGAGGAAGTCCCGCAGCGGGTCCACATCGGACTGCGGGCGCTTGGAGATGTTCGGCGTCACCCGCGGCAGGATGTGGTCGCCGGTGAAGAGCATGCGCCGCTGCCGGTCGTGGAAACACAGGTGGCCGGGCGTGTGGCCCGGGGTGTGCACGGCGACGAGCGTGCCGTCCGTGCCCGGCACGGCCTGGCCGTCGACCAGGTCGTGCTCCGGAACCACCATGGAGATGCGCGCCTTCATGTCGGCCGCGTCCGACGCCAGTTCGGCGAACTCCGAGGCAGGCGCGCCGGCCTGGTGCAGCCACTCGGCAATGTCCTCGACCGCCCGGACCCGGTCGTGCTCGCCATCGGCGATGCGCGGCCGTTCGGCGGGGTGCACCGCGATCCACGCGGGCGTGGTCGCGCGGATCCGCTCCGCCAGCCCGTAGTGGTCGGGGTGGACGTGCGTGACGACCACGCCGACCACGTCGTCGAGCCCGGCGCCCGCGACCGCGAGCCCGCTCTGGAACGCCTCCCAACACTCGTCGGAGTCCCAGCCCGCGTCCACGACCAGCACCCCGTCCGACACCGGAACCGCGTAGGAGAACGCGAAGCCGAGCGGGTTGGGGAACGGGAGCGCGAAGCTCCAGACGCCGCCGGCGACCTCGGCCGGCTCGGGCACGGCAGCAGAGTCCATCGTCACTCCTCCAAAAACACCAGGCATATATCGTATACTACAGCCACTCGAGATGGATTCGGAGGCAAGCATGGACGAGCTGCTCGACCTGATCGTGATCGGTTCCGGCCCCGCCGGCTACACCGCGGCGACCTACGCCGCCCGGGCGAACCTCGCCCCGCTCGTGCTCGAGGGCACGGTGTTCGGCGGTGCGCTCATGAACACCACCGCCGTGGAGAACTTCCCCGGCTTCCCCGACGGCATCGACGGTCCCGAGCTGATGGACCGGCTCCGCAAGCAGGCGACACGGTTCGGCGCGCGGCTGGTGACCGAGGACGCCGTCGGGGTCGACTTCTCCGGCCCCGTCAAGGTCGTCTCGACGGCGAGCACCAGCTACCAGGCCAAGGCCGTGGTCGTGGCCACCGGCTCCGGCTACCGCGAGCTCGGCGTGCCGGGCGAGCGGCGGCTCACCGGGCACGGTGTGTCCGCATGCGCCACGTGTGACGGTTTCTTCTTCCGTGGCCAGGACATCGCGGTAGTCGGCGGCGGCGACTCGGCGATGGAGGAAGCCACGTTCCTCACCCGGTTCGCCACCTCGGTCACCGTCGTGCACCGGCGCGAGGAGCTGCGCGCGTCGAGGATCATGCAGGAGCGGGCGCTCGCGGACACCAAGATCCGGTTCCGCTGGCACAGCGAGGTCGTCGACGTACTGGGCGATGGCACGGTCAGCGGGATCCGGCTGCGGGACGTGCGGACCGGCGCCACGGAGGACGTGCCGCTCGCGGGGCTGTTCGTCGCGGTCGGGCACGAGCCGCGGTCGGACCTGTTCGCCGGCCAGCTGGACCGCGACGAACAGGGCTACCTGCGCGTGCGCGCGCCGTCGACGGCAACCAACGTGCCGGGCGTGTTCGCGTGCGGCGACGTCGTCGACCACACCTACCGGCAGGCGATCACCGCAGCGGGCACGGGCTGCGCGGCGGCACTCGACGCCGAGCGCTACCTGGGCGCGCTGAACCACGCGACGATGAACGCTGACCTCGCAGGATGATCCTCGGGCTCCTCATGCGCTGGAGACGACTAGCCCACGCCACTTGACGTCGACTCAGCGTGGAAGGGCCAACTGATCTCGTTGCCATCGGGATCGCGCGTTACCTGCCGCCAGCGCGCTGGCACGGCTACGCGACAAGCAGTGGTCATCTGGCGTTCGTCCGTGGACGACGGGGATGAAAGGCAGTTCGGGCGCGAGGTCGCGCAGGTGAAGGTAGTTGTCGATGGTGCGGCGCGATGTAGGTCTGCGGGCTGGTGTTCCACTTGCCGTTGAGGGTGAGTTCGGTGAACCCACCCTTCCCCAGCATCGGCTGTCTCATGAAACTGCTGGCGTCCCTCCCGCTCCGTGGCGGCGTGTCTCCTCGCCTGCGCCACAAACGGTGCGGCGTATGGCACAGTCCTCACCGTGTCGCTGGATGACCTGCCGGGCTGGTTGCCGGCCTGGTGTGTGGACCAGCTGGGGCACGAGCCGGTCAGCGTGCTGTTCGAGGTGCGGTCGGTATCGGCGGTGTTCGGGCTGCGGTTGGCCGGTGGTCGGGACGCCGTGGTGAAGGCGCGGGAGGACGACGGCCGGGCCGCGTCGTGTGTTGCCGCGCAGGCCCGGTTGGCGGAGCGGGGGTTTCCGTGCGCCCGGCCGCTCACGCCCGCGGTCGGCGTCGGTGCGCTGGCCGTGCACGCCGAGGAGTCCCGGCCCGGCGGCGACGTGTTGCGCGGCGACTCGCCGGACGTCGCCGTGCGCTATGCGGAGGTGTTCGCCCGGCTGATGGCCGAACTGGCGGACGTGACCGTCGCGCCGCCGCTGCCGAACCCGCGCTGGGCGCGTTGGGACCACACGGATTCCGGGCTGTGGCCGGCGATCGGGTTCCTCGACGAGCGAGACCAGAGCGCCGTGCCCGCGTACGTCGCCGACACAGCCGACCGGGCCCGCAAGCGGCTGCTGGCCGCCGATCTGCCGTGCGTGCTGGGCCACGCCGACTTCGAAGCGCAGAACCTCCGCTGGCAGAACGGCCAGGTGTGGGCCGTGCACGACTGGGACAGCCTGGCGTGGCAGCCAGAGGCGGCACTGGCGGGTGCGGCGTGCGGGGCGTTCGCCAGCGGGTCGCCGACGACCCTGGCCCCGATCGAGAGCTCCGCCGCGTTCCTGGCGGCTTACCAGGATCTCCGGGGGCACCGGTTCACCGCGGAGGAGCAGGAGATCGCGTGGGCGGCCAGCCTGTGGCCGGCGGCGCACAACGCCCGCTGGGAGGCCCTGCACGGCGACACCCCGGTGTCCTGTGACGCCGTCCGCGCACAGGCGGCCGAACGCTTCCGCCGAGCGAACGCCTAGCCACCAACGCCAAGACCAGTGCCTGATTAGGACGATGGACCTCGACCTGACAGAGCATGTCGTGATCACGTGGCATCACCGTTCGGATCGACCTGATGAGAAGCGGACGGCGAAGCTGCTTGGTCCTTAGTGGTCAAGGTCGGAAGTCTTTCGGGGGTTGATGTCGTGAAGGGCGCGTTCGAGACGTCGGCCAACGCCCTGAAGGACCCCTTCATGTCGTTGAGTGACATGAAGGGGTCCTTCAGGGCATCGGCCATGTCCCGAACGCGCCCTTCACGGCGGGGCCTCTACACCCAGCCTGACCGACCGCAGGCGCAGTCGAGCGCTTCTTCTGGGCTGCCGATGGGAAGTCCGCAGGGCAGGATCTGGTTCTCATACCGGTCGCTGCCGGCTAGGTAGAGCCCGAATCCCCAGTGGTGGGCTGATCCGCCGTAGCGCAGCCGGATCAGCGGCTGGATCGTCCCATCGGCTAGATGGGCATCTGCATAGGCGAACTGGCAACTACAACCCCTCAACGCGGTCGAGCGCCATATCGATGGCGAACCCCTCGACCTCAAGCCCGCCACGCAGCGACCCGGCCAACCGCCGTTCGTCCTCCACCACCAGCACCGGCTCGCCGGGTCCCTTGCCCGCCCGGCCCAGCATTCTCGACCGCCGCTGACAACCCACTCATTGTGCGCCGGGCAGGTGCTGTCCTCGTACGGCCAGCCCTACTTGTCGATGCGTCCACCCCAGATGTACTCACCGGAGACCGGAATCTCAAAGCCGCCAGAATTGTAGATTTTGATCAGGTTCGCGGAGTCGCGAAAACTGCAGATCATCGAGTAGGTTCCCGCCCCTGGGTTCATCTCGCATTCCCATTCATACCAGCCATGAAAATCGCCACCGGCTACGTGGACCGTGGTCCAGTGCCCGTTCGGCGTTCGGTAGCGCAGCTGAACTTCGTACGAGCCGGCCTCGAGGTAGATGTCTCGATACACAAATGAGCTGGGCCACTGACTTTGGGCAGGTGCCCCGAGGTACTGTGTTTGGTAGTTGTACGCCGGTGGCGTGTCCTGCGTGACAGTAGGAGCCGCGTACGCCGAGGCGCTCACCCATCCTGAAACCGTGAGAAATGCGGCACCGATCACGGCCGCAACCACTATTGCTGCTCGCTTCATACTTCCCCCAATGCTGTTATGTACGCCAGATACGCATCATAGGCAATTTCAGTAAAGTCCGATGCGGCGATCACTGCTACCGCCATCCGGGCGAACGAAACAGGCCACAGACTTACCCACCACGCATGCGCCTTGCGCTCCGCGATACGGGCGTTACATTCGAAATGATCAATTCGGGAAGCGACAAGCGTTCTCAAGACGTCAGCCTGCGGCAGGCCTCCGTAATCACGCACACGACCAGGAATGACAAAACTGATCGAAATGGGTTCTGGCTCGCCAAGAGCTGGGCAGCCGTAGCGGAGACGCCCATCACCACAGTCGCTTTGACTTCGATCCGAGACAGAGACAGGTCGTGCCTAACGAGACGCGCAGCTATCTCGCTGTTGACCAGTCCCAACTGTTCTCTGTCTTGCCAGCGTCCTCGGCGCCGAGGAGGTGTACGACGACACTCTTCTGGCCTTCGCCTTGCACCTGGATTCCAAGGGCTGTCAACCCCACGAATACGCGCCGCTGATCTTCGGAATTACCGCACACAAGGTCCCGGATTACTGGCGCGAGAGGAGCCGGCGGTCCGGGATTACGGCCTGGCTCCCCTGTATGCCGTCACGTTCCCAGTGAGACGTGACGGAGTTGGGCTCGGTTGGCCACGCCGAGTTTTCGGAAGATCTTGTGTAGGTGGTACCCGACGGTTCGGTGGCTCAGGTACAGCCGCTCGCCGATCTCGCGGTTGCTCAGCCCGGTCGCGGCCAACTGGGCGATCTCGTTCTCCTGGGGTGTCAGCTCGCCATCGCGCGCGACTGTGCCTCCGCAGGCCCGCAGTTCGGCCGCCGCACTCGATACCCACGGCCGGGCGTCGAGCCCGTGGAACAGGTCGTGGCCGAGCCGCAGAACGGCCCTGGCGTCCTTGATCCGGCGTTCCCGGCGCAGCCACCGACCGTAGGACAACGCCGTCCTTGCCCGGTCGAACGGCAGGCCGTTGTCGAGTGCTTGCCGGAACTTCTTCTCGTCTCCCGACAGCAGCGCGTGGCACCGGTGCACGAGCGCGCGTAGCCACGGCGCGGCGCTCTCGCCGATCGACCGTTCCACAACGACAGTCAGTCGGGTGGCCTCCTCGATGTCGCCCAGCCGTACCAGTGCCTCGACGGTGTCGGCGATCGCCGTGCGCCTGACGTGCTCGTGGCGCAGACCGGTGAGGTGCTCGGCAGCCAGGTCGTAGTCGCCGGTCGTGAGACGCATCAGGCCCATGGCCCATGTCGCTTGTGCGGTGGCGAGTTCGTTGCGCAGTGGGCACGACAGCACCACCTTCGCGTGGTGCGCGCACGCGTGTTCGTCGCCGCGGGCGGCCGCGACGAGTGCCAGCAGTGACTCGACGTCCGCGGTCCGTGCCCGATGCCCAACGTCGCGCGCCGCGTGCAGCCCTTCCTCCGCGTGCGTCGCGGCCTGGTCCCACAGCCCGATCCGTAGCTCCACTTCGGCCAGCCAGGCCAGCATGACCGGGTAGATCGCCAGTGTGCCCCGGATCCGGAGATCGTCGCACGCGGTGAGGGCGAACTCCCGCGCCTGTTCCAGGTACCTGCCCCGCAGGCTGATCGCCATCGGCAGCAGCCAGCGGTGGGCGCCCGAGTCCCGCACCGCCTGCGGGGCCGCGTCGAAGATCTGCCACGGCGTCGCGTCGGGCGGGAGGTCGCCGACCGCGTCGGCGAGCCATTGGCCGTACCGTTCGTAGCCGGGGAACTCGCCGATCCGCCGCCCGAGGGCCGCGGCGTCGTCGACGCGTCCGGCGTGGATCGCCGCGTCGATGCCCATGACGAGCAGGTCGGGTGTGGTTCCTCTGGCCAGGATCTCGTACGCCGTGACCTGGTCCCCACCGTAAAGCTCGACCATCCCCCGCAGCCGAAGCGGCATTCCTGCTGGGACAAGCTCTCTGGCGACACCAGGTTGGCCGGACTTCCACGCGGCGTGCGCCGCGGCGGCCCGCCTACGGCCGCGCTCCGCCTCGGCACCGCTCAGCCGGACGGACTCGATCAGGGTGGTGACCGCGGACGCGATCCCGCCGCGGCGGGACGCCTGATCCGCATCGCGCTCCAGAGTCGCGGCGAGAACCTCATCGGGTCCCACTGTGGCCAACGCCCGGTGCCGCCGCGCCCTCGGCCCGTCGGGCAATGTGTCCACGATGGCCCCGTGCACCCGGCGACGCCACGCGGCCGGTATGGCGTAGGCCGCGGCGCGTACCAGCGGATGGCTGAACCGCAGCTCGCCGTCGATGATCGTGACCAGGCCCGGCAGTTCGGTGACGGCGGGCACGCCCAACCGGGCGCACGCGGCGTCCACGGTCGCCAGATCACCCGTGTCCTCCGCCGCCGCGACCGCCAGTGCGTCGCGGGTGTGCGACGGCAGGGCGGACAGGCGCGCGGTGAACAGCTCACCGACCGGTGCCCGGCCGGTGACCAGCGTCTGCCGAAGCAACGCAGCCGAGCCGGCGATCTCCTTGAGCACCAACGGGTTCCCGCCGGTGATCGCGGTGAGCGCGGCGGCCGTCGCCGTATCAACGCCCAGCAGTTCGGTCACGGCCGGCACGGGCAGCCCGGCCAGGTGCAGCTCGGGCAGGCCCGCTGTGTCCACCGGCCGCGGCGCCGGGTCACGCACGACGACGATCATGCCGACGGAGTCCGCGGCCGACAACCGTCGTGCCGCGAACAGCAACGCGCGCAGGGAGGCGCGGTCGACGTCCTGCGCGTCCTCCACGACCACCGTCACGGGCGCCGCCTTCCGCAGCACGCCCAGCACCCCGGCGCAGACGAGCAGGTCGGTCACCTCTCCCCCGGCCATGCCGAGCGCGCACTCGAGGGCGTGCGCCTGCGGCGCCGGCAGTTCGGCGAAGTGGTCGGTCAGCGGTGTCAACAGCCGGTGCAGCCCGCTGAACGCCAGCTCCACCTCGGACTCCACCCCGCCGGTCATCAGCGCACCGTCGCTCACCGCGTTGACCAGGGCGCTCTTCCCGACGCCGGCCGGACCGCGGACAACCAGGACACCGCCAGCGCAGACCCGGTCGAGCTGTCGACGTTCGTCCTCCCGCCCCAGGATCACGCCACCGAAGCTAGCCCTGGTGTGCTGAAGAACCACTGAGACCGGTCGTGTTGACAGATGCGGTCGTCGGCCTTTGGGCGGTTGTCTGTGGGCATGACCGAGGAAACCACCGAGGAAACCGCTGAGAAATTGCGCAGGCCCCGGCGCGCGCTGCGAGTGGTGCGCCGGATCCTGCTGTCGTTCGTTCTCGTTCTCGCGTTGCTCGTCGGGTGGGTGTACGTCTCTCTGAACCCAGGCGGCGACGCGCCGGATCCGACCACCCTGGGCACGAACCCGGAGCTGGCGGCACCGGACGAGCAGACGATCCCGACCGTGCACTCCGCGGACGTCGTCGGGTGGCCGGAAGGCAAGACGCCGACCGCGCCCGACGGGTTCAGGGTGACCCGGTTCGCTGAGGGGCTCGAGCATCCGCGTTGGCTCTACGAGCTGCCCAACGGCGACGTGCTCGCGTCCGAGGCGGCCACGATCCCGCGGGAGGAAGACTCGGTGATCATGGACTTCTTCCGGTGGCTCCGACGCAACGACGGCTCCGGTGGCCCCAGCGCGAACCGGATCACCCTGCTACGCGACACCGACGGCGACGGCGTGGCGGACGTCCGGACGAAGTTTCTCGAGAACCTCAACCAGCCGTTCGGCATGGCACTCGTCGGGAACTGGCTGTACGTCGGCAACACCAACGCGGTGTGGCGGTTCCCGTACCGCGCCGGCGACACGCGGATCATCGCGCCCGGTGAGAAGATCCTGGACCTGCCCGCAGGCGGGTACAACAACCACTGGACCCGCAACATCGTCACCAGCCCGGACGGCGACAAGCTTTACGTCACTGTGGGTTCCGGCAGCAACATCGGCGAGAACGGCCTCCAGCACGAGACCCGCAGGGCGGCCGTGCTCGAGATCAACCCCGACGGCAGCGGCGAGCGAATCCTGGCCTCCGGCATACGAAACCCCAACGGGCTGGACTTCGAACCCGCCACCGGGCAACTCTGGAGCGTGGTGAACGAACGCGACCTGCTCGGCGACGACACCGCGCCGGACTACCTCACCCGCGTGCGCCGCGGCGACTTCTACGGCTGGCCATGGAGCTACTGGGGCCAGACCGACCCCAGGGTCGAGCCGCAACGACCGGACCTGGTGGCGAAGGCGGTCACACCGGACTATTCCCTCGGCGCGCACTCCGCCCCACTCGGCCTCGCCTTCTACGACGGGACGGCGTTCCCCGAGCAGTACCGGGGCGGCGCCTTCATCGCCGAGCACGGTTCCTGGAACCGCGGCTACTCCGTGGGATACAAGGTGGTCTACATCCCGTTCCGCGACGGCATGCCCGCCGGACAACCGCAGGACTTCCTCACCGGCTTCAAACCCGATCCAACCGACACCGAGACCTACGGCCGCCCGGTCGGCGTACTCACCGACAGATCCGGCGGACTACTGGTCACCGACGACGCGGCCGACATCGTCTGGCGCGTCAGCGCCAGGTGACCATCAGATGTCATCACCCACAGTGCCCATCCCGCCGGACCCCAGCCCGGCGTGTCGGGCCAGAAACACCGATCTTGGGTGCGGCGGTGGCGCTGGCGTTGTCTCCAGCCGCAGGGGTCTTCGGCGTGCCAGCGGCGTGTGCGCGAGGTCCTTGCGCAGGCCGTTCGATGTGGGCGGTGCTGCCGTGGGCGAGCGCGGTGATCGCCGCGCAATCCGGGGGTTCGCCCCGAAGGAGCGACTCGGCTGCCTCTACGGCGGACTGGTAGTGGTATGCCTCCCGCGGGGTGTGCTCGCCAAGTGCTGGTGTGTCCTCCTCGATCTTCGGCGAGCAGCGCGTGTTCGGGGTCGCGCTTCCTGGTTCGGCTAGCCGCGGCGGTTCGGGTTCTTCGCTGCGATCGTCGGGAGGTCCTGGTTGCCGTCCTGCCAGAAGGTGCGCAGTGTCAGCTCCCCAATTCGGCCGTCCACCAGCCGGACCACGTAGTGGCCGTACACCGTCCAGCGGTCCCCGTCGGCCATCCAGTGGTGCGCCCGCACATGGGTTCGAGCCACCGAACCCTCGAGGTCGACCGGGCCGGTCAGGTGCTGTGTGGCCGCGAAGCCCGGCAGCAGCGACTGCCAGCGCGACACCAGCTCGTCCCCGGAAACCGTCTCCGCCGTGCCGCCGAACAGCGACGTGTAGTCCGTGCGCACCTCGTCCGCGAGACAGGCGCGCACCACCGGCCAGTCGAGCTCGTCGATCGCGTGCAGCATGCGCGTCAGCACAGTCACAGCGTCCTCCACAGTGTCCTCCGGAAGTGGTCGTCCGCCGCGTCGACCGCCAGCGACACCTGGTCGGGCTGGTCGTAGAAGTCGGTCTGCCCGCCGGCGGCCCACACCAGCTCCGTCGGCCCGGCCAACGACGAGTGCACTGACCTGAGGTTGTCGGGCAGCACGCAGTCGTCCCCGTGCACGAGCAGCGTGGGCACCGAGACACCGGCCGCCGCGGACAGACCGTCGAAGCCCAGCCCGTACA